>ERZ791887.869-NODE-869-length-24179-cov-2.540333_pt1 | contig 24179 bp, 27 predicted proteins | sample MGYA00510157_ERZ791887 | MGnify/ENA primary metagenome ERZ791887 (study PRJEB30046, sample SAMN00792112) | human gut metagenome | study: EMG produced TPA metagenomics assembly of the A metagenome-wide association study of gut microbiota in type 2... | reverse complement strand
GGCATTTACAGCCACCCGCCTTTATCCTGCAACCAAATCGCAGGCGAACGCCAGCGGATTTGGCGCCGCATCCGTCTTGGCACACGCCCCCACAAAGCCGCCGTTTTGCTGCGTTTTCATTTTGGCGGGTATCGTCCCGCTTCTCCGCTGAAAGCTCCACACGAGGCCACACGGTGGCTTACGGGCGGGGCTTTGGCTTGCGTGGGACTTTCCCATCCAACCGGGTAAAGCAACTTTCAGTATAGGACAGCCCGTGCCGCCTTGCAGCGCCATCGAGAATGCGCAGCATCTCGACCTCTTTAGGGCTGGCTGTGTCAGAGATGCCATCGTAAAAGATCCATTCCGGGGAAGCGGGATCGTCCTTGACCAGCACATCATATCCCTGTATCAGCGTTTCATCTGAGCGATAAAGCACGGCGTTCAGACGAAGGCAGCCCACAGTCAGAGCTGCAATGACCATTTCGGAAAAGTCCTCCGGAGGCTGCCTTTTGTTTATCAAAGATGGCGATGCCTTTTCAGTTGCCGGAGGCTCCGCTCATCCAGATAGCGCTCATAGATATAACCGCTGCCAAGCTGCTTTTGCAATTCTCTTTTGCGGCTCATAGGTGCATTCCCTCCGAGAAATAGAACGGATCCGTTTCGTCCAGCTCCGGTTCATCCTCGTCTAAATCCGGATCGTCATCTTCCTCCAGTTCGTCCTCGTCCGGTTCTGCATCGCTTTCAAAACGAAAGATGGACTCTTGGTGCGGCCAATGAGAGCCGTAAAACTGCGCGGTACTCTCTCGGAGCGCCTGCTCCAAAGCGGCGGGATCCAGTCCGCAATCCTCATAACCCTCCCGGACGACATCGTAGTAATACGGCGCTGGCAGACCGAAGTCCATTTTGAGATTCATCACATACACCATGGCCGTGACCTCTTTGCCGTCCAGCTGCACAGGGACATCCTGTTTGAAGTAGTGGGAGGGATAGCCCTCATACCGGTCGAGTGCCTGCTCATTCCGCTTGGAGATTTCCCACACGGCCACTGGCACCGACGCTCCATCCTTGGGGGCGATCGTAGCGTATGCACCGTGAGACTGCCCTTTGAATTGCAGCTCGAAGTTTTCGATCACACCTGTACCGCACAGCCTTGCACCGGGACATCGGCTCGTCATTTGCTGAATATTCAGATTGCTGCCGTAGGCAACATATAGTCGTTTGCTCATATTCTTTCTCCTTTATCCCATCGACATGGTGAAAGCAGGCGTATCCTGCTCCTGCTCGTCGGACGGCGCTGCCGGTTCGGACTCCGGCAGCACCGTCTGCTGTTCCTCTAACCGCTTAGCGGCAAGCCGGGCTTTCTGCGCTTCGGCCTGTGCCGGATCCCGCCATGCAATGTTGCCCTCCAGATTTTTCAGCAGGTGCTGCCGTGCAGTTTTGAATTCGTCCCCGATCATACCAAGGCGAAGAAGCCATGTGCGGAAGGTGTATTTTTCATTTTCCGGATGGGTCTTGGCACGGGATGCTCCACGCTGCACCAACGCCTGATGGCTGATGGCGAGGCAGAGCTGGATATAGCTTTTCACTTCACCGGCATGGAGGGTGGAATTGAACAGCCGGAATTCGATGGTGCCCTTGGAGAACACACTGTGCAGATTCAGGGCATGGTAGCGGCTGTTGTCGTAATGATCGTATCGACCGCCCATGCCGTTATACCACAGCTCCTCGACCTCATCCATGGTCTTGGGCCGCTTGTGATTCAGCTCCTCCAGAAAGCGGGTATCCGCTTTCTGACAATAGTGCTCCCGGTTGACCTTCACCTGCAGCGTTTTATAGAGCAGGTCCTCCTTGGCGGCCATGATATTCACAATGTTGCGCAGGGTCTGTGGCGTATGCGCAGAGGCATCCACATGAACATGGATGCCGCAGGAGTCGTTGACTCTGGCACCTCCGGTTCGGAGCTTCCGCACCAGTTCCTGTATCGTTTCGATGTCCTCGTACTGGCAGATGGGCGACACAAATTCCACCGAGTAATCCCGGCTTGCTGCTCGGTTATTCCCGTTGCGGCAGCGGATGGAGGCGTCGCTGACCACTTTCCACTGCCGGTTCTGCTCATCGCGGATCGTATAGGCATCGTAAGCGCCGCCTACATGGGTGGCCTGCGTACCAAAGTGACCGGCAATGATCCGCGCTGCTGCGCTGCGGGTCAGACCGGTCATTTCGATCTCAATGCCGAAGTTCTGGCTTCTCAAGCGGGATCACCGCCCAGTTCAGGCGGCACGCCCACAGCAGAAGAAGGAGCCGGGCGAGGCTTTTTCGGCTTGGCTGCCGCCTTGCTCTCTGCGTTCAGCTCAATGAATTCCCGGACACCCGCAGGCACATATTTGCCGTACAGCGCCTCCGCCGCCTTTTCCAGCTCGTCCTCAAAGGACAGATCCTTTTGTGCCATATACAGCTTTGCAGCGGAGAGCTTCTCCGCATCGAAAGCCACAGAGATCATTGCTTTCTTCATTTGATTCACCTCACATTCGCATTTCGGGCTGTGCCATGACCGGCTCGGCATATTGCTGCGTATTCAGAGCAGTCAGCCCATGGTTATAATCATCCACCATTTTCTCAGCCTCGGTCATGGTATGCCCGCCGTCATACCATCGGGCTTCCATCTCCGCAAGGGTATCTTCCACGGTATCTCTCACATGGGCAGAGTAGTCCTTGGCCGCATCGAGAAACGCATCCCGGCCATGCTTTTTGTAGATCCCGTATAGGGTTCTCATTTTTCCTTTCATGCTGCACCGCCTTATAACGAGAGAACAGGATCGGAATGATCGTTCCGCTTCGGATGCTGATCCTCGCTGTGGTAGATGCCGTCATCCATGACATCGGAGCCGAGCATTCCGAGCACATGATCCAGCTGCTCTGCGCCGGAGCAGCAATCCGGCGCATTGGCAAGATAGGCAGTTGTCTGCACAGCGTCCTCTGCCAGCAGCGCCTCGTTGGTCTGTCGTTCCTGCTCCTGCCGCTGCTCGGTAGGTGTGGCGAGTTGGTTTTGTTTTTTATTCATGGGGTTTCTCCCTCCGTTTCTTCGATATAGGTGATATAGGGGATTTTCAGCCAGTGCGTCCAGCCGCTGCTGCCGATCGGTGTTTGGACGACACCGACCTTGGTACCGGAAGCATGGATGACCTGACCGTTCCCGATATAGATTCCAATGTGCCCCTCGTGCCAGACCGCAAGGCCGGGGATCTCCGGGATGGTGTCGATCGTACCTTTCTCTGTGGCGTTGTCGTACATGGCGTCTGCGCCGATATCCGGCATCCCATTTGTACCGTATTCGATCTCATGGGTATCGGAATTCAGCCAACCGTAGCCCTTGATGAACCCGACGCAATCGGCAGTACGCCCGCCCAGTTTTGACGGATGAAATCCTCGTAGCCGCCGACTTCGTCCGGGTACTGTGCGGCCTTTGCCTCATAATAGCTTTCCGTCAGCACCTCTCCAAAGGTGCCCCACACATAGCCCCATCCGGCTTTTTCAGCGGCGATGGCCCACTGGACCAGATCCAGATTGTTCTTGGTCGAGGGATCCGTATAGTGAGAGGTGTCGATATACACAGCCCGGATCGCCTGCATCACCTGTGTGAAATCCTCCGGGGCAAGGCTTGTTCCGAAGGCGGAATTTACCGCCGAGATAAGCTGTGCATCCGTCTGTTCTGCTGTGAAACAGCCCACCAGCTTTTCTACAAATCCGTTGTCATCGGCAAAATCAGAGAGCGCCAGCACATAGAGCACCTGTGCCTCTTTCACTCGTGCCGGAAAACCGGCGGCGAGCATGGCATCCTCGATGGCATACATGGTATCTTCCACTGCCTGCAGCTTAGCTTGTTCCTCGGCAGACAGATTTTCAACCACCATGGTCTGCAAGCGATCCGTGTCGATCTCGATTCCGCCGTTAAAAAGGCTGACCACGGCGACGATGGGCATGATGATGATTATCAGCACGCCGAGCACGATCCCGCCGATCGTCTTGAGCGCTTTCTTGTCCGTCAGCAATGCGACGGCGATTTTCTTGAGGGCTGCGGCTACCGTTGCGCTCATCGTCCGCCCGCCTTGCCGAACAGTGCTGCCTTATAGTCCGGTGCGATGACCTGCAGCAGATACCGCTCGTTGCCGCAGCGATAGAGGCAAGTGCCCCGTTCGGGGTATTTGATGAGTTCAAATTCGCTCGGCTCGACCTGCAATGCATCCATATATTCTTTCGGGTTGATCTGCCCGGCGTTGAACAGGAACTGATGGGTCGGGATGGAGAACAGCGGCTTCGTGTACTCCCGGATGGCGGGAATCAAAAAGTCCTCGATGTTCTGGCTGGCCAGAATGATCGAGGAGTCCTTTTTACGCACACGCTTCATGGCGTTGCGGATATATTCGATTGCGGTCATATTGGTGAGGAACAGATACAGCTCGTCAATGCTGGCGGCTGTGCTGCCCCGGCCCAAAAGCTGATTGCTCATGAAGGACAGAATGTTGAAGAGCATGGCGTCTTTCAGGCGCTTGTTGGTATCCAGCAAGCCTTTCACGCCGAACACCAGGAAGTCGCTGCCGGTGATGTTGGTGTGGCCGTTGAAGTATTTGCTTTCTGCGCCGACGCACATGGAATGGATGCCGAGACAGACCTCCTGCAGCGTTTCTTCGGTATAGAGGTACTTGCGCTGCTTGTCGTAGCCATAGAATTCTTCCTCACACAGCTTGTAGAAGTCCTCCATGATGGGAAAGTCGGATGGCTTTTTCATGCTGTAATCCGTGCTATCGGTAATGCCGAACCGGGCATACAGCTTCGAGAGCAGGATCTCTATGGTGTCGATCTGCGTATCGGTGAAGTCCTTATACGCACGAAAGAAATCTTTCAGAAAGGCGATGTGCTGGCTCAGCCGGGTAACCTTTCGGAATGCCTCCGGCGTTGTCCTGTCCACCTCGCCGCTGCCATCCGACCACGCTTTCGGCTCCAAGGGATTGATGGTGTACTCGCCGGATAGAAAGTCGATATAGCAGCCGCCGAGGGATGCACAGAGTTCCTCATATTCCGATTCCGGATCCAGACAAATGACCGCCTTGCCGGACTCCCGAATGTTTGTGAGCAACAGCTTGAGCAGATAGCTTTTTCCCTGACCGGAGTTGCCGAGAATGAGGATATTGCTGGTGGTCTTATCCTCAGCACGGCGGTCAAAATCGACCAGAATATTCGTGCCGAACTTGTCACGCCCGATATACAGTCCCTGCGGATCCGTTTTGCCGGAGAAGTTGAAGGGATACAGATTCGCCACGCTGGAAGCGGGCAGCACACGCTCATATTGCGCACCGAACTGGTTTGCGCCCACGGGCAGAACAGAGAGAAATCCCTCTTTCTGCCGCAGGGTCAGACGATCTACAGAGATCTTGGACCGGGTCAGCTCCATGGCAATGTCAGACTGCAGTTCCCGAAGAGCCTCCATGCTGCGGGCCTTCAGCTCGAGGAATACCGATACATGAAGCAGCGGCTCCCGGTTCTTTCGCAGGTTGGCCAGCAGCTCCACCACATCCTGCAGGTTACCCTCAGCCTCGATGGTTTCGTTTACATCATTGCCGCCGCTTTTGAGCTTGTTGCGGCGGGTGGCATTCTGGATGATCTTGCGCTGCTCGCCAGCCTCCACCAATCTGTGATAGATCCGCAGGGTCACGCCGCTGCGGTCAGCGAGCTGGGCAAGGATCGCCTGTTCCTCAGTGGAGGGCGGGTATTCCCGGATCACCCACACACAGCGATAGCTGTCGCCGAGGATATAATGGTCCGAGAGAAATTTTACGGTGCCGGGCAGGATCATATCAAAGAAGTCCTTGGTGCGGAGTTCCTCGGCCTGCTCCGGCGTCAGTACCTTTGGTTTTCGTTTGAACATATTGCCTCCTTTTACCGTCATGCAGAGCGGAGGTAACCGGCAGTCGCTTCCGCATCTGCAAAACGACTGTCATGTTTTAAGTTTTTACGGCGGCTACGATCAGCCTGCCGTTCCCGCCGCCGTAGCAGGTGGATAGGGTGAGAAGCTGCTGACCGTAGGCCGGAATAACGCCGGTCGTATAGCAGGCTTTGCGCAGCAGATCTGCGACCTGTTCATCGAATTCTGCGCTGCTACTTGCCGCAATAAAGTCATACCATGGATCTGTCTTTTGCACCGCAGCCACGGCGAACACCGTATACCGGGAAAGTCCCGCGGCGGTTTGCAGCTCGATCACGGGATGCTCGGCGGCAAAGTACGCATCGGTATAGCCGGTGAGGTTGCCGAACATCGTGCCGTTTTTCATGTTGTGCCCGTAGAGGATGAGATTGCTGTTTTCATCGCACCGAAAGTCCATAAACGGCACACCGCTTTGACTGTATGCGCCATAAAAGCTCCGGCGCAGGTACCGCTGGGGTTCCTCCGGCGTGAACATGACCGGATAGTCGATCTGGGTTCCGGGAACACACAGCCAGCCGATGCAGTCCGGGTTTTGTGCAAACAGCTCCGTCAGGTCACGCAGCTCCGCTGCCGGTTCCGTGCTTTTCTCTGGGGTAGTGGCTTCTTCCGGCACAACTGCTGCAGAAGGCTCTGTGGCCGGTGGCTCTACCAAGGCTGCGAGAGCGGAAAACTCATCTTTTTCTTTCTGCCGGGCGGAAAGCTCGCTGTAGATCTTCCAGCCGGAGAACAGGGAAAGTACAGCCAGCAGTAGGCACAGAACGCTAAGTGCGATCTTCCTCGTCATCCTCATCCACCTCATAGAACTGCTCACCGTCTGCGTCCGGCATGGCTTCGCCGTTCATACTGGCCTCGAAATACAGTGCGAGAAAGCGCTTGATCTCCGGCTTTTTCATACGATGCACCTCAAAGCCCTGCTCGGAAATGGTTTTCTCGATCCGGTTGGCGGCATCGAAAACCTGCTTGTCCTTTGTGTTTTTCAGCCGGGCCATGAACAGAAACTGCCGGGCTGTGGCCATCTCCATCTGAATGTGGTCCAGATGATCGATATCCTTTTTGATGATCTTCCGCACCTTGGGATCGTGTTCCTCGGCCAGCCTGCCGGTCAGGTACGCCTTGTTATCGTCAAAGCATTCCGAGGAGTCGGTGCAGGTGATCTCAATGTCCGGAATGGCCGAGAGCACCATCATCAGATGGCGGATCTTGATCTCGATATTCGTATGAGAAAGCACCGAAATATTGGTGGGCGCTACGAGATAAAAGAGCAGCTCATATTTGCCCACTGCAAGGCCGTACTTGGTAAAGGTTCGGATGCCGAGAAGCTCCTGCACCGAGCGGCCCTTTTTCTTTTTCTGCTGTTTTTCTGCCATGGGTTCACCTCCATTCGTAATACTGTTGTGTGCTGATAAAGTACCGCACGGCGTATTTGATAAAATCCAACACAGTGGTATCATCCATGCGGATAGTCAGAAATCCGAAGCACAGCGTTGCTGCTGCCGGAAGAAAGAATCCGAGCTGCACCAAGGTCACAATGGACAGCAGCGCCGCAATGCCGAGAATGCAAAAATCCCGCAGGCCCCAAAGCCACAGATTGGCCGTGGCTTTCAGGTTTTGCGGGTACAGATATTGTGTCATACTGGCTCCTCCTGTTATTTACCCGTGGCTCGTGCAACGCTGCGGGTCAGGTTGACTGCGGTTGTCGTGGCATGGACAACGCTCATCATGTTGACACGCACAGAGCTGTCAAGCCCGAACTGCTGCGCAATGCGGGGCACCTCATTGGCCGCCAGCATGACGCCAAGTCCCAACAGCATATTACCGGGGAAGGTCAGAAGCCCCAAAAACAGCAGGCTGGTCTGCATGAACGCCGTTAGGCACAGCGCTGCGATCTGTTTCATCCACTGGTTGAAACCGTCCTGATAGCCCCTTGGTACACTGAACATATACAGTGACCCGACTGCGATCTGGATCAACAGAATACCGCCGCGCTTGATATTAGCGAAAAAGATCTTGATCACGCAGTAGGCAAAAGCGATCAGCGCAAGGATGTTGAACAGATTGAAGCTGACATTGTTCGCTACGGAAAAGCTGCCGACCAGTACGCTGGTGCTTTCTCCGGCAAGGTCAATGCTTCGGCCACCGGCGAAAATAGCGGACAGATCATGGGAGAAGGTATTCTGCAGGCTGACGCAGAATTTGTACAGTTCCACCGGGACGATGCCGATCAGGGAGCAGGCAAAGAAGCCTTTCAGAATATTGATGGCCGTTGTCTTGATGTTGGCCCGTCCGCACTGGTATTCGATGGCGACATCGAAGATCGCCACGACCACACCGGCGGCAAACAGCGCCCAGCCGAACAGCGTAAACAGCCGGATCGTTGCCTGTATCCAGTCCAGCTGGAAGATGTCAGCGCCCATGTTGCCCATCATAGTAAAGAAGTCGGCTACGGCGTTATAGATCGTTTCGTAGAGCCATTGCAGCATGGTGTTCCAGATCACATTGGAGATCTGCTCGCCAAGTGCCTCAAAGGTACTCCCGATGGCATTGCCGATGCCGGAAAAAATATCCCCTAACCAATCAAACAATCACTTCACCTCCCGTCAGAGCCGCCGCTTTTCGCAGCGGCCCCGCGTGACGGATCAGAGGATAGACCAGATATACAGCGGTGCGGTCAGGGTGAAAATGAGGCAGGCGAACAGAATGCAGGGCGCTGCAAATTCAAACTGCCCGTGTTTTCGGTACTCAAAGTAACTGGTACCGACCTTGACGAAGAACAGGATCGCCAGGATCATATCCACCACCGGGAACACCACATTGTTGACTACCGTTTGGATCTGGGCTTTCGCCGTGTTCCAAGTCTGCTCGATGGCTCCAGCCACATCGCCTGCGGCAAATGCAGTCATGGAGCACATCGAGATCATCACGGCCAGCAGCCCCACAAGGAGCAGTGCCCGCATTGCTTTCTTTCTCATCATGCGTTACCTCCCAATACTTTTTGAATTTCATTTTGCTGAATCCTCCGGATACGAATGTTCAGATATTTGCAAAACTGCAGCTCGGCGACCATGCCCTCGGTCACAGTATCGCCGAACAGCCAAAGCTCGTCGCAGAACCATAAGAGAGACATCCCGGCACTGCGTCCGATCTCACGCTCTGCTGGAACACTGTCATCAAGGCATTCCGCATAGAAATGCGGCACGACCGGAGCCGTGCCGCACAGCAGAGCATACCTGCAGTATTGTCGGATCTTTTCAAGGTTGGCGGTTACATCACCGCCGAGGGGCGCACACAGATACACCTTTTTCATTCGTCGCTGTCATCGTCCTTTTTACGCTTGGCAAACAGAATGCCGCAGGCGATGGCACCGCCAAGGGCAATGCTGCCCAGCCCGATCCAAAAACCGAGGTTACTTTCATCACCAGTCTGCGGTACATCCGGCGTGGGGATCTTCTCGTTGGTCATCTCTGCCTTGACGATCTGTCCGTCCTCGGTGATCTCAAATTCGTGGGGTGTCGTATCAATGCGGTAACCCTCCGGGGCGTCGAATTCCTCATAGGTGTATTTCCCGTAACGCAGCGTGAATTTGGCAATGCCGTTTTCGTCGGTATAACCCTCGGCGACAACATTACCGTCTGCGTCCTTGATACGGAAGCCTGCGCCCGGCAGGAGCTTCCCGTCTGAAATGTCTTTCTTGGTAAGCTCCAATTCACCAGTGATCGGTTTGTTTTCCAAGTTTCCAAGCTCGATCACAGCGCCATTTTCGCTGACCTGCACGGTAAAGATCTCGTCCGACAGCACATAGCCCTCCGAAGTTGCGATCTCGCGCACCAGCCAAACACCGTAAGGGATGTTCTCAAAGGAAAAGCTGCCGTCCTCGGCGGACTCGGCAGTCAGGAGCGCATTTTCCTCCGTAAAGTCTGTGCAGTCGGCACGGAACAGTCCAAACACCGCACCGGGGAGCGGCTCGCCCTGTTCATCCACCTTGATGCCGGTGATGCTGCCGCGAATGATGCGGTTCAGAATGGCCTCGCCGTTGTTTACCTCGATCCTGACCACGGCAGTGGTATCGTCCTCGTAGGTGAAGGTGATGGGATAGGTTTCCTCGCTGATGAGATACTGCGCATCAACGGCATACTCTTTCACATAGTAGCTGCCGATCGGAAGGTCTGAGGCAAACACCAGCGTGCCGTCCGCCTGCACACCGGCGATCTCGATCAGGCCGTCTGCCGGGATCACGGAGCCGTCCGCTGCGGTCAGATCCTCCGCCGCATAAAGGGCGAAATACACATGAAGGATCTCATCGCCGCTGCCGATCTGGAACAGCTCGTCCTTCTCCAGATCCTTGTACAGCTTGACCTCCACTTTCTGGCGCTCGTTAAACACAGCGACGGAGGTGCTGGTGATACTGATCTCCTGACCGGCATAGACCAGCTCGGCGGTGAGGACGCTATCGTCCCTGACCATGCCGTAAGGTGCTTTGGTTTCCTGAATCTCATATTTACCCAGATACAGCTCTCGGCTTTCTGCCGTGCCATCTGCGGTCGTAGTCAGTGTATCGACCACATCGCCTTTGGCATAGCGCAGCGTGCCGTCCGGCGTGAACACATCTTCGGCTGCGCAGATCTCGAATTCCGCACCGGCAAGGCCGCTTTCCCCATAGACCGGGGTATATCTGCCGTCCTTTTCCGTGACAGAGGCAAACACCTCGCCGGTCTTGACGATCTGGATCTTTCCTTTTTGCGGGGCATTCGGCTTTTCTGCGATCACAAGGGTGATGCCGTCAGCGCTTTCGGCGTTTTCCGCCGTGACATCGAAATACACCGGCTCAGGGTTCAGCACATACCCGTGGGGTGCCTGCACCTCGACGATGGAATACCCCGTGCCATACGGCAGCATCTCCGGCGTGATGAGCCAGCCGCCATCGTTGGTCACAAAACGGGAGTGCGTTTCCGGCTGCGGGTAGGTGGTTGTCATCTCCACCAGCTTGCCGTCCGGATCGTAGATCTCAAAGGCCGCACCGGCGTATGGGATGTTTTTTCCGGTTTCGGCATCGACCTTGACGATCTTCAGATAGGCTTTGAATTCAGCATTGTTGATGAGATACTGATAGGTCTTTTCGTGCTCGGAGATCTGGACGGTAAAGGCAGACATCAGCTCACGGCCATCCCAGCCCTTGGTCTGCTCCACCACATACTCGCCGTAGGGCAGCGCCTTGCTCTGGGCAAAACCGTCCTCGCCGCAGACAAGCACATCTCGCTCGTCCGGATCGGCGGCATCATAGCTGCCGGAGACTTTGAGATAAATTTGGAACTGGGCACCGGCCTCCGGCGTTTCGATCTTGGTGCTGCCGTCATCCGTATGCTTGATGATGGCGATGCTGTCTTTGATGACATCCTCACCCACATCGACGGCAACGGCGTTGTGCTCCAAGGTAAAGTTTCCGGCCTCTGCGCCGACGGGATAGACCGTTTCGTCCAAAAGGTAGCCGGTAGAGGGCGTGATCTCACGGATCGTCCAGCCGTTGCCGCACACATACTCCTTTGTCGTAAAGCTGCCGGAAGCATCGGTTTCATAGGTGTCGACCAGATCATCGCCGTGATAGATGCCATACACGGCACCGGACAGCACAGCATCGCCCTGCGGCGAGCCTTTTTCGCTGTCCCGTTTGGTCAGGGTCACACTGAATTTTTTAAGAATGTTGCCGAATTCCACGATGGCAGTCTGGCCGCTGACTACGCACACGGTCTTGCTCTCCTGCGGCACATAGCGGTCATCCGCAAGCTCCGTGACGGTATATTCACCGGGGGTAAGGTTGTCGATCTGGATCTCACCGTTTTCTCCGGTCGTAACGGTTTCGTTCACCCCGTTGCCAGTGATCGTGAAGCGGATGCCGGACACAATACCGTCCTCGGAGGTTTTGATGATCTTGGCACTGCCGTAGGATACCTTGACATGAAGGTAGCCCGTGACGGGGTCGTTCACCGACTCCGCATAGGTGACCAGATCCTGCAGCGTAGCGTTACCGGGGAGGTAGTGGCCGTCGCTCCAAGTGATGATCCCACGGCGCTGGGAATCTTTCTTTTCTGCCGTAATGGTGACGGTGTCCTCCAGTGCGGTTTTTGCCGTGATGGTCAGTGTATTGCCGCTGACGGAGAAGCTGAGACCGCTGCCGCTGAAGCTGTAATTGCCAAGGACGCCGTTGGTATCGGTCAGTGTCGCCGTGTATTCCGAGCCGTTCCATTCCAGCTCGATGTCCTGCGCTCTGCTGCTGGATTTGCTCATAAAGCTGGGGATCTTGCTGTGGCTCTGCACATTGGCCTCGATCATGCTGTAGTAGCTGAAGATCTGACTGCGCAGCGGATGGCTTGCGCCGATCTGCTCGGTCACAGCATTGTAGCCGCCGGTGCTGACATGAGAAAAGTCCGAATCTCTTTCGCCAACGACCGTTTCCCAAATGAGAAGCTGCGTTGCAACGGCATAGGCCAGTTTGTCGGCTCCCTCGTTCTGACTTCTCCATGAGGTGGAAATGCTGCCGGTGTAGCCGTACTGCATGATCCTGCCGATAAACTGCTTGATCTCATACGGCTCGATGGTGTGGTTGTAGTCAGAGGGATAGTTCTCCCAAAAGTCCTCGCCCCATTTGGAAAGAGAATCTCCGGTTTCCAGCGGAACGCCGGGTTCGATGCAGTAGCAGATGTTGCCCTCATACGAGCCCATGGCACGGACAATGGTGAAGAGTGATCGACCGGAGGACCACCCGTTCATATACTGGAGATTGTCATGTCCCCAAGTTCCGCTGTAGTCAAGGTTGGCATCTCCCTCGCGGGGATACGCCACGAGATAGACATCCGACTGCTCTCCGGCTGCGAAAGCGGTTGTGGTACCGAAGCCGAGAACGGCGGTAAAGCACAGGAGCACTGCCAAAAACAGCGACAGGCCCCTTTTGCAGGTCGTAGCAAACATAGTAAAAACTCCTTTCAGATAGGAAAAAGCGCACCGAATGTCGATGCGCTTTCTGCTTTGTATTTTGTTTTATGGTCATGCATAGCCGATATAGATATCCCACGAGCTTTCTGTCCGAGGCTCTGCCCATATCCACACAGCCGTGATGTCCGCATCCCGGCTGTATTTGTTCAGCAGCCCGCACAGATCCCGTTCCAGATATCGACTGGCACTGCTGGCGATGGTGGGATTATCCCAACAGCTTACTGCCTCACTGCCCAGCTCCAAGCCGACGCTTTCGGCATAAGCCTTGGCGAAATCCACCCAATACCCCACATCGAACGCAGGCTCCGGTGCCGGTTCTGTTGGCACAGGTTCTGGCGGATCAGAAGTATCCTCGACCGGCGGCTCCGGTGCCGGTTCGACCGGTGATGGCTCTGCCGGTCGCTCTGCGAGAGTAGGCGACTGTGATGCCTCCGGATGCTCAGATGCACTTGGTGCGCTTTCCGACACCGGCGGTTCGGGAACTTGCGTCGGTGGTTCTGTTTCTTCTGCCGGTAGCATTTCCGGTGCTGACACTGTTTCGACCGGTGCATAGGCGTCCGGCGTGCTGACGGGTGTCGGCTCCGACGGCGCAGCAGCGGACGATGCAGTAGCAGGCGGTTCTATAGGCGCAGGCAGTGCCGTTTTTGTGCCGCATCCGGCAAGGCTTGTCAGAAGCAAGCCTGCAAGGAGGAGCACGAATATTCTGCGTTGTTTCATGTTGATCACCTCTGCCTACAAGGATACCGATGCAAGGCTGAAAGTCCAGCGAGAATCGAAACTTTTTTGTGGAGGCTACATCGACTGCACCATGCCGGGGCTTTCGTCGATAGATTCCTCCATATCCGGAGCCTCATCCTGCTCCATGTGCAAACGCTGCTCGTATGCGGCAAGGACAGCGTCGTTGATGGCGTTGCGGGAGGTTTCGTTCATGGCGAACACGGTATCCGAATACTTCATGTCGCCGTTCCTGTCCTTATAGCTGCGATACGGCATTCGGGCGAACAGCCCGTTTTTGCTGTCCATGACCGCAATGTCCCGCACGACATATTCGCCGCCGAGGATCACACTGGCGTATGCTTTAATGCGGTTGTTCTCACCGACCATGCGGTCGATCTGTGCTTTGATCTTCATTGTTGTACCTCCATTTTCTGTTTTACCATGCGAAAAAGGTAAAGCCCATATGCTCCTGTACTTCCTCCGGGGAAATATCCTCGATCTCCGCAAAGCGCTGTTTGTATCGCTCTACCTCCGCATCGGTCAGCGAGCGGAAGTTTTCGCCGTCTGTACCAACGACAAAGAACGGTCCGGCGATTACATCTCCGTTCAGGCGGCGGTTTCCGTCCATCCCCATGAGCTTAGACTCCTCATTGCAGACGAGGAGCGTGCCGTCGCCGTTGCCGATGACCTCGATCATGCCGCCGACCGTTTCCTGCAGATCCTCAAGCTGGTCGGTGATATTCAGCTCATAGGGCGCTTCATGGGGTTCCACCATGACAACACGAAGGATCTTAGACATTGGATTCACCGCCTTGCTGCTCCGCCCAGCGCACCGACAGATGGATGAGTGCCGCCCGCTGCTCCTTGGCAGAAAGGCTGTCCAGAAAATCCAGAAGCGTGATGCCCTCCGGCTGCGGTTTAATCGGAGCGCCGGGAACATTCCTGCAATCATTGCAGAGCTTTTCTCTCCGGACGATCACCGTGCGGTCATCCTGCTCGGCAAAGGACAGAACATCATTGCAGGAAAAGCCTACCCGCTTGCGGATCTCATAGGGGATAGTGATACGCCCGCGCTTTCCGAGAATGCGGTACAGCTTAGTCATCCCCGTCACCTCCGGTCATCTGCTCTTTCAGACATTCGCCGCAGCAGGGGCAGCAGTACGGGCAATCCTCGCAATCCTCGTTGTAGCTTTCACAGAAGGCATCGTCCTCTGCTTTCTGGATCACGATGCGTTTTCCGTCCACGAAGGCTTCCGCCATAACGCCGGGGATGATGCCGACAGCCTCCAGCGCATCAGTGGGGACGGGGATCAGTTCAAAATCATATTTCATGGTAGAGTATCCTTTCATTCAGAATTTCCTGCGAATCCAGCCGGTCAAACAGCGTGAGCTGCACGCAGGATCGGGCCAGCTCTGTGGTGTCGTAGTTGGAGATCAGCAGCTCCGGGTACTGCTTTCCGTTTTCGTATCGCTGCGCAATGTTGGATAGTCGAGAGATGCCCTCGATCACAATGCCGGGGCGGTCATACAGTGCCCGGATCTCAGGACAGTCGTTGTACGAGAGCAGAAACTTTCCCTTGATCCCCAGCAGTGTATCGGCAAGTCCGGCATGGTCAAAGCCGTCTGTGGAAACCGCCTCGTAATACTGATCTGCGTTGTAATACGGCGGGTCGCAGTAGAAAAAGCTCTCCGGACGGTCATACTGCCGGATGAGCTTCACACAATCCTTGTTCTCAATGACGACCTTTTGCAGCCTGCCTGCCGCCGACTCGATCAGCGGAAAGTTGTTCCACATGGCATGGGGTTGGCTGCCGAAGGTCGAGGTCCCGGCTGCATAGCTGTACCGGATCAGCGCATAGTAATAGGCGGCCCGGCGCACATCCGGGAGTACGGCTTGGGAATGCAGCATTCCTTTCATATACTCGAAGTCCAAGCGGGAATTGAGCATATACCGCAGCTCATCCCGTAGGGCCTCCGGCTGCTCCCGGACGCAGCGGTACAGGTTCACAAGATTCCCGTTGAAGTCGTTGAACACCTCAAAATCATTGCCAGGCGGCTTGTGGAACAGCACCCATCCGGCCCCGCCGAATACTTCGATATACCGTTTGTAGTTTCGTGGGAAGCGGGCGAGTATCTCGTCCCGAAGGGCTTTCTTGCCGCCGACCCACGCCATAAAGCTGTTGATGAAATCACCTCCTTTGTGGAGGCGTCTGCGCATACAAAGGTTCCGCAGAAAACAGAAAGAAGCCGTTTTCCATGTACGGAACATCCATACACGCAAAACGACCTCTTTGATTTAGACTTTTAGCAGAGCTTCATTTCCTCGGCCTCCTGCGGGGAGGTGTCAGAAAGGAAATCGGAGAAATTTTCTCTTTCACCGGAAAAGTTCGGACTTGTTTCTTCGTCAAGCGGGATATATTCGCTTTTTCCAAAGTCCAGCGGCTCTTTCAGAATCACAGAGCCACCATGGTTGACACCGACACTCGGTTCTACGGAGCAGAATTTGCCGCCGTCATCGCTGTGGCGCAGGTGGTAGCAATACAGCCCCTCCGGAATGTCTGCATCCGTCAGTCGGGCATTTGAGAACAGTGCTGTTTTACCGAGCAGCTCGATCTTCTCGTATTCATCATCCTCCAGATTGACATAGTCTGTACCGGCTGCATTCAGAGCGAGTCCATAGTCCAGCGGTTCCAGCCCCATCAGCTCACAGCCGAGATCAATGGCCTCCCGCTCTGTTTCGGGAAACCATTCTTCGATCCGTACTCCGTTCTGATAGCGGTATCTGCCGCAGTTATGGCCGATGTCCTCATCTGCCCACTCGTGCTCGATCTCCACATTGGGAAACATCTCCGCCAGCTTTTCCATCACCGGATGTGGAGCAGACCACGCTGTCAAGAAGTTCAGGGCGTCCCCCTCCTGATAGTCTACTTTCGCCTCACCGTAGCCGTAGGAATTCCATTTGGTGCCCCAATGATGGTTACGCCACCCATACCATGTGGGTACTCCGTATAGGCGAATGTTGTTCCAAGCGGCTTTTCCAAGTTCCCATTCTTCTGGACGGATATCCGAGCGCTGCCGAAGGAAAGCGTCCTCATTTTTGTGAGGAATGTTCTCAAGATTGTCCTGATGGATCGTTCCGCCGAGGGTGTAGACCTCGATAAAATCCTGATAGGCTTTCAGGCCGGTACTCGTCTGGCTGCCTGCCTCAATATTCAGGCTCTCCGGCATGGGTATGATCTTATTAAAATCTACTGAGCCGATTCCAAGATCATCATACTGGATGGCCTCCAGCATGGCTCGGATCTGCTTAGGCTCTCCGTGCAGCGTCAGCACATTTGTTACATGGTTTGGCACACATTCTTCCTCCTATTCCATTTTCATCTCAAAGCCCTGCGCTTCCTGTATCGTCTGTTCTTCCGCCAACTCCGCCGCCGTGAGCTTGCGGAAAACATCTTCTTCAGGGATCAGGGCGAGGGACTGCCCGTTATCCCAATGCATCTGAAGCTGACCCATATCGTCCACATGGGTCACCGTGCCTCTCGTTCCGGAAGGAACCGGTGCATACGGGTCATCCATCCGGAGCAGCTGCACCCGTGTTCCGGGCGGGTAGTGAGTCCTCATTCGTTCACACAGTTGATTGTTCATTGGTCGTGACTCCTTTCATTCCAGTTTCATTGTTTCAAGGTTGGGATCGGCAGACATCCGTTGACGAAAGACAGTTTCGTTCTCCATGAAGTAGTCGCTGCCGCTGTTCCAGAAGGAAACATAGATCTCACCGTCAGCAGTACAAATAGGGCGTTGCTCCAGCCCCTCGCCGAAGCCGTCTGCTGCCTGTCCGATCAGCTCGTCGATCCATTCCTGTTCTTCTGCCGGGGAAAGGATTTCCCGCAGCCCGGTGCGGATCACACCGAACAGCTCTCCGTTTACCTCATGCACATCCCAGACGGCGGAAACGATCTTGGCCTTAGCAGACTCGCTGCCGTCAAAGTAGTCGGCCATATCGTTCATATCCTCGTTTTGCTCTTTTTGCAGCAGCTCACGGATCGCTCGCTTATTGTCGAGCGCATAGCCGTTGTCCACCTCATACCAATCGCCATATTCCTCGTCCGTCATACGGACCTGAAGCGGACAGTAGTAGTTGACGGTTACGGCGATCAGGTCCGTTGTCATCGCCTTAATGTCTGCCAAAACCGCCTGCGGCGAGTGATACTGTCCATAGACGATGCTCTGTTCGATCTCATCCTGCACCTCCGGTCTGGCGTGTACCACAGCGTGCGCACACACATTGGCATCCTCCAGCGAATGGGACGGTCGGAACAGCATGGCGAGATTCTGCCCGATGTCCGACTCGGAATAGAGCTTGACGGAGATCGGCTGATCTTCCTCATCCATGATCGGAATGTCCTTGGCCAGCCTGCGGATACCGATCTGCGACAGTTCATATTGCAGGCTCAGGCGATCCATAGGTAGCTCCACAATGGTAGCCTGTTCGTTGTGCGAGATCACGGCTTTAAGCATGGCGCACCTCCGCTTCCAGCACCGCCGCACCGAAGCGAGCGATGGTGACGGCCTGCACGATCAAGCGAAAGGCCCAATCTGAGATCACGCTGCCATCGGCCAGCTCACACAGCGAGATCTGCCGCTCGCCGGTCTGCAATTCCTTGACCGCTTTCCAAAGGGCATAGCAGTCTGTGGACACATCGCCGAGGCGCACTGCCTGCAGATCGACTTTGCCACGGTCGGAAAAGTATCGCCTTGTCTTGGACCACAAGGTGTGATCCGCAGTCAGGAGATACAGCACAGCGAGGCTGCGGTGGTCCGGTTTTCGCAGGTACAGTTTCTGTGCCTCAAAACGCTGCCTGTGTTGATCGGTTTGAAAAATTATAGGGGCATCATCCTTTCTGTCGTAGAGATGTGAAAGCCGTCTTTGAAACGGCGTATGTCGTGCGTCGGCAAATGCCGCATGAATGGCTTCATAAAAAGAGGCTGCACCGCAGGTGAGTCTGGCATCCAGTACCGGGCAGATTTCCATGGAGCAGCCTTTCTTTTTTCTGTGGTAGAGACAGAGCCTGCAATCGCAGTCCGCTTTGTTGAATTGATACGCCCTACGGATCCTGCCGCCGCCCCGCTGATTTCCACCGGGCGGTCGCTGCATGATGGCCTCCATGCTGTTGAGGGATGGCGTGTTGGTGAAGTACATTTTGATCGCTCCTTTTTCGTGAAATAGAAAAAGCCCGAAGTCTTTTGCAAAACTTCGGGCGTGGAAAATGCGAAACGGCGGACAAGTTTTGGCTTGTCCGCCGTCTGCGAATATTCAGTTGTACGGGAGTTCGATACCGCACCCAAAGGGAAAACAGCGGTTTTACATCTTCAAATATGCATCTTGAAAACCCGGCATTTGGGTAGCAAAAAACCCCGATAAAATCGGGGTTTTCGCGGAACATATCTTTTTTATGTTCCTTTTATGGCGGAGAAGGAGGGATTCGAACCCTCGAGACCCTTTAGGAGCCTACATGATTTCCAATCATGCGCCCTCGACCAACTAGGCGACTTCTCCATAGCTGTGTCCAGCGCTTTTCCGCTATGCACTTGTTGTCTTGAACAGACAGCGATATTATTATAACAGAGACTTTAAAAAAGTCAAGCCCTTTTCTGTATTTCTCTTGAGAAATTTGCGCTTTTTGCCGGAACTCTTGCGGCGAGCGGCTTTGCGCCTGCCAAGAAAGCGACAGATTTTCCACAGCGGTGAGGAAGCGTGTGCGCGGCCACCCCAAAAAGGGTGCTGCGTTATTGAAATTAAAAAGCTTCAGAACAGTTGTAAAGCTCTGAAAATAGACTCAGCAGAGAGAAAAGACTTTTTCTACACGCTGAAGCGGCATGGCAGAACGCCATGCCGCTTCATGATGCTTGAAAACTTACTTGTGGTCAACAGCGGACATGTGACGGATCAGCTCCACCATCTTGTTGGAGTAGCCGCACTCGTTGTCGTACCAGGAAACGACCTTCACAAAGGTGTCGGTCAGAGCGATACCGGCCTTCTTGTCGAAGATGGAGGTGCGGGAATCGCCCAGGAAGTCAGAGGAAACAACTTCCTCATCGGTGTAACCCAAAACGCCCTTCAGCTCGCCCTCGGAAGCGTCCTTCATGGCCTTGCAGATATCCTCATAGGTGGCGGGTTTAGCCAGCTTGACGGTCAGGTCCACAACGGAAACGTCCAGAGTGGGAACACGCATGGACATACCGGTGAGCTTGCCGTTCAGCTCGGGGATGACCTTGCCGACAGCCTTGGCAGCGCCGGTGGAGGAGGGGATGATGTTGCCGGTAGCAGCACGGCCGCCGCGCCAATCCTTCAGGGAAGCGCCGTCCAGCAGCTTCTGAGTGGGAGTGACAGAGTGAACGGTGGTCATCAGGCCTTCCACGATGCCGAACTTGTCATTCAGGACCTTGGCAATGGGAGCCAGGCAGTTGGTGGTGCAGGAAGCGTTGGAGACGAAGGTCATGTCGCTGGTATACTTATCCAGGTTGACGCCGCAGACGAACATGGGGGTGTCATCCTTGGAGGGAGCGCCCATGATGACGTGCTTGGCGCCGGCGTCGATGTGGCCCTGGCAGAGCTCCTTGGTCAGGTGTTTGCCGGTGCACTCGCAGATGTACTCAGCACCCACGGAAGCCCAGGGAATGTCCTTGACCTCCATAGAGGTGAAGACGGGGTACTTCTTGCCGTTGACGATCAGACCGCCGTCATAAGCCTCGACAGTGCCGGGGAACTTGCCGTGAACAGAGTCATACTTGAGCATGTAAGCCATGTACTCGGGGTTCATGAAGGGATCGTTCAGAGCGACAACCTCAACATCGTCATGAGTCAGGGCAGCGCGGAAAGTGAGACGGCCGATGCGGCCAAAGCCATTGATACCAATCTTCGTGAGCATGGGAAAACTCCTTTCAATATTGAAAAAACTTTAAAAGATTAAAGAATCGTTTGCGCAAACGATTATTTCTTTGCTTTTACTATCTTATCATGGACGATAAAAAATGGCAATCAGCATTTTGCATAACATTCTGAGAGCATATTGGGCAAAATGGCGAGGATTTGGTTGGAATTTGATAAAAAAGCGAAAAAGTAGAAGAAAGGAGCCAAAAAAGACTTGACGTTATATGAAGCGGGGGCGTATACTGTAAAATGCAAATGATTACGCAAACGCAGAAAAATTGCGTAAAGAGGTGAACGATCATGAAGGTGACCATCAGCGATGTGGCAAGGTTGGCAGGTGTTTCCACCGCCACGGTTTCCCACACCATCAACTCAACCCGCTACGTCTCCGGCGAGACCAAGGAGAAGGTCTACCGGGCTATCGCGGAGCTGGGCTACACGCCGGACGCCTCGGCCAGAAGCTTCCGGACCGGAAAGAAAAAAACCATTGGATTTATCGTTCCGGATATTTCCAATAAGTTTTTCGCAACAATGATCGAATCCGTGGAGAATTATCTCTCCGCCCACGGATACCATCTGATCATTGCCAATACAAAGGAGAATCCAGAGCGGGAGGAGACCAATATCCGCCTGCTTTCCGCGGGACTGGTGGACGGGCTGCTCATCGCCAGCACCATGGAGGATTTCAGCCGGTTCGAGTCCCTGATCCCCGCCGGATTTCCGGTGGTGCTGGTGGACCGGACCTTTGACACAAAGCGGTTCCCGTCGGTGAGCGTGTCCAATTTCCAACCGATCTACCGCAGCGTCTGCCGTCTGGCGGGCAAGGGCGACAAGCGGATCGGCATGATCGGCGGCCTGCCCCGGCTGTCCTCTACCAAGGAGCGGATCGCTGCCTATCAGGAGGCAGTGGCGGACTGCGGCCTGCCTCAGGATGACCTGCTGATCCGCTACGGCAACTCTATGGAAAACAGTGCCCAGTCCTGTCTGGATGAACTGCTGGAGCAGAAGTGTGACGCGCTGGTGGTGGCCCAGGGCCTGATGGCCTCGGAGACGGTGATCTACCTCCACAAGAAGGGCCTCAAGCTGGGAGAGGACATCGATCTGGTCACCTTCGTGGATTACGATTCGGATATCAACTATCTGTATTCAAAGCAGATGGACTGCATCATCCAGCCGGTGGAAAAGCTGGGCGAGACTGCCGGCGAACTGATCCTCCGGCGGATCGAGACGCCGGATGCCCCAGCCTTTGAACAGGTGCTGACCTCCACCTATCAGCCCTGCAGCATGTAATAAGAAAAATGTTTATGCCCCGTCCCGGATCATTCCGGGGCGGAGCTTTGTCTTGACAGGACCATACGGGTATGTTATGGTTGGAACGTCTCCGGAAAGTGTTTCTGACCGGCGACACCATGCCCGCATACCGTTCTGCCGGTGAGGATGCTCCGAACCGAAAGATGAGGAAGGATAAGATCGCTGTACATTTGTCATCCCCTCTGCTGAACGGCAGGGGGGATGTATTACTTTATGAGAAGGAGAGACCGCTGTGGAAGCTGTGGAAACGCGGGTGGCCGTCATTGCCATCATCGTCCGGGATGGCACGCAGGTCGCGGCGCTGAATGACCTGCTGCACCAGTACGGGCCGTATATCGTGGGGCGCATGGGTGTACCCTACCGGGAGAAGGGCGTGAACATCATCAGCGTGGCCATGGATGCCCCCGGTGACGTCATCTCCGCCCTGTCTGGAAAGCTGGGCCGCTTGGAGGGCGTTACCGCCAAGACCGTCTATGCCCCGGCAGGGAGCGTATGAAAGGAAGAAAAGCCATGAACTGGAAGAAAAAACTGTTGGCGCTGGGCCTGTCTCTGACCCTGACCCTGTCCCTGACTGCCTGCGGCCAGAAAACCTCCGAACCGGAGCAGCCAGAGGAGCCTACCCAAACGGAAGAACCGGCGGACAAAACGCAGGATGGTACAGAGGCGGCTACTGCCCATTTCAGAATTGCTGCACTGAAAGGCCCCACCGCCATGGGCCTGGTGGAACTGATGAGTCTGAGCGACACGGCCAATGAGATGATGGAGGGCAAGGAGAATGTGGTATCCACCGGCAATACCTACGAATTCACCCTGGCCGGTTCCGCCGACGAGGTGACCCCCGCCCTCATCAAGGGCGACCTGGACATGGCCTGTGTCCCCGCCAATCTGGCCGCCGTGCTGTACGGCAAGACCGGCGGCGCCGTGGAGGTGCTGGCGGTGAACACCCTTGGGGTGCTGTATATCGTGGAAAACGGAGAAACGGTGCAGTCTATGGCGGACTTGAAGGGCCAGACCATCGTGGCCGCCGGTAAGGGCAGCACCCCGGAATATGCCCTGCGGTATCTGCTGAGTGAAAACGGCATTGACCCGGACAAGGATGTGACCATCGACTGGAAGAGCGAGCACAGCGAGTGTGTGGCGGCACTGGCCTCCGGCCAGGCGGCCATCGCCCTGCTGCCGCAGCCCTTTGTCACCGTGGCGCAAAACAAGATCGAGGGCCTGCGGATGGCCTTGGACCTGACGGCGGAGTGGGACAAGCTGGACAACGGTTCTGCACTCATCACCGGTGTCATCGTGGCCCGGCGGGACGTGGTGGAGGCCAATCCCGGCGCGGTGGACAGCTTCCTCCAGAATTACGCCGCCAGCGTGGAGTGGGTCAACGCCAACAACGCGGACGCCGCCCAGCTGATCGCGGAGTACGGCATCATCGAGGCCGCCCCTGTGGCGGAAATGGCCCTGCCCTACTGCAACATCGTCTGCATCACCGGCAGCGAGATGAAGGACAAACTCTCCGGTTATTTGCAGGTCCTGGCCGACGCGGAGCCTTCCTCCGTGGGCGGCACTCTGCCTGGGGATGATTTTTACTACGGCGGATAAAAACGGAAAATCCGCGCAGGCAGAGCGACACTTGGCCTATATCTGAATTTACGATAGAAAGGAGCGCCGCCTATGGACAGGAAAACAGACCTCCGCCTGTGGGCGGTGCTTTTCTGGCTGGCGGTCTGGCAGATCGCGGCCATGGCGCTGGCGGCGGTCTATCCCCACGGTGAGCTGCTGCTGGCCTCTCCTGCTGATGTGCTGCTGCGGCTGGGGCAGCTGGCCGTTACCGCCGCCTTCTGGCGGACGGTGGCCTGGTCCGCCATCCGCATCTTCGGCGGATTTCTGCTCGCCACGGTGTTGGCGGTCGCGCTGGCGGCACTGGCGGCGTGGAAACAGTGGTTCCGGGGGCTGATGGCCCCGCTGGTGGCGGCGGTCAAGACGGTGCCGGTGGCGTCCTTCATCATTCTGGCGCTGGTGTGGCTCAACAGCCGGAGCCTGTCCCTGTTCATCTCGGCGCTGATGGTGTTCCCGCCGGTGTACCTGAATGTGCTGGAGGGTATCTGCCACACGGACCGTCGGCTTCTGGAAATGGCCCGGGTGTTCCGGGTCCCCCTTGGGCGGCGGCTCCGGGGCATCTATCTGCCGCAGGTGATGCCCTATTTCCGCACGGCGGTATCTTTGGGCCTGGGACTTTGCTGGAAAGCCGGGGCAGCGGCGGAGATCATCGGCTTGCCCGCC
>ERZ791887.864-NODE-864-length-24306-cov-4.723970_pt1 | contig 24306 bp, 24 predicted proteins | sample MGYA00510157_ERZ791887 | MGnify/ENA primary metagenome ERZ791887 (study PRJEB30046, sample SAMN00792112) | human gut metagenome | study: EMG produced TPA metagenomics assembly of the A metagenome-wide association study of gut microbiota in type 2... | reverse complement strand
CAGCTTCCCCCCGGGGGAAGCCAAGGGGTGCTAACTTTTAGCGTGTACGCTCTACCACAGAGCGTGTGCGAACCGGTTCCTGGGCAGTACCGAACCGGGCGGGTCAGGGAAACAATGTATTGGTACAAGCCCTGTGCGTTATTGTCCGGCGGCACTGCCGCCCGGGCGGGTTAGGGAACTACCATATTCGTACAATGTTCGTAGCGTCATTAAAAAAACCGCCTGCGGGAAAACAGGCGGCCTTTTGGATTTATCGTGTTTCTCTGGAGGACAGGTATTTGCGCACCATCAGTGCCACCTTAAACACAATGGCATGGTCAAACTGGCGCAGGTCCAGACCGGTCAGCTTCTTGATTTTTTCAAGACGGTACACCAGGGTATTGCGGTGAACAAAGAGCTTGCGGGAGGTTTCGGAGACATTCAGGTTGTTCTCGAAGAACTTGTTGATGGTAAACAGCGTCTCCTGGTCGAGAGAATCGATGGAGTTCTTCTTAAACACTTCACACAGGAAAATCTCACACAGGGTGGTGGGCAGCTGGTAAATCAGGCGGCCAATGCCCAGATTCTCATAGTGCATGATGGTTTTTTCGGTGTCAAACACCTTGCCCACTTCAATGGCTGTCTGGGCTTCCTTGTAAGAATCGGCCAGCTCCCGCAGATGCTCGGCCACGGTGCCAATGCCAATCACCGTCTTGATGCGCAGCTCGGTTTTCATGGTGCTTTCCAGCTGGAGGGCAATCTTTTCCAAATCCTCGCTGGTGGTGGCAGGGGTAATCTGCTTGACAATGGCCACATCGGCTTCGTTGACGCTGATGACAAAGTCCTGCATATTGTCGGGGAACAGCGCCGAAAGCACATCCACCGTGGCAACATCGTTGTGCCCGACCTGACGCACCAGGAACACGGCGCGGGGCGCATCGGTGGCAAAATGGAGCTCCTTTGCCCGGATATAGATATCACCGGGCAGGATGTTATCCATGATGATATTCTTGACAAAGGTGCCCCGGTCGTGCTTCTCCTCATAGAAGCCCTTGGCATCGCTCAAGGCAATATAAGCCATGGCGCAAAAATTCTTGGCCAGCTCGTCATCCCCGCTGCAAAACACGGCATACTCAAAATAATTGGAATTGCCCACAATGGCCTTGAAGCACTTCTGGGCGAAGGTGACGACGGACTCACCCGCTGCTGCAACCTTTAGCGCAGCATCACCCCACCGTTCCCCCAACAGGGCGGCATCGGTGCAGGAAACAACCGTGCCTTCGGTGTCGATGACACCGAAGGTATAGCCGGGAATTTCTTTCAGACGGACAATAACATTTTGAAAAACGCTGTTGGACATATTGCTGCCTCCTTCGTATCTCGCATAAAAGCATAATACATAAAAACGTTACGATTAGTATACACGCTTTTTGCGTATTTTGCAAGAGCCATTTGACATTTTATTGCAAAAACTTACACGGTTTTTATGTATTATTCCGAGAGCGACAAAATCCGCCCCTTAAAATCCCCCTTTTCTCTACAGCAATATGCCAGGAGTACCAGAGAAACAGCCAAAAATCAAACAGATTTTGGATAATATTCCCAGTGGCCTTTTCGGATTTATTCCGCCAGACCGGCGGATTCCTCCAATTCCCGGATTTCCCGGGCGTTCAATTCCCGGACGCATCCTCTGGGCAAATTGCCCAGGGTCAGTGCCCCCTCCTGACGGCGCTCCAGGTAAGCAACCGTCATGCCGCGGGATGCCATCATCCGGCGCACCTGATGGTATTTCCCCTCGCACACCGTCACCAGGCTCTCACCTTTTCCCAGAGGGGTCAAAACAGCACTGCGGCACACCGTTCCGTCCGCCAGGGTCAGCCCCCGGCGGAATGCCTCCACGTCTGCCTCCGTGGCGCTGCCCTCATGGCGGGCATAATAGATTTTGGGCACTTCCTTTTTGGGAGAAATCAGCCGGTGCAGCAGTTCTCCGTCGTTGGTAAACAGCAGCAGTCCCTCGGTGGCCTTGTCCAGCCGCCCTACCGGCTTCAGGCCAAGATGCCGGATTTCCGGGGGCAGCAGCTCCATCACCGTTTTTTCCACCGGATCCTCTGTGGCGGTGACGTAACCCTCCGGCTTGTTCATCAGGAACACCGCGCGGTATTGTCCCCGCAGGGCGCTTCCGTCCAGCATGACCTCATTTTTTGCCGGGTCAATCTTCCGGCTGCCATCCTTTTCGGGCTTTCCGTCCACCGTTACCCGCCCGGCCTTTAGAACCAGCTTGACCTGGCTGCGGGTGCCTGCCCCGCTGTCACACAAAAATTTATCCAGTCGCTCCATTTGATGCTCCTTCTCTGTGCCGTTCTATCCCCCCATCGGAACGCATATGGTGCAGTAACCAATCTTTCAGGAGGGGACGAACATGATGATACTGACCGCGAAGGTCGATTTCAAAAAACTCATGGTGATTTTGCTGGCCGCTGCCGCCGTGCTGCTGGCAGTCATCCTGCTGTTTGGCGGCAAAGGAACCGCCTCCACCCGAACCTCTGCCGTCTTTGCCAATGACGACCGGGTAAAGTTTTTAGAGGGCTTCGGCTGGGCGGTTACGCCTGCCCCCAAAGAATCCACCCAGGTACGGATTCCAACGGAAAGCGGCGAGATGTTCCGGCGATACAATGCCCTGCAAAAAGGGCAGGGCTATGACCTGACCAAATTCTCTGGCCGGAAGGTCATGCGCTATGTGTATGAAATTACCAATTTCCCCGGGGCAACCGAGCCGGTTTACGCCACCGTACTGGTTTACAAAAACAAGGTCATCGGCGGCGACGTGACGGACACCTCCGCCAAGGGAAAAATCCGAGGCTTCCAGATGCCCCCGGCTGCTGCCGCACCCACAACCCCCGCAACAACGCCGACAATGCCCACCGTTCCAGCCGAGACCACCGCCCCCACTCTACCTCAGTAGCATAAGGCTGTTACGGTGCGAAGCGCCCTTGGCTCTCCCTCTGGGAGAGCTGGCAGCCCGAACGGGCTGACTGAGAGGGTGTCGTCCGTTGAAATCAGCTTCCATTCATCCAACCGCACCCCCTCAGCTTCGCGTTCGCTCAGCAGCTCCCCCAAAGGGGGCGCCGAGGGCGCTTCGCACCATTATGTGCTACTAGAGTTTAACATATAATTCCCTACTTGACAAGCGCCCCAAAGTATGCTATCTTGAAGCCGCAACTGAATAGTATCTTCAGGGCGGGGCGAAATTCCCCACCGGCGGTAACAGTCCGCGAACGCATTTGCGCCGAATCGGTGAAATTCCGATACCGACAGTATAGTCTGGATGGAAGAAGATGCGCAAAGTGTTTTTGCGTTTATTTTCGCCCTCTGAGTGTATGCTCAGAGGGAATTTTTTACCAGAGGTGTTAGAAAAATGAACAAATTTATTCAGGATGTCTCCAATAACCTGAGCTTCGTGCTCATCTGCGCAGTCATTGTCGCCGCCATTGGCATTGCCGCTCACCTGACCGAAAGGCTGCTGCCCGAAAGAAGAAAGGTCACCCCCGCCCGCCGGGTCAGCATCATCGGCATCTGCGCCGCTCTGGCCACGGTGCTTCATATGCTGGACTTCCCCCTGCCCTTCCTGGCTCCCACCTTCTATAAGCTGGACTTCTCCGAGGTTCCCGTGCTGCTTGCCGGTTTTTACCTTGGACCCAGCGCCACCGTGGCCTGCGAGGGCATCAAGATTCTGCTGAAGCTGCTGCTCAAGGGCACTTCCACCGCCTTTGTGGGCGACTTTGCAAACTTCGTGGTCGGCTGCTTCTTCGTGCTGCCCGCCACCCTCATCTATCACCTGCACAAGTCAAAGCGCAGTGCCATTGTGGGTCTGACCGTCGGCACGGTCTGCATGGCGGTATTCGGCAGCGCTTTCAATGCCGTGTACCTGCTGCCCAAGTTCTCCGAGCTGTTCCATATGCCCCTGGACAGCATCATCGCCATGGGCACCAGCATTTTCCCCGGCGTGAACAATGTGAGCACCTTTGTGTTCTTCTGCGTGGCTCCCCTGAATGTGGTGAAGGGCGTTGTGGTTTCTCTGCTGACCATGCTGCTGTATAAGCACGTGGCCGCCCCGCTGTTCAATATCAAAAAATAAAAAATCCATTAAGCGGTACGAAGGTGGGAAACGCCCCATTTTCGTACCGCTCTTTTTTGTTATCCGGCGCAAAGCGCCATTATCCAGCCGGAAACCCGGGAAGCCCCAGCCCCATCTGCGCTTTCCAGCGCAGCACACGCTCCACCGCTTCGCTCAGCACCGCCTCCGGGATTCTCCCGCTGCGGCACGCCTTTAAGACCGCGCTGTACTGCGTTTCAAATTCCGTGGAGCACAGCAGGTCGTTGCCTGCCAGTACCGCCAGCACCGCCGCCTCCTCCGTACCATACTGCGCCGCAATGGCATCCATGGACAGGTCATCCGTGATGATAACGCCGCCGAAGTTCATGGCAAGCCGCAGATAGTAATTCATGGGCTGGGACAGGCTGGCCGGGCACTCCGGGTCGATGGCCTCCACAATGGTGTGACTGACCAGGATTGCCCCGCCCCCGGCGGAGATCCCCGCGAAGAAAGGCTGCATATCCTCCGTTTCCAACGTCTCCAGGCTGCGGCTGTCCCGGGCAATGCCTGTGTGGGTATCGGCATTGTTGCCATAACCGGGAAAATGCTTCATCACCGCCGCCACGCCGAAGCGCCCCATGGTCTGGATGCTGTCCGCCACAAACTCCCCTGTCACCGCCGGGGACTGCCCCAGAGAGCGGCGATACATAAACGCACTGGGGTTTGTTGTAATGTCGCACACCGGTGCCAGATTCACGTTGATGCCCAGCCCGGAAAGGAGCTGAGCCTTTTCCGCCTCAGTGTTGTGTATCAATTCCAGCCCGCCCTTGGTGTACAGCTCCCGGGGAGACGGGAACGGATAGGCGCGGAATGCCTTGTGACTGCTGACCCGGTTGACCGTTCCTCCCTCCTCGTCCACCGCAATCAGCAGTGGGATGTCGGAAACGCCTTGGTAGCCCGCGATTTTTTGTGCCATGGATGACGGAGTCTCTCCCTCGAAGTCCCGGTCAAACAGCACAAATCCGCCCAGGTGGTACTGCCGCACCGCCTCCGCTGCTCCCGTTTCCGGGCAGCGGGCAAGGAAAATCTGCCCCACCTTCTGCTCCAGGGTAAGGGAGTCCATCAGTTCCTCCATGGGGTCGCCTGTGGGCATCGGCTCCGTTTTCCAATCGGATGTTTCCTGCCGGGCTGCCGCTTCATCTGCGGCGGAGGCCGGTGCTCTGTTCTGTACCGTCAAAATCAGCAGCGCCGTCACGGCGCACACAACCGTCACCGCTGCCGCCCATAACCGCTGCCTCATCGCACTTCCGGCTCCATGCCGCACTGGGTAATCCGGCGGCGCAGCCAGTTGCCCTTAAAATAGACCGCCAGGAACACCGCTGCCGCCAGTGCCCAGCTGAGGGGATAGCTGAGGGTCAGGGTTTTCAGGCTGTGCCAGTGGCGTACCGCCGTCATCAGCCACACCACCCGGAACAGGCACACGCAGGAGCCGGTAATCAGGGTGGGCATCAGGGAATTGCCCACGCCCCGCATGGTTCCTGCAAACACCTCGATGGGCATAAACAAAAATTCATAGGGCATGATGGAGAGCATCACCATGCTGCCCACCGCAATTACCTCCGGGTTATCGGTGTAGATACCCAGGATGGGGGTGCGGAATGCCAGCAGCAGGGCATCCAATGCCGCCACCATCACCACGCCCATGGCAAGGCAGGTCCAGGTACCCTTGCGGATGCGGCTGTATTTCTGTGCGCCGAAATTCTGACCCACGAAGGTGGTGATGGACACGCCGAAGGCACCGGTGACCATCCAGGTAAGGGCATCGGTTTTTCCATGCGCCGTCCAGGCCGCCATGGTAATGTCGCCAAAGGAATTGACACCGGACTGAATGAGGATATTGGAAAAATCGAAAGTTACAAACTGCAAGCCTGCCGGGATACCAATGCGCAGAATCCGCCCCAGAAGACTGCGCTCAATACGGAGTTTCCGAAGCTCCAGCCGGTCTTCCTTCTGCCGCAGCAGCACCACGATGGGAAGCACCGCACTGATCATCTGGGAAAGCACCGTTGCCAGCGCCGCACCGGCAACACCCATATGCAGCACCGCCACAAACAGCAAATCCAGCACCACGTTCAGAATGCAGGTCACCATCAAAAAGAGCATGGGGCGCTTGGAATCGCCCATAGCACGCAGGATGCCCGCGCCCATGTTATAGACCACCGTACCAATGGAACCGGCAAAGTAAATGCGCAGGTAGGTGGTGGCATCGGCCATGCAGTTTTCCGGTGTCCCCATCCACCCCATCACCCGGCCACCGAGGCAGATTCCAATCGCCGTAAGCATGACACCCAGCAACAGCGACAGTGCCACACCGGTATGGATGGAATCCGACACACCCTTGCGGTCCCCCGCCCCGTAGGCCTGGGAAAGCACCACGGTGGCACCGGAACTGACACCGATAAAAAAGCCGTTGACCATGCTCACCAGCGGGCCGGTGGCCCCCACCGCCGCCAGCGCTTCGGTGCCCACCAGACGGCCAACGATGATGGTATCCACCGTGTTGTACATCTGCTGGAAAAATGTTCCCATCAGGATGGGAAAAAAGAAAATCAGCAGCTGTTTCCAAATCACACCCTCGGTAATCTGCTGCCTTTCGCGTGTTTCCATTGTTTCAAAGTCCCCCTTTTGTTTTCACCAGGATTCTACCACGTTCCCGCCCAAATGTCCATTCTTAATTGCGCTACGCACTTTTATACGAATACGTCACTGCCCTAACCCGCCCGGTAACGTTTTTCGGTGGAAACCAGAAGCGAGTAAGGGCTGTTAAGTAAACGGCACAAAACGGTTTTTGAGCGGTAACGACCCAGGCGGGTTAGAGAACCCATGGATAGGTACAAGGTTCGCAGCGTCATCGGGTGTGGCTCTGCCACAATCATAACCATCCGGCTCTCCGAATAAACTAAAACAGCACACAGCATCGGAGGTCAGGACATGACAGCGCAAATGGAGAAACGAGCCTGTGAATTGGCTGTGTACATCATCGAAACCGAGGCAACCGTCCGCATGGCGGCGCAGCACTTCGGCGTTTCCAAATCCACCGTACACAAGGATATTGCTTTTCGGCTGCGGCAGCTGAACCCCGCCCTTTACCATGCTGCCCGCGCCGTGCTGGATAAGAACAAGCAGGAACGTCACATCCGCGGCGGACTGGCAACCAAACGAAAATACGCCAGACTGTAACTGACGCGAAAAAGCTGTGAGGCAACGCACTTTCGCATTGCCTCACAGCTTTTCCATTTGAGATTAAAGAACCTTGCTGAGAAAATCGATGGTTCTGGGCTGCTTGGGATGATTGATTACCTCATCCGGGGTGCCCTCTTCTACGATATAGCCGCCCTCCATGAAAATGACCCGGCTGGCCACCTCTCTTGCAAAGCCGATTTCATGGGTAACTACCACCATGGTCATGCCATCTGCCGCCAACTGCTTCATCACCTGGAGCACCTCGCCCACCATCTCCGGGTCAAGGGCGGAGGTTGGCTCATCAAACAGCATAATGTCGGGATTCATGGCCAATGCCCGGGCAATGGCCACCCGCTGCTTCTGTCCGCCGGAAAGCTGCGCAGGGTACGCAGAGGCCTTGTCCAGCAAACCCACCCGGTCAAGCAGACGCAGCGCTCGCTCCTTCGCTTCCGGCTTGGTGGCCTTCCGCAAATCCACGGGAGCCAGCATCATATTGCCCATAACATCCAGATTATTGAACAGGTTGAAATGCTGGAATACCATTCCCACGGTTTCCCGCACCTTATTGATATTGGTTTTCCTGTCGGTCAGGTCATGGCCGTCCACAATCACTTCGCCGCCGTTGCTTTCCTCCAGCCGGTTCAGGCAGCGCAAAAGGGTGGATTTTCCGCTTCCAGAGGGGCCAAGGATGACAACTACCTCGCCCTCACAAATATCCATGGACACATCCTTCAAGACCTCCAGCTTGCCGAAGTTCTTTTTCAGGTGGGACACATGGATTTTCACATTCTCCTTATTCACGCCCACGGTTCAGTCTCCTTTCCAGCCGCTTTGCCAGCCGGGACAGCAGCGTAATGACGACGAGGTACATAATGCCCACAATTGCCCACACCTCGAAGGCACGCCAGGTATTGGCAACCACGTTCTTTGCCGTATTCACCAGCTCCGGGAAGCCGATGACAGACAAAATGGAGGTATCCTTCAGGGTGATGATAAACTGGTTGATAATGCTGGGAATCATCGTCCGAATGGCCTGGGGCAGCACCACACGCACCATGGCGCGCCAATAAGGCAGACCCAGAGAGCGGGCTGCCTCCATCTGACCAGAGTCAACGCTTTGAATACCGGCGCGGATAATCTCCGCCATATAGGCACCGCAGTTCAGCGCCAGCGCAACCGTACCGGCCTGAAGCGCCGAAAGGGTGAACTTTGCACCGGTGAAAATTTCATTGATGAGCTGGGGCACACCAAAATAAATCATGAACGCCAGCACAATCATGGGAACGCCGCGGATTATGTCCACGAAGATGGTGGAGACGGCATTGCACGTCCGATTTTTCACCACGCTGAGCAGACCGAAAATCAAGCCCAGAATGCAGGCAAAAAACAGGCCGCACAGCGCCAGCAGCAGCGTCTGCCCCATGGCGCGCAGCAGCAGGCTGCCATAGGTAGAGAGAATGTGAATCACACGCAGAACCCCTTTTCAAACAGAATAATAAGCAGGGGACGCCCACAGGCGTCCCCTACCGGCAGGTCTTATGGAAGATTATTAACCCAGATACTTGGCAAGAATCTTGTCATAGGTGCCGTTGGCCTTGATGTTCGCCAGACCAGCATTGAACATATCCAGCAGCTCCTGGTTTGCGCTGTTGAAGATGGCAAAGCCATAGTCACCGCCATCATTTGCGGTGCTGTCCAGCACCTTCAGTGCCAGGCCGCCATCCTTGATGGAAGCCTGCATAATGGGGGTATCCTCAAAGCAGGCAACACACTGGCCGCCAACAACTGCCTGATACATGGTGGGAGAATCCTCAAAGTAGACCAGGTTGAAGCCGTACTCATCCTTCAGGCTCTCTGCGTAGGTAGCGCCCTGGGTGCCGGTCTTGACGGCAACATCCTTGCCCTTCAAATCACCGAAGCCGGTAATGTCGGAATCAGCGGCAACGGTCATGCTCTGGGTTGCGGTGTAGTAGCCGTTGGAGAACAGCCAGCCGCTCTCCTTCCGCTTATCGGTAATGGAGGCACCGGCAATCATGCCGTCCGCCTGGCCGGCCTGGCACGCGGCAATGGCGGCATCCCAGCCCAGGCTCTTGAGCTCATACTCAAACTTCTGGTCAGCGGCAACGGCTGCCAGAATATCCACATCGATACCCACGAAATTGCCGGAGGCATCGGTATACTCAAAGGGCTTAAAAACAGTATCCGTAGCAACAACCCACTTCTTGGCGGATGCAGCCTGGGTCTCCTCGGCCTTCTCGTTGCTGCCGCAGGCAGCCAGGGACAGAACCATTACAGCAGCAAGACACAGTGCAAAAAACTTTTTCATAAAATGACATCCTTTCCTTTTGATTATCCAAAATTGGATTTCACCCAGCGGGTGGCGACAATAAAACGGGCGCATTTTGCAATTCCGTTTTATTTATCTTGCAAATATATTAGCACTGTCACCCGCGGATGTCAACGTAGGAAAAAGACATTTGTCCACATTCGATGGATTCAACAAAAATTCAAATCATTTCGGCTGCTTGCTTGAGCAATTGGTATGCTTTTTCCAGCCCCAGCGTGCTGGTACACAGGGTTAGGTCATAGTTGCGGCTGTCCCCATAGGTGCGCCCCGTCATTTTCTCGCAATAGGCGCGGCGGGCGCGATCCGCCGTATCCATGTCGGATTCCAGCACGTTCCAAGGGGTATCCGGCATCTCCTGCCGCATCAGCAGCAGCCGCCAGCTCCGGTCTGCATGGACAAATACCCGCAGGCAGTGGTCATATTCCTTCAGGATATAGTCCGCATTCCGGCCAACGATGACGCAGCTTTCCTTGTCCGCCAGCTCCCGGATGGCGTGAACCTGCGCATTCCACAGCTCCTCCCCCAAGGGCTTGCTGTAGAAATTGAACAGGCTTTGGGTAAATCCAAATTCCTTTGGAACCCGCTCGTCCCATTGCCGCACCTGTTCCGGGGTGAGGTGGGCACTTGCCTTTGCGGTAGCCAGAATAATATCCCGGTCATAATATTCGATGCCAAGCTCTTTTGCCAGTCTGCGCCCCAGCGTGCCGCCGCCGGCACCGAATTCTCTGCCAATGGTAATAATACGCTTCATCACAATACCTCCCCGATGTGTGCAGGGCTTGTCCCTGCTCCCTTAACTGTATTGTAGCACATTCTCATGGCAGCTTCAATATAAAAAGGACACCAGAGTACGCTCTCGGCGCTCCTTTCTGCGTGTTTCATTTTGCTAAAAGCGGCGACTGCATCAAAATGCACTCGCCGCCGATAATTGCAATCAACATAGGGTTTCCTCAATTCTATGGATTTGTTTCCCCATTATAGCGTATTTTCCCCCGCTTCACAAGGGGAAGTTCCGGAAAAGCAGAAATCGTCCTGGACATTCAAAAGTGGCGCTTGCTGTTCCTTTTTCCGTATGCTATACTGAATCCATACGAAAATTGCGCCCAGGCGGGCGCTTACGGAGGTGTTTATCATGAAAGCTTTTTTGGAATCGGTGCGAAAGCCGCAGCGTGGACTGCCTCTGAGCGGGCTTCTTTCCACAACGGCAGGAATCATTCTCCTGGGCTTTCTCCTGGGTGTTGTGCAGAAATGGCTGGATGGTACGGCTTCCAATCATTTCCCTGAAATTTTGCAGCAGCTGGATTTCAGGAATTATTTCGGACGGCTGGCAATCTGGATACTGCTGGGCACCATTCTTTCCGTCTACTCCCCCACCCCGCTGTGGGCTGCCATCAATACCCTCTGCTTTTTCCTCAGTATGCTGGCGGGGTACTATCTCTACTGCAATTATGTGCTGGGCTTCCTGCCCAGGCGCTATATGCAGATGTGGATTGTCATTTCCTTTTTTGCCTTTTTTATGGCTTATGTGTGCTGGTATGCAAAGGGAAAGGGAATCGTGGCAGTTTTCCTGTCCAGCCTCATCCTCGGCTGCCTGCTGGCACAGGCGGTAAATCTTGGGCGGGGCGGGATTTACGTCTATCACTTTCTGGAGGTTCTGACCTGGCTCGCCGGTGTAATTCTCCTGAGAAGAAGACCCGGGGAGTTCGCCGCCGAAATGGGACTGTCCGTTGTGATTGCGATTGTGTATCAGCACACCCTGCCTCACTGGGGCTGACCACACCTAAACGCATAAAAGGAAATGCATCATGAAAAAATTTTTTACCACCACGGGGAAGGCGCTGACCTTCTTTCTGGGCTGGGCGGTGCTGACGGGGCTGATGCCCTTTCCGGATTCCTCCAACGGGGCAGTCTGGCGATTCTGGGCAGAGCTGATTCCCCTGCTATCTGCGGCTGGATTCAACCTGTTGTTCTGGCTGCCGGAGCGGCAAGCCCTCACGCTGCACCTATGTACCGCTCCCCTGAAAAGTGCCATGATTGGCTTTGCCGCCGGGGTGCTTTGGCTGGGCCTCGCCACCGGGGTACTGCTCCTGACGGGTACCATGCACATCACCGGTTATCAACAAGTGCCCCTGCTGGGGCTGTGGATTCTCTCCGCATTGCTCAACACCGTCATGCAGGAGCTGTTAATCCGGGGGTATCTCTATCAGCTGATAAAGCACCAATATTCCACAGTGGCTGCCGCCATTGTCACCACCGCCCTCTTTACCTTTCTTCACGGCGGGGCGCTGGAAGCGGGAATTATCCCCACCCTCAATGTGGTCACCATGAGCCTGCTGATGGGGCTGGTGCTGGAATACACCCAGTCCCTGCTGGCTCCCACGGTGATGCACTTTCTATGGAACTGCATCGGCGGCATTCTCCTGGGCGGTGTCTCGCTGGCAGAGGATTATCCCCAGCTGTGCCGGACGGAATTTACCGGCCCCGTTCTCCTGTCCGGCGGTGCTCCCAAAATGGAGGGCAGCATCGTCGTATTCCTGCTGAACCTGCTTCTGATTGCCACCTTTGCAGCCCTGCTGAAAAAACGAAAGCAATAAAAAACACGCAGAGAGGAGTTATCTTCCTTTCTGCGTGTTCTTTTTTGTATGATGAGGGCTTATACCCCTGCGCCGGTTTTTTGCATCTTCATTTCCTCGGACTGCTCTGCGGTTGCATTGACCTCCTCCGGGGAACGGAAAGTGGGGACAGCCTGCCGCAGCGCCTGACGCACCGCGTCGTCACCCTTGGCACAGGCCTTTTCCAGCAGCTTCAGCCGCCGGTCAATTTCCGCCTTGGGAAGCGGGGTATCCTTTTCAATGAAAATCATGCTGTTGTCGGTGGTATCCAGCTTCTCCGTTTTCACCAGCAGTTCTTCGTAAAGCTTCTCACCGGGGCGCAGTCCCGTTTCCACAATTTCAATGCCCTCTGCGCCGGACAGCCGAATCATGCTCTCTGCCAGCTCCAGAATCTTCACCGGCTGTCCCATGTCCAGCACAAACAGCTCGCCGTTTCTTGCCATGGAGCCGGATTGCAGCACCAGCTGAGATGCCTCCTGAATGGTCATAAAGTAGCGGATAATCCGCTTATCCGTCAGGGTAATGGGTCCACCCCGGGCAATCTGATGCTTGAACAGCGGAATCACCGAACCGGCAGACCCCAGCACATTGCCAAACCGGGTGGCACTATAAACAGTACTCCCCCAGGTACTGGCACTCTGGACAATCATTTCGCACATCCGCTTGGTGGCACCCATGACATTGGTGGGGTTCACCGCCTTGTCGGTGGACACCATCATGAAGCGCTGAACGTGGTACTGTTCGCACAGCTCCACCAGGTTGCGGGTGCCAAACACATTGTTGAACACCGCCTCGGTGCAGTTTTTCTCCATCAGAGGGACGTGCTTGTGGGCTGCCGCATGAATCACAATCTGGGGATGATGCTTTTCAAAAACCCGGCGCAGCGCCTCCCGCTGGGTGACGGAGCAGATTTCAATTTCCAGGTTCAGGGCATTGCCATAGCTGATTTTCAAATCCTGCTGGATGTCATAGGCACCATTTTCGCAGATGTCCAGCACGATTATTTTGGCAGGGTTCATTTGAGCCAGCTGGCGGCACAGCTCCGAGCCGATGGAGCCGCCGCCGCCGGTAATCATAACCACCTTGTTGCGGTAGTAGGAATTGGTCTTTTCGTCGGAAATGCTGACAGGCTTTCGGAACAGCAGCTCCTCAATGTCAAATTCCCGCATCTGACGCTTACCGCCGGCAGACTGCATCGTGGGGAAATCATACACCTTAATTTTATAGCCTGCTCTGGAATAGGTGGCAAACAATTCCCGCTTTTTCTCATCCGCAATGCCGGGGATTGCCATAACAATTTCCTGCACCTCATACTTGCGCAGCTGCTGCATGGAATCTGCCCCTTCCAGCAGCACCGGAATGCTATGGATGGTACGTCCGGCCTTTTCCGGGTCGCAGTCAACAAAGCAGCGGGGGGTGTAGCGGGAGCGGGGATTGCCCAGCAGTTCCTCCGCCAGATTGACACCAATGCGGCCTGCGCCCACAATGGCAATCTTGATTTTCTGATCCCGCTCCGGGTTCTGATACTCCATTTCGTCACCGGCAAACAGGAAAATCAGCCAGCGCAGAAAAGCGCCCATTCTGGAATCCTCCGTGCCGCATTTAAAGGCATAGCGGTAAATCATCCGAATGGACAGCGTGGCCAGCAGGTTCATGCAGGCCAGGGACAAAAGCCGCGCAAAGTTGACACTTGCCAGCTCCGGGACAATGAACGGCACAATCCGCTCCACCAGGAAATCCGCAATAAATCCCACCGCATCCGCCGCAAGCAGACCCATATAGCACTGGATGCCGCCATAGCGCCAAATCTGCTGGTATGTTCCGCATACCAACCTGGACACAAAGATGCACACAAACATAATGCCGCCGTGCAGCACACAGGACTGCCAGCTCATGGACTGCTCACCCTCATACACGCCCAACAGGAAAAATTCCAGCGCAATTAAAATGAGCATATCGTATATAATCAAAGGCAATCGGACTTTGCGCTTTTTCATTTCTAAATTCTCTCCTTATTCCAATACACCATGGAACTGTCTATGTTGTAATTGCCGGGCACAGCCGCACTGACCACCCGGCGGGTTTCCCTGCAATTGCAGGGTTTTAAACAGACCTATTTTACATGAGAGAGCGCATAAAATCAATACGAAAAAAATTCAAAGAACGCAAATCCGTTTTGTTTGTGCAAAAAAGCAGTATGTCCTACGCTTTTTTCCCGTTTCTCCTGCTCTGGACTGCAAAAATCAGCTTTGCAGTCCATTTGGACAGGCGTGGCCGATTCCGACAAACGAGCCACCAAGTCACGCGCTGCCGCGGGGTATGCGGCAGCGACATCTCCATCATGCGGCGGAACAGCGCATTGGTGCGAAGAAATTCCGTCCACCTTCCAATTTCCTTGCTGTTTGCCGTCCGAAACAGGTGCAGCATCGCGTTGCAGATTTCCCGTCCATAGGCGCGGAAGAAAACCCGCTCCAGTTCCGCATCACCGGCAAAATCCCTTTGCAGAAGCCGGTACACCGCCGCATAGGCTGCGGCAATGTCCCCCACATATCGGGGTCGAAAGCAGTTCAGAATGCTTCCCGGCGTGATGCGGTAGCGATAGAGCACCCGGTCGGTGCAGACAAGGGAACGGGCGCAGTGGAGCACCCAGGCCGTTTGCAGCAGGTCATCCCCGAAGCTGATTGGGGGGATGGCTTCCTGCGGATGCACCAGGCAGGCGCGGCGCACCGCTTTCAGCCACATGGCGTTCAGTGCCGTGTTTTGCAGCCAACGGGATACATAGTCCCGAAATTGGCTTTTATCATAATAATGGGTACCGGGGATTGGAGCTGTCAGTTGTTTTTCCTCCCCCTGGCAGTCAAACCGCTGAAAAAAGAATACCAGAACATCTGCCCGGTACTCCGTCAAAATGGCATCCAGGACGGCAAGGGTGTGTGGAAGCCACTGGTCATCCGCATCCAAAAACAGCACATATTCCCCCCGCGCGGCACGGATACCGGCCATCCGGGCGGCCAGCGGGCCGCTGTTCGGCTGGGAAATCAGGCGAAATCTGGAATCCTGCCCCACATATTCCCGGCAGATTGCTTCGCTTTTGTCCGTGGAGCCGTCATTGACCAGGATAACCTCATAATCCCGGACTGCTTGGGCGAAAATTGACCGGATGCAGTCGGATAGATACGGTTCAGCATTGTAAACCGGAATGATAATGCTGTATTTCATGCTACTGCATCCCCTCATATGCCCGCCGGATGTGCTCCAAATAGGAAGGAAGCCCAACCGCATTCAGGCGCTGCCCATCGACCGCCGCGGAAAAATCTCCCGACGCAATTGCCTCTGTCCATTGCTCCAGGTCGTTATAGGGCAGAAATACGGCAGCCCCCCGGTCTGCCTCCCGGGGCACCCGGTCGGACAGCAGGCACCGGGTTTTGCCCGCTTGGGCTTCCAGGCTCACCAGGGGCAGCCCCTCACGGCTTGACGGCAGCAGCACCAAATCCGCCCAGCTCAAAAGCTGCACCTTATCTGCATTGCGGGGATAAAACAGCACCTGCTCCTCCAACCCATGCTCGGAAATGAACTGCATCATCTGCCGGTAATACCCTTGTCCCCGGCAATAGCCCAAAAAGGCGACGGTGACCGCCTTTCCCCGGCGCTTCAGCTCCTGCACCACTTGCAGGGTAAACAGCTGATTTTTCACCGGGGAAAAATAGCCGATTTGAAGCAAATGGATTCCGGTGTGCGGAATCTTTTCAACGTTCCCGTAAAAAGACAGATCCACCGGGTTCAGGATATTACAGAACGTTCTATTCAGATACAGTGTTTCTCCCGCCACGTCGGAACAGGCCAGCTTTGCGGTGCAATCCTTTTCAATCTGTTTCCGGTTCCACTGATGATAGGCAGTCAGCAGCGGATTTTTGCGTTTGGTTTGGTAGGTTCCGTGGGCGTGGGCAATCCTCACCGGCACATGATGCCTTGCCGCAATTCGGGCGATCAGCCCGGCTTCAAAGCCGGAATGGCAATGAACAACGTCATAGGCGTTGGCGTGAAAAAGCGCTTTCAGCTTCCGGCGGAGAAGCAGTGGCCGCAGCAGAAACAGCAGCGGATGAACATTGTAGTCCGGCAGCGCCATCCGATACACGGTTCCGCCATAGCCTGCAAATTCCCGGTCAAACGAGCCGGGCTGGGTGGCGCGGCACAGCACATCAAATCGGTATTGTCCGTGCAATCCTCTTACCGTGTGCATCACCACATTGGGGACACCGGAATCATCCAGCGCCCCCTCTATCACCAGCAAAACCCGCTTCATATCCGCTCCCCTTTCTCAAAGCTGCGCTTCCAGAACATCGGCAATGGTACTGCTGGCGTACCCCTGTCCATAGGGACTGGCCGCATGAGCCATGGCCTTATAGGCGTTTTTCTCCGTCAGCAAACGGGTAAATGCCCGATAAATTTCCCTTTCCCCCGTGCCCACCAGTTTGAGCGTTCCGGCAGCGATGCCCTCCGGCCGCTCCGTGGTGTCCCGCATCACCAGAACAGGTTTCCCCAGAAAGGGGGCTTCCTCCTGAATGCCGCCGGAATCCGTGAGAATCAGATGGCTTTTGGCCATGAAATTGTGAAAATCCAATACGTCCAGCGGCTCTGTCAGCCGAATGCACGGGTGATTGCTGAGGATTTCACAGGCGGTTTGCCGAACGGCAGGATTTTTGTGAATGGGGTACACAATCTTGACCCCCGGCTGCTCCTCCAGCACTTGCCGCACAGCGCGGAACATATTTCTCATTGGTTCCCCCAGGTTTTCCCGACGATGTGCTGTCATCAGCACGAGCCTACTGTCCGCCGCCCAATCCAATACCGGATGGGCATAATCCCGGCGGACGGTGTAGCGCAGGGCATCAATGCCCGTGTTGCCTGTCACGAAAACCCGTTCCCTGGGGCAGCCTTCCCGCAGGAGGTTGTCCGCCGCGTATCGGGTTGGCGCAAAGTGCAGCCCCGCGATGGAGGAAACTGTCTGCCGGTTAAATTCCTCGGGAAAAGGGCTGTCCATTTGGTAGGTTCGCAGACCTGCCTCCACGTGCCCCACCGGAATCCGGCGATAAAAGCAGGCCAGCGCCGCCGCAAAGGTGGTAGAGGTGTCCCCCTGCACCAGCACCATGTCCGGCTGCTCCCGTTTCAAAATATCCTCCATCCCCCGCAGTACGTTGACTGTAATATCAAACAGCGTCTGCCGCTCCTTCATGATGGACAACTGATAATCCGGGGCAACGCCGAAGGTACTCAGCACATCGGCCAGCATCTGCTGATGCTGGCCGGTGACACAGACAACGGTTTGAAATGCCGCTCTTTTTTGCAGTTCCCGCACCAGCGGGCACATCTTGATGGCCTCTGGCCGGGTTCCGAATACGAGCATCACTTTTTTCATGCTGCCGCCCTCCTGATTACAGATGGTAAACGCCGGGAAGCTGCACCGCGTTGCAGCAATCCAATATCACCTTACCCCGCAGCCGGTGCTGATTTTCCTGAATCTGCCGATGCTTTACCATGATAACCACCATATCCACCGTGCCCAAAAACTGCATCAGGTCATGATGCTGGCACGGAACCACATCCCGCGCCACAAAGGGGTCATACACCGGAAAGCAATTCTGCCGCTCCAGCAGCTGTAGGGTTGGCGCATTGCGAATATCGTCCACATTCTCCTTGTAGGTCAAGCCGTAAAGCCCCACCCGATGCAGGCTGCGCAGTCCATTTTCTTCCATAACTGCCCGGATTCTGCCCAGCACATAGTCCGGCATGGCATTGTTTTCCTCCATGGCCGACCCAATCACCTTGGCAAGCGCCGGATAATCCCCCACCAGGAACCAGGGGTCAACGCTGATGCAGTGACCGCCCACACCGGGGCCGGGCTGCAAAATATTCACCCTTGGGTGCATATTGCACAGGCGGATAATTTCGTATACATCCAGCCCGGACGCATGGCAGATTGTCGCCAGCTCATTGGCAAAGGCAATATTTACCGCCCGAAAGGCGTTTTCCGCCACCTTTGTCATTTCGGCGGTGCGAATATCCGTCACTGCAATGTCACCGCGGCAAAAAGAAGCATACAGCCGCTTCACACGCTGGCCGGCTTCCGGCTGGTCGGCACCAATGATGCGGTTGTTTTTCTCAAGCTCTGCCAGCATATTGCCCGGAATAATGCGTTCCGGCGCATGAACCAGGAAAATATCCTCCCCCGGCGTGAATCCCGCCGCCTCCGCAATGGGATAAATGCACCGGTGGATGGTTCCCGGGGAAACCGTGGATTCTATGATAATTACAGCGCCCTTGGGGCAAACACACAAAACCTGCCGAACCGCTGCCAGCACAGCCCCGGCATCCATTTTCCTGCTGACCTTTTCATAAGGGGTTGGGACGGAAATCACATAGTAATCCGCGCGCTGATAAGCGGCGGAAAAGGTGATTCCCGCCGCCTGTGCCTGGGAAAACAATTCCTCCAGCCCCTCCTCCCGGAACGTCACCTGACCGGCGTTTAACCGTGCCACCAAGTCCGCATTCCGATCCGTCCCCGCAACGGTCTCTCCATGGGCGGCCATCATCAGGGCAGTGGGGAGGCCAATATAACCCAGTCCGATTACATTTACCATCTTTTTCTCCCCGTCTCCTGCATATACGCCGCCAATCTTTTTTCAAAGGCAGCGGAAATTTTTTGCCTGGAATGGTTCTCAAGAATGCGTCTGCGTGCATCGTCCCTTTTGGCGCAGATTGTTTGGTATTGCTCCAAAAATTCCGAAAATGCCGCCGGCAACCGTTCAATCCGGTCGGGTGATAAAGTCATGCCGAAGCCGCACTCCCGCACCACATCCGCTGCATCCCCCTCAGCCACCAAAAAAACGGGGCACCCCGCCCCCAACGCCTCATAGGTCTTGGTTGGTATACTGTTTTTCAGATTGGCATTGACCAGCGGAATATAGGACACGGCAGCGTGCCGCAGCACAGTGTAAATTGTCTCCTCGTCCACACGACCGCAAAAACGGACATGGCGCAGCTGCCTCTGCGCACAACAATCCTCCAGGCATCTGCGTGCAACGCCATCCCCAAACAGCAAAATCTGGAACCGGTCGGGATTCAGCGTTTCCGCCAGTGAAATCAAGTGTTCCAATCCCTGTGCCAGCCCCATATTTCCGGTGTATACAATGGTAAAGCGTTCCTCCAGATGATAATCCGCAACGACCTGTGCATTTTCTTTCTGCTGCAAAAAGCGCTCGTCCAGCCCGTTTTCCACAAGCCAGACCTTATGCCGCAGCCGGGGCGGCAGCTTTTCCCGCAGCGCCACTAATTTCCGGGGTGAAACCGTGGTAATAACGTCCGCATGGCGATACAGAAACGCGGTGATATGCTCAAAAAATCTGCAATACACGCTTCCTTTGGAAAACGCGCCGATTTCCAGCGCCACGTCCGGCCAAATGTCGCGGACATCGTAAACAAAAACCGCTCGCTTCCATTTTGCAATCAACCAGCCAAAGATAGCGGCCAGCACAGGCGGCGAGGAAGACAGAACCACGTCAAATGCGCCCAAGCCAAAGCTTTTCAGGAAAGAGGTCACCCCGAAGCTCAACTGATTGAGCATCCGCATGACAGTGCTTTTTCTTGCCAATGGAATCAGCGGGCAATAGGTTGCCTCCGGCGCAGGCTGCAAGCCATCACTCAAACTCTGCGCTCCGGTCAGCACCTGCACTTCATGCCCCTTTTGGCGGAACAGCTGAGAAAACACACTCATCCGAATGGCAATGGGCACATGACGCGGATCATATTCGTCGCAATGAAGCAGTATTTTCATTGCTTCCCTCCTCCGCGCCGCTGATCGGTTATCCCCGCCCTGTGGCAATAGAGATTGAAGCCGCTGCCATATTCACTGATGCCATTGACAATGCTTCCAACAATATCGACACCGGAACTGCGAAGGATTCCAATGCAGCTTTGAATCACATCCGCCCAGACCAGGTCATGGCGAATGACAAAGACTGCACTGTCCGCCATCTGGCCGATTTGCAGGGTGTCCGCGTTCTGTCCAACGGAAGCAGTATCAAGGAGCACATAATCATAGTTCCTTTTCAAAGCACCAATCATTTCTCTCAGATGCTTGTCTATCAAAAGCGCTCCATTCTCCGGCAGAGTCGGAATGAAATCCAGATTGGATATCACGGAACACACCGCTTCCTGAAGCGGAATTTCTCCCTGATAGGCCGCGTTCAGGGAATGCCTGTATTCCGCCTGATGGGAAAATTCTTTGCTGAGGCTGGGATTTTCCATGTTCAGGTCAATCAGCAGCACCCGCTTGCCCAAATTTGCAAGCCGTGCCCCCAGGCTTGCCGTTATCTTTGTCTTACCCTCATCTGGCATGGCAGAGGTGATAAGCAAAACCGCCTGTATCCCGTGAAACGCATTGATGAGCCTGTAGGCAGCACAGTCAATGCTGTTTTGATAAAGCCTTTTGGTAACCATGGAATCCAGCGGAACCTCTGCCAGCGTTTCCAGACCGAACAACTGTGAAGCGCCGGACGGATTGACTAAGGTTGGATGGACACAAAGACGCGACAGAACAAACACAAAACCGGCAGCAACCGCAAAAATCACACCGACAGCCGGATACTCCAAATCCCATTGCCGTTCTACGGGAGCTGCTTTTGGCTCATTGACCACGGAAATGCTGCCAAGCCCCAGGACTCTTACCAAAATATCCGGCACCGCGCCCATAAACGCTGTCAGAATGCTGATTCCCTCCTCCGGGTCAGGCCAGCAAAGGGACAGCTCGATGATCTGGGTTTTCTTATATTGCCGGATACTGAGATTGGAGCGAACCTCTTGAACGATTGCATCAGGCAGCCCCAAATTGCTTCTCACCGTTGCTGCCAGCGCGTCACTGGTGCATACATACATCACGGCATCCGCCAGGTTTTCCGCCAGATAAATGTCCTGGGATTGTGGCTCTGTGCGGTTGGCGGAATAGCCACCCTGGCTGCTTTCTGCTGTCACCGCAAAGGATGCAGTGATTTTGCTCAACTTTTTTGCGTCAGCGCGGTATCTGGACAGAAATATAAGCCCAACACCGCAAAAAAATGCAGCTGCAACCAGCAGCACAAGGGGATTACGATACTTGCGTACTGTATAGACAAGATCCGGTATCTTGATGGCGCGCTGATTCTCCATCTGCACTTCTCACTTTCGAGTAGAATAACAACGGGGGATAGGCTACACGTGACGCCAGCTAATACAGCGGATCTTCGCCAATTTGTCTATGGTAATTTGAAATCAAATATAATTTTTTAATTTTCAAGCTGTATTCGACATTATTATAGGATTTTCGACAATACTTGTCAAATGAATATTACGCAGAATCATCGATTTTATTGCAATTAAAACAATAAAATTTTACAACTTGCACAACGGAATGTTCTATTTGTTCATACCACAGAAACAAATATTTCTGTGATTCCTCTAACCGCGGACAAATTTGTGTAATCCTACAAATTTGCGTTTTTATGTCCCAGCCGTCGATTTTGGATGCCACCAGCTAAATATTGAAATTCTCCCTCTTCACCAAAAGTACCGCAAGCCGTGGATGCTTTTCCGAATGGGACAAAATGTAAAAGCCAAATGCAGCGAAGGCCCAATAACAAATTGTTGCTACTCCGCATACCACAATGGTTCCAAGCCGCTATTCCCACCGTTCCACTTCACAACTGTCAAAACGCAGAGCAAACCGGCACTGTGTTTTAGGGGAGCTAAGGTCAATTTCCAGCAAATGCTTGTCCCCTACAGAAGTCAGCCGGTCTTTCACCCACCACATTCCTGTTATATCCAGGCCGGGTGTCAGCACTTTGCAATTATAAAACCGGATTGTTTTTATGGATGTATCAAACATTGCCTGACTTGCATCAAGCCTGATTTCTACACAGTTTGATGCGCGGATTGTGGAGTTATATTCAAAATCCCATGTTGACACTCCATTGACAATGGCATCATGGAGTCCCTTCTTCCAGTACCATTTGGGAAATATCCCATTTGGTTCATCAATATGAAGACGGTAAAATTTTTCCATATGGCTGTACTCCTCCTGCAATCAAGCGTAAACTACCTGTGTCGATTTGACAACACAAATTGTACCATGTCAGCTCAATAAAGTACAGAAAAAACGTCCTCAGCCAGACGATTGCACCGGAATCCGAGCGGCAGCAAAGGAGCTGAAAATCCCGGGTGCAAATTTATCCGGTCAGCTTCCTGTCTAAGGAAGCCTGCTGTTTTATTGTCTTTCCAAAACAGCTTTCCTCAGTCTCTCCAAATCCATCTCATCTGGATGGGAAAGCGCACAGTCAAAGTTTTCAATCAGCGTATCAATGTTTATCGGATGCCCCGGCTGATCTTTCATTTTCATATAGCGCTCCCGCACAGAAGATGGCATTTTACCCTGACACATATAATTTCCAACCACGGAATTGCTTGCGTCAATGGAACACGCAGCACGATTGAGGATTTTCTGAAAATATGCCGTGCTGCCGCCGAAGCCAGCTGTCCCGAACAGAAAAATTTTTTTGTTTCTCAGCTTTGACAGCAACTCCAATGTCGCGTTGTCCGCATTGCCCTTGTCCGTCCAAAAGCCGATATAGAGCATTTCGGAGTGCAATTCTTCCGCTTTCGGCGCACCGAAATACTCGCAGTCCTCTTTCGGAAGCACAGCGCGGATGGTGTCGGCAAGTTTCTTCGTGTTGCCGGTCAGACTACTGAATACAATTGCGTATTTTACCCGATCCATGAGAAAAACCTCCTGTTTAATCAAAGCGGCATTGACATCCGGGCAATCAGGATGGCCACCAGTGCGGTGCTCAGCGTTTCCCGGAGCCAGGATAGCTCATCTAGAATTCTAATACAATCGTCACCTTCTGTTCGTCAAACCGAAACGTCAGCCCTTCTTTATCGGGTGCCTGATAACGGTCTTCCATTTTTCCGGTGCAACCTTTCTTGCGTCAGACAAATAGATTTCATGGTGCAATCTATCTTGACTCATGTCGTTCACATATCCGTTCTGCTCCAGATACGCATCCATAAGCGCAACAGTTGCAGGCTCATCATCAAATGCTCCCAAGTGCATAATCTGGACGCACAGGCCTTCTTCAATCGTCATAAACTCAGCCGATGAGCAATCTAACTTTTTCTTCTTCGATGCAGTTTCAACCGCCCATTTAAAATCCGTTTTCGTTATGAAATCAGGCAATCGGATAACGGAAATCCAGTGAAATGCGGACTTATCGGCATAATCCACTCCGTCTACGTTATCCTGCCACCAGAAGCCTTCCAGCGGAGGGACGACATATTCAACAAAACCATCAATCCGATGGTCGGTTTTATAGCTCATTTTTAGCGTATACGCAACCGCATACAGCACACCGAGTGCTTGTTGATATGCCCCGTTTTCTTCATTGGGATCACCCTTCCCCTTCACAGCAATGTAATTTGCCCTGGGAACTGTAATGATTTCCGGTTTATTTTTTGGTAAATAATATTCTTTATATTCTTTCCTGAAATCAAAAGCCATAAACATCCCCTCCGTCAATCTCCAACTTGTATGATTCTTTCAACCCGCACCCCAAGCCCCTGATGCGCGGCGCTGCCCTTTGATTCCTTGTCATCCATTCTGTGTTTTCGCAATCTGTCGTGGGCACATATCCGGTAGGATGAAGAAATGATGTCACATCATACGCACTCTAACAGTCCCTCATTATTGAGCTGTTCTAAATCGTATTTTGCATTAAAATTCGTTATGTTCCATCATTTTGCAGATGAAGCAGAACTTTTTATGTTACACCTTATCGGATATTTTTGTATGCTGTGACTCAAAATTGGCCCAAAACAGCAAGCAGTGCCATTTCAAAACGGGCAAAGAAGTTAAAAGAAACCCGGTATTCATAGCGAATACCGGGTAATTCCTTGGCGCCCCCTGTTGGACTCGAACCAACGACACACGGATTAACAGTCCGTTGCTC
>ERZ791887.839-NODE-839-length-24812-cov-4.083774_pt1 | contig 24812 bp, 20 predicted proteins | sample MGYA00510157_ERZ791887 | MGnify/ENA primary metagenome ERZ791887 (study PRJEB30046, sample SAMN00792112) | human gut metagenome | study: EMG produced TPA metagenomics assembly of the A metagenome-wide association study of gut microbiota in type 2... | reverse complement strand
CATCTGCATTTCTGCGCATCTGCGCACCGGCCGGTACGCCCATCTACGCCTCCGCAGGCGGCACCGTCACCAAGGCGGGTTACAACAAGGCCGGTGCAGGTACGGGCTATGGTTACTCGGTCATCATCAACCACGGCGGTGGATACAGCTCTGTGTATGCACACTGCCTGTCCCTGACCGTCAGCGCGGGCCAGACCGTCAAGCAGGGCCAGCTCATCGGCTATCTGGGCAGCACGGGCCGTTCCACCGGCAACCACTGCCACTTTGAGATACGTCTCAATGGTTCGTACATTCCCCCGCAGAACGTATTCCCGGGGAAGAAATAATTTTATAAAAAGGAGATAATTGTTATGGCTACTCCTCACATCAGCGCCGAAAAGGGCGATTTCGCAAAGACTGTCCTGATGCCGGGCGACCCCCTGCGTGCAAAGTTCATTGCTGACACCTTCCTGAAGGATGTCCGTCAGGTGACGGGCGTCCGCGGGATGCTGGGCTTTACCGGCACCTACGAGGGCCGTCCCATCAGCGTGATGGGCAGCGGCATGGGGATGCCCTCCATCGGCATCTACTCCTACGAGCTGTTCAGCTTCTACGGCGTGGAAAACATCATCCGCATCGGCTCTGCCGGCAGCTATACCGAAAAGGCTAAGCTGTTCGACACCGTGCTGGCCACCGGCGCTGTGAGCGAGAGCAACTACGCCCGGGTGCAGAGCGGCTTTACTGGAAACATCACCCTGCCCAGCGCAGCCCTGAACGAAAAGCTGCGTGCCTCCGCTGCAAAGCAGGGCATTCCCCTGATCGAGGGCAACATCCATTCCTCGGATGTGTTCTACCGTCAGCCCTCGGACGCAAAGCCCACCTACTGGGAAAAGCTGCGGGACGAGGACGGCTGCCTGTGCGTGGAGATGGAAAGCTTTGCTCTGTTTGCCAACGCGCAGGTGCTGGGCAAGAACGCCGCCTGCCTGCTGACCATCTCGGACAGCTTTGTGGCCCCCGGCATTACCACCGCCGAGGAGCGCCAGAAGAGCTTTACCGACATGATGAAGGTCGCTCTGGGCGCAGAGTACTGATCGCATAACTTTCCAGCGCGGCTGCCGCCCCAAGGCACAGCCGCGCTGTTTTTGCCCGTAAAAGGAGGAAACAGCATGACGAAACTGACCATGGAAGAAAAACAGCAGCTGATCCGCATGGCACTGGCCGCACGGGAAAAGGCCTATGCGCCTTACAGTGATTTTATGGTGGGCGCTGCGCTGCGCGCTGCGGACGGACGCATCTTTACCGGCTGCAACGTGGAAAACGCCGCCTTTACTCCCACCAGCTGCGCCGAGCGCACCGCTCTGTTCAAGGCGGTGGCGGAAGGTGTGACCGCGTTTACGGATATCGCGGTGGTGGGCAGCCGCCGGGGCGAAGTGAACCGGCAAATCACCTCGCCCTGCGGGGTGTGCCGTCAGGCATTATTCGAGTTTGGCGGGCCGGAGCTGAACGTCATTATGGCAAAGACCCCGGAGGATTTCATTGAGCGCAGCATGGACGAGCTGCTGCCCTTCGGCTTTGGCCCCTCCAACGTGGCGGGCAACAGCGCCGTGGAAGGAAAATAACTGTCTTTCTGCGAGAAACAGCGCAAACAGGGGAAATTTGGTGAATAAGCATTACTTTTTTATAAATTATACAAGGGATTTGTAAAGAATTTGTAATCGGAAATTGCTTGCATCTGTCACTTCCACCCGCTATACTTGAGCCAGTAGATGTGCCAGAGTGCACATTTCATTCATTTGACGCAATTTTTTAAAATAAAAGGAGAGTTTCTTATGAAGATTTCTCGTCGTAACTTTCTGGCTGTGGCCGGTGCTGCTGCCGCTGCCGCTGCTCTGACCGCCTGCGGCGGTTCTTCCGCTTCTTCTACCAGCACTGCTTCTTCCGCAGCTGCCAGCTCTTCCGCCGCTTCCGGTGCAGCAGACGGCGCTGAGAAGATCGCCAAGGTCGCTCTGACCTGCGATACCGGCACGATCGATGATGAGAGCTTCAACCAGGCTTGCTGGGCTGCTGTTTCCAGCTACATGGGCGACAACTGCCAGTACTACATCCCCGATTCCGATGCTTCCGATGAGGATCGCGAGACCATGATCCGTCAGGCTGTCAACGACGGCGCCGACGTTATCGTCTGCGTTGGCTACCTGTACGGCGCATCTCTGGCATGGGCTGCTGAGCAGTACCCCGACATCAAGTTCATCGCTATCGATGTGACCCAGGGCGATATCGGCACCGACAGCATCCCCGCCAACTGCTACTGCATCACCTTCAAGGAGGAGCAGGCAGGCTATCTGGCAGGCTATGCCGTTGTTAAGGACGGCTACACCAAGCTGGGCTTCTTGGGCGGCATGGCTGTGCCCGCCGTTATCCGTTACGGCTACGGCTACGTGCAGGGCGCTGACGCTGCTGCAAAGGAGCTGGGCACCAACGTTGACATCAACTACTTCTACGGCGGCCAGTTCTACGGCGATGCCAACATCACCTCCCGTATGGAGGGCTGGTATGCCAACGGCACTCAGATCGTCTTTGCCTGCGGCGGCGGCATCTACACTTCCGCTGTCGAGGCTGCTCTGAAGAACAACGGCTACGTTGTTGGCGTTGACGTTGACCAGAACTACATCGGCGCGAACGGCGTGGAAAAGGACGGCTACGCTTACAACCCGTTCATCACCTCTGCCATGAAGGGTCTGTCTGAGTCTGTCAGCACTGCTCTGGGCGACATCGAGGCCGGCGAGTGGAGCAACATCGCTGCTACCAACGGTAACTTCGGTCTGGAGGATGGCGACTATGTTGGTCTGCCCACTGCTGATGACAGCTGGAACTTCAAGACCTTCACCAAGGACGAGTACGAGACCCTGAAGACCAAGATCGCTTCCGGCGAGCTCGTTGTGGACAACAGCTCCGACGACGCTACCAAGCCCACCGTCAGCGAGTTCACCAAGGTCAACTACATCCAGTAATCGCTATCCCGGAATTACTCCCGTAATAGGGGCGGGGTGCTCATGCAGGGGCACCCCGCCCTTTTTGTATGCCTGTGTGGGAGAAACAGGGAGCAAATCATGCAGACCGTACAAAAGTAATACTTTTACTTGTGCTTTTTGACAAAAAATCAAAAAGCCGTGTGCAAACTGCAAAAAATCAGGTATAATGGGTTGTAGTATAGAAAAAGGTGTCGTTACGGCACGAAAGGAGAGTGAGCAGATTGGCAGAGGATTATGTGATCGAGATGCTCCACATTACCAAGGAATTCCCCGGTATCAAGGCAAACGATGATATCACCCTGCAGCTGCGCAAGGGCGAGGTACACGCCCTTCTGGGCGAGAACGGCGCGGGCAAAAGTACGCTGATGAGCGTGCTGTTCGGCCTGTATCAGCCGGAACAGGGCAAGATCCTGAAAAACGGCAAGGAGGTTGCCATCCGCAACCCCAACGATGCCAACGCACTGGGCATCGGCATGGTGCACCAGCACTTCAAGCTGGTGGAATGCTTCAGCGTGCTGGACAACATCATTCTGGGCGTGGAACCCAACAAGATGGGCTTTTTGCAGAAGGCCGAGGCACGCAAAAAGGTGATGGCACTGAGCGAAAAGTACGGCCTGCGGGTGGACCCGGACGCCCTGGTCAGCGATATCTCGGTTGGTATGCAGCAGCGCGTAGAGATCCTGAAGATGCTGTACCGCGACAACGAGATCCTGATCTTTGACGAGCCCACCGCTGTGCTGACCCCGCAGGAGATCGACGAACTGATGGAGATCATGCGCGGGTTCAAGAAGGAGGGCAAGTCCATCCTGTTCATCACCCATAAGCTGAACGAGATCATGGCTGTGGCCGACCGCTGCACCGTGCTGCGCAAGGGCAAATATATGGGCACGGTGGATATCAAGGACACCACCAAGGAAGAGCTTTCCCGCCGCATGGTGGGCCGTGACGTGCAGCTGCAGGTGGAAAAGCAGCCCGCGCACCCCGGCGAGACCGTGCTGGACGTGGAGAATGTTACCATCCACAATGACCAGCGCAAGAAGGATGTGGTGAAGGATGTGTCCTTCAAGGTGCACGCAGGCGAGATCGTCTGTCTGGCGGGCATTGAGGGCAACGGCCAGACCGAGTTCATCTACGGCCTGACCGGCCTGAGCAAGCTGTCTAGCGGCAAGCTTACGCTGGACGGCAAGGATATCACCCACGAGAGCATCCGCCAGCGCGCCAAGGACGGCATGGGTCACATCCCGGAGGACCGCCACAAGCACGGTCTTGTGCTGGATTTCAGTCTGGAAAACAACATCGTGCTGCAGCGCTACTGGCAGCCGGAGTTCCAGAAGGGCGGCTTTATCCGTGCCGATAAGGTGCGCGAGTACTCTGACAGACTGATCAAGCAGTACGATGTGCGCAGCGGTCAGGGCAGTCTGACCACCGTGCGCAGTATGTCCGGCGGCAACCAGCAGAAGGCAATTATTGCCCGCGAGATCGACCGCGACCCCAAGCTGCTGGTGGCAGTGCAGCCTACCCGTGGTCTGGACGTGGGTGCCATTGAGTACATCCACCGCCAGATCGTGGCCGAGCGCGATAAGGGCAAGGCCGTGCTGCTGGTCAGCTTGGAGCTGGACGAGGTGATGAACCTTTCTGACCGCATCCTTGTAATGTACGAGGGCGAGATCGTGGGCGAGTTTGACCCCAAGGCCACCACCGTGCAGGAGCTGGGTCTGTATATGGCAGGTGCCCGCAAGCAGGGAAAGGAGGAGCAGTAACACATGAATAAGAAAAAACTTTCCCGCAGCGGCAGCCTGCAAAGCTCTGTTACCAGCGTGCTGGCTGCACTGCTGTGCATCCTGATTGGTTTGCTGGTGGGCTTTCTGGTGCTGGTAGCCATCAACCCCGCACACGCATGGGGTGATGGCTTTGTGCGCATCATCAAGGGCGGTTTCCACGATGCCCCCTACGGCGTGGGCAAGGAGCTTGCCAATGCCGCACCCCTGATTATGACCGGTCTGTCCGTGGCCTTTGCCTTCAAGACCGGCCTGTTCAACATCGGTGCAGCCGGTCAGTATACGCTGGGCGCTTACGGTGCGCTGTACTGCGCCATCATGCTCAAGCTGCCCTGGTTCGTCTGCCTGCTGGCAGCAGCCGTGCTGGGCGGCCTGTGGGGTGCGATCCCCGGCTTTTTCAAAGCCTACTTCAACATCAACGAGGTCATCACCTCCATCATGTTCAACTGGATCGGCCTGTATCTGGTGAATGAGCTCATCTACCAGAACGGCACCGGCCCCATGTACGACGTGCGCAACACCCGTACTTTGAACCTGAGCAAAAACGCCGATTTTGCCCAGTCCCTGATCCCGGACTTCGGCCTGAACAAGCTGTTCCAGACCAATAGCACCACCATTGCCATCTTCTTGGCGGCAGCGGTGGCTGTGCTGATCTGGGTGGTGCTGAACAAGACCACCTTCGGCTACGAGCTCAAGGCCGTTGGCCTGAACAAGAACGCCGCCCGTTACGCCGGTATCAACGAGAAGAAGAACATCATCCTCTCCATGGCCATTGCCGGTGCGCTGGCAGGCTTTGGCGCAGGTCTGTTCTATCTGTCCAACGTGTCCCAGTGGAACCCGCTGAACTCCACCAGCCTGCCGGGCATGGGCTTCAACGGTATCTCGGTGGCACTGCTGGCAAGCTCCAACCCCATTGGCACCGTGTTCTCCGCGCTGTTCATCTCCCACATCTCGGTCGGCGGCTCCTTCCTGTCCACCAAGTTTTACCCCACTGAGATCTCGGATCTGATCAGCGGCATCATCATCTATCTGTGCGCATTCTCCATGCTGTTCCGCGGCAAGATCCAGAGCCTGCTGTTCCGGAATGCCGAAAAGACCAATGTGAACGCAGAGCCTGCGCCTGCCGCAGAAAAGACCAAAAAGGAGGGCAAGTAATATGCTGCTTCTGATCAAATATACCCTGCTGTACGGTATCGTGCTGATGCTGGTGGCACTGGGCGGTATGTTCAGCGAACACTCCGGTATCATCAACATTGCACTGGAGGGCATCATGGTCATCGGCGGTGTGGCCGGTGTGCTTACCCTGACCATGCTGCCTGCAAGCCTGTCGCCCTTCCTTGTGGTGCTGATCTCCATTCTGGTGGCAGCGCTGGCGGGCGTGATCTACAGCCTGTTGTTGGCCTTTGCCTCCATCAACCTGAAGGCGGACCAGACCATCGGCGGCACGGCACTGAACCTGCTGGCTACCGCCATTGCCGTGGTCATCTCCAAGTACTTCAGCGAGAGCGGCAGCGCCAAGCTGAACTACTCCAACAAGCCCTTCCTGTTCAGCATCGGCGGGCTGGAACTCAGCGTGTTCGTGCCGTTGGGGCTGATTTTGCTGGTGGTCAGCTACATCGTGCTGTACAAGACCCGCTTTGGCCTGCGCCTGCGTGCCTGCGGCGAGCACCCGCAGGCTGCGGACTCGGTGGGCATCAACGTTTACAAGATGCGTTACGCCGGTGTCATCCTTTCCGGTGCGCTGGGCGCCGTCGGCGGTCTGGCGTATATCGTGCCCCCGGTGCAGACTTGGAACTTTGAAGTCGGCGTGGCCGGTGCAGGCTTTCTGGCACTGGCAGTTATGATTTTTGGCCAGTGGAAGCCTTTCCACATCTTTGGCGCGGCCATGTTCTTTGCCGTGTTCAAGAGCCTTGCCAATATTGCAGACTCTACCTTCCTTGCGCAGCTGCACTGGTCCAGCAACATCTATAATATGATGCCCTTTGTGGCCTCCATGGTCATTCTGGCCTTCACCTCCAAGAACAGCATGGCACCCAAGGCCGAGGGTATCCCCTACGATAAGGGCTCCCGCTAAGCGTATTCGCTAAAAATCCGTAAAACGAAGGCATCCGCAGCCATCCATGTGCTGCGGATGCCTTTTTTGTACGGGGCAGGGCATATTTTGTCCATATATTTGCCGGCAGAAAATGGCATTTGCTGCTTGTAAAATACAACAAGATGTGCTATCATTATAAAATGAATGTGTATCTATAGGAACCCGGTGTACATTTCTTGCACTGCGGAAAACAAGAAAGGTGAGTTTCGCTATTATGGACGAAAAAGCAACTATGGGACAGTCGCTCCGGAGCACGGAGGACGAGGAGACCATTGATCTGATGGAACTGGCCCGCCTGCTGTGGGCGCATGCCGTGCAGATCGTGGCAGCAGCTGTTGCGGCAGCGCTGATCTGCCTGCTGGTGTGTATGTTTGCGCTTACACCCAAGTATCAGGCCTCTATCAACATGATCGTGAATACCCGGCAGGATAACTCCTCCACCTTTACCAGTGATAACTTCAATTCTGCCAAGAACCTGATCAGCACCTATGCGGTCATCATCAAGGGCAACACCGTGCTGAACGAGGTGATCGACAAACTGGATCTGGATATGACCTACACCGAGCTGTACGACATGGTGGATGTTGCCGATGTGGACGCTACCCAGATCATGAAGATCACGGTCACCGATACGGATGCAGAGCGTGCGGGTGAGATCGCACAGACCATTGCCGACATCGTGCCCGACGTGCTGGTGGAAAAGGTGGAAGCCGGTTCCTGCAAGGCGGTGAGCGATGTGATCATCGATCCCAACAAGGTGTTCCCCCAGACTACGAAGTACGTTGTGCTGGCCGGCCTGCTGGGTGCTGTGCTGGTGTGCGGCATTCTGGTGCTGGCACATCTGCTGCATGATACCGTTGTGGATGACGAAGATGTTCAGAAGAAGCTCGGCCTGCCCGTGCTGGGCCTGATCCCGGAGGTGTAAGACGATGTGGAATCTGTTTGGTAAAAAGAAAAAAGAAGGTGAGCACCGCACCCTGCAGCTGATCACCGATAAAAAGATGCCCTTTGGCTATGTGGAAGCCTACAAGTCTCTGCGCACCAATCTGGACTTTATGGCAGGCTCCATGGACGTGCACACGCTGGTCATCACCAGTACCGTGCCGGAAGAGTCCAAGAGTAACGTGGCGGTCAATCTGGCGCTGACGCTGGCCGAAAGCGGCAAAAAGGTGGCTCTGGTGGACTGCGACCTGCGCAAGCCGGTGCTGCACCGCTATCTGAAGGCCGGTCACAACGTAAAGGGCGTTTCCAACGTGCTGTCCAACCAGTGCACGCTGGACGAGGCGTTGCAGGAACTGAAGGAAATGAATCTGACCTTCCTGCCCGCCGGTACCCCGCCGCCGAACCCCTCTGAGATGCTGAGCCAGCCGCAGATGCAGGCTATGGTGGATACTCTGCGCCAGAAGTTCGATTTTGTCATCCTTGATGCACCCCCGGTGTCCGTGGTCACCGATGCAGCCGTCATCGGCCGCTATGTGGACGGCGCAATGTTCGTTGTGCGCTCGGACTACGCCCCCGCCGATGCGGTGCGCGGCGCAGTGAAAAAGCTGCAGGATGCCGGTGTCCGGGTGCTGGGCAGCGTGCTGACCCGCTACGACATGAAGAAGGCACTCAAGGGCTCCAGCTACGCATACAGCTATGCTTACAACTACAACTATGCCTACGGCAAGCAGGATGCCACTGCCGGTAAATAATAAGGAAGCACTGCTATGACCGATCTGCATTGTCACATTCTGCCCGGCATGGATGACGGCGCAAAGGATACAGCGGTCTCGCTGGAGCTGCTGCGCAGGGAATACGAGGATGGTGTGCGCAATATTGCGTTCACCAGCCACTTCAACAGCGAGCGTACCACAGTGGAAGCCTTTACGGTAAAGCGGCAGACTGCCTTTGAACGGCTGACCGCAGCGCTGGAGGGGCAGCCCATGCAGTTTGATTTCAAACTGGGGGCGGAGGTGTTCTTCTCGCCCGGCCTGTGCGAGCTGGACACCCGGGCGCTGTGCATGGGGGACACCGCTTATCTGCTGCTGGAATTCCCCACCACCCACAAGCCGCATTTTATCCGGCAGACCCTGTACAATCTGCAGCAGCAGGGCATCGTGCCGCTGATCGCGCATATCGAGCGCTACCCCTATGTGCTGGAGGATCCCACCCTGCTGTACGACTGGGTAGCCGCCGGTGCCTATGCGCAGATCAACGCAGGAGCACTGCTGGAGCCTAAGCTCTGCAAAAAGTTGTGTAAGTTCATCCAGTGGGGATTGGTTCATGTCATCTCCACCGACACCCATTCCCCGGACAAGCGCCCGCCCCGCATGGCACAGGGAGTGCAGCGGCTGGAAGAGCTGCTGGGCAAGGAAACTGCTGCCCGCATCGTGCGCAACGGCGATGAACTGTTCCACGATCAGGAACTGGACGCTGTGACCCTGCATCAGCCCAAAAAGTTTTTGGGCATGTGGGTCTGATCCTAAAGTAAGGAGAAAACTGCCCGGGCAGAGAATTACTCTGCCCGGGCAGCGGATTTCAGTATGAAGAAAAATAAGGTCCTGAAAATTGTGTTGATCGTGCTGGGCGCGCTGGTGGCTCTGCTGGCAGCAGCTGTTCTTGGCGTGCTGTTCTACCTCCACAGTATGGCAGCCGGTATTCCTGAAACCCTGCCGGATGCCCCGGCGGACAGCACACAGGTCACCCTGACGGATGATGAGATCGATAAGCTGCTCAGCGGTGAGATCACGCTGGAGGAACTGGCAGATGAAGCCGCCGCGTCCGGCAGCGGGGAACAGGAGGCATCCGCCAGCGCTCCGCAGCAGGAGACAGGTGCGGCTTCCTCCCCGGCGAATTCTGATACTTCTCCGGCGGCATCTGCCTCCCGGACGGAGAGCAGCAGTACAGCGTCCTCCAGCAAGCAGGAGACTGCCGGTACAGCCAATTCCGGTACAAAAAAACCGTCGTCCTCCTCCGGCAAACAGGAAGCCTCCTACGAGGCCGAGGTTAAGGCGCTGCTGAAGCAGCTGTACAGCGTCAAAGCGCGCGCCGAGGCAGAGCTGAACAGCTGCATTGCCGGAGCAAAGGCAGAGTTCAAATCGCTGCCAGAGTCTCAGCAGACACAGGCGCGCAAGATCTCCATCGTGCTGGCAAGAAGCGGCAGACTGTACGCGATGCAGGCGTCCTACGACAGGGAAGTGGAGAGCATCGTCAGCCAGATGCGTGCCATTCTGACCGCCAACGGCCAGAGCACCGCATTGGCGGATCAGGCCATGGCCTCCTATAAGGCACAGAAGAGCGCCATGTACTCCCGGCTGACCGCAAAACTGTACTCCTGACCCGCAAAACGACCCATGACCACCCGCAGCACATCTCCCGGGCACTGACTGTGCCGGAAAGGGGCTGCGGGTGGCTTTGTTTTGCCTTTTTGCTGTAATATGGAGAAAAATGCCAAGGACATGGAGGGATGACTCTGCGGCAGAGACGCTGCCTTTTACGCCGACAGGGGAGGGCGGATTGTACGCACCAACGGAACAATCCCCCAAAAGGTCGGAAAAGTAGCACTTTTACCTACAAATATACAGGAAATTTGTATAAAGTATAAGATTTCACTCATGCTTTGCTATAATGAAGTGAATTCTTTTCATGTAAATTGACAAAAATCGTGGTTATCCTTATAATAGATAGAGTGTTTCTCGGGTATGGACGATGGTGTTTGTGCAACCGCAAGATGCCATCGTTTTATTATTCGCTTTTCTGTCCGCGTGCCAAGGACAGACGTCCGCTATGTGTGAGGCTGGCGGACTGCGGGAAAGTGTGGCTCGGCCTGAGAGCAAAAACAGTAATTCATTGATAGGATTGGAGTGGCATCAAACGATGGCAAAGTACATCATCAAGCGTGTCGCAATGGGTATCTTCAGTATCTTCATTGTGGCTACGGTTACCTTTTTTGTCATGAACCTGGTCCCCGGTGGCCCGTTCGTGGCAGAAAAGTCCATCAGTGCCGCTGCTCAGCAGGCTCTGGCCGAAAAGTATGGCCTTGATAAGCCGCTGAGTGTGCAGTACGTCAACTACATGAAGAGCCTTCTGCACGGCGATCTGGGTCTGAGCCTGCGTCAGCGCGGACGTACCGTGAACCAGATTATCGCCAGCAAGCTGCCGGTGTCCTGCCGTCTGGCAGGCATTGCCGTGGTGGTGGCTCTGTGCGTGGGCATCCCGCTGGGCTGCATTTCCGCTTACAACCGCGGTAAGTGGCTGGATAACGTTATTATCGTGTTTGCAACCTGTGGCATCGCGATCCCCAGCTTTATTTCCAGCGTGCTGCTATTGTACCAGTTTGGTATGAAAATGAAGGTGCTGCCCACCGTTGGCCTGAACAGCGCCGCCGCCTATATCATGCCGGTCACTGCACTGGCCATCTATCCCTCGGCTTATATCACCCGTTTGATGCGCTCCAGCCTGCTGGACGTTATGGGTCAGGATTATATGCGCACTGCCCGCGCAAAGGGCGTGTCCCAGTTCATGATCCTGTTCAAGCACGCACTGCGCAACGCCATTCTGCCTGTCATCACCTACGTCGGCCCCATGCTGGCCAGCCTGATGACCGGTTCTTTCGTGGTGGAAAAAATCTTCTCCGTGCCCGGTCTGGGCCGCGACTTCGTGTCTGCCATCACCAACCGTGACTACACCATGATCATGGGCACCACCATCCTGCTGTCCAGCATGGTCATCATTGCTAACGTGATCGTGGATATCCTTTATAAAATCATCGACCCGCGCATCAAGCTGCAGTAAGAGAAAGGAGCGATTTTCATGGAAAACATTAAAAAGAATCCGCTCAGCCTGCAGCTCAACGCGGAGGATTTTCTGCCCGCCAGCAATGAGGAAAAGCAGAGCCTGGTGGTCATGCGCGAAAGCGTCAACTTCTGGAAGGACGGTATCCGCCGCCTGAAGAAGAACAAGATCGCCATGGTCAGCTTTGTGTTCATCATTGCCATTGCCATCTTTGCCTACCTGCTGCCCGCCGTCTGGCCTTACAGCTACTCCGAGCAGATGAAGGGCAGCAACAACCTGAAGCCTTTCGAGTACTCTGCCTCCGAGCAGGCGCGTATCGATGCAGGCGAAAAGGTGTTCCCGCACATTCTGGGCACCGACCGCATGGGACGTGACTTCGCTGTGCGTATCATGATGGGCACCCGCGTCAGCCTGTCCGTCGGTCTGATCGCCTCTGTGCTGGTGCTGATCATCGGCGCTACCTATGGTGCGGTTGCGGCCTTTGCTGGCGGCTGGGTGGACAATATCATGATGCGTATTACAGATATCCTGTACACCATCCCCGATATTCTGCTGATCATCCTGCTGGGCATGGCCCTGAAGGATCCGCTGGATGCACTGGCTACCAAGCCTGGCTTCAAGTGGATGCAGACCCTTGGCCCCAACATGATCTCCATCTTCATCATCTTTGCTCTGCTGTACTGGGTCGGCATGGCGCGTATCGTCCGCAGCCAGATCCTGATCCTGAAGGAGAGCGAGTACGTTACCGCTGCCCGCGCACTGGGCGCTTCCAGCGGCCGTATCATCAAAAAGCATCTGCTCACCAACTGCATCGGCACCCTGATCGTTACCACCACCCTGCAGATCCCGGCCTCCATCTTCACCGAGAGCTACCTGAGCTTCATCGGTCTGGGTGTTGCAGCCCCGCTGCCTTCTCTGGGTTCTCTGGCTACCGATGCCGTCAAGGGCATGAACACCTACCCCCATCTGCTGATCGCCCCCGCACTGATGATCAGCGTGATGATCCTTGTGTTCAACCTGTTCGGCGATGGCCTGCGCGATGCCTTTGACCCGAAGCTGAAGAATTGATGAGGTGAACAGAAATGAGCGAGAAAATTCTTGATATCAAAGATGAACGCCTTTCTTTCTTCACCCCTGCGGGCGAAGTAAAGGCACTGAACGGCGTTTCCTTTACCATGAATCAGGGCGATGTTCTGGGCGTTGTGGGCGAGTCCGGCTCCGGTAAGTCGGTCACCGCTTACTCCGTTATGGGTCTGACCGCTTACCCCGGCAAGCTGGTGGGCGGTAAGGTGTGGTTCAACGGCCACGAGATCGAGAACATGAAGGAGAAGGACTTCCGCAAGATCCGCGGTAATGAGGTCTCCATCATCTTCCAGGATCCCATGACCAGCCTGAACCCGGTGTACACCATCGGCAACCAGATCGTGGAGGTCATCCGCCTGCACACCGATAAGAACAAGGCCGATGCATGGGCACGTGCCAAGGAGCTGCTGGAGCTGGTTGGCATCAATGAGCCCGAGAAGCGTCTGAAGCAGTACCCCCACGAGCTGTCCGGCGGTATGCGTCAGCGCGTGATGATCGCCATTGCACTGGCCTGTGAGCCTAAGCTGCTGATCGCCGATGAGCCCACCACCGCACTGGATGTGACCATTCAGGCACAGATCCTTGAGCTGATGCAGGATCTGCGCAAGAAGCTGGGCATGAGCATCATCATGATCACCCATGATCTGGGCGTTGTGGCTTCCATGTGCGAGAAGATCGCCGTCATGTACGCCGGCCACATCGTGGAGTACGGCACCACCGACGAGATCTTCTATCAGCCGGGTCACGAGTACACCAAGGGCCTGATCAACTCCATCCCCAAGCTGAACACCGCAGAGCACGAGCGCCTTGTGCCTATCGAGGGTACCCCTGTGGACCTGCTGAATCCGCCGGCAGGCTGCCCCTTTGCGCCCCGCTGCAAGAACTGCATGAAGATCTGTCTGAGCAAGATGCCCCCGCGCACCGAGCTCAGCGATACCCACTATACCTACTGCTGGCTGCAGCAGAAGGCTGCATTTGAGAAAGGGGAAAAGGCAGAATGAGTGAACACAAGACGCTGGTTGAAGTCCAGCACCTGCAGCAGTATTTCCCCGCCGGCGGTGTGGGCAAGAACCGCAAGTACGTTCAGGCTGTGGATGACGTAAGCTTTGCCATCCGCAAGGGCGAGACCCTTGGTCTGGTAGGCGAGTCCGGCTGTGGCAAGACCACTACCGGCCGCACCCTGCTGCGCCTGTACGAGCCCACCGGCGGTAAGATCTACTATGACGGCAACCTGCTGTTTGATAAGGACAACAAGATCGCAGTGGATATGCTGCCCTACCGCCGCCGGATGCAGATCGTTTTTCAGGATCCCTACGCAAGTCTGGATCCCCGCATGACCATTGGCGACATCGTGGGCGAGGGCATTGATATCCATCATCTGGCTGAGAACGAAAAGGACCGCCACGATAAGATCATCGCTCTGCTGGAGCGCGTTGGTCTGAACAGCGAGCACGCCAACCGCTACTGCCACGAGTTCTCCGGCGGTCAGCGTCAGCGCGTGGGCATTGCCCGTGCACTGGCAGTGAACCCCGAGTTCATCGTTTGTGACGAGCCTGTTTCCGCACTGGACGTTTCCATTCAGGCACAGGTCGTCAATATGTTCGAGGATCTGCAGCAGGAGATGGGTCTGACCTACCTGTTCATCGCCCATGACCTGAGCGTTGTGAAGCACATCTCCAACCGCATCGGCGTCATGTATCTGGGCAAGATGGTGGAGCTGGCCGACAGCTACGAGCTGATCACCCACAGCATCCACCCCTACACCCGCAGCCTGATCTCCGCAATTCCGGTGGCAGACCCCATTACGGCCCGCCAGTCCAAGCGTATCGTGCTACAGGGCGATGTGCCCAGCCCCCTGAACCCGCCGTCCGGCTGCCGTTTCCGCACCCGTTGCCCCTATGCAGACGAGCAGTGCGCAAACGAGGTGCCCGAGTTCAAGGAGGTCTCCACCGGCCACTGGGCAGCCTGCCATCACCTTGACCGCGTGAAGTGAGAACACTTCACGCCGGTAAAAAGTGAAAGCAATTCAACTTAGTGCTGAAATGTTGTCACAAAATGGTTACAGTCCAAGTTTTGGGCTTGTAACCGGTATGAGAACGCATTATAATCATTCGTGTTCCTCCGGTGTACATTTGCACCGGATCGAATATAGAGGCGGCTGGGGGAACCTGGCACACTCAAATTTGATATAAGGGAAGGATATTATTATGAAACGCATTTCTCGTCGTAATTTCCTCAAGGTTGCAGGCGTGGGTGCCGCTGCTCTGGGTCTGGCAGCCTGTGGCGGCAGCAAGTCCGGTTCTACCGCAACCTCCGGTTCTGCTTCTTCCGCTGCTGGTTCTTCTACCGGCAGTGTCAACACCGCTGGCTTCACCGTCCAGTACGGCCCCAACCCCGAGACTCTGGATCCCTCTTTGAACAGCGCTGTTGATGGCGCCAACACCATCATCACCATCTTCGAGCCCCTGCTGATCATCAACGAGAACAACGAAGTTATTGGTGGCCAGGCTGAGAGCTGGGAAGCAAGCGAGGACGGCCTGACCTGGACCTTCACCATGCGTGACGGCCTGAAGTGGAGCGATGGCACCGACCTGACCGCTAAGGACTTCGAGTACACCTTCAAGCGTATGGTCAACCCCGACACCGCAGCTCCCTACGCAGAGACCTGCCTGGGCATGATCGATGGTTTTGACGCAGCTGCCGGCTTCCCCGATGCAGACGGCAACCCCACTGCAGAGCCCAACCCCGATGCGCTGAACGTCAAGGCAAGCGACGACGGCAAGACCCTGACCATCGTGCTGTCCTACCCCTGCTCCTACTTCGACAAGATGGCTGCATTCGCATCCATGAGCCCTGTGCAGCAGGCTACCGTTGAGGCCAACGGCGATGCATGGTGCACCTCCGCTGAGACCTTCGTCTCCAACGGCCCCTACATGATCACCGAGTGGACCCCCTCCGAGCGTATCGTTCTGTCCAAGAACCCCAACTACGTTGGCGGCTGGGATAGCTCTAAGATCGTTTCCGACAGCATCACCCTGCTGCTGCTGGAGGACTCTTCCGCTTGCTTCGCTGCTTATAACAGCGGCGAGGCTGTCCTGATCAAGGACGTGCCCACCGACGAGATCCCCAGCCTGACCAAGGCAGAGGATGGCGGCGACTTCTATGTTGACCCCATTCTGGGCACCTATTACGTCAGCATGAACCTGCAGCGCGATGCCTTCAAGGATGCCAAGGTCCGCAAGGCTCTGGCTCTGGCTATCGACCGCGACTACGTTGCCAACACCATCATGCAGGGCACCTACTCTGCTGCTTCCAACCTGGTCGGCCCTAGCATCGTGGACGCGCAGGGCTACTTCTACGACAACGCAAACGGCGGTTCTCCCTACATTGCAGCTGACTACGAGGCAAATATGGCCGAGGCTAAGAAGCTGCTGGAAGAGGCTGGCTATCCCAATGGCGAGGGCTACCCCACCATCGAGTACAGCACCAACGATTCCGGCTACCATGTGCCTCTGGCAGAGTACCTGCAGCAGACTTGGGGCGATCTGGGCATCACTTTGACCATCAGCAAGATGGAGTGGTCTGCCTTCACCGCTGCTCGCCGTGCCGGCGAGTACGATGTTGCCCGTAACGGCTGGGTCATGGACTACAACGATCCTTCCAACATGATCGAGCTGTTCTGCTCCGGCAACGGCAACAACGATGGTAAGTACTCCAACCCTGACTTCGATGCTGCTATGGAGGCTTCCAAGGTTGCAGATGTCGCCGAGCACTTTGCACAGCTGCACAAGGCTGAGGACATCCTGATGGAGGATATGGGCTGCATCCCCGTTGCTTACTACAACGAATTCTGGCTGCAGAGCTCTTCTCTGAAGGGCGTCTGGCACAGCCCCTACGGCTACTGGTACTTCCAGTACGGCTACATCGAGGAGTGATTTCCTCCCTGTGCTGTGCAGCGTAAGCTGAACCGTAACTTTTAAGCACTGAGCACCCCGCTGACCGGAAACGGCTGGCGGGGTACTTTTTTGCGTTTGCCGGGGTGCGGAAAAACAAACAAAGCGGCTGCTGCACAGCATTTGGTGCAACAGCCGCTTTTGAATTTATATGAATGTTTGCCGGAGCAAAAGCCTTCCACTTTGGGGGAAGGTGGCGCACAGCGCCGGATGAGGGGAGTACTGCATATAACCGTGTGGTTTGCTCTAAAGGCTTCCCCCGGTCGGGGGAAACTGTCACCGTAGGTGACTGATGAGGGTGCGGGAAAGCAGCAGATACAGATTATGCAAAAAAGCTATAAAAGCAGCTGTTACTTACACCGCAGCCATGGCGGCCAGAACGCTCTGCCAGCTCTTGCTGCGTGCGGCAGGCACCGGCGCGGGGCGGGTGCGCCGTGCAGCAGGGGCACTATGACCGGTCGCAGAGGATACCGTCAGGGCAGGGGAGGGGCAAAAGAACACAGCGGTGTCCTTTGCCAGCCACTGTGCAGCCAGTGCGGCGGCCTGCGGGTCAGACTGCAACGCACGGCGCTCGTTTCCGGCCAGAAAATCAGCCAGCCAGTACAAAATTGCGGCCAGCGGCAGGCAGGGGGAAACGTCCTGACTCCAGTAACTCCAGCGTGCGCCGCGGCCGAGGTGGCTTTCGACTGTGATCTGTGCGCCGGTGCGGGCATTCTGCGGGATGATACCAACATAGTTCGTGCCGGCGCGCTGCCCCAGTTCCTCCACAAGGCGCTGGGTGCGGGCGGCATCCAGCCGATCCTCCCGGCAGTAGGCGCGGAAGTCGGTCTGGCTGAGCAGACTGTCGGCACTGGACGGAAAACGTCCGGTCAGCTGCCCATCGGCATTGTGGCACAGCTGCCAGCCCTTGCGGAACAGCTGAAAATTCAGGCAGCGCCGCCCCATGGTGGAGTAGCACACAAGGGCGCTCTGCTCCCCGGGCAGCTGTTTTACTTCAAGATAGGCATCGTTGCCGCAGGTGTCCTGCAAACGGATGGTGAGCAGCAGCTGTGCACCGGCGTGCAGGGTGGACATGGCGTTGTGCATGGCGTCAAAATAACGGGAAGCGTCCATGATTGATCTCCTTCCTAAAAGGCAAACAGCGAAACGTTGTAAAAGTGCCAGCCGGGTGATCGGGCCGACAGGCTGTATAAAACTTCTCTGAACGTAGTATAGCATACTTTTGAGGAAAAAACAACTGCAAGTTTCTTCGAAACGACAAAATTTTGCAAAAACTTATGGCGTAGAGCAAACGGAAGTTCAAAGCATGGTTGTGCTTTATGATAAGCGGTTGTGAAAAATGACCCCTGCGGGAGATGCCGACTAAGGCAGGAGTTGCTCCCACAGGGGTCATTTTATATTTCTTCAATCGCCAAGCTCCCGGATCTCGTTCTGGATCAGCCGTCCGGCTGCGCGGGCAAGCTGATCCATGCCGCGGATGCGCGCCATATTTTTGCCGTAGATCTGCGCGGCGGCACCGGCGCTGCTGTCCTCGCCCATAAAAACGGCAGACACCCGCACCCCCTGCCGCTGCAAGGTGCGCACCTGCGCGGCGGTATCGGCCACACCGGCGGCGTCCTCGTAGGCGCAGCCCAGCGGGTTCTCTGCTGTGGGCGGGATGCGGCGGCTGTCGTTGGGGCTGGCATCGGTCAGCAGGATCATCAGGTGGCGCGGGGCGGGGCCGGGGGCGTACTGAATCAGATCGCCCGCAGCTCGCAGCGCCAGACCGTCCCGGTTCCAGCCTGAGGCGAAGTACCGGAAGATGTTCTGCCGGTTCTTGTCCGCAAAGCCTTTCAGCACCCGCAGTACCGTGTAGCCCCGCAGGCTGCTAAAGGCGCTTACTCGCACCGGAATGCCGCAGTTGGCCAAGCTTTCGGCCAATATGACGCCCTGCGCCGCGATCACCTCCTGACAGTGCAGGCGGGAGGCGGAGGCGTCCAGCAGCAGATCCACCGTAAAGGCCGGGCAGTTTTCCTCCTCCGGGCACAAAAACACCCTGTTATCGTTCAGGTAAGGGGCGCGCCACACCCGCCCGGCGCATAGGTTGCCGCTGCGCGCCATCCGCTGGTCGGGCTGCTGATGCACCAGAATACAGTTGCGGATCTGTTCGGTAAGGCGCAGCACCACGCTGCGGTGCAGCTCCTGATTTTTGGCGTAGTAGGCGCGGTTGCGTTCGGCCTGCAATTCGGCCTGCTGTGCCAGCTGCCGCGCTTCCGGGGTGGGTGCCTGCGCCGGGCTGGGTACACCGGCGCTGAACCACAAATGACAGCCCAGATGCACCCCAGTGCACAACTCCTGTTCAGTCTTACGCAGCTGCTCCGGCGGGTAGAAGCAACGCCCGAAGCAGCTTTCAATGTAGGCGCGGTCCTGTGCGGCGCGTTGCTTCAGGGTGATGTTTGCCCGGCGCTTGTTCACCGCCAGCCCGCTGCCTGTGGCATCCACCGCACCGGAATGCTCCACCGTCACCCGGTCGGTTTTGATCATCTGGGTGGGCATGGTTTTGGTGGCAAGCTTTGCCCAAAAGCCTTGCAGCCGCAGATGCAGCGCGGGCTTCTGGCGTACCTTGCCGTCAAACAGGGCGAACTTTGCAAACAGCGCCAGCAGTTCGTTTTTGAGCAGCGCCGGTTCCGGTACGGTCTCCGGCTCCAGCGCAGCGGCAAGGCTGCTCTCGTAAGGGGTCATGACCGGGGCAGTGCGTCCCAGAACTTTGCGCCAGCGCGCAGCCTGCATGGTGTACACCAGCTGGTTTTTCGCCATCCACTCCTGCCGCGAAAGCTTGTACTGGATGGCAAAAAAGTAGTCTGCGTGGGCAAACCGCAGCGCCTCCAGCACCGGGCGGCGGGGCAGCTCCAGCCGGTAGGCGGCGTTTTCTAAGTACAGCCACGCCATATCATCCAGCATGGGCTGGCGTGTGTCGCCCTCCCAAGCAGAAAAAATGTCCCGGATCAGCGCGTCACCGTAGTATTTATGCACCAGCCCTACGATGCAGTTCATGTAAAAATCAATGGTGCCGTCCGTGTTGCGGGCCAGAAACAGCGGCTCAAAGCCGTAGGCTCCGGCAGCGGCCCAGACCTGATTGGCCGCACGCCGCTCCTGCGCGGTATAGCTTTGGGCGTCCATCAGGCAAACAGCTTTCCGGCATCCAGCTTGGCCGGGATGCGTGCGGCAATCACGTCCCGGATCAGCCCCTGCTCGTAGGAGTCAAAGGCCTTGTTGGTGATGCCCATATCCAGCGCCGCCCCGGCCGGGATGCCCCTGCGGATCAGCCGCAGCGCGTCCAGCATACCGCGCAGATCCAGCGCTTTGGTGGAAATTTCAGCACTGTCGCACTTTTTCTGCAGGTCCAGAAACAGCAGTGCAAACTGGTGCACATATTTTGCGGTAAGATCCGGGAACTGCGCCCGCAGCAGCTTTTCCAGATTATCTTGGGTGATGGTGGGCATCTGCACCACTGCAAAGCGGGAGGTAAGCGCCTCGTTCAGCTCCCGGGTACCCGCGTAGCCGTAGTTCATGGTGGCGATAAAGCGGGTCTCCTCGGCCAGCGGGATGCGCTCGTAACCGGGTACGTCGATGGCGCGGCGGAAGTCCAGCACCGCGTGCAGCACCGCCAGCGCCTCGTTTTTGGCCATGTTGATCTCGTCCAGCACGCCGAAGCCGCCGCACTGTGCGCAGCGGTACACCGGCCCGGGACGGAACACCACCTGTCCGCCCGCAAAGGTATCCATGCCGATCAGGGAGGCGGCATCCATGTTTACATGAAAAGAGATGTCCCATGCGGGGCGGCCAAAGGCGGCGGCAAGGTTTTCTGCCAGCACGTTTTTGCCGGTGGCCTTGCCGCCGGCCAGCAGCAGGTTTTCGCCGCAGAGCAGGGCGGCCAGCGCCTGCTCCCACACCTCTTTGCCGTAGTAGGTAAAGGCAGGGGCGGGGATGCGCGGGCGCAGCGCCTCACTGAGCGGATGGGCGGCGCGGTATTCCTGCACCGCCGTAAGCAGGGCAGGGTCCACCCCTTCCTGCCGTAAGGTATCCAGAATATCCGACATTTGTACAAACACCTCGATCTCTGACCGGGCGGGAATGAACTGCCCGGTTTCACGCTTATCATAGCACAATCGCGGCCATTTGTGTAGGGGGCGTGCGGGGTAAAAAGGGCAATATGACCAAAGGAATTTGCCGTTCTGACGGAAAGTGAACGAATGGATTGTTTACTACATAAGAGTATGTTACAATTGATAAAATAATATCAATTGGCGGTGGCTGTAAATGGAAAATGAAAATGTGGTATTGTGCCCGGTGCATGGGGGAAGTTTATGTATTTCTCCGAAGATAATTACTTTTCTAGGAACGCACTATAATGCACTGGAGGGAAAATGTCCTCAGTGCCGAGTGGTATATCTAGACCAGAAAATTAAGGTAATTGCTAGATTTACATACGAGGGAACAAATTATCAGTATCTGCCGGAACTGGAAAACTGGAGAGTAAAACAGGAGCAGAAGAAGGAGGAAGAACGGAAAAAGGCAGAAGAAAAGAACGAATTGGCTAAAAAATATCCTTTTCTAGAAATTGGAATAGTAAAAATAAGACTACATCCGAATAAAGCCGACCATTGTCCGGAACACGGAACAAAAGTAGGATCATTGGCTTGCAAGCTATACGATGACACTGGTATAGAATTGATGACCGCTACAGGTGGGTATTGTTCACGCTGTAATGCATTGTACTTGGATAAGCATTTAAGAGAATCGTTGGAAAAATATGTTTCTAGAGAGCCTTTGAAATTAAGTGTAAAAATTTGTGGAGGCATTTGGGAAGATATACCGCCGATTACTGTGTTAAAAGTTCAGTTTCCAATCAAGAAAAACAAAGCGGAGAATAAAAAGCAGGTAGAATTAAAAAAAGAGAATACAATGCTTGAACAAGCGAGAAAGAAATATGGAGAAGAACGCTTGCAAGAGTATCCGTTTTTAAAAACCGGGGATATTAAAATAGAAACGGTACAACATCATCCGAATAATTGTCCTGTCCATCAGGAGGAATTGCGGACGTTGCAATGTAGATTGCAGGAAAAGGAAAAAGAATGGAAGATTGAATTTAGTGGTTTCTACTGCCCAAAGTGCAATTGCATTTATCAAAAGAAGCGTATTGAAAAGGAATTTATACCCTATATCAAGGCTGAAGATGTCCAAACAGCAAAGTATGTTTTTACACCAATCGGAAAGGAATGGAAAAAGGCACATCCAATTGAAGTGTCGGAATTAAAACTGATAGATATAAAACAACTGATAGCGAAAAGCGAACATTCAAAAAATAATACGGATGCATTAGAACTGCCGAAAATAGAAGAAAAAAGAACTTCAAAAGTTGATGAAGCACTTTTTAAAATTTCCGCATATCAGAAATTTAACAGAGAGATTGTAGAAATTCTGGCAACAGTTAATGGTGTAGAAAAGTATATCCGTGTTTTAACGTCTGTAAAGTATGAAGATGAACGTAAATGCGTTGAAAATGAGATTCTTGAAAGAGAATCGGTATCCATCGGCCGTGAACTCCTTGGCCGGATTGCACATGATCAGTTGGACGAATTTGCGTCCAAGATTGGCACAATCAAAATCCATAACTATAAGGTGTGGCCCGGGCAGGAGCATCATCTGGATGGGTTTACTAGGTTTTGCGACCCGGAAAATATTCAGAATATCACGATCATGAGCCAGAATAATATTTCCCGGGATTCGGATGAATACGAGATGGTCACGGCACTGGTGTACTGCGCAAATCGGGTGGAGCCGGTTTATATTGATGTGTATTACTCCAAACAGCAGAATAAATATTTCATCAATGAGGAAAGTTACCGGCAATACAGAATGCGGTATGGTTTGCCGTATGTGCATCTTGTGGCAGACGAGTATGACGGTGATATGGACTACGGCAATCTGCGGAAAAATTCGGAACTGAATCTGTATGGCTACACGGTGGCAAAAACAGCAGAAATGAGCACGGGGGAGCGTCAACGGCTGTTGCAGCAATTGATGGACAATGGCCTGATGTCCAAGCACCAGATCGTAAACCATCTGGAATGGCTGATCCATCGCCAGTCGGGGCGTGTCAAAATGGAGGACGCCTGCGATTGCTGGAGAGAGGATCTGCGTTTTGTGAATAGCTATCGGCTCAATGCACAGCGGAAGATACAGGGAAGATTTGTATATGGAAAAACTATGCTGCGATAAGCAAACTGCAGAATAACACAAAGAGGGGCAGCCCCAAATGGGACCGCCCCTCTTCACATGAAAAAGAAGAAACGCTTAGAGTATGCCGGAGAACTGCGCTTTATCAGGCGTTCTCAAGACCAGCCATCTGCTTGACGGATTTGATGGCAAAGGTCAGGGTGCGGCCACAAGCGGTGCCGCCCATGACGCAGGGGTAGTTGTTCTGGAAGAAGCTACCGGACATATCGCCGGTAATGTACAGGCCGGGAATGGGCTCGTTGTTGCTATCCTTCGCCTGGCAGTTTTCAGTGATGGAAATACCCTGCATACTGCACAGCAGAGAGGCACCCAGCCAGCAGCCGTAGAAGGGCGCGGTGCGGATGGCGCTCAGGCGGCTTGCAGGCTTGCCGAAGTCCTCGTCGTTCTGTTTGTCGTACAGCTCATTGTAGCGGGCAACGGTGGCTACAAAGTTGTCCTTGTCAGCACCGGTAAAGCCCATCTTGTCGGCAAGCTCTTCAATGGTGTCCGCCTTCATGATCAGGCCCTCACCCTCGTACTGCTCCAGCTGAGCTTCCATCATGCCGGGGATGTAACGGGTCAGTGCAGAGCAACCGATGGTGTGGAAACGATCTACGTCGCTGCGGAAGTTTGCATCGTGGATCATGGCATAAACGTGCCCCGGCTGCTGGAAAGAAGCATGGGAGGCATTGTCGTATTCCTGACTTTCGTTCATAAAACGCTCGCCATGGCGGTTGACCTTCAGGAAGGGCTGGCTGCCGGGGTTGTACTGACCCACAGTGCCGGGGAAGGCCTTGCCGCCAAAGGCAGAGCCGTTGTCCGCATAACCGGCATCCACACCGGGTGCCACCAGACCGCGGTCGAACAACACGGGAGCAGGCTCTGCATCCAGATGTGCACCTGCCCAGATAGCGGCGCGGATACCATAGCCCTTGTCAGCAGGGGTATAGGAGCAGGCGGTGGTCACGCTGGTGCCCAGCGGGTCCAGCTGCTCCATCATGTAGGGATTGCCTGCATAGCCGCCACAGGCCAGCAGTACGCCCTTGGCTGCGTTGATGCGGATGAAGTGGTCGTCGGCAGTGCTCTGGGCGATAACGCCGGTGATGCGGCCGTCGGCATCCTTTTCCAGCTTGGCAAGGCCGGTGTTAAAGTCGATGCTGTAGCCCTTGCTCTCGATATACTCCTGAAATACCACGTTGCGGGGCTTTTCGGCGCTGCTGTAGTCGACCTGCTGCACAGGGAACATCAGCTTGCTCTGGCTCACCTGCGTATCATCCGGCCATTTGGCTTCATCGCCGGAGGTCAGGTTACATACATAGTTGTAGGGCTCGCTTTCCAGAATGCCGGAAACAAAATCGTGCATGGCGGCAGACTCATTGATCCAGGTCTTAACTACGCGCTGGTCGCAGCGACCGCCCATGGAGCGGGAGATCTCGCTCAGCAGCTCGGCGCGGTCAACAGGAGCGATGCCCTTTTTCTTTGCTTCGCTGCTGTCGATGGTGCCGTACCAGTGGCGGGTATCCATAACGGCAGAATTCTGCTCGATGATGCGGAAGTCCAGTCCGTTCTGTGCAGCATAAGCGGCTGCGCACATACCACCGTTGCCAGCGCCCACAATGACGATATCGGTATCCCATGTCTCAGTGATGGAAGCCTCGTCGATGTCAGGCTCTCTGCCCAGCCAGTCGTTCTCATCGCCGGTGGGCAGCTGCACGCTGGAGACCACGGCCTCGCCCTTAGCCTGTGCGTAGCAGCTCTTGGCGGCCTTCATCACGGCGTCAGAGGTGACGGTGGAGCCGGAAACACCGTCGATCTCGGCAGAGCCGGCGGCCATCAGCTGCTTGCGCAGCTCATCGGC
>ERZ791887.826-NODE-826-length-25128-cov-8.610697_pt1 | contig 25128 bp, 21 predicted proteins | sample MGYA00510157_ERZ791887 | MGnify/ENA primary metagenome ERZ791887 (study PRJEB30046, sample SAMN00792112) | human gut metagenome | study: EMG produced TPA metagenomics assembly of the A metagenome-wide association study of gut microbiota in type 2... | reverse complement strand
TGACTCGAAATCAGTTTGAGGGAAACCTCACGAGGGTTCGAATCCCTCCCGCTGCGCCAAGGAAAAACCTCTTTTGTCTGTTACGGCAAAAGAGGTTTTCGTAAAGAGAGGGACTGAAAATGCTGATTGACAGTTCGATCGCACAAGCATATATCGAGAGCAGCTGCGTCGACGCTTTTCGTGCTTCATGGCTCTTTGAACACACCTCGGTTTCGTCAGATCTTGGCAGGAATGCATTTACTCCGCCGCCTGAGGATCTTGCTCTCCGAGAGACTGTGCGCAAGCTCGAACGCCGTATCTGTGAAGCGGCTGCGCACTTTGTCCCCGTCAACCGCCCGATTTGGGACGCGCTTTTCCCCGATTGGGAGGCGGTACAGCCGACACTTGATTTGATCGTCGGTTATCCCGAGCCTTACGACGCCGTTGCGGCACACTCGCCCGACGGACAAGCACATCTCATCTTTGACCTCATCCGTTGGTGCAATTATGCGGAGCTCGACCAGCTCGACAGCATCATTCGGAATCTGCTGACGCATGAGATTACGCATCTCTTGATTGGACACCGCTATCCGGCGGCAAATGCCGCATTGGAAAGTACAGACTATTTGAGAAGATTGGATGCTTACACATTTCATGAGGGATTCGCCCATCTTCTCTCCTATCAGGCGACAGAAATCGACTGTGTGGACTGGCATACACCGCAGCTTACCGAGGTCGCAGCAGCAAGCCGTGCCAAACTGCGCCTCGCGCTTATGGAGACGGATCCAGACAGGCAAAAGCAGTTTCTTGAAGAGGCGGTCTGCGGATCGTACTATGAAAAGTTTGCCTGTATGTGCGGTATGCTGTATCTGGCAGACCGATGGGAAACGCAGGGAATCGACGGCCTGAAAAGCGCATTTGCGGACTATCACGGCTTTGCTCAAAGGGCCTTGAGCATTCGAATTTGATTGCAAAAGAGGAAGAGACGCGAATGCGTCTCTTCCTCTTTTACACCTTCTCCCGCTTCTGCCGCCAGAGGTTGATCGCCAGCATGACCGCGGCGTAGATCAGCGCGGCGGCGAGGATAATGAGCGAGAAGTCGCGCTGCATCTGGTAGCTCGTCGTCGTGAAACCCTTGACGAGTAGATGACCGGCAAGATAGCTCGCGGGAATCAGCGCGAGATAGCCGAGCGCTTTGCCCGTTTTCTTCCTGCGGCAGACGAAAAATGCAATACCCAGCGTAATAAGGAGTGCTAACGATAGCAAAACGTAATAGCCCAACGCCAGCCTCGGCAGCGAAATGACACCGCCGTTCATGCTGCCGCAGAGCAGCACATCGTCCTGCCCGTTGTTCTGAGAATAGCAGACTGCCGCGCAGTTCGCGGCGTCGAGCGTAAAGAGCGTGCGCGCGGACTCCGCCTTGGCGAGCACGCCTTGCAGTGCGTCCGCCTCGCGCTGTGTGCGATCATTTGCGCTGTGTGTGTTCGGGGCGCCCCCGGTTTTGTCGAATGCGCCGCGCCATGTGTCGAGCGGCGTGCGCCATGCGGTGATGAAGTAGATGGTTTTGCTGCTGTTGGGGTCCTGCGTGTTCGTGACCTCTGCGCCGGAGACCGGCACGAGCAGGCTGACGGAGATGCTCTCCGCGCCGCTGAGATCAGAAAGCCCATCCGCTGCCGGGCCGTCGTCCGCGAGCGCGCTGGGCGAGCGTGAGATCGCCCACTCTGTCTCGCTGTACGGCAAATACTGCGGCGCGGTGAGGTACGCGAACCCCGCCGTCGCCAGCGTCAGCGCGAGCGTGACGGCCAGCAGCACGGCGGTCAGCTTCTTGCGCCGAAGCTGCCGCTTCAAGTCGCGCAGCGGCTGCGCGCTGACGGGCGCGGGCGTCACGTCTGCCTTCAGCGCGTCGAGCTCGGCGCGGCAGGCCGCGCACTGCGCTAAATGCCCGTCCACAAATTCCTTCGTCTCCTCGCGCAGCATGTCTTCCTCATAGAGCGGCAGAAGGTCCTGCACGATGCTGCAAGTTTTGTCCATTTCAGTCGTCCTCCAATCCCTCGCGGATCATGCGCTTGGCGCGGTGATACGTCACGCATGCCCAGTTTTCCGTCTTGCCGAAGAGCGCGCCGATGTCGCGGAAGCTCTTTTCACCGTACACGCGCCACATGAAGACCTCCTTGTACGGCTCTCTGAGCGCGTGCAGCAATTCCTGGATGCGCGCGGCCTCGCTGTGATCTTCTAACTCCTCCTCGTGGCTCTCCTCGGCGATCCGGCAGTCTTCGAGCGGGGCAAGCCGCTTCTCGCGCCGCAGCTGCGAATAATAGAGATTCTTCGCGATCTGGCAGAGCCACACGCGCACGCTGCACTCGCCCCGAAAGCGGTCGAGGGCGTCCATCGCACGGAAAAACGTCTCGCTCGTCAGCTCCTCGGCGACGCTCTCGCTTCCGGACAGCGAAAGCAGATACCGATACACATCGTCGAAGTACACGGCGTACACCTCTTCAAAATTCGTCAGCGCCCTCACCCCCTTTCTGTCTATAGGACGGCGGAAAACCGGTTTTCTTACAAAAAAATCCGTCCCGCGGGACGGATTTTTTCTTTCACGTTTTGACGACTCTTTTCTTGCCGCACTTCGGGCACGTAAGCTCGACCTTGCCGATGTTTTTCGGCACGCGGCAGTACGCGCCGCAGGAGCAGCGGACGTATTTGTGCGCCTTGTCGGCGCGGCGTGCCTTCGCGCCGCGGATGGCGTTCGCCTTCGGCGTCCACCAGGTCAGAAACTTCGCGTTTTCGGCCTGACGGCGCGCGAGATTGCGCGAAAAAATGCGGATGAGCACAATGAACATCAGCACCATCGACACAAAGTACAGCGCCTGCGACACGCCCTGCACGCGGATGATCGAGCTCAGAATGCTCACGGCCAGCTCAAGGATCACGAGCGCCCAGTTCAGCGCATCTACGCCGTTGCGGCCATACATAAAGCGGTAAAGGGCATCGCGGAATTTGTTCACAAAAAACACTCCTAAAATCTTGATGCTGCCATTCTACACGCTTTTTCGACCCCCGTAAAGGCGTTTGAACAAAAGTTTACAGAATGGAAAAGAGTAACCGCAAACCGCCCGCCCCCGTCGGACGGTTTGCAGGGGGGGGCTAGGGGGGGCAACGCCCCCCCAAAACGCCTCGCAGAGTTTCGCCGCTCCGCGGCGAAATAAATTCAAATCGTAAATCCTGACGACAGAAGGTGAATTGCCGCAAAGCGGCAAGAGAAGCCGCCCTGGGGCGTGTGCGTCAGGATTTACACTTCTCGCTCCGCAAACGTGCGCGCCTACGGCGCGTGCGCTGCCGCGGAGCGCAAAAAGCTAAAACGAAAGCCCCGCTGAGCGGGGCTTTCGTTTTAAGCATTAAAGTCCGTTGGTGTAACGATACAGGAACGTCACGGCCTCGGCGCGGTTGCAGGAAGCATACGGGGAGAACGTCGTGGCGCTGGTGCCGGTGGTGATACCCTTACCGACGGCCCAGAGGATGGCCTTGTAGTAGCTCGCCTCGCTCGTGGCGCCCACATCCTTGAACGGATTGGAGTAGTAGCCGCTGGGCTGGCCCGCGTAGCGGTACAGGAAGGTCACGATCTGGGCACGGGTGCAGACCTGATCGGGGGAGAACGCCGTGGTGCTGGTGCCGGAGGTGATGCCCTTCTGGCTGGCCCACAGGATGGCCTTGTAGTAGCTCGAGTGCGTGACGGCGTTGACATCACGGAACGGGTTGCGGGTGGTGGTCGGCTCCGGGCTGCCGGCGGCGCGCCACAGGAACGTCACGATCTCGGCGCGGGTGCAGGACTTGTACGGGGAGAAGGTGGTGCTGGACGTGCCGTTGGTGATGTTCTTGCCGACGGCCCACTTGACGGAGTTGTAGAAGTAGTCGGTGGTCTTGACATCGATGAAGTTCATCGTCTGGCCGATCTTGATGGCCACGGTGCCGGTGAGCTGGCGGGTGCCGGTGCCGGTCGTGCCGTAGCGGGCGTAGATGGTGAACGGGATGTAGACGGTCTCGCCGGTCTTGGCGTAGCGGCTGGCGAGGAACGCGACGTCGCTGAGCGCATTCTGGCTGGCGGTGGCGCTGTAGTAGAACTTGTCAGTCGTCTTGACGGAGCCGCCGTAGTTGTAGCCGCTGTAGTAGGTGTAGAGCGAGCCCTCGTTGACGGCGGAGACGGCGCTCTGGTCAAAGGTCACGTAGTCGATGGTGTAGTTGCTGCTGTAGCCCTTGGTGGAGTGCAGGTAGCTGAGGAAGTCGCTCTCGTCGAAGCGGACGCTGTCGCCCTGAGAGACGGTGTACTTGATGTCCTCGCGCACGAGGTTGACGACGACGCTGCCGGAGTAGCTCACGGTCGTGCCGCGGCTCGTGGAGGAGCTGGAATAGCGGGTCGCGTACAGGGTGAAGTTCAGCGTGATGGTCTTCGCGGTGGTCTTGTCGTTGGGGACAAACGTCACGCTATCGAGGTTGGTGACCTTGGTGCGGGTGTTGAACGCGCCGGAGGAATTGCTGGTGGACATGGCGGTGCCGCCATAGTACAGCGTGCCCTGCGCGGTGGTGGGCAGGGAGAAAGACACATAATCGAAGGTGACATAGGGATAGGACTTGCTCTTGCTGGCGTCGCCGCGGGCCTCAGCGACCTTGTTCATGAAGTCGTTGAAGTCGCTCTGCGCGAACTGGACGGTCTCACCGGCCACGCCGTTGTAGTTGATGTTGTAGTTCTTCTGGTAGACGCTGATGGTGCCGCAGTAGAGCTTATTGTCGGTGCCCTGCGTCACGACATACAGCGTGCACTTGCCATTGATGAAGTTGGTGTCGGTCAGGGAATAGAGATTGGCGGTGGCAGTGGTGGGATAGTATTTCTGGGTGCTGCCGTTGTTCCAGTCGACAGGCTCGGTGTTCACACCGGCAACATAGTAATACCTTGCGCCGGAGGGAACCTGAACGTAATAGCGATAGGTGTTGCCGTAAGCCGCGACCGGCTCGGGATACTGGTCGGCATAGGTGGTCGAGCTGGGCGTTACGGGAACGTTAAACGTAACGCTGTAGGTCTTGGGAACGTTAGAATTGGCAACGCGGGTGGTCACGGTGGCGGTGAACTTTGCAGTGCCGATGCCGCTGAGGTTTGCCTTGAAGTAAAGATAGCCGGAGCCGCCGGTGGGATAGTTGTACGAAGCATTGCTCGTGCCGACACCGTAGGCAGCGGTAGAGGCGACCTGAGTGACGCCGCTGAGGGAATAGACGGTCTCGTAGGTGTAGGCGGTGCTGTAGGTCTTGTTGATGGCGGCCTGCGCGGCGTTGACAAGATCACTGTAGCTGTAGTTCACAGAAGTGCCGTTCTGAACAGCACTGAGGGTCGCCTCGATCAGGGCGCCGGTAACGGGGATGTTCTGCACATAGTCCTTGCCCTTATAGGTCGCCTTTGCGGTGACGGTGGTAGAGCCGCTTGCTCTGAGCGTTACCGTCGGCGCGGCGGTCGTCTGGTTCGTCACAGTTGCGATGTTGAGGTTGGCGGAAACAAAGGAGTAGGTCGGGACGACCAGGCTGGCGGAAGATGAGGTATCCACAAAGCTCGCCGCCAAAGTCGCGGTCTGACCGATCTGCGTCAGCGTAACGCTTGCGGGGACGACAGTGAAGGTATAGGTATCGGGAAGGCTCTTGACCGTGATGTGGCCACTCGTCTTAGCGAGCTTATCGCCCTCGCTTGCCTTGCAGTAAACAGAGTAATTGGTCGCGGTCGCAACGTTTGCGGGGACCGTCCAGACGAGGGACTTGCCCGTGCCGATCGGAACCTCGGCAGCCTCGCCGATCTTGTAGAACCACGCATAGGTGGCAGCGTTGCTGAGACCGGTGGAGGAAGCGGTGAGCGTGGTCTTGCCGCCGGAGATGACCTCAGTAAGGCTTGCCGCTGCGGTCACGGTGGGGGTGGTGGCGTTGACCGTCACATCAGCCGTCAGCGCGGAATCCTTGACGCGCACGGTCAGCTTTCCGCTCGCGTAAGTGGGCTTGTTCGTCGTATTATCGATCACATAGCCGGTTGCGGCAGCAGACCAGGTGTTTTTGTCATTATTGATCGTCTCACCCTCAAGAAGGGAGATGTTGACCGCGCCGTCCGTCACAGAATAGGTTCTGCCGTTGAAGGTGACGGTGGTGATGTCGCCCGGGAGAAGCTTGTCATTGACAGTGATTGCCGTGGCAAGAGCGACGACCTGCTGCGCAACGACAGTGCTGCCGACGATCGCCTTGATGGTGCAGGAGGGGTTAAGCGTTCCGGGCGTCATCGGGGTGACCTTTGCGCTCAGACCGTTGCCCTGCGCGGTGGCACCGGACCAGGCATAGTCAAAGCGGTAGTCGGTTTCGCTGTTGAGCGAGGTTGTAGTACCGCCCTCGGTCTTGGTGACACCAAGGCTAGATGTGTCCAGCGTAAACGTAATCTCGGTGCCCCTATCAACGGAAGTAGAAGCGGGTGCGCTAATCGTTGCTTTGCCGGTTATGGCATAGCCATCCGCAGGCGCGTCCGCCCTTGCAGGCACGACGACGAGGCTCAGGACCAACGTCAGAGCCAATAGCAAGGAGAGAAATTTTTTCATGTGATCTTCATCCTTTCGTGTTTGTTGTTGTCGGCTCCGCGCGCACAGAGCCTTTCTCATACACATACATTTTACCATGCCGCGGGAAATAAGGGAACAGGAAAATGGAAAATTCATAAATTCTTTATCTTCCCTCTTCGCCCGGTTTCCTTTTGCTTCATTGATTAGACGCAAGAAACGTCTGTTTTGTTTCACAAAACCCGAAAATTTCCCAAAAATTTTTTACGCCGCGAAAAAACGCACATACACGAACACCCCCAGAGCGATCTGCGCAAGTAAGATCGCGGGGATGCCGAACTTGAAGTACCAGTGCCGCGTTTTGTGGTGAAAGACCCTCATTGCGAAAAGAGCACCCGCGCTGCCGAGCAGCAGCGCGAGTGCAAATAGAGTCTTTTCGGGCACGCGCCGCGCGCCCTGAATTTTGGCGCGGCGCTTGTCTGCGCCGTAGACGCAGAACGTCAGAATATTGATCGCGGCGAGATAGATGACAAAATATCTCACTTTTCGAGCTTGCTGAGCTCCACAGCCGCCGCCGCGCCGAGGCGGGCGTTGTTGAACACGAGCTGGATGTTGGAATCCAGGCTGTCGCCGCCGGTCAGGTCCTTGATCTTGGCGAGCAGATACGGCGTCGTGGCCTTGCCGTGGATGCCGTCCTTCTTCGCGTCCTCCACGGCCTCGGCAATGGCCTTGTCGATGACTTCCTTGTCCATGGAGTACTCTTCGGGAATCGGGTTCGTGACGAGTAAGCCTCCGCGCAGACCCAGCTCGCGCTTGACGTGGAATGCCTTCGCCAGCTGCTCCGGCGTGTCGAGCTCGTAGTCGACGCCAAAGCCGGACTTGCGCGTGTAGAACGCAGGCAGCTCGCTCGTGCCGTAGCCGATGACGGTCACGCCGTGGGTCTCGAGATATTCGAGCGTCAGACCGAGGTCGAGGATGGACTTCGCGCCCGCGCACACGACCATGACGGAGGTGTTGGCCAGCTCTTCGAGGTCAGCGGAGATGTCGAACGTCTCCTGCGCGCCGCGGTGCACACCGCCGATGCCGCCGGTGGCGAACACGCGGATGCCCGCCATGTCGGCGATCATCATCGTGGTGGTGACGGTGCACGCGCCGTCCTTGCCCTGCGCGACGAGCACGGGCAGGTCGCGGCGGGAAGCCTTCGGGATGCCCGCGCCGGTGCGGCCGAGGTAGTCGATCTCTTCCTTGGAAAGGCCCGCCTTCAGGCGTCCGCCGATGATGGCGATGGTCGCGGGCACGGCGCCCGCGTCGCGAATGATCTGCTCGACCTTGAGGGCGGTCTCCACGTTCTGCGGGTAGGGCATGCCGTGGGAAATGATGGTGGATTCGAGCGCCACGACGGGCTTACCGGCGGCAAGGGCCTCGGCAACCTCGGGGGCGATATCCAGATACTTGTTCATAGTTAAAATCCTCCTGTAAAGTAATAGGTGAAAGTTTCACGTTTACCTTTTGAGGTAAGGTTGTATGATAACATACAACTTGTCAAAAGTCAATACAAAGCGGGGCTTGAATTTGCACGGGAAGTGGCATATAATACCTCTATTATCCCGTGAAAACCCACAAAAGGAAGGAAAATTATTATGGAACGAGTGAGAATTGCCGCGCTCTTCGCCGACAAAGAGCAGTACGGCGGCGCAAGCGTCACCGTATGCGGCTGGGCGAAGACCATCCGCGATATGAAGACCTTCGGATTCATCGAGCTGAACGACGGCTCGTGCTTCCGCAATTTGCAGGTCGTGATGGATGCGAATTCTCTTTCTAATTATAAGGAGATCGCCGCGCAGAACGTGGGCGCCGCGCTCATCGTGCGCGGCACCGTCGTGCTGACGCCCGAGGCCAAGCAGCCGCTCGAAGTCAAGGCAACAGAGATCGAGGTCGAGGGCGTGTCCTCCCCCGACTATCCCCTGCAGAAAAAGCGCCACAGCGTCGAATATCTGCGCACCATTCAGCATCTGCGCCCGCGCACGAACCTCTTCTCCGCGGCTTTCCGTGTGAGAAGCGCGGCGGCCTACGCCGTGCACGAGTTCTTCCAGAGCCGCGGCTTCGTCTATGTCAACACCCCCATCATCACCGGCAGCGACTGCGAGGGCGCGGGCGAGATGTTCCAGGTCACGACGCTGGACCTTGAGAACCCGCCGAGAACGCCCGACGGCAAGGTCGATTACAGCAAGGATTTCTTCGGCAAGAAGACGAGCCTGACCGTCTCCGGCCAGCTCAACGCCGAAAACTTCGCTATGGCGTTCGGCGACGTTTACACCTTCGGCCCCACGTTCCGCGCCGAGAATTCCAACACCGCGCGCCACGCCGCCGAGTTCTGGATGATCGAGCCGGAGATGGCGTTCTGCGACCTCGACGGCGACCTTGAGGTCATGGAGGCGATGGTCAAGCATATCATCCGCCGCGTGATGGAGCGCTGCCCGGACGATCTCGCGTTTTTCAACAGCTTTGTCGACAAGGGTCTGCTGGAGCGTCTCCAGCACGTCGAGAGTTCCGACTTTGGCCGCGTGACGTATACCGAGGCCGTCAAGCTCTTAAAGGAGAGCGGCCAGAAGTTCGACTACCCCGTCGAGTGGGGCATCGACCTGCAGACTGAGCACGAGCGTTACCTGACCGAGCAGATCTTCAAGCGCCCCGTGTTCGTCACGGACTATCCGCAGGAGATCAAGGCGTTCTATATGCGCCTCAACGACGACGGCAAGACCGTCGCCGCGGCGGACTGCCTCGTTCCGGGCATCGGCGAGATCATCGGCGGCAGCCAGCGTGAGGAGCGCATCGAGCTGCTCGAAAAGCGCATCCGCGAGCTCGGCATGAATCCCGAGGACTACTGGTGGTACTGCGACCTGCGCCGCTACGGCTCCTGCCGTCACGCGGGCTTCGGCCTTGGCTTCGAGCGCATGGTGATGTATTTAACGGGCATCGGCAACATCCGCGACGTGGAGCTGCATCCGAGAACGGTGGGCAACGCAGACTTCTAATTCTTCAAAAAAGAGGGAGACACAGCGTGTCTCCCTCTTTTTTGAGAATTGCACTCCGCTTCGTGCCTTGCCGCCCAAAGGGCGGCTTCGACACGCGCGGAGCGAGAAGAGTTTTTTGGCACGCGCATGTCGCGCCAAAAAACGATTCGAAATCATTTCGCGTCTGCGGATGCGAAAAGCTGTGACGCTTTCATTATTTGTGGTAAATAGTTACAAATGGGAACAAAAGCGCCAAAGGTGTAGTCAAAAGAAGTGAAGTCTGCTATAATGACCGCGCAGTTTTGAGAGAGGAGATTTTGACATGAAACACTTTTTTGCACTGCTGCTCAGCGCGCTGATGGTGCTGTCGCTGCTGACTGCCTGCGGCGATAAGACGACGCCGTCCGACGGCGACGATCAGACCGTCACGGACGAGAATGGCAGCGACACCGACAACAATACTGACGATACAACTGATCCCTACGACGCCGTGCGCAGCTACTGGTCCGAGGACCAGCTCACGCAGGCCTGGGGGCCGGATCAGGTGGTGGAGCACCTCTTTTTCCACCCGATCATCGCCTACCCGCAGTGGGCCTTCCACGACTGCAATGCCAGTCAGGACCAGCGCTACGGCCTCGACGACTGGATGGTGACGGTCGACGAATACAACAAAATTTTGCAGTCCGTGTACGACAAGGGCTACATCTTAGTCGCGATGGAGGATGTCTGGAGCGAGGTGACGGACGAGTCCGGCACGCATATGGTGCGAAACACCCTGATGCTGCCAGAGGGCAAAAAGCCGCTCATCATCAGCTTTGACGACGTAAACTACTACCCCTACATGCTCGACGAAGGCTTCACGAGCAAGCTCGTCGTCGGCGAGGACGGCGAGATCTGGGCGCAGTGCACCGATCCGTACACAAATGAGACCTTTTTGACCAAGGAACTCGACGCAACGCCCATTCTCGACCAGTTTGTCTACGAGCACCCCGACTTTTCGCTGAACGGCGCGAAGGCCATCTTCTCGCTGACGGGCTATCAGGGTATTTTAGGCTACCGCACGCAGGATGACCGCGACATCGCGGCAGATTCGCCCGACCGCCCCGCGTTCGATGCCTACCGCGCGAGCGAGATCGAGGCGGTCAAGCCCGTCATCGAGCGGCTCAAGGAAACGGGTTGGACGTTCGGCAGCCACACCTGGGGCCACATCCGCCTCGACACCAAATCGCTCCAGACCGTCATCAACGACACCGAGCGCTGGGCGGACGAGGTCGGCTCGCTCGTCGGCCCCACGCAGATTTTGTTCTATCCGCACGGCGGCCGTCCCGACGGCGACGACTGGCACCAGACCGGCGAGCGCTTCAAGTACCTGCAAAGCCAGGGCTTCCGCATCTTCGCGAGCGTCGGCACGAGTTCGTTCAGCTATGTGAAGCCCGACATTTCCGCCGTCATCTGCGACCGTCTGCATCCGGACGGCACCACGCTGCGCCACTCGCGCAGCCGCTATCTGCAATTCTATAACGCCGAGGACATCATGGATACGCAAGTCCGTCCTGATCTCGGCGTAGACTGGTGAGGAGGCGTTTTTATGGCAACGTTAGGAGAACTCAAGGCGAAGGCCGTCGCCATGCTGGACATGGCGTATGTGCCGTATTCCCACTTTCCCGTGGGCGCGGCGCTCGAATGCGAGGACGGCGCGGTCTTCACCGGCTGCAACATCGAAAATTCGAGCTACGGCCTGACGAACTGCGCCGAGCGCACCGCGGCATTCAAGGCCGTGAGCGAGGGGCACCGGCGCTTCAAGCGCATCGTCATCGCTGGGCGCAGCGACGACTACTGCTACCCCTGCGGTGCGTGCCGTCAGGTGCTCTACGAGTTCGGCCCCGAGATGGAGGTCATCTGCCTCAACAAAAAGGGCGAGGAGAAGCGCCTGTCGATCCGCGAACTCCTGCCCTATGGCTTCGACCAGACGTGGCTTGCGATCGACGAGAAATAACGAAAAAAGAGAGCGGCGCCGCCGCTCTCTTTTTTTGCTCGTTTCAGTTGCCGCCGGGGGAGGCTTTGATCGTCAGCGTGCCGCTGACCGTCGAAATTTCCAGCTCGCTCATCTCACCGCCCTCGAGCGCGGACACGGTGTAGTGCGTTTCGCGGTCGCCGCAGGCGATGAGCGTGCCCTCGCGCTCGGTGAGCGCGGAGCGGAACGCGCCGCTTTTCGTTTCATAGTCGAGAGTAAAGCCGTCCTGCGCGGGAAGGGTCAGATAGATGCTGCCGCTCTCCGTTTCGGCATCAAGGCGCAGCGCACGCTCGGTAGCCAAAATCAGGTTGCCGCTGACGCTTTCGAAGTCCAGCGCGCCGAGCGCGCCGGCGATATCCACCTTGCCGCTCGCGGTTTCGATCTCGGCATTTTCCACTTCGCCTGCAAGCTCGATCGCGCCGGAGAGCGTCGAAATATCGACCCTTGCCCACGTGCCGTCCACCACGCCCACGCTGCCGTTCACCGTCTCGATCTCGACCGCGGGGCAGCTTGCGCACATCACGCGTGCGTCGCCGCCGACGGTCGAAAGGTCGATCTTCTGCGCATCGGCGCTCACATAGGCGTAGGCGTCCGTCGTTTCGACCTCGATCTTCTCAAAGTGACCGGCGTTGACCAACTCCGCCGGAAGTCCCACGTCGAGATACTTTTCCCCATCGTAGCTGCCGCGGTAGGCATCGCCGAGGAAGCGGATGCGCAGCGTGTCGCCGTCGATCGCGCAGACCATCTTCTCGCTCTCGGCGAGCGGCGCGGTGGATTCCTCCTTCACGCTGATCTGCGCGCTCTGCTCGGCGGCATAGATGTTCACGCCGCCGCTGCGCCACGAGATGTCGATCTTGCGGATGTCTTGGCTCTCGCCGATGCTGAGCACCGCGCCCGGGTGGAGCTCTTCGCTCCCCTCCGCCTGCGTGCAGAAGGTGTAGGTCGCGCTGCTGCCGTCCCAGAGCGCGTCGACGGCGAAAATGCCGTCGCTTTGCGGCAGTTCTGCGCGGAATGTGCCGTTATCCTGCCGCTGGGCGGTCACGGTCTCGGACGGCATGCCGGTGCTGCCCCAGGCGTCGGACGGCCAGCAGCGGAGACTGACGGAATCGGGCGAATTATCGCCGAAATCGAGCGTTACGGTGTAGAAATAGGCGGCCGACACTGTAAAGGGCATTTCCAGTACAGGCGTGATGTCACGGGAGGTTTCGTCCAGCGGGTGCGCGCCGCAGGCAATGACGGTCATACTCTGTAGGCCCTGGGGGTAGGTCCAGTCGTAGCTGCCGCTTTTGAGGGTGACGCTACAAGCGTTTGCACTTGTCACCGTCAGTGTCGGCGGGGTTTGGCGCGCGGCCTCGTCTGCGCTTTTTTCGCCGCAGGCGGCGAGGGAAAGGGCCAGCGCGAGGGGGAGCAGAAGGGAAAGGAGCTTCTTCATCGTTCGTTCCTCGTTTCTTTCGGATACTTCTATAGACGTATGATAGCCGAAAAAGTTCCCGCGCACAACGGCGATCGTTGCACAAAACGCGGCAATTTGTTGTATCGTGAATTCTAATACCGGAGGCGGTACAGCTTTTTGCCGCGTTGTGTGCAACGCTGCTTCATGATACGGCGTATCATGAAAAGGCAAATCATGCATCAGTGTTCCCGCGTTTGCAGGGGGGTGTGGGCTGCCTTTTCCAACATTATATTTTGGGGGAAAGCGCATGAACAAGACGACAAATTTCGACCTGCCGCAGTGGGTCAAGGAGGACCCGATCAAAATGCAGGACTTCAACGCCGCGTTTGCGAGCATCGACGCGGCGCTCAAGGCGGAGACCGACGCGCGCAGCGAGGCCGACGGCACGGCGGCGGAGCGCATCACGGCATTGGCGCAGACGATCGCAAACGGTAAAATCTGCCGCATCAAATACGGCAGCTACGCCGGCAATGGTCTGAGCGGCGCGGAAAATCCCAACAAGATCGACTGCGGCTTTTACCCGCTGCTTGTGATGGTGAGCGAGCAGAGCGACACGCAGCACTGGGCGCTGCGCGGTGTCAGCGGGTTTTACAACTCGAATAACCGGGGCAACGCGGCGATATGGGACAACAGCAGCGTAAGCTGGTTCTGCCAGCAGGAAGAGGATCAGTATTTCGCCCCGCCTGCCATCCAGTTCAATGAGGCGGGCAAAACATATCATTATGTGGTGCTCGGCTGCGACGCGGACTGAGACGCAGAAAAACAAAAAACAGCCCCCGGCTCAAAAGAGCCGGGGGCTGAAACTCTATTCAGAGATTTTTTGCGCTTACGTCAATGATTAGTTGGCGTAGTAAGCGTTGAGAACACCAGAATCAGTGAGCTTGCCAACAGTGCTGTCGATGGTGAGGGTGATGGAGTCGGGACCGAAAGCGGTGAGCTTGGCGGTAGAGACGCCGAACTCAGTAGCAGCACCAGCAAGGGTGATGGTGTAGGTGCCATTAACGGGATTCTTAACAGTCTTGGCGTAGGACTGGAGAACAGCACCGGTGTCCTTATTCACGATGTTCAGGGTGTAGGTGTAAGAGGTAGCGAGAGGATCGGGGTTGGTGGAGGTGTCGACCTTGTTCACAGCGTAAACCTGGAGCGCCAGACGGTTGAGGGTGGCGGAGGTGCCAGCGGGATCAGCGTTGTAAACAACGATGACGTTCTGCGTGGTGACGTCGCCGAGAGCCAGAGGCATCTTGGTCAGGCCGTCAACGCCGTTGCCGGAAACCGTGTAGAACTTGTCGCCAGTGATGGTGCCATCGACATAGTCGGTGTAGACAGAGTTCTTGTAGGTGTCCTTGTCAGCGCCCACGATGGAGTCGACCTTAACGGTGTAGCCGGCGTAGGCAGCAGCCATGGGATAGCCGGTGAAGGCGGTGATGGCAGCGGTGGTGGAGGACTCAGTGCCGATCGCAGCGATGGCGACATAATCCTTGACGTAGTTGTTGCTCAGAGCGACCTTGAAGAGACCGCCGGCGACCTTATTGGTAGCCTGGGTTCTGAGGGCGTTGAGCAGGGTGAGGACGATAGCGTCGTCCTTGGAGCCGTAGATGTTGCCCTTCACGCCGTCAACGTAGCCGGGGATGGTGTAGACACCGGTCTTGGCGTCATAGGAGACCTGCTCGTTGGCATAGTAGAAGAGGCTGGTGACCTTGGCGGCAACGGGATCGGCGATGACGTAGACGTAATCGGCGACCTTATCACCGTTCAGATCGACGAAGTCGACCTCAGCCTGAGCATAGTTGTCGATGTTGCCGAGACCAACGATGGACTTGAAGGTGTAGGGATTGGTAGTGTTGTTGCGGACCAGGAAGACGGTGGCATCGTCAACGATCAGGTTTTTGCCGTTGTACTGGGTGTTCTTGCTGACGAACAGGTTCTCGTTGAAGAACTTGGCGTCAACACCGGTAGCGACTTCGACAGCGGCGAGAGTGCCGTTTGCCTGGGTGGTGAACTGGAAGAGGTGGCCGTTCAGGATACCGTTGACATCACAGACAGCGTTGGTGTTGATGTAGGAGTCAACGTAGAAGTAGTCACCATCAACCTTCATGACCTTGTTCTGGATGCCGGTGCTGTGGGTGACCTTACCGGTCGCAATCTTGGGGGCCACAACGCCGGAAGCAGTATCGTCGAAGTAGGTCATCTTGCTCAGGTCGACCACAGCAGTGGTGCCGTCCATGTAGGTGACGTTCGCCTTAGCAACGCCGGAACCGTCCGCAGCGTTGCCAGCCCACCAGATGGAGTTGATGACGCCGTAGCTGGTAGCAGCAGCGATCTCAACGTTACCGATGAGGTTGTTGTACTGATCGAAGAACCAGGTGAACTTGTTGGTGCTAGCCACCGCGTTGTCGAAGTAGAACTTGACAGCATCGTCATAGACAGTGCCCTCGACGTTGTGCTGCTTGGCGTTGTAGTAGATCACGCTCTGAGCGCCGTCAATGGAAGTGGCCTTGGAAACGATCTCGCCGTACTTGTCAGCGGCGGTCTTGATGAGGCCGCTCTCGGTAGCGCTGTTAAAAGCGTTGGTGTAGGCGTTCAGGAGAACGTAATCGCCGACAGCATACGGATACGCATCCTCGCCGTTGGTGAGGGTGAGCGTGGTAGCAGCAGTGGAGCCCTTGGTGGCATAGACATCGAGCTTGATGGTAGCCTCGGTGCGCAGGTGGCCCTGAGCGTCATAAGCGGCAGGAGCAACATAGGTGACCTTGGCGAGGAAGGTGTCGATCATGACGATGGTATCGTCATAGACCTCAACCAGACGGCCCTGAGCACCCATCTTGGTGACGGTGTCGGTCAGGTTGACCGTGTAGGTCGTGGGCTGCTTCTGGCCGTTGACATACAGGGTGTAAGCGGTGTCGACCTTCAGGCCAGCGTCGTGAGCGACGTCGCACTCAGTAACAGCCTTGGTGTAGGTCAGGTTGGGCTTCTCAACGAAGGTAGTGGCCTTGTCGCCGGTGTTGTAGGTCCACTTGGTGGCGGGACGGCCCCACTTGTCGGAGGACTTAGCAGAGTCGAGCTTGAAGTTCTTCTCACCGAGGCTGTTGTTCTTGGCACCGATGACCTTATCGGTCACATAGCCGAAGGCCGGGGTGTAGGTGACCTGAGCCTTCTGGATGCCCTGGAACAGGAGCTCAGCGACCAGCTCACGGGAAGCGGGAGCGTTCAGGTCGGTGGTCTTCGCCACTCTGTCCAGAACGCCGAGCTGCTGCGCGGTCTGCGCAACATGGAGCGCCCAGTCAGCGCCGGAGAACTCGTTGTTCTTGTCGTAACCGACAGCGCGGAGGATCATGGCGAGGACTTCATAGCCGGTGACCTTGCCGGACGGCTTGAAGGTGCCATCGGGATAGCCCTTGACGAGGGAGGCGTTGGCGCAGTAGCCGATGTAGCCCTGAGCCCAACCGGCACCAGCCATGTCGCTGAACTTGTTATAAGTGGCATAGAGGCCGGACTTATCGTTCTTGGCGACGTCGGCAGTGTAGATACGATAGACGATCGTAGCTACCTCAGCGCGGGTGATGTTGCCCTCGGGCTTGAAGGAACCATCCTCATAACCCTTGAACACACCCATGCCATTCAGAACGGCAACAGACTCAGCGTAATCATCGCTGATGCTCTTGTCATCCTTGAAGGCGTTGGCGCTGACGGCCAGAGACAGAGTCATGACCAGAGCCAGCACCATTGCGAGTAACTTTTTCATAGATGTTACTCTCCTTTCATAAATTTCCATCCCCTTGGAGCGCTCCGGCAGCGAAAAGCGGACATTTTGCTGTTCGCGGGCGAAAATGAAAGTTGACCGAAAAAGTTGCAAAACATTTCGATTTTCTTGCATTTTTGACCGTTTTGCAGGAAAACGCGCGATTTTAGTTGCTATCGCATCCCCTTAAAGATGGTTCGTTTGTCAGAAAGGAGCAAGTTTCGGCGTTTCTCGGCTTACTTACCGTGGCATGCCGATCCCGTAACTAAGTCGGGAACGCACCGTTCCCCACCCTTTCTGCACTGTCACCTTACCACAAGCAAAATTTCAAGTCAACGCTTTCGCCCCATCTGTAACACACTTGTAACAAACCGCCGCTTCTGTTACAGCTTGACATAAAACCACAGAAAACCCCATTATCCGCCACCACATACATATAATATATAAGCACAAATATGAAAAAAGCGGCCTAAGCCGCTTTTTGTGATTTTAGACCCGCGCAGCGGTCAGGCGGCAAGTAACAGTAGTCCGCGCCGCCGCGCGGGGAGCGAAATTCCCCTTTTCCAGCCGCGGCCCGCCGAAAAAAAGGAAAGCCCGCTCACCTGAGCGGACTTTCGCCAATATTTTTCGCACAACCCCGTACAACCCAAAAAAATTTCGCGCCCGCAGGCGCGCAATCCAAAATCAAAAAAGGCGGCTTTCGCCGCCTTTTTTGAAGTGCTTTACTGAATCTCGATCTGCTTCGCGTTCACCACCGCGCTCTTCTTCGGCATGTTCAGCTTGAGCACGCCGTCATTGTACTGCGCGGAGATATTCGCGACCTCGACGCCGCTGATGTCGAACGCGCGCTGGTAGCTGCCGTAGCTGCGCTCGCAGCGGACGTAATTGCCCTTCTTGTCCTGATCCTCGTGCTCGCTGTGGCGCTCGGCGCGAATGGTCATCGTGTCGCCGTCCACATCGACGTGGATGTCCTCTTTCTTGAAGCCCGGCAGATCAGCTTCCAGCAGGTAGCTGTCGCCCTTGTCCTGAATATCGGTCTTAAACTCGCTCAGCCCGCGGCCCCACGAGCCGTCACCGAAGAATGCGCGCTCCATCTGATCCCAGGGATCATAAGCCGCAACGTGGTTGTTTCTGCGTTCAAAAGGTCTCAGTTCAAACATAATCAAAGCCTCCAAATCTATTCTGGCGAGCCGCTTTTGCAGCCCGCGTGGTTTACTTTTCTTTCGTTCCCCTCGGAACAATTATGAGTATAGGCACGCCCTGTGAACAAAAATACATCTTTTGATGAACAAACTTTTAATTTTAGCACTCTCGCGTCGAGAGTGCTAAAATTATGCTGGCTGCGGACCGCTACCAAACCGCTACCCGACCTTTCGCGCCCCCAAACCCTTGCAAAATCAGCCTTTTTTCGCCCCGCCAAAATCCCGTTTTCGGCAAATCGCTACCAAACCGCTACCAGCCGCGTCCGCAAGTCCTTGCGCATCGGGCTTTTTCCGCGTCGTTAAGGGGATGCAATATCCACCGAATTGAACGATTTTGCGTTGATTATGCTGAATTTTGCTTGTTTTCTATTATTTCCGCAACAATTTGAGGATTTGCAAATTTTGGCAGCAACCACGGGGAAGCGGGAGAGACGGCGGGTGTTCGGCCGCGAGGGGATGGACATTTATGAAAGGAGAGTAACATCTATGAAAAAGTTACTCGCAATGGTGCTGGCTCTGGTCATGACTCTGTCTCTGGCCGTCAGCGCCAACGCCTTCAAGGATGACAAGAGCATCAGCGATGATTACGCTGAGGCCGCTGCCGTTCTGAATGGCATGGGTGTGTTCAAGGGCTATGAGGACGGCGAGTTCAAGCCCGCGAACAACATCACCCGCGCTGAGGTAGTTACGATCGTCTATCGCGTGTACACGCAGAACGTCAAGGTGCGCCCAGATAGGGCGTTGTGCAAAGCAGTTTAAGGTACCGCCGCACACGGCAGTGCGCGAAATATTCTGCCTTACCGACTAAGGAGAAATCCTTTACGGGAACATCGCATAGCAGAGAAAGGAATAGTCACCGAAAGACTTAGGTGCGACTGTTTCCTGATATTAAGAAGGTACGAGGATAAGATTGGGTTTATCGAATGTGAGGTTCCAGTTCCTGTTTTTTGCAGGTGTGGGAAAAGTCTTGAAACCCATGTCATAACGCTGTCACGTTATCTTTGACGACGGGGCAACTGCCAACACGTTATGAAACAGGCGTGAGAACACGTCATAACGAACCGAAAGCATATCCGACAATCTTCATTCACCTAAGCACAACGCTAAACTGGGGATTGCCTAAGTCCGGCTCATTCGCCGGATATGGCAACGGAGGCTCCATAGTAGTCCGAGAGGGATAATAACCCTTACATGGCAAATGGAGTCAGTTAGTAACATCTAAAATGTAAGAATGAAAGGGAGGAGAAACCTCAATGAAACCAACATCTGAAATTTTAGAGCGTATTGAAAGGTGTTCCAGCGAACACAAAGACGGCGTATTCACAAGACTTTACAGATACTTACTTCGTGAAGATATTTACTACGCCGCCTACCAGAAACTTTATGCAAACAAAGGCGCAACAACACAGGGTATTGACGATGATGCCGGACGAGCAGGCGGTCACGCCGCGTATGACCGTCGTTTTCTGTCCGCCGTCCGCGCGGAACAGCACCAGCGCCGCGGGGCAAAAGCCTCATTCGACGCTGTTCGGGTGATTTTGGCCCGATAGGCCGGTGCCGGTGTATGTGCCGAACTTCGCGCGGCAAATCTTGCTGCTGGCAATCGTCTGCGCAATCGCGGTCACGGCCTCCGCCTCCGCCTTGGCCGCCACCGCGTCGGCGTTGGCCTTGAGCGTTTCGTCGATCTTGCCAAACGCCGCATTGACGTCATCCATCTTGATAAAGTCCGACTTTTCCCACTTGGGCAGGCCGTAATTGGCTGTTTTTCCCATCGCGTCCTCCCCTTTCACCACGCGCGGCGCACGACGCTCAGCACGCCGATGGCCTCGTCGATGCTCGAAAAGCGGTAGACGCGCTCGTCGCGCTCGCGCTGCGCCTTTTCGATCGGGTTTTCGAGTTTCATCCGCGCTAAGTGCTCGCATTTTTCGATCTGGGTTCTGGGTCGTTCATAGGTGTTGTTGTACATGTTTTTCCTCCTCATTTTGTGCAGCCCACGCATTTGCGCGGACCGTTTACAGCTATAAAGCTGTAAAGCGGTTTTTGGGACGAACCGGTGTAGCGGAGGAAAAATTTTCTGCCTTGACAACGCATGAAAGCGGGGTATAATGGAGGTAGAAAAGGGCGCTGCGACAAGCGGTTAGTCCGGTTCGTAAGTAGTTTCAATCATAGAAACCGTCACTTGCCGGAGTGGCGGTTTCTGCTTTTTACGATAATCGTCACAGTAAACTGCTTGACATGAAACGTAATTCGCATTTCGTCACCCCCTTTCGGGGTACGTGACTAACCGCCTGCCGTTGTGCAGCGCCTGATGTAATTTTACAAAATTTTACACGCTTTGTCAATCTTTGCCGCCCGTTGGGCGGTTTTTTGCATTTTTTAGAGGGTTTCGAGCGTCAGCAGCGCGTCGAGCAGCGGCCACGCCTGCGCGAGCTCCCGCCCCGCCTGCCAGAAGCCGATGCCCTGCAAGCCCTTTTCCGCCGCGAGGGCGATCTTCGCGCGCAGCGAGCGCGCGTCCTCGAACCAGACGACGTGTTCGCGCCGCATTTTGTCGAAGTAGTGGTAGCAGGGCGAGCGCGCGGTTTCGTCAAACTCAATTTCCGCCCCCACCAGCCGCGCCCGCGCGACGGCCGCTTGCGACGAGAACGTCTCGGCCCGCGTCCGACCTTTTTCGTAGGGCAGCGGCCAGTCGTAAGCGTACAGCGGCGCGCCGAGGAAGATGTTCTCCCCCGCCGTGACCGAGAGCGCGTAATCGAGCACCGCGCGCACCTGCGGCAGCGGCGCGATGGCCTGCGGCTCGCTGTAGGCATAGCCCCATTCATAGGTCATCAGGAACACGGCGTTCGCGGCTTTTGATAGCAGCGCGTAGTCGTGTGCCTCGTAGAGCAGTCCGCGCTGCTGCGCGCTCGTCTTCGGCGCGAGTGCGGCGACAACGGGCTTTCCCTCGGCGTTCAGCGCCTCGCGCAGACGGCAGACGAACGCGGCGTAGTCCTCGCGCAGCTCCGGCGGGACGTACTCGAAGTCGACGTCGAGGCCGTAGTATCCCTTTTTCGCCATCGTCTGCAAAATCTCGGCAAGGAGCGCGCTCTGCGCGCGGTCGTTTTGCAGGAGCGCCGCGGCGTTTTCGCTCGAAAAATTCCCCTCCGGCGTCAGCGTCGAGAGGTGCATGAGCGATTTTGCGCCATAGTGCGCCGCTCGTTCGAGCAGGCGCGCGTCGTCGAGCGGCACAAGGACTCCCGCGGGCGTGATGCCGTAGGTGAACGGCGTCAGATACGTCAGGTACGGCAGGACCGAGTCGAGCAGCTCGCCGCCGATGTAGGGGTAGGCGTAGGCGTTCACGCCGAGCGTACCGAGCGGCGCTTCGTCTGCGTAGTCGATGGCAAGCACGTCGCCCTCGCGCAGAAGCTCGCGTCCGTGGAGGAAAAAGTTCCGCCGCAGGAGCGTCCTGACGCTCAAATCATAGTCCCGCGCGATGGACGAAAGCGTCTCCCCCGCGCGCACGGTGTGCAGTGTCTTCGGCGTCCGCACGACGAGCGCCTGGCCGATCACAAGCGGCGTACTCAGCGTAAGGCCGTTGTCCGCCGCGACGAACGCGGGCAGGGCGTCGTGCATCGCGGCGATGGAAGAAAGCGTGTCGCCGCGCTTTACAACATGAATGTGCATGGTCGATCACCTCGCGCCATTCTATGCCGGATTTTTCGCGCTTACCCCAGCGCGACGTCCAGTATCATCATCAAAAGGAAGCCCACGAGGAAGCCGCACGTCCCCCGCCGTCCGCCCGCGCGCGGCAGCAGCTCCTCCGCCACGACGTAGAGCATCGCCCCCGCTGCAAAGCTGAGTAACCACGGCATCAGCGCGTGGATTCCCGCCGCCGCGAGCACGACGAGCGCGCCGAACAGCGGCTCCACCGCGCCGGAGAGCACGCCGGTCCAGAAGGCGCGCCGTTTTGACTTGCCCGCCTGGTACACCGGCAGCGCCACCGCCGCGCCCTCGGGAAAGTTCTGCACGCCGATGCCAAGCGCCAGCGCGAACGCGCCGGCAAGGCTCTCCCCGTCCGCCGCGAGCGCAAACGCGAGGCCGACGGCCATGCCCTCGGGGATGTTGTGCAGCGTGATGGCCGAGAGGAGCAAAAAATCGCTGTGCACCTCTCCCCCGCCGCGCTGCCGCACGAGCTCGTCGAGCAGGAAGAGCGTCAGCGCGCCGAGCACGATGCCCGCCGCGGCGGGCAGAAACGTCGGCAGGCGGCCCTCTGCCTCCGTCTGTTCGATGGCGGGCAGGATGAGGCTCCACACGCTCGCCGCCATCATCACGCCCGCGGCAAAGCCCAGCAGCGCGCCCTGCGCGCGCTCGCACACCTTGCGGGCAAAAAAGAACACCGTCGCGGCGCCCAGCGCCGTCATCAGAAACGTGAAAGACGTGCCGAGCAGAGCCAGCATCAGTGGTCGAAGCATATCCGTTCATCGCCTTTACGGTTTGTCAGGCGGAAAAGCGCCTGTATGCCAGTATAGGCGGCAGGAATGAAAAACGTGAAAAAGGGCGCGGAGAATTCCTCCGCGCCCTTTTGGAGCAATATTGACTTACTGCATCAGCTGCGCGACCATGTCGGTGTACGCGCTGGGATCTTCGAGCGGCAGCCCCGCGATGAGGTTTGCCTGATCGTAGAGGATCCTGGCATACAGCGCCGCCTTGTCGCGGTCCGTTGCCAGCGCGGCGGCCATCGCCTTGACCGCCGGATGATCGACGTTCAACTCGAGGATGCGCTCGGCCTTGATGGGCTCGGGCATCTGGAAGTTCTTGAAGTACTTCTCCATCTCGAAGCTGAAGCCCTCGCCCGCCGTCAGGCAGACAGGATGGGTCTTCAAGCGGTGCGAGACCTTGGCCTCCTTGATCTTGTCGCCGAGCGTCTCCTTGACGAACTGCATGAGCTCGGCGCTCTCGCTGTCGTCCTTGTGCTCTTCCTCGCCGCCAAGCTCGAGGTCGCCGTCCACGATGGAGCGGAACGGCTTTTCGTCGTAGTTCATCAGCGCCTGCAAAACGAACTCGTCCGTCTCGCCGGTCAGGTACAGGACCTCGTAGTCCTTGTCCTTCAAAAGCTCGGTCTGCGGCAGCTTGTCCACGGCGGCGATGCTCTCGCCCGCGGCGTAGTAGATGCACTTCTGGCCTTCCTTCATGCGCTCGACGTACTCTTTAAGCGTCGTGAGCTTCTTCTGCGTGGAGGAGTAGAACATCATCAGGTCCTTGAGCGAGTCCTTGCGGCTCTCGCCGCCGTCGCTCACGATGCCGTAGCCGATCTGACGGCCGAAGTTTTCGTAGAATTTCTCATAGCCCTCGCGGTCATCCTTGAGGAATTTTTCAAGGTCGGCGCGGACCTTCTTTTCGAGGTTCTGGCCGATGACCTTGAGCTGGCGGTCGTGCTGTAAAAGCTCGCGGGAGATGTTCAGGCTCAGATCCGGCGAATCGACCACGCCGCGCACAAAGCGCAGATAGTCAGGCAGCAGCGAGTCGCACTTGTCCATGATGAGAACGCCCGCAGAGTAGAGCTGCAATCCCTTTTCATATCCTTCCGTGTAGAAGTTGAACGGGCGCGAAGACGGCACGAACAGCAGTGCCTTATAGGTCACGCTGCCCTCGGCCGAGACGGTGATCGTGCGCTGGGGCTTGTCGAATTCATGCGTCAGCTCGGAGTAGAACTTGTTGTACTCTTCGTCCGTGACGTCGCTCTTCTTGCGCTGCCAGAGCGGCACCATGGAGTTGACGGTCTTCATCTCCTCGACGGTCTCGTACTCGGGCTTCCCCGGGTCGCTGCCCTCTTTGACCTTCTGCTCGGGCAGCAGCATGCGGATGGGGTAGCGGATGTAGTCGGAGTACTTCTTCACGAGCGCGTGCAGGCGGTAGGATTCCAAGTACTCGCTGTACTTCTCCTCGTCCGTGTCGGGCTTGATGTGCATGATGACGTCGGTGCCGACGGCCTCCTTGTCGCATTCGGTGATCGTGTAGCCGTCCGCGCCGGAGGACTGCCACTCATAGGCCTGCTCCGAACCGTACTTCTTCGTGCGGACGGTGATGCTGTCGGCGACCATGAACGCGGAGTAGAAGCCCACGCCGAACTGGCCGATGATGTCGATATCGGCGTCCTTCTTGTCCTTTTCCTCGGTCTCCTGGCGGAACTTGTAGGAACCCGACGACGCGATGACGCCGAGGTTGTTTTCAAGCTCTTCGCGGCTCATGCCGATGCCGTTATCCGAGACCGTCAATGTGCGGTTCTCCTTGTCGACCGACACTGTGATGGCAAAATCGCTGCGGTTCATGCCGACCTTGTCGTCCGTCAGTGCAACATAGCAGAGCTTGTCGATGGCGTCGCTGGCGTTGGAAATGATCTCGCGCAGGAAGATCTCCTTGTGCGTGTAAATCGAGTTGATCATCAGATCGAGCAAACGCTTCGATTCTGCTTTAAACTGTTTCTTAGCCATAAAAGCATCCCTCTCTGAATTGTATTTGAACCTAAGTATAGCAGGAAATTCCTGATATTTGTTACCAAACTCTTAATTTTTAGCACTCTTCGATAGCAAGTGCTAAAACAGGATAGTTACCTTTTATTATATATAAAGGAAGCTATCGGTTTCGCACAGGTGCGAAGGATATGCCGCCTGCGGGCGGCAGGGGCAAAGGGGATATTCTCTTTCGCAAAAGAGAATATCCCCTTTGGAACCCCAAGAGAAAGGCTTAGATTGGCAGTTTCGGGCTTGAACAACTCTGATGTCTCCGAAGTGAAAGTGCCTCGTGCGCGGCGAAGCCGCGTTAGCATTGCAAGACGATTTGCCTCTGCTTCTATCATCCGCTGTCGCTCTGCTAATCTTGTAGAAGTACAGACTAATCTCCGTCTACCGAGGCACTCATCAATGCGGCGAGCGCAGCAATGCCGCATTCGGCAGGCAGTCTGCCGCCATTCTAACGTCACTCGCGCCTCACGGTAGTAAGGCGCGGTTGCAAGTGGTGACGACTCGCAGGGATTCATGGCGAAGCCATGTACACCGCACTTACATTGCGCAGCGCGTGCAGCTCTTCAAGCTCCAATCCGGCAATGTCGGGGTCGAGGGGAACTCCCCTCGCCTTTCTCTGGGGGATTCAAAGGGGGTATTCTCTTCGGAAAGAGAATACCCC
>ERZ791887.809-NODE-809-length-25403-cov-49.183486_pt1 | contig 25403 bp, 50 predicted proteins | sample MGYA00510157_ERZ791887 | MGnify/ENA primary metagenome ERZ791887 (study PRJEB30046, sample SAMN00792112) | human gut metagenome | study: EMG produced TPA metagenomics assembly of the A metagenome-wide association study of gut microbiota in type 2... | reverse complement strand
ATTACATTTCTTCGGAGATGTATAAACGCCACCTCGGTACGCCAATGCCGGGGTGATTTTATTTATTCTATTTCTTCAATGTCAAATGAATATCCAAGAACTTCACCTACGTCTGTACATTTTCCTTTCAAAGTCACCATGTCACCCATTTTCATAGATGTAACTTTTGACTCCTGCTCATCATTTTTAATGTAACATTGTACGCCAATGATTTCAAAATCACCATCTGCCATGAGGTCAATGTAGTCTCCAGAAGCGTCAATATTTCCAAGCTTTCCAGTGATTTCTAAATACTGGTCTTTGTATTGCTTTGATGCTCCAAGCGGGTTATCGTTCAAAGCAGACATCATATCGTTTACAGATACAGAGGTATAGCTTACTGGTGTAGGTGTTGCTACTTCTTTGGATTCTGTTTTTGCAGTAGAAGTGGTTGTGGTTTTTGTGTCAGAACTTCCGCCAGAAGCCGCACCCACAGCTCCGATAACAACGACTGCCAGAACTACCCATTTCAGCTTGCCGCCCTGTTTCTTTCTGCAATGAGGACATATCTTTGCTCCTGCTGGGATTTCCATTTTACAGTGCTTGCAGATTTTTGTTTTTTCATTACTCATACATTTTTTCCTCCTGTTACGCTTTGCACATACTCTTTAAATCATGCCATTTTTGATGATTTTTACATTTTTCTTGCTGATTTTGAAGTGTCATGCAAAAGTACGCTTTTATGTGGTATTATTATTTTATCGCAGATAGCATGATTTGTAAAGGATAAGAGTGATTCGTTATGAAAAATAATTGTTTTAAGATATTTGCATTCTTCCTAATTATATTTAAGATATTTTGCACGATACATATTCCGCTAAAGATTGTCCCGAACAATCACAATGATGTGCAGATCACCAGTGCCGCATATCAGGAGAAGTCTGCGCCGAACCATAATCTGAGGGAAGTCCACAGAAAAGTTTGTGATCTCGCATTTTTCTTCTGTGAAAGCATAATTTCCTTTGAGATTGCAAAGTTCGTGTATGAAATAACGAAAGTTCGCATATATCATTGGCAGTTGCCAAGAGTCGGAATAGGTGGTATAATAGCAAAAACGAACTAATGTTCGGTTCTATTTCCCACAGCCGGACATATACTGTAGTGTAGGCGGTAGTTGTGACAGGGAGGGTTATTTATGGACTATAAAGAAAAAATAATTAAACTTTTAGAAAAGATGGACTCCAGAAAATTAAAGATAATTTATCATTTTGTTCGTGGTATCTTATAAAAAGAGAGCAGGTGTTATTCCTGCTCTTTTTTGTTTTGAAGCAAATTTGCAATTTTTTCAAGTGTTTCCCAATCAGATTCATCTAATGATGAAAGCATGGCAATAAACCTTTTTTTGAACGTTTCAGATTCGTTTTCAAAAGTTCTTCCAACAAACTCGGAAATTTGAGCATCTCTTAAATCATCACATTCTTTATCGCCAGTCCCGTACATAAGCCATTCCATATTAATTCCAAATTCTTTGCAAATCAGCTTATATATAGGTTCTTTCTGGTCAGGACGTTTCAATCTATCATATTCTATATTGACAATAGCGTTTTCGCTAGTGCCGAGAACCTCTCCGAATTTTCTTCGGGACATGTGATGTTCTTCTCTGATAGATCGGATTCTTTCTCCTATCGTTTCCAACATTGTTCCTCCTTTCTTAATATGAAGTATACCATTATTACGCTTGTTGGTCAACAAGAAAAATTGAAAATAATTTGATAAAACATGTTGACAAACAAGAATGTAAGTGCTATTATTTGTTCATCAACAAAAACAAGGAGGTGAAAACAGTGAAGCACAAGAAAAAAGAAATCGACAAAACAATTTCTGACCTGTGGAATCGTATCTGGGATTTACAAGACCAGACAAACAAAATCAAGAAAGCAGTTCTAACAGGTGAAAAAGGTGATTTAAAGATGCCAGAAAGAAGGATTGTTCCTCCAGATGAGCCTATTCCGTTTGGCGGGGCAGTAGATATGGACTGTATCTTTGAAAAAGAACCATGTGAACAGGTAGACGTTGAATTTACAGTGAAAGAAACTTTGCAGATGTATTCGCATTATGTAGATTCATTATCTACCGATACACATGTATTAGGAGCTATTGCAATAGTTTCTCTAATAATTGCAATAGTGGCTCTGATTGTATAAAGATTGAGAAAAGACCTGTAATCAGCGCAATGATGGACAGAACAGTTGTTATCCAAAATCTGGATATATCTTGAAAATATGCTTTCATGGCGACTTCACCCGCTTGTGTGATTTCATATGCGTGATCTTGCGACCTTGAACGCATAAAGCACTTTTTACCGAAAAGGTATCTGCAAGCATCTGCTTCACGCTGATTACCAGGAGTAAATCCACAATTTCTTAAAGCTTTTTTCAATATTTTATATTGATATCTTGTTATCAAATGAGCACCTCCTTTACAGGAGAGTATATCACAAGAAAGGAGTGAGTGCATGTCTGAAAAAGAAAAAAAGATTCTTGAATCAATAACCAAGGCAGTTCCTAATATGTCGGAATTTGACAAGGGGTATTTCCTTGGGGTCGGCGAAACAATTGCAAAATACAAGAATCCCGATAAAACTGACAAGTTCCTTGAACCGAAGATTCCAGAAAGTAAACAGACAGATTAAAACCATCTACAAAGTTCTTAACTAGAAAGGAAGTGAAAACAGTTGAGCAGATCAGCAAGGAGAAAATTCCGGTCCCTGGAAAGAAGAATTGCCAGCTTTGAATCGCAACTTCAAGACCAGCAACAAATTATTTCTTCTCAGTGTCCGAAAGTCCGCCCTGAATCACTTTTAGAACGGGCGGTTCGTGATGCTCAGTCAGGTGTTCATATTCCAGCATTCCGAATGAATCTAGGTAATCGAACATTATTTGAACAGAAGACTGAATAGATGTATTTACGGCATTTCTGATGATTTGGAATTGTTCTTTTGATATGCAAGGTTCGTTTTCCGGCAGACCTTGTAACAGGCTCTGAGCAATATTAGCGGAATTTTCCGACAGGATTCTTTCAACATCAGAGTTAATGACCGACATAAATTCATCATAAGTCATTTTTTTAATACCTCCTTTCCAAAGGAGAGTATAACACAAAATCAAAAAAACGAAACAAAGAAAGTTATTTGCGGATGACTTTGGGTTACGCAATCGCATTGAGGGATAAAGAACAAAGGAGGTGAAGAAAAATGTTAGACTGCACCGTCAGTGAAAATATTCTCGGTCAGGTTTCAGTTCAACTCGAAATGACGAGCCACGACTGGTCGAAATTAAAAATGTCCGGCGTGTGGAGTCAGGTGGAACAGATTCTAATGGAATCTGAAACACAAAGTAGCCGCTGCTTCCACCATATCCAGACAAACAAACCGGAAGAGACATGTTGTACAAGCTGTCGGAAGAAACGGTTTTTCCACCGATTTTCCGGTCTGAAGAAGCAACGATAGTTGGCAACTTATTGCATGGATATGTAATTCCGTTAATAACAATGGAGACATCTGTAATTGATATTACGGAATTTGAGAGATTGTCAAACTGGATATAAGCCAAAGCCAGTTGTTTTTCTGGGCTATATCCAAAATAAGGCAAGCTTAAATGAAGATTACGCCGTGATTGAAATAATTGCCAAGCAGTTCCAGCAGACCCTATTAACCCAAGGATAAAAGAAACATTTTCAAACGTAATGATTCCTTTAGCCGATTTTAAAATTGAAATAATTTGATTTATTTTAATCACCTCCCATCTACTAGGAGTATATCACAAGAAAAGAGGTGAGTATATGTCTGAAAAAGAAAAAAGAATCATTGAAAAGCTGAAAGACGCGATTCCTAATATGTCAGAGTTTGACAAAGGATATATTCTCGGTAAGACGGAAAGCTTTTCCGAGAATAATCTGGAGAAAAAATCAGATAAGAAAGAAGTAGTTAATTTAAATTAGAAAGGAGAAGCATGAACGAATTAAAAATCACAGAGTACAAGGGCATTCGAGTTCTTACTACTCAACAGATTGCGAAAGCGTATGAAACTGATAGGAAAGTAATTTCCTACAATTTCAATCATAATAAGGAAAGATACACAGAAGGAAAACATTATATTTGTCTTACAGACGATGAATTAAAGGCGTTTCGTGAAATTCACGATTTGCCGACCAATCTCAATAAATTATACCTCTGGACAGAGAAAGGAGCTTTCTTCCATGCCAAGTCATTGAATACCGATAAGGCATGGGACGTGTACGACAGGCTTGTTGATACATATTTTGAAAAGCCGCAGGCAAAACAACTTTCTCCAGTGGAAATGATGCGTATTCAGCTTGGAATGATTGACGATCACGAGAACCGCATTAATAACCTTGAAAATACCATGACTATTAACTACGCGCAGCAGGAATCTATTAGAGACTTAGTGTCAAGTGTCGTAATTGCTCACCTTGGTGGAAAAGAGTCAAATGCTTACAAGGAAATTGGCAAGAAAGTATTTGCTGAATGCAACAGGGATATAAAGGCTTACTTCGCAGTAAATGCCCGTAATAACATCCCTAAGCTGAGATTTGAAGAAGCTATGGAATATGTTAAGAACTGGCATCCATGTACAAATACAGTAATGTGCATCAGGGACTGCAATGCTCAAATGTGTATTGAGTAGAAAGGAGCATAAATGGACGCATTACAATTTAATAAAGCCGTCAGCCAGCACTGCAAAGAATCTGGTGGAGACTGTTGCAAATGTGACCTACGGCTTTACTGTTACCTATCGCCAAGTGAGCGACCAGATGAGTTAGTGAGCCTGGTTATTGATTTTTTGTATAACCACATTGAAAACCATGATCATTATACCCATCACAGTGCGGCTTCATTTCCGTGTATTGATGATATGGACATGAGCACCGCAGTAGGCGGCGACTGTTACCAGAAACCTCATACTCTTCATAAACAGTCACATGCTTGTGAATCTTGTGGCAGTGATACAGTCGAGTGATTGTTTCAACCATATAATTCCCCTTTCGTTATACTCGGCATGTCGGTGCCTGTAAAAGCATTATAGGTAGAGGGGAAAGGAAATACAATAGGTGATAAATAATGGGAGCAAATAATTTTACGCATTTTACCGGAAAGAAATCTCCATTCAAAACTCAAAAGAGAAAGAAGAAAGCAAAGGTAAAAAAAATTCATAAAAACAAATATGAAAGGAGCATGAAATGAGTGAAGTTGATACTTACATCAAAGAAAATGCAGAAGTTCATCAGTTCGCCGCAGAGGTTGCGAGAATCATATCGGGCATTCCACAGATGCCGGAGTTTTCAAACGAACGCCTGACAGTATCAGATGTGAGCAAAATGACAGGCATTCCTACGCCATCTGTCAGAGCAGGAATCATCTATGGATGGCTACCTATCGGCACGGCGTATCGTGGGAATAAAGTGATTCACGACAGAAAAGGTTCTGGCAGAATAGAATTTGTTATCTCTCCAAGAAAACTCTGGGAAGAAACAGGATATATCTGGAGAGGAAAAGAAGCATTAAAGTGATAGTGCCCCGGCGGTGAAGCACCACCAACCGGAGCGTTGCACTTACTAAATCGCTCTTAGTAGGTACAGGTTAATTATAACTTCGTATCTGCTAATTGTAAATACCAAAAAAGGAGAAATTAGCACGATATGAGCAGAAATAGCACAAATAAATGTGAAAATGTTCCGACATGGGACGAACTTGAGTTCATTCTTGCGACAGAAATTGTCGAAGAAAGTAGAAAAAAAGCAAGAAAATGGTTTATTGCATGGTTGGTCACAACTGCCGCACTGGTAGCCAGCAACCTTGCATGGATTATGGGAGAAATGAAATGAAAGAGTATACGCTAATTGCTGTTTGTATGCTTGCCGGGAAATATGTGGATATACCTATTTGGCTGAACATCTTTTTTGGCATCTCGGCAGCATGGGCGGTGCGCCAGATGAAAGCAGACTGGCAGTAGGAAATAAGGAGGATAAAGAAATGTTCGAGAAAGAAATTGACGAAATTTATGAACTCTGTAAAAGAGTTGTGAATGAAGTTCCGACAGCTGGTATTACATTTGAATATTCAAATTATGGTCTGAACGTAAGGGGGGTTAAAAGAAAAGACGATGTTTGTCTTCCCGAAGGCAAATTTAAATGGGATTTATATCAGAATGTATATCTTGATTCATTTTTCGAGAAAGAAAATCGTGAAAAACTTAATAAAGTCAAAGCATTCTTGCTGGAGCTTCTGATAGATGGGAAGTGTCCAAATGAGTAAACAGATAGCAATTATGAAGCTTCTTCCCAGTCTGGAGATAGCAGGATGTATTAACGAATTGCTCAGAGAGCTTCAGTCCAGAGGGGATCACATTTTGGATTATGAGAACTGTGACATGTCTCTTGACCATGTAGAATATCACAAGGCTGAAGATATCGACGGAGAGAAGTTCGGAGATGCATCAGATAACCTGTATTGCTTTTTCAAGGCGGTGTAAGTATGAAAGAGCGCATTCAGGAAGTATTGAGATTGATCGACATACAACTTGCTACAGTGCCGGATAATCCGATTGAAGAACAGTACAAGGCAAGAACGTTGGCGAACTATATACAAGCTTTAAATGGGCTTTTAGTGGCTCAGAAAGCATATAAGGAGGAACAAAAATGACTGAATTTGAAATCCATATACCGGCACGTAAAAAGGCAGTAGTGTCAGAACGAGACATGGCGGTAAAAGTGACCGGGGAAGCGTATAATGCGTTGACAGAAATTTACAATGAAAGCACTTTATCAATGCGCCAGATCGCAAGTCTTCTGATTGTAGAAGGTAGCAAACATATCGTATACGACAAAGCGGAGGTGTGAGCTATGGCAAACTTAATTGGAATCATGGGTGAACCCGGAAGTGGTAAAAGTACATCCCTTCGCAATCTCAATCCAGAAGAAACTTATTACTGTGATTGCGATGGAAAAGGTCTGAATTGGAAAGGGTGGAGAGATCAGTATTCCGCTGATAAGAGCAATTATGTAAAGACCAGTTTTCCGCAGACTATAGTCAAATATCTTTTAAACATTGCAGAAAAAGCACCACATATCCATTATTTCGTTGTCGATACCGTAAATAACTTAATGGTATCAGACGAAATGAGAAGATGCAAAGAAAAAGGCTATGACAAGTGGATGGACCTCGCCTCGAGCATCTGGGACTTGGTAGATATTCCGTCAAAGCTCAGAGATGATCTGACAGTGATCCTGCTGTTCCACACGCAAACAGAAATGACTGACGCAGGCTATGAGTTTACCAGAATCAAAACCAACGGAAGAAAGACTGAGAAAAACAACATCGACAGTAAGTTCAACTGGTTGCTCAGATCAATGAAGCAGGAGAACACTTATTGTTTTTCAACCACTTCTCATAATGACACTGCAAGAACGCCACTGGGAGCATTTGAAGAGGAATATATTCCAAATGATATTACAAAAGTCATTGAAGTTATGAAGGAGTTTTGATGAGAGAACAAAACTGGTATGTATTTTTAATAGGCCGATACGCCTATCGGATAAGATGCGAATCGCATTATATTCATCAATTATACCATGACAAAGCAATTCGCGAGTACAGGAAATGTTCAAGCAAAGAAGAAGCTATTTCTATGTGCTATGACTATAACAAATATTTAAAAAGGAGATAAAAAACATGGCAATTAAAAGATTTGGAGATTATGAAAAAACACAGGCTTATGGAGATTATGAAGTACTTCCAAAAGGTGGCTATGTGGTGAAAATTCTTGGAGCCGAAGTTTGCAACAACAGTGTAGGTCAGTATGTAAAAATCAGTTGCGATATTGCAGAAGGCGAATATACGGGCTTCTATGCAAAAGAGTATAAAGCCCAGCAGAGCGAGGATAAGAAATGGCACTGCAATTATCTTCTGAATATTCCGAATGATGACGGATCAGAGAAAGATAACTGGACAAAGAGACGCTTTAAAACATTTACAGAAGCTCTTGAAGAATCCAATCCGGGATACCACTTTGACTGGGATGAGCAGAAATTCAAAGGTAAGATTGCCGGCGGTCTTTTTAATGAAAGAGAATATGAAAAGAATGACGGAAGCATTGGAAGAGCTACCAATCTGGCATCCTTCTGTAAAGTCGATAAAATTCGCTCCGGTGATTACAAGATCCCAAAAGACAGAGTTCTGAACAGTAATAATCCTTCACGCACTAGTTCAGATGATTTCATGAGAGTTCCAGACGGTGCAGATGAGGAGATGCCATTCAACTAATGGATATTTTTGATCAAAAAGAAGTCTTAAAGTCTTTCCAGATTCTTGTTGATTCCAGAGAACAAGCGACTGAACGAGCGGAGAAGCGGTATAAATCCTTTTCCGTTCCATACAGTCGAGCAACATTGGATTATGGTGATTACACCTATAATGCAGTATTGCCAGATGGTAGTTCGCTTTTCGATGCGCGTAAAACCATTAAGCCATTTTGTGTGGTAGAACGAAAAATGAATTTAGATGAATTAGCTGCATGTTTTACCAGAGGACGTGAGAGATTCAAAAGAGAGTTTGAACGGGCATTAGATCAGCAGTGCAGGATTTACCTCATCTGCGAAAATTCGAGCTGGGAAAACCTTTTGAACGGTAAATATCGAAGCAAATTTAACTCCAATGCGTTTTTAGCTTCCAGTGTTGCATGGATGGTCCGATACAACATGAATATGGTTTTTTGCAAAGAGGAAACATCTGGAAGATTGATAAAAGAAATTTTATACAGAGATTTAAAAGAAAGACTTGAAAGGGGTGAGTTTGATGGTTGTAAATTCGATTCAGCTCACAGGTGATAGCAATGAGTGAATATCCGAGTATGTATGATGCGGCTATCGAATATGCCAAAAAAGGATTTGCTGTCTTCCCGTTAAAGTACCGCGATAAAGTTCCGCTTACCAGAAATGGATGTAAAGATGCAACTACGGACGCAGCTCAGATAAAAGCTTGGTGGCAGAAATATCCAAATGCAAACATAGGTCTTGCGACTGGTTCAGTTAGCCAGAATGTATTTGTAATTGATTTAGACATTGACGAAGATCGCGGAATAGATGGGTACCATTCGCTTGAAGATTGGCAGCGTGAACACGGTGATTTCCCAGAAACATGGACGGCTATCACAGGGCGTGGCGGATACCATTTGTACTATCGTGGAAATGGCAAAATAAAGAACCGAGCCGGAATTATTGATGGTGTAGATATTCGTGGAAATGGCGGGTATGTAGTAGCTCCTCCATCAATACATAAGAATGGCAATCGGTATGAATGGGAATACTCACCGGACGAATTTGAGATCGCAAAGGCCGATAACAATGTAGAATACTTCCTGAACCATGACGATCAGAAACAAGGTACAACTTTTACCATGCCAAATATCGTGGCAGCAGGACAAAGAAATCAGATGCTTTTTCGTTTTGCGTGTATGATGCAGGCGAAAGGAGCGTCAGATCAATCAGTGTTCGCCGCTACCATGGCTGAGAATGAAAGTTCCTGCTCGCCTCCATTGACTGAACAGGAAGTCAAAGTCATTGTATCAAGTGCGACTAGATATGATAAAGGAAAGCCCATTCACATTGACTCAGAGGGGGTTGCAACGCAAGGGTGGAGGGATCCGGAGTTTGATTTTACAGAAAAAGGAACAATGATTCAGAGCATTAAGAATATGTGTGAAGCCATTGAATACGACCCTGATTTGTATGGACATATTAAATACAACGAGTTGTCATATGCGCCCTTTGTCTGTGGGAGTCTCCCGTGGGAGCACGTAAACATGTATAGGGAATGGAGCAACAGTGATGACAGCAATTTGAAGTCGTACATTGAATCAAAATATGGGCTAAAGAGTCTGGAGAAGATCATGGAAGCACTTAATATCGTGGCAAATAGAAACAGATTCAACCCTGTTGTTGATATGCTTACTGACATTCATAAGAATAAGTGGAATAAAAAGACCGGATATATCAACAAACTACTTCCAGAATATCTGGGAGTAGAAGACACAGAGTATTCCAGGGAATGTATGAAACTGTTTATGTTAGGTGCAATCAGCAGAGCGTTCCATCCGGGATGTAAGTTTGACTACATGCCAGTATTATACGGCTCACAGGGAATTGGAAAATCTACCTTCCTGAGACTTTTATCACTCAATAACGCATGGTATAACGACAACTTCAATACAGTCGAGGGCGACAAAGCCCCGGAAAAGCTTCGCGGTATGTGGATGGTGGAACTGGCGGAACTGCTGGCTACTAAAAAAGCAAAAGAAGTTGAGAGCATCAAAGCATTTTTAACATCCACAGTGGACACGTACAGACCTCCATATGGGCGCAGAACAGAGCAGAGACCAAGAGTGTGTGTATTTGCCGGAACAACCAACAATGACCGTTTCCTGACTGATAGAACAGGCAATAGACGATTCCTTCCGATAGTCACGAGAAAAGAACATGTCCTGAAATCCATGTTTGATGATCCACAAGCCGTAGCGTCAGACTTTACAAACGCTTGGGGAGAAGCCATGGAGCTTTTTGAAAGGGCCGATAGAACACCTAAGTTAATTCTTCCGAAGAATTTACAGCGATATATAGAGGATAAACAGGAGGAATTTATGGAGGAGGACGTGAGAGTTGGAATTATTCAAGAATGGCTAGACCATACAACAGAACCTCGCGTTTGCGTCGCAATGCTATATGAACAGGCGCTGGGTAACGAGGGCCGCAAGCCCACAAGGTTCGAGTCCAACGAAATTCACTCCATCATGCAGAACTGCATTGACGGATGGGAAAGGGAAAATGGCGGGAAACGGGTGAGATGTGGAAAGTATGGTCCACAGATATGCTACCAAAAAGTCAGAAAATTAAGTGAATTTGAAAAAATGTGTGAGTGTGAGATACCATTTGACTAGAACTAGTTACACTTAGTTACATTTAGTTACACCCCAAGATACACCTCAAACCCTTATAAATACTGTATTTTTTACTTAGTGTAACTAATGTAACTAATATTTTACTATAAAGTATATTTTAATAATTATATAAAAAGGTAATTATAGGAAAAATTAAATACTTATGTTACACGTTACACATATTCAAGGGGGAAGAAATGGCAAGCGTAAGAAAAGATGATATTCCAATGATGGCAATGTTTATGCCTAAATTATGGGAATTAATAAAAGAGTTTTACCTGGTCGAACTCACAGATAAATATTCAAAAGCAGCTTATGACCGCTGTATGGAATTAATAGAAATATATTCAGATCCATTAGCAAAAGAATTTGTTTTAGCATTTTGCAAATTTATTGATTCTAAACAAAGGGAAGTGAGAAAGAATGTACAACACTAAGAATAAATACGAGCAGGGACAGGCACTTAGAAAAGAAATCTACATGTATGTAATAAGCTACTTTAAACTTGTTGGATATGCACCATCGGTCAGCGAGATCTGCGAGAAAGTAGACGCAAGCAGAGCTACCATCTGGAGACATTTAAACCAGCTTATTGATGATGGGTTGCTTAAAACAGCACACCCGAGTACTGATAGAGCCTATGCTCCGACAGGATACGGGTTCGGAAAGGCGAAGAAATGAACAAAATGCGTGAATATGAACGCGGCAGGGAAGATGGTCTTGACCTTGCTAGACGAATCACCAGAGAGGGCGGTCTTGAAGCCCTCGAAAAGGAATGCAGATTCAGGGGAGTAACAGGAATACATACTTCCCTGGCAAGAAAGGACCTGGACAAAGCATCTGAGAAGATCAAGCAGCTTGTATCTGAATGCTGCGTGATCATGGCGATAGCTGTTCTGCATAATGAATTTGGATTTGGTCAGAAAAGATGCCAGAAGTTCATGGCAGGCATGGACAAAGCTTCAGACTATATCGACCAGGGCTTAGCTGAATGGATTGATTATGTGCAGGCTATCAAGGAAGAACTGGGAATTGAATTAAGCTTTTCAGGAGAAATAAAAAGACATGATTGATAATCTGATTATAGACGCATTTGCAGGCGGCGGTGGAGCATCAGTTGGAATTGAGATGGCTCTTGGAAGACCAGTAGACATAGCAATCAACCACGACCCTGACGCTATCCTGATGCACAAGACGAATCATCCCGGAACGCTGCATCTGACAGAAGATATTTTCAAAGTAGACTTGCAGAAATATGTCGGAAACCAGCACGTAGCGTTGATGTGGGCTTCTCCAGACTGTACAAGCCATTCAAAAGCAAAAGGCGGTCAGCCGAGAAAGCAGGGGCTTCGCATTCTTCCGTGGGCTGTATATAAGCACGCAAAGGCGATTCTTCCAGATGTAATCATTATGGAAAATGTAGAGGAGATACAGCAGTGGGGGCCTCTGGATGAGTCAGGAAAGCCAATTAAGAGCAGAGCAGGTGAAGACTATAACAAATTCATAGCAGCTATGAAATCCATTGGCTATGAATTTGATAGCCGGGAATTAGTAGCGGCAGATTATGGAGCACCAACGACACGAAAAAGGTGGTACGCAGTGTTTCGTATGGATGGAAAGCAGATAGTATGGCCAAAGCCTACACATAATCGTTTTGGGACAGACGGTCTGAAGCCATACGAGCAATGCGGAGATTACATTGATTGGTCAGACTTAGGTAAAAGTATATTTGACCGTCCGAAACCACTGGCAGAAGCAACACAGAAGCGCATTGCAAATGGAATCAAAAAATATATCGTCGATAATCCAGAACCGTACATTGTAAAGAACAAAGATGCGTTGGCATTTATCATTCAGTATCATGGAGAAACCAGACAAGGTGATTCCAGAGGACAATTGCTGACTGAACCGATAAAAACCATTGATACCTCAAACAGATACGGACTTGTAACTGCATTCATTACAAAGTATTACAAGACCGGAATCGGTCAAGGATGTGACGAACCGCTCCATACAATAACCACATCGCCCGGGCACTTCGGCGTGATATCTGCTTTTCTGGTTAAATATTATGGAACAGGATGCGGACAGGTGCTTAACGAGCCGCTTGGGACTATTACCACAAAAGACAGGTTCGGACTGGTAAATGTTCTGGTTGATATTCACGGGGAGAAATACATCATATCAGATATTTTTCTCAGAATGCTAAAGCCGGAAGAATTAAAGGTGATGCAGGGATTTCCAAAAGATTACATTATTGATCGGGACTATAAATGGAGAAATTACCCGATTGCAAAACAAGTAGCAAGAATCGGAAACAGCGTTGTGCCAGTTATGGCAGAAGCACTTGTGAAAGCTAATTGCCCGTATCTGAAAGTTGGAGAGCGAAAAGCTGCACCGATGATTTATATGCAGAATAACGGACAGGTAGCATTTGGTTAAGAAATCATGGAGGACTGCACAATAGCGTGTCAGTTGCTTACATGGGGAAAGTGAGGATGAAAATGGAGAAATTAAAACCTTGTCCGTTTTGCGGAAAAGAGATAGATACAGACAAAGATATGTATATCCCGGAAAGAGATTGGAAGCCATCTTTTTACGACCCTGACAGTGGAGGTTATCCGATAAGTATTCACTGCGAATGCGGATTAGATTTTTGTCCGGGCACATGGGATTATAAAGAATTCGTTGAAGCATGGAATAAAAGAGTAAACAAGGAGGACGCAAAATGTTAATCAGAAGTCAGAATAAGGAAGTTTTAGCTACACTTGAACTTTTATTCGATATCGAAGTTTCGGGTGGAGTAATAAGTGCAAGAAGAGATATGAGTTGGTGCTGCTTGCTCGGAAAATATTCCACCAAAGCAAAAGCCATGAAGGTACTGGATATGATTCAGGAAGCCTATGTAAATGGGCATATTGATTTTCAGATGCCAGAAGATAGTGAGGTGGAAGTATGATTACATTTTTACTAGGATTCGTCCTTGGAATCATATTCGGAGTGACTAGTCTTGTATGCGTAGCGATCATGTACGACAAGCGCCACTCAGACAAATAGAAAGGAGAACGGTATGCTGACAAGGAATAAAAAGTTGAAAGACTACGGTATTCCGGCAGAAGACATTGAAAAACTGAATACGATGCTGAAAGACTTCCCGGCAGAGTACGGATATCTGCTTTCCAGTGCCGCCTTGTCAGCTTGCCCGAAAAACACGGTGATAGCGGATATGGTTATTGAGAATATCCTACACCGGAAAAGTTACAGGAAAATCAGCAGAGAAAGATATATCCCGATGAACCCGAAGGACTTTTACGGATACAGACGCAAGACCGTCGCTGTACTGTATGAGAGGATGCGGCTGTTGGGAGTGTGGGAGGAGGAATAAAAAAATGTGTCTTGTATGGTTGGCGATTATATTTATTTGTTGGATTTTAGGTGCAAAAATATCAGATATTAATGTTGCAATGATAGCAATATTCTATATTGGCGATTGTATTTCTGACCTTGCAAAAGCAATTGAGAAGAGGAGTAAAAAATGAAATTAATTGATTTAATAGCAGCAATTGACGACGATCCTGAAAGCGATATAAAAATTCAGATATGTCACCCTGGAAGAAGCTGGGAGGATTACGATACATTCAATGCCGGTTCAAAGCTGCTGAAACCATTTTACGATTTAGAAATAAGCTGCCTTTCGGCAATAGAAACAGATGTGATTAGAGTTGATTTGGCTTTTGATGAGAAAGAGGGCGAAGCAGATGAGTAGACTGATTGATGCAGACAAAATAATTGACTCTCTTGGAAATTCGGATATGGATTTTGCAATAGGTGCAGTTATTGACGAACAGCCGACAGTTTTTGATGTGGACAAAGTTATTGACCAGATTGAATACAGAAGAGCAAGTTTTGATTGTAGATCATGTGAATACAATGATGATGAAAAAACAATATGCAGTGAAGATTGTTCAGATGCACTTATTGATGATTTGATCAAAATCGTGAAGGAGGGTGGAATTGAATGAGTAGCGCAAGTGTAAGATTCGGAACGAAAGCGTATGTATGCGCAAGGTACTTCCTTAGACCGGGAAAGTGCTTCAAATACATCGACCAGCGTGGCGAAGATGCCACAGAACACATCTATGAGGTCATGGCATTATATCCTTATTGTGTATTGTTAAGAGATACCAGAAACGGAGTCAGAATTTGTCCGGGGTATAATACTTTGAACCTGATGTTGAGAGGAAGTGAAGTAGGTGAGTAAATCAGTATTAGTGATAGATACACCAGAGAATTGCGGAAAATGCAAATTTATAAGCGAATTTTGGTGCAGAGCAATGAATGGTAGGAGAGTTCCAAACAATGATGTAATCCCTAATTGGTGTCCATTGAAGCCATTGCCGGAGAAGAGCGCTACCGAGAATGATATGACGGATTATCAGTGCGGGATGGTCGATGGTCGAAACCAGTGTATTGATGAGATTATAGGGGGGGGGAGAATGATGCATGGCAATAAATATAAACGAAACTGTGAAAAAGTGTAATGTTTGTGGCAAATGGAAAACCACAGTATATAAACCGGATTATCCGATGCTTAATGATAGCTGTTTTAGGTATCCGAAAACAATTTTTATTTGCGAAGAATGTATGAAAAAGCGCGAAGAAAAGAATATATTTTTGTGAGGTGAAGTAGATGGAGAGATTAACAAAATGTGAAGATGATAGTATCACATATAACGAAAAACGAGAGTTTGAGTGCGGTGAATATTGCGATAGTTGCTCACAGGGCGCAGGAAATTGCAAAACAGTAAAGAATATGATTAAAAAGCTTGCCACTTATGAAGACTTAGAAGAACAGGGCTTGCTTGTGAGATTACCGTGTAAGGTTGGAGATACGGTTTGGGTGGTAACATCGCCAATTAATGTGTTTGGTTATGATGAATATGATGGAGATGCGGAATATGAAGTATATGAATCTTTTTTATCAAGCGTATCTTATTATGCGTCTGGAGAACAATTCAGAATTTACGCAAAAGTAACGAATAGTTTTATTGTGGCATACTTTAGAGAATGTGATTTTGGAGAATCTATATTCCTCACCCGTGAAGAAGCTGAGAAAAAATTGGAGGAGATGATTAAATGAATCTTAGAAAAGCTACACTAACCGACTATGGAGTGCCGCCGGACGATATACCGGCGCTTCAAAGTCATTTCAGGCACCTTGATGAGAATGACAAGTATAATCTTCTGCAAGTGTCAATCAAATATGCGCCAGGCATAGAATCACAGATATACGACAGCATAGTGAACTGTATAGGATACCGGACAATGGAACGATTCCGAGATATGCCGGTATCTGAAAATGATTTCTACGGATACAAGCGCAGAATCATGGCAGAATATTATCACCTAGCAAAATTGACCGGAAGATTATAAAATTGATAAAAACTAAAAGTGGTGTAGAGGTACATAACCCCTAGTGTGGTATTATAGTGTATATAACTATAACTATGCTAGGGCGTTTTAATTCAGAAAGGATATGATTGGATGTTGATAGGATGGCAAACGAGGAAAATTTAAAACCATTTACAAGCAATCAAAGCCGTGAGGAAGCCGTGAGAAACGGACAAAAAGGCGGTATTGCATCTGGATATTCTAGGCGACAAAAAAAAGCCCTTTCTGATTATGTAAAAATTATAGCCGAAAGTCCTGCATCAAGTACTGCAAAAAAGAAACTTGCAAAAATGGGGATTGCTGACGAAGACGCAAATAACATGGCAGTCGTAGCAACTTCTCTGTATAAAAAAGCGGCAGATGGAAATATACAGGCTATCGAAAAATGGGAGCAGCTAACAGCAGCTTCAAAAGACGATGATGAAAAATATGAACTTCCTGCCAGAGTACTTGGCAAGGCGTTCGTGGATATTAACCGACAGATTAAGCCTAACATTGAATATGTATTTGAGGGCGGTCGTGGTGGCCTAAAATCGTCGTTTGTAGCCTTTAAGATTGTTGAGCTTATCAAGAATAATCCCCAGATGCACGCCTGCATTACAAGACAAGTAGCCGGTACTCTGAAAGATTCTGTATACGCTAACATGAAATGGGCTATCAACGAACTTGGACTGATGGAAGAATTTGAATGCAAGGTGTCACCACTTGAGATCAAGTATATTAAGACTGGACAGACAATATACTTCCGTGGTCTGGACGATGAAACCAAACTGAAATCTATTAAGCCGGAGTTTGGGTATATCGGAATCCTCTGGAAAGAGGAAAAAGATCAAATGAAGGGAGACGCTCAGGAACGTTCTGTTAATCAGTCAGTGCTTCGTGGCGGCGATGAATCCTATGATTTTTCATCGTATAACCCGCCAAAATCAAAATCAAACTGGGTAAACAGGATTAAGCTCATACCTAACCCGAAAAGAGTTATCCATCATTCAAGTTATCTGGAAGCCCCGGCGGAGTGGCTCGGACAGAAGTTTATTGACGATGCAGCACATCTGAAAGAAATCAATCCAGAAGCCTATGAACATGAATACCTGGGTGTTCCGAATGGCGATGGCGGAAACGTATTTGAATATCTGGAGATTAGAGATATTACAGATGAAGAGATCAGTCGCATGGACAAAATATTTCAGGGGTGTGACTGGGGATTTTTCCCTGATCCGTATGCTTTTATTCGTTTGTATTACAATCATAACACTGAAAAGATATATCTCATTGATGAAATTTACGAAAATAAATGGAGTAATAGGAAATCAGCAGACGAGATTCTAAAAAGAAAATATGATGATTATACTATTACTTGCGATTCTGCTGAACCTAAATCAATCAATGATTATAGAGATTTTGGGCTCCCGGCAAGGGGCGCAATAAAAGGACCTGGGAGTGTGGAATATTCTATGAAATGGCTTCAAACAAGAACTATTGTTATTGACCCTAAGAGAACGCCTAATGCTTATAAAGAGTTTTCGGAATACGAATACGAAAGAGATAAAGACGGAAACGTTATAAGCGGATATCCTGATGAGAATAACCATTTAATCGATGCCTGTAGATACGCAACAGAATCATTGTGGAGGAGAAGAGGGAATAATGCTTAAAAGAGGGTACAGTCTAAAATATAGACGAATATATAAAATCTGGCAGGGAATTCGTCAGAGATGCAATAACCCCAATGACAAAGATTATGAAGACTATGGCGGAAGAGGAATAAAGGTTTGCAAAGAATGGAATAAAAGTTCAGAAGCGTTTGTTCTATGGGCATTAGAAAATGGATATGCTGATAATTTGAGTATTGATAGAATAGACACAAATTCGGACTATTCGCCAGAAAATTGCAGATGGGCAACATGGACTCAGCAGGCAAGAAACAAAAGAATGGAAAAAATAAATTCAACTGGTGTTACTGGTGTTTCCATGGACAGAGGGAAATATAGAGCAACAATCTATGTAGATAATAAAAAAGTTGATCTAGGCAGGCATGACACGCTTGAAGAAGCAGCAGAAGCACGTAGACAGGGTGAGATAAAATACTGGGGCGTGAGTGCATAATGGGACTTATAACAACACTAAAAAGGTGGTTTAACATGATTTTCAAAAAACAAGCCGAAGAGGACTTTAATATCCAGGCGGCAGAATTCCCAGAGATGGAAGCGCTGATTAACCGGTGTGCAAACATTTACAGGGGTGCGCCGGAATGGCTAGATGATAAGAATAATATCAAGACGATTAATTTTGCTAAATCTGTGTGTTCAGAGACTGCCAGACTTGCAACACTGGCGATTGGCATTCAGATTGACGGTTCCGCAAGGGCTACGTGGCTACAGGAGCAGATAGACAAGGTATATTTCCAAATCCGGCACTGGGTAGAATATGGCTGTGCTTACGGAACCGTGTTCATTAAGCCGAACGGCGAGAGCCTTGATGTATTTACACCGGCAGACGTGATGATTGTAGATTATAACAATCAGGAAATCAAAGGGATTATATTTAAGGATTCTTATACTGTCGGAAGAAAATACTACACAAGGCTCGAATATCATAGATTTGTCGAGACCACCGTGGACGGAGTGACAACCTATCCGTATTATGTTTCAAACAGAGCTTATGTATCAAAATCTCCTCAAAGCATCGGAGACAAGATTGACCTCAAACAAACCAAGTGGGCTGATCTTATGGCAGATACACCGCCGATTCTCAAAGTAAACGGTGAGAAACTGGACGGACCATTGTACGGAGTACTTCGGACACCACAGGCTAACAATGTGGATATTAGCACGCCACTGGGACTTCCGATATTTGCGGAAGCTATAGAAGAATTAAAAGACCTGGACATTGCATACAGCCGAAATGCAAAAGAAATCCTTGATTCTAAGCGGACTGTTCTAGCAGATGACAGATTGTTGATGCCGAGTGGTTCACCTGTCTCCGCTATGACACCACAGGCAATGGAACATAGATGTTCAGAAATGAGCTTGCCGGATTATGTAAAAAATGTATTCGGACAGGATGAAAAAGAGTTTTACAAGGAAATCAATCCAATTCTCAACACAGATACCCGTATAAGCGGCATAAACGCCATTTTAAGCCAGTTAGGGTACAAGATTGGATTCTCCAACGGGTACTTTGTTTTTAATGAAAAAACCGGTATGGTGACGGCTACGCAGGTAGAAGCAGACGACCGACGGACAATCCAGTTGATTAAGGATGTTAGAGATAAGCTAGAATGTTGCTTGAATGACACTATATACGCCCTAAATACATTTGCAGATTTGTATGGCATTGCACCAGATTCTAACTGGATTTACGACGAAAAGAAAAAGAAATATGTCCAGTATATAGTTAATTATGATTTTGGCGATTTTACATACAACAGAGAAGAAGACAGGATGGCGTGGTACAGTTATGTAAATTCCGGGCATGTAGCATTTTGGCGTTATTTGATGAAATTTTATGGATATACCGAAGAGGAAGCAAAAAAAATTTCACAAGAAGCCAAAGAGGAAAACAAAACGAGAGGTTTTTTTGAAGAAGAGTAATGAGATTAGAGCAATGGTTAAAGAAGCCCAGCCAGACGAGCCGAAACTGTTTGGAGATGAGTAATTATGTTAAGCCCAGAATATTTACGCCGGATAACAGAGGACAGTGAGCAGATTGCGGAAGAACTGCATCAATATATCATCTCTGAGATCGTGTCTCGAATGATGACAAGAATCGGCAGAGGTGAGGATTATATTCTGACTAATGCCGATGCGTGGAGAATCAGAACGCTACAGGAATCTGGTGAGCTGCTAGAGGACATTCTGGCAGAATTATCCAGATACACCAAACGCGAACAGCAGGAACTCCTTGAAGCGTTTGAAGATGCCGGTATCACTGCGATGAACTACGATGATAAGATATACAAAGCGGCAGGATTAAGTCCCGTACCGCTCGAACAGTCTCCAGCTATGATAAGACTCATGGAGCGAAATATGCTTGCTACAATGGGAGAATGGCGGAACTTCACAAGGGCAACTGCAAATGCGGCTCAAAGGCTTTATATTGAGCAATGCGACCTTGCATACAATCATGTGATGACTGGAGCAGTTGGGTATACGCAAGCCATCAAAGAGGCGGTTAATAACGTTGTGAGTGATGGTGTTACGGTCACATATCCATCTGGCAGAAAAGACACGATCGAAACAGCAGTCGCACGTTCTGTCAGAACTGGTGTGGCACAGGCTACTGGAGATATATCCCTCAAGCGCATGGAAGAAATGGACTGGGATTTAGTTCTGGTCAGTGCTCACATGGGAGCCAGAACAGGTGACGGCGGTGAGAACCCGGGAAATCACGCATGGTGGCAAGGAAAGATATACTCTCGTTCTGGCAAGAGCAAGAAATTTCCGCCATTCTCATTGACCGGATACGGAACGGCAAGTGGATTGTCAGGGGTCAACTGTCGGCATAGTTTTGGAGCCAGTGATGGAGAATTTAATCCCTATACAGAACTATCAGCGCAGGACAAAGCCAACAAAGGTAAACAGTACGAAAAAGAACAGCGACAGCGCACTTATGAGCGAAGAATCCGAAAAACAAAACGCGAAGTCCTTGGAATGCAAGCGGCGGTTAATAACTGCAAGGACGAACAGGCAAGATTTGCACTCCAACAAGACCTTGACCGGAAGTCTTATCTTTTGCAGAAACAAAATGCTGCATACAAAGATTACTGCAAGCAGAACGACCTGAGAGAACTGCAAGACCGGCTCATAATAGCGAAGTGGAACCGCCAGAACGCTGCTAAAGCCAGAGGAGCGGCAAAGAGATATAAAACAGCAAAGGGGATTGACTGATGGATAGATGGAAATATTTCAATCCGAATCCTGTTAAGGATAAGAGAACAGGAGATTGCGTTGTCCGGGCGATATGCAAAGCGACCGGGCAGGACTGGGAAACAGTATTCACTGGATTAATGATACAGGCGTGCACTCTGTCAGATATGCCAAGTGCAAATTATGTCTGGGGTGCGTACCTCTATAAGCATGGGTACAGACGCAAACTGATTGAACAGTCAGAACGATATATCTATACAGTCAATGACTTTTGTACAGACCATCCGACCGGCACGTATATCCTCTGCATAGATGGTCATGCGGTGACAGTACAAGACGGCAAATATTTCGATACATGGGATAGCGGTAATGAGATCCCGGTATATTACTGGGAAAAGGAGAATAAATGAGCATATCAGAATTTATACAGATTTTCCTCTCTATCTGCGGAGGGGTGTCTATTGTCGGAGGGGCGGCGGCTGTAATCTTTAAATGGATTACTCCAGCATTTCGACTTAATAAGCGAGTAGAGACACTGGAAGAACATGATAGACGAGACTATGAAAGCCTTCAGAGAATCGCAGAACGAGATTCATTAATTCTGGAAGTGTTGTCGACCATGCTGGATAGTCAGATTAGTGGGAATAATGTAGAAGAATTAAAAAAAACAAAACAGAAGCTTACAAATTATCTTGCGCAGAATCAACGTTAGCATTAGTAAGGGGTATGCTCATGAAATTATATGTGTTCACGAAGAAAGATATAGACAGATTCTTGATAGAGTGTAATTTCACACCGGACGAAGAAAGATTGTTCCGGTTGAGATGCAAGGAATATACGCTCGAATACTGCGCTGAGCAGATGAACGTGAGCATATCAACGGCAAAGCGGTTAAGCCGGAGGGTAAACAATAAAATAATTAAAGTGTGCTGATACTTTTTAGACACTAATTAGAGCCAGAAACGACCTGTTTCCGGTTCTTTTTTTATGCAAAAATATAATCAGAAAGGCGGTGTATAAGATGGCATTATATAACAATCCTTATCAATATAGTTTTGGCGTTCCTGGGCAAATGAACCAGTTCCAGCAACAGCCTGTCCAGATTCCAGCTCAACCAGTACAGCAACCACAGCAGAATAATAGCGGTATCCTGTGGGTATCCGGCGAAGTCGGCGCAAAATCCTATCTGGTAGCACCCGGGACAAGTGTTTTGCTGATGGACAGCGAAAGTGAAAAGTTCTACATAAAATCCACAGATGTATCCGGTATGCCACAACCACTGCGGACATTTGAATACCACGAGGTAGGTTCTCAGATGCCGCCTAAGCAGCCTGTTCAGAACATGGACAGTAAATATGTTACTCGACAGGAATACGATGATTTGAAAGGCAAATACGAAGTTATCATAAACCGATTAAATTCATTTTCTGAACCTGTTAGGGCTAATACCGCACAGGAATCAGCGGTCAAGGGAGGAAACGCAGATGAGTAATCCATTATTCAATGCCCTCAGTGGTGGGATGCCGCAGGGAAACGGGCCAATGCAGATGATACAGCAGTTTATGCAGTTTAAGCAGAATTTCAAGGGAGACCCGAAGGAAGAAGTCCAAAAGATGTTACAGTCTGGACGGATTTCCCAGCAACAACTTAATCAGGTTCAGCAGATGGCAGGACAGTTTCAGCACATGTTGAAAGGAATGAAATAGTACATTACAATCTGGCCAGATTGATGTAAATACCAATAAAGGAGATTATATTATGGATGGAAATTATAGCTTAGCAGATATTGCCGCTGCTACCGGAAACGGTAGAAATAATGATGGCATGTTTGGTGGAGATGGTAGCTGGTGGATTATTGTTTTATTCATTTTTGCCTTCTTCGGATGGGGAAACAACGGCTGGGGCAATAATGGCAACGGCGGCGGATATGCAGCCACAGCAGCTACTCAGGCAGATATTCAGAGAGGATTTGACAATTCCGCAGTAATTAGCAAACTTGACGGAATCAACAACGGCATCTGCGATGGATTCTATGCAGTGAACAACGGTATGCTTACTGGATTTAATGGAATTAACACCAACATCATGCAGACCGGCTTTGGAATCCAGCAGGCTATTAATGCCGATACTGTAGCTAATATGCAGAACACTAATGCTTTACAGGCACAGCTTGCGAACTGTTGCTGCGAAACCAGAGAAGCAATTCAGGGCGTAAATTACAATATGGCACAGAACACCTGCGCATTGCAGAACACCATGAACAGCAATACAAGAGACATTATTGACAGTCAGAACGCTGGAACAAGAGCCATTCTTGACTATCTTTGCAATGAAAAGATTTCTAGTCTGCAGGCTGAGAATAATGATCTCAGACGTGCTGCATCTCAGGATCGCCAGAGCGCACTTCTCACAACTGCAATGGCTTCTCAGACACAGCAGCTCATTAATGCAATCAATCCAGCACCGATTCCGGCATATCAGGTTCCTAACCCGAACACATATTACGGATGTGGATGCGGATACAACACCGGATGCAATTGCTGATAACTTCATATCGAGAGTATCTTTCGATTGATTCGAATGTCGGCTTATGCCGTATTACACAGAGGGGCAGGCTGAGACCTGTCCTTTTGTGATATGAAAGGAGTATTTTTATGGCAGAATTTACAAATGTAGCTGCTCAGACTGTAGCAGCAAATGGAAACGTAGTATTTTCAAACACAGCAGTCAAAGGTTCTAACTGTATTCAACACAGAGAGGGAAGCGGAATCATTACCCTGAGAGGGCTTACTAACCAGTGTAAAGCAAGATTTTTCGTGGATTTTTCTGGCAATATCGCAATTCCAACAGGCGGTACTGTCGGAGCTATTTCTCTGGCTATTGCAATCTCTGGCGAACCTGTATTATCTTCACAGATGATTTCCACACCGGCAGCAGTAGACCAGTACAACAATGTGTCCTCTGGCATCTATATTGATGTACCTCGCGGATGTTGCGTTAATATCGCAGTAGAGAACACAAGCAATCAGGCTATTTCTGTTGCGAACGCAAACATTGTCGTAACCAGAGAAGCGTAGGAGGTGTGATTATGAGAGACATTAAAGACTTATGCGCAAGAATTGAAGACGAACTGTCCAAAATCGCTGATAATGGACTGACCACCGGAAATCTGGAAATGACATACAAGTTGATTGATATGTACAAAGATATCAAGAACACTCAGTACTGGGATAAGAAAGTAGAGTACTACAACACTGTCCTTGATGAGATGCGTGGTGGCTACAATGACGATTACAGCGAACGTGGAAGAAAACGTGATAGTATGGGGAGATACAGCGCAAATGATGGCAGAATGATGCCGGATTACGACAGGGGCAATTCTTATGCCAGACGGGGTGAGCATTATGTCAGAGGGCATTACAGCCGTTCTGATGGACGAGATGCTTATGACGATTACATGACGCAGAAACAGAGCTATCGTTCCGGCAAGTCTGAGGACTGCAAGAGGAAGATGCTTGCCGCTCTGGAAGAACATCTGGACGAACTCACAACAGAAATGAGCGATATGTCTAAGGACGCAGAGTGCCGGGAGGAACGCGATCTTGTCAAGAGATACGTAGAAAAACTCCGGGATATGCTTTAAAAACACAAAAAGTGGTAGAGAGGTAGTTAAAAGAAATCTGTTATAATGTAATTGTGCAGCAGGAAGCACAAGTAAAACGGTTGTTTTGACATTTTCGTTTTAATCCTCCTTTCTTTAATTTAGTAGCTGGTGCGCACGCTTTAATGGAAAGTTAAACAGGTCCGAATCCTGTCGTGCGTATTTGCCGTCTGGCACGCAAGATGGCTCACCTCCTTGATTAAGGTTTTTGTTATTTATACTTTTCTTTTAAAAGAAATAAATATCCGAAACAACTCGTGGCAGGCATAACACGTTAAATACCTTGCTAACCCGGGAATCCGGGTTAATGGAATGTAGCTCAGTAGGAAGAGCGGAGATGCTGAATTCTTGACGTCAGAGGTTCAAGTCCTCTCATTCCATTACCCTGCCAGTGGTCTAACTGGCTTAATCCATTTACCTGCGGCGGCAGGTCAA
>ERZ791887.801-NODE-801-length-25680-cov-5.214790_pt1 | contig 25680 bp, 32 predicted proteins | sample MGYA00510157_ERZ791887 | MGnify/ENA primary metagenome ERZ791887 (study PRJEB30046, sample SAMN00792112) | human gut metagenome | study: EMG produced TPA metagenomics assembly of the A metagenome-wide association study of gut microbiota in type 2... | reverse complement strand
GGGTAGGAGTTCTGCTTAAGAAGATGCTGTTTGCGTCCCGGATGGCCACGGCCTTCTCGTGGATTTCCCAGCCAATGGAGGTGCGGTCCGGATCGTCCCCGGCCGTAGTCAGCACGATCCACACAGGTTGCCTCCGGCCGGAGCCGGAGCCCGCCGTCATAACGTCCCACAGGTCCCGGTTGGGCTGGGCATGGAGCTCATCGAAGATCACACAGCTGGGCTTATAGCCATGCTTGCTGTATGCCTCGCTGGAGAGCACCCGCATCTCTCCGATCTTCACCCACTTGTACCCGCCGTTGCCGGTGCGGACCCGCCGCCGGTACACAATGCGCTTCTGGGAGTCGATGATTTTCAACTCCCCCCGGGCGATCATTTTTGCCGTCCAGGGGGCAGAGGACAACATGAACACGGCGGCATTGAACACGATACCGGCGTTGTCGCGGTCAGCGGCGCAGATGTACACCTCGGCGTTCAGTTCGCCGTCGCCGATCAGGTGATACAGCCCCAGGGCCGCCGCCAGTTCGCTCTTGCCGTTTTTCTTGCTGATTTCCAGGTACAGATACCAGTACTGCCGCACCAGCTGCTCCGGGTTATCGGTGCCCGATTCGGGCACCATGGTGGAGTAGAAATCCATGATGGCATCTCGCTGCCACCGGTACAGCTGGAAGGGCCTGCCGGTATCCGTCGTGGGCAACCGCCCCACAAAGTCGCAGACAAACTGCCCCGCCTCGCAGTTGTAGGGCATCAGATCACCCCCGCCGCAGCGGCCGCCTGCCGGGCCTGAAGCCGCCGGGTGAACTCGTCGGAGTCATCGTCGGCGTCAGGCACGGTGGGCATCACCAGGCGGCACCGGGCGCTTACGGTAAGGCCCAGATCATTGGCGCAGTTCCGCGCCTGTTTGAAACAGCGTTCCTGGATACGGCCCCACGCATCAGCCTGGGGCAGGTTTCCGGCACGAAGGGCGGCATTGGCGTAGTCGATTGCTGCGAGGTACTGGGTATGGGCCACCAGGTAGCGCCCCAGAGTATCTGCATCCAGGTCGCTGTATACGCCCAGCGCAATGAGGCTTTTGCCGATGGCCCGGAAGTCCTTGCGCATGGTCTCCGGCAGCCACTTGGGCGGCTTCGCCTTCTGCGCGGGCGGGGCCTTCACCTCTCGGCTGCGCCGGGCTTCCTCCTCCGCCCGGCTCAGATGCTTGCGGCCATTGGCCACGACGATATCAGTCGGCTGTCTCGGTCCGGGCATCGCGTTCACCTCCGTGGGGAAAATTTTCTGTGTAGAGGGCAACGCACGGTCTTGCGGCCCTCCCTTGAGACTTCAAAGCCCCGGGGGGAGGGGTGCAAGGAATCGCGGCGCATGGGCCCGCTATGCGTGTGCGCCCAAGGGTGCCCGATTCGGGCACATTTCGCCCGGGCAAATCGGCGGTTATTTTTGCCGCATTTCCGCCAGGGTTTTGCGGCTGTGGCACGAATGGCACAGGGATTGCAGGTTGCCACGGTCCGTGAACCGCTGCCAGTCGCCCTTGTGGGGCTGGATGTGGTCCACGTCTGTGGCTCGGGTGCGGACGCCGTGACGGGCGCACTCCCGGCAATACGGCTCCCGCAGGAGCTGGCCGGGACGAAGATCGTCGGTCCATTCCGGCGTCAGGTACAGCCGGTGCCAGGCGGCGCTTTCCGCGCTGCGCTGCGATTTGGGCTTGTGGGCGGAGCAGTAGCCGTCCGGTACCAGGACGCAGCAGCCTGGATGCCGACACGGTCTCAGGGGTTTCTGGCTCAGGGCTATCACCTCCTGGCAAACAAAAACGCCGGAGTCCGTGGCTACCCTCGCAGGGTATCAGTCACGGGCTCCGGCGTTCAACGCTCTGGCCTCTTTCGATATGCAGGATGATTTCCGATTTGCAGTCCCGGCAGAATACCGGGAGGCGGTCGGCGCGGGTATCGGGGTACACATGCAGCAGCCGCCGGTTGCGGCGGCAGACTGGGCACACCACCCATCCATCCGCTACGATCAGTTTACCACTTGCGCCGTTCTTTTGCAAGGCCTTTCCCTCACTTTCCTGTTGATTTTGGCTACCAATCAACTATACTTCAAGTACCATTTCTAATTAAGTGCTATTTCCCCCTGCCTGGGTGCAGCGGATCCGGCTCGATCCACCAGGCATATGCGTAATGGCCGAAGGCGTTATCCACCTGATTCCGGCCATATACCCGGGCATCCGGTGGGACGGGAATCTCGCAGGAGTCCGCGATGAATCGCTCCGGCGGCGGCAGCTGCGCCCGCAGAGACCGGGACGCTACCCACGGCTGCACGCCCACCGGTATCTTGATCCCGTCCGTGCGCTCCTTGCAGTAATACTTGGCAGTGCGCCGGTATGTGTCATACGGGTCCCGCCCCAGACACAGGAGCGGGGCGCCGCTGACGTAGCCGTAGGGCCAGAGATCCTCCATGACAATGGGCGGGAAATCGCTGTACCGCACGGTAAGGTGTATGTGGTAGCGATGGTCGCCGTGCAGGCCCTCGATGCGGTACACATAGTCGATGGGCTCCGGATGGCGCTTGCGCATCCGGTACAGCATCCGCTCCCAGAGCTTCCGCACCCCGCGGAAGGTGTCCGGGAGATAAACATCGTCGAAGGTCAGATCGTAGCTCCAGCCGTCATACCCAAACAGGGCAAGATACAGCTCCAGCCGGTCCACCGGCCCGCGGCGGACCGAGGAATCCCGAGGCGGGCGGAGAATTTTGTTTTTCTCCGTCCGCTCATATGGGCTGTCATCCCGGCTCAGCCGCGGCCGCAGCGCCCGGCACTCTTTGACCAGAGGGCCGGCCCGCTGCCGCACACAATACCGCCGGCCGCTCATGTGGCCTCCCTCCGTCTGCCATTCGCGCAGTATTCCGCTGGCAATACATCCCTGCTGCATCGGCCCACTCCCAGTGCATCCGCATCAATCAACCGCATTTTCAGCACCTCCGTCCATCTTGGCCCCGCAGGAAGTCCTCATCACATACGCCGCGCAGTTCTCAGGGTCATTCCCACAAAGACAAGGCGCATATACGCACGAATCACAAATTGTAAACATCTCAGTTAGCGTCATTGTCAGCCCTTCTTCTCAAATCTGATTTTCATTTGTGCCGGATACAGGTCAACCTCCGGCCTGCGCCTCCCAGTCCACCGCAGTCCGCCAGATTGGCCTACACACTTCCAGCCCGCCGCCCGCAGGCTTGCCCCATTTTCCGTATCGAGGATGTATGTCACGAGCCGCTTATAGCCCATCGCCCGTGCCGCCCTCCATGCCGCAGCATAAAGCATGGAGCAAGCATTGTGTGTCCCGTCTGTGCATAGCCGGTTGACCTCCAGAGTCCACCCATCGTCCAAATGCCGCGAAACAGGGCGGCCAACAATAGCCACGCCAACAATTTTCTCGCCGTCCGACAGGCCGATAGAGAATTTATGCCCTGTCACGGGGCCGTGGTGCCTGTGGCGCTGCTCTACGTAAGCATTTGCCTCTTTAAGCGTCATCGGGCAAATTTCAAGCATTCTCAGCCCTCCTTAACGCTTCCTCCGCTTCTTCGCGGGCCAGGAATACGGGATGCCATCGCCCGCGTGCCCATACGGACGGAACCACTCAATTGCCTGGTCCTTTGTGATGCATTCGGCCATATTAGCAATTCAGCCTCCTCCCGTGATTCGTCCCTAAGTTCCTGACGGGTCACCTCCAGCAAAGCCCGGGCCTCGTTGTAGCCTGGAGCGCGGCAAGAAATCATATCGGCGCGCTTCCCCCGGTCCGGCACCGCCCACCGCTCAGGCCGGATGTGGTGCTTGTCCACATGGCTCCGGCACTCCGCCGCGGTGTCAAACAACACGCGGCACACAGGGCACGGGAACAGTACTTCAATGTGCGCCATTACCCAAACACCTCCTTCGGGTACCGCTCCTCCCAGGGCTGGGCGGCGTCGCCGAGGATCCGCTGCAGCTCCCGGTCGATGCAGCCCTTGGTGTAGTCCATCTGCTTATCATCCTGGGCATTGTCGATACACAGCTCCGCGTAGGCGGCGAAGGTCTCCCGGCACTTGGCCCGGAACTCGGCGGCCCGCTTGGGGCCAAAGCCGAAATCCTGGCCCAGCGTGATGATTGCCATATCCTCGCACTGCTGAATCGTGAACAGTCGTTGCAGGCGCATGTTGCGCTCCTGATTGGCCTGCATCTGGCGCATAAATGCGCTGGGCTTAGCCATCCTGCATCACCTCCATCAGTTGTTCCAGCCGTTTCGCGGCATCCACGGCGATGCGATCACAGTCGCAGGTCCACTCGTCTGCGATGGCGATCAGCTCGTCAGGCAAAGGATCACCGTCTGACGCATCGCCGATCCTCTGCCCATATTTGCAGTGCTCGCAATCCTCGCTGCCAGTCGGCACGCCGGAGGAGCAACGCAGGGCGGCCACCAGGGCAGCATCATCCCCGCCGCGGCGCAGCCGTTCCCGCAACTCATCCAGCTGGCAGACGGCGGAGACGGCCTGGCGCAGCACCGCGCAGCCATGGATGCCGCAGTTATGCTCCAGTCCGCAGCCCAGGCACACCAGGGAGCCGGTCTGTACCTTCATCCGGCTCAGCTGCCGGATCAGCTCATCCAGCTTATTCATGGTTGGCCTCCTTCAGCCGCTCCCGCAGCACCATGATTTCCTCGGCATACCGGGCACAGCGGGCCTGCATATCCTCTAAGGCCTGGCAGGCCTCGGATTCAAGGGCATCCACGCAGTTCCCGCAGAATGGCAATGCCTCAGCCGGCATTGCATCGCGATAGATGCAGCCCTCGCACCCCGTGCCTATGCATTGCCGCAGATCCCGGATGATCTCGCTAATACTTCTCATTTCTCCTCCTTATCTGCCCGCTCCCAGGCGGGCACTTCTATCCATGCCAGTATCGGGATATCGCCGATTTTCGTCCGGTGCTCGCGATCGATGTACCATGCGCCGCCGTAATAGTACGCCGATGTGCGCATCGTGACCCCGGGATCCATGGGGCCGCCCACATCCAGGATCACCAGCCCGTCGCAGTCGTGCCCGGGGTTGGTGCCGCCGGGCGTCCACTCGGCAAGGATCAGCTGTTGACCGGGCACCGGAGAAATTGGCTGAGGCTCGTCGGTACGCATCATCAGGTAGTCCACGCTGCACCCCAGCGCATCGGCCGCAGCGGCCCAGCGCTTGATGTCCGAAAGATACACACGGCCCCCATACGGCAGGAACGTCTCCGGGGTGATTTTGGCCATTCCGGACTCCTGCTCCAGCATATCCCGCTCGGGCATCATCCAGCGGCAATCGATCTTGCCCTTGTATTCGTCGGGCGACAGCCCCGCCTGCTTGCGCAGGGCGGCAAACCGCTGCCAGATGGCCCGAATCTGCTCGATGGCCAGGGCCTCTTTGGCCGCCCGGGCAGCCTTCTCCTGCTGGGCCTGCGCCCGGGAATCAGCCCGGGCCTGCTGTTGCGCATCCTTGAGCCGCGGGCACACATCCTTGCAGCTGGTGAAGCTGGCACAGGTGCGACAGCAGGCCCTTGCGCAAGTACTGTAGCCGTAGGTGGACTTGATGCGGGATTGGATGATGTGGTGCGCCTTGCCGAGGTAATTAAGGCATTTTTTTCCGTGCGCCTTGCACAGGAGTTCCCCGGCAGACTTGATATCGTCCCGGATCTTATCCACCGCCCCGGCAGTAAGCCACTTCAGGCCGGGGTCGCCGCCATCATGGCTGGAGCGCCCGCGGTAGGCGTCCACCACCTGCCGCTGGTAATCCTCCGGCAGGCGGGACAGGGAATAGGCGGCCGCCTCGTGCAGCCGGCCCTTTTCAGGGCCATCCCAGTAGGCCTTGCGGATATCCGGGGCCAGGTGGCTACGGATCGCCTCCAGGCGGCTGAGCTTACTCTTGCTGATTTTGCAGGCCTCGGCCACATGATCCCGCATACGGCCGGGGAACTCCACGCCCTGGCCCTTGAGCTCATACAGCAGATCCTGCACCCGCTCCGCCTGCCTGGCGATATCGGCGCCGCTCATCCGCCGGGTATCGGCGTTGGCGTAGATCAGGCGAAGCTCCTGCATCTGCGGAGAGTCCGCGCTGGAATCTACGATGCAGGCCGCCTGGGCGAATCGAGGATCCTCCTTGGCCAGCAGAGATAGGGCGGCAAATCTCCGGTGGCCGGATACGATGGTGTAGCCGTCCTCCGCCTTGCTCACCCGCAGGGGATCCATCAGGCCGCACAGTTGAATGTTGGCGGCCAGATCCTCCACGCCGGAGACGGTGTAGAAGTTTCGGGCGTCCTCGTGGAGCTGATCCAGGGGGATATACACAATCTGCTCCGGCCCCTCGGTGCCCGAATCGGGCACCGTCTGCAGTGTCTGGGCGAAGGCGCCCAGATCAAATTTCGCCATGCTGCACCTCCTCATGCAGATACTCGGCTACCCACGCCTGATAGTCCAGACTGGCGGCGCTGCGGGGACTGTAGTCCCGGATGGGCGAGCGATCGAAGGTGGACTCCGGGATTTTGTCCGTCCGCCGGATCACCGTCCGGAACACCGGCAGGCCCAGGGAGCGCAGCAGCGCCTCACCCTGCTGCACCGCATCGCAGCGGTGCCACTGCGTAATCAGCACGCCAGATACCCGCACCCGGGGGTTGGCGGACTTGATGCTGTTGATCTGCGCCGCCAGATCCGTCACGCCCCACAAGGAGAAGCCGTCCACCAGCATGGGGATCACCACGTCATCCGCAGCCATCAGGGCGGCGATGCTGGCACACGTGAAGCCTGGAGGGCAATCGAATACCAGGTAATCCACCTCACCGTCCTCGGCCACGGCATCCCGGTAATCCCGCATAGCCTTCTGCCACCCGGCGCTGCCGCCCCGGACGGCGGCCACGTCCATGCGATACAGGCCGCTGGAGCCGGGGAGCAGCCACGCCTTGTCGCTGATCTCCTGGATGTTGTCGTCCCAGAAGGGCTCCGCCGTACCCAGCAGCACGCCCTCCAGGGTGGGGGTGGTATCCGGATCCAGATCCGGCAGGTAGAACCGCGTGAGGCTCATCTGTCCGTCGCAGTCCACCAGCAGGGTCCGCTTACCTGCGGCGGCCAGCACGTCGGCCAGATTGATGGCCGTTACCGTTTTCCCCACGCCGCCCTTCAGATTCATGATCGCTATCGTCGTCATTTAACACTTCTCCTTTCGCGAGCAATATCGCCTCGCGGTATGTATACCGGTCATCCACCCGGCGCTCCGCCACCAGGTATCGTCCCTGGGGGTGGACGTACACCACCTGCCCGGGAACCGGTTCCCTGCTCCGCAGCCGCCGTCCGTCCTTGTCCTGGCGCAGGAACGTTGGCCGGAACATAATCTTGTCGCCAATCTCGTACATTTTTCCTCCTCAAAACGGCTCGTCGCCGCTGTCCCGGATTTCCTGGAATGATAGCTGCCCCGCCGTTTCGGCGTGGCGTGCGCTCTTTGCGGCCTTCCCCCGGTTCACCAGCTGCCGCAGTGTCCGCCCATCCGGGCCAGCCAGCACACTGAATCGCTGGTGGGCGCCGTCGAAGGCCAGGGGCCAGGTGCCCAGGCGGCCCTCCTTCTGCTTTGCGATCTTCAGCAGTCGCGTCTTGTCGGGATCCAGATCGCCGTCCGGCTTCGGCCGGTACAGCAGCATGATGGCGTCTGCGTCCTGCTCCAGCTGGCCCGTTTCCTTCAGGCTGTGCATGTCCGGCGGCCGCCAGCCGCCGGACTTCTCCGGCCGGGACAGCTGTGCCAGCTCCACCACCAGGGTGCCGGTGGACTGGGCGAAGGTGTGCATGGATCGGGATACGCCCGCAATGGCCTGGGCCGTGTTGGCCCGGGGATCGCCCTCCGGCTCCACCAACTGGATGTAGTCCACGAAAATGATCTGGAATCCCCGCGCGCGGCTCTCCGCCTGGATCTGCGTCGGCGTCATCCCGGCGGCCGGGATCAGCGTCAGGCCCCGGGCGGTGAAGTCCTCGCCGCCCTGGGCCACCTGGAGCCATGCGGCCTCGTCCATGGTGCCCCGCTTAATATCGTTGAAGTTAATGCCGATGGCCGCCGACACCAGGCGGGCCGTGAGCTTCCTCGTGCCTGTTTCCAGGCTGAAGAATCCCACGCGGTACTTTTTGGCCATGTGATAGGCCAGCATCAGGCCCAGGGCCGTTTTGCCGGCAGACGGCTCGCCGCCGATAACCACCACGTCGCCGGGCTCCGTGTATGTACCTTCGTCGATCTCCCGGATGCCGTAGCTGATATACTCCGGCTTCTTGTCGCTGGCCTGGGACGCCATGAACCAGCGGTAAGCATCCGCCATGCTCCAGGCGTCCACGCCCTTCCCAGTGGCCATCAGATCGCCCAGCTTGGAGATTTGCCCGCGGCATTCCTCCAGGGTGGACGCGTCCGCCAGCTCCCGGGCCAGATCCTGCACCCGGGCCAGGGTGGCTTGCTCGTGCAGCAGATCCGCATACACCCGCCAGTTTGCGGCGGTAGGCGTGATTTCCATCAGCTGCACCATGTACTCCGCCGATTCCGGCCCCAGCTTGTCCCGCAGGGTGATGGGGTCCACCGGGGCAGCCTCCCGCAGCAGCGCCCGGGCCGCCTGGAGGATCCGCCGGTTGGCGGGGCCGCTGATGTCGGCCAGATCCACCGCGGCCAGGATGGCCGGAGCCAGCGATTCATCCAGCAGCAGGGAGCCCACCACGGCCTGCTCGGCGTCCAGGCGGGTGACGGCGCTTAATTCTGCCATCCGTACTCCTCCTCGCCGCCGCTGGAGGCGTGGACCTCCGGCAGACTGTCCGCATCATGCCACCGCTCCCCATTGAGGAAGGTGGCGGCATACGGGATGCCTACACCCCGCTGCCAGTCCTCCGAGGCCTTCAGCATCCGCAGCGCCCGGCCGATGGCGGCGATGAGGGCACCATCCGGCCGGAGTTTGTCCCAGGCCCGGATGGCCGCCTGCTTGTCCTTGCGCCCCTTGGGCGGGTAGAAGCCCCAGAAGCCTGCGAAGCGATCCGGCTTCCAGTCCGGCGCATCCTTGTGCACACGCCGCCCCCCCTTGGGGGGTTTAGGGGGGGTATTTATATTTATTCTTTCTTTACTTTGTGTCGGGTTTTCCGGCAACGTGTTTTCCGGCGCCGGAAAAGTCGGCAACGGTGGCATTTTCTCATCGTAGAGGATGTACATATTCCCTGCGAATTTCCCGGACCTGCTATGAAGCTGCTCCCGCAGGAGATACCCGCAGTCCTCCAGATTTTCCAGGGCCTTGCGGATCTTATCCCGGCCGCACCCCACGTCTGCGGCCAGGCCTCGGACGCTGAACTCCCACTCATCCGGGTAGGAGAGCATCACGGCATACAGGCCCTTCGTCGTGAGCTTCAGCCCCGGATCACGCAGCACCTGATTGGGCAGGACGGTGAAGCCCCGGCGCCGGACCAATTTAATTTTGCTTTCCACGATATTCCTCCTTGCGCTTTGTGAGCGCTCGTGGTATACTGTAAGTGTTCTTGAGGTGTTCTCACCCCTTGTGCCGTGCACGGGCTCCACTCCGTGCGCGGCTTTCTTTTTGCCCGTAGGGCTTGTCCACCAGGTCCAGCAGCCACATAATGCCGCCGGACGCTGCAGACGCCAAAACAATAGGCACCAGCACATCAAGCATCGCTCTCACCTCCCCGCACACCGGAGACGGCAAGCCACTGGATATCATGATATCTTCCGGACCAGGTGGCGGGGTTCTCCCGGGTGTATCCGTCCCCGCGGACCCACCACAGCTTACGGGACGCCGGGTCCCGGGGATCCCGGATGAACGTCCCGGCTATGTACTCCAGCCGGGACGCCCCCGGGCTTCCGGCCCATACCCGGCTGATCACGCACAGCTGCCCGGGCTCCGGGTGCCCGTCCTTACGGGCCAGGTTCAACGGTTTCCAACTCATGTATACACGCTCCTTCTGCCGCCTTCGGGCGGCTTCTTTTGTTTTTCAGGGCGGCGATCTGCGCCCGGACGGCGTTCCGGTCCCGGGCCGTGGCCCGCATATACCGCACGCAATCGCCCCGGCAGACAGAGCTATCCACGCACAGCGGGAACAGTGTGCACCCGCGTCGCGGGTTCACAGATCTACCCCGCAGAACCGCAGGAAGGGGATGCGGGGGATCTTCACGCGGCTCCCCATGATGCAGGTGGGGAACCCCAGCACCTGCGGCTGCTGGCGGGCGCAGATGCGAATATACTGGTCCGTGGTGCGCAGCACACCACAGACGTCGCCAGGCGTGAAAAACGCCTGGTCGCTGGCGATCAAGTCCGCCAAGGTTTTTCTTTTCATACTACCTCCTCTGTGTACATCAGGGCCAGGGTGGCCCGCACCAGCGCCGACAGCTCCGCCATGATCTCGTTGAACTGCGGCCGCTCCGCCTCGTCGATGATACCATCCTCCGCAATGTCCAGAAGCTGGTCACAGCGGTGCCGGTTGGCGAAGGCCAACCACCGATTCACCAGCTTGATGGTGCTGGATTCCAGGGACAGGCCCACCTGCACGTCCTGTACGCAGGCCGGCAGCGGCGCACCGGCCGCCTGCACGTGCTGGATGCCCAGATACTGGGTGTTGTAGACGCTCATCATTGCGCCTACGATATCGTTCCCCGGGATCCGCTGGCCGGTTTCGTAGGCCCGCAGGCTCTCCACCGACAGGGCCAGCCGTTCTGCGGCCGCTTCCTGGGTCAGTCCGGCTGTTTTCCGGGCGATTTGATAGATATTTCTGGCATCATGCGCCATGGACTTAATCCTCCTTCCGCGCTATGCTGATTCCTGGACCAGCTCGGACAGCGTACAGCCCAGGGCCTCCGCCAGCTTCATGGCCAGCACCAGACTGGGCCGCCGGTGTCCCATCTCGATCATGGTTACCATCTGACCGGTCACCCCGGCCTCCCGCCCCAGTTCTCTGGTGGATTTGCCCAGAGCCGTGCGGCGCTGCCGCACGTTTTCGCCAATATTCACTTGATCGCCTCCTTTCCCGTTGCATGAACGGATTTTTTGTGCTATTGTTAAAATTATAGTAACTGACTGTTTGCAATACCCCTTGTTGATCCCCGCCCGCCGACCGCCTGAGCGGCCGGAGAGCGGTTCAGAAGGGAGGTGATGCAGATGCAGCCGGTAGAAAGATACGCCATGGATATCACAAGGGATATTCTGGCAGCCTATCTCGCCAACAACGTTCACAGCGTACCCACTACCCAGCTTCCTCAGCTCATTGAGGATGTGTATCGCAAGGTGGACCAGCTGGCCCGCGAGAACGGCTAAAGCATCGCCATGACCTTGAGCAGCACGTCGGCGGCCTGCGGTAATGCGGCAATCGCCGCTGTGCAGCAATATGCGTCGCCGGTCGTCGCGTGCTGGCTCACCTTCTCCACAAACTCCAGCAGAGCGTCCGCCTCGCGGCGGTAATAAGATAGGCGTTCAGCATCGGTCATCCCTCTCACCCCCTTTCGGTGCGTAACCGTTTGTTACTGTAACCTTAGTATAATTCCGTAATTACGCATTTGTCAACCCACAAAATGCGGATTCACGCATTTTTGGCGTATTCCCCAATTGCATATAAGGAGCACCCAAACCATGGACAAGGAAATCTTTGTGGAAAATATCAAAATTCGATGCGCCGCCAAGGGGGTAAAGCCAACAGTGGCTTGTAGGGAGAGCGGAGTTGGAACCAGTTTCATCCCTGATATAAATCGGGGGCAGACGCCCTCCGTGGCCAAGGTCCAGATGCTGGCCCAGTACCTGGGGTGCACCGTCAGCGATCTGCTGGGGGAAGAAAAGGCGGAAAACGCAAAGACCGCCGCCCCGGAGGGCAGCGGTCTGAGCGAAGAATTCGCGCGAATCTTTTCGGGTCTAACGCCGGAGAATCAGAATGTGATTATTGCCGAGATGCTAAGGCGTCAGCGAGAGCAATAATCTCTCGCTGGTCTGCCGGGGGCAGCTGCTGGAATAGGTCCATTGCGATGTCCAATGCGTCAGTCGTCATTGGAGACTCCCTTCCGGGGCCCCTATGTCTTGGTACCGGCTGTAATTATAGTCCGTTGCTGGCGATTTGTCAGCGGTAATATTTGGTAATGTGCCCAATTCGGGCACAGGAGGTGCGTATCCGTGTACAAGAGCCATCCCATGCCGTTCCGGCACCCCTGTGAGCTCAACGACTTCGTGGTCATCGACCTGGAGACCACGGGCATATCGCCCTATGACTGCGAAATCATCCAACTGTCCGCCGTGCGATACGTTGACCATCGGGAGTGCGATTATTATTCCTCGCTTGTTAAGCCATTCCGCAGCATTCCCCGCGAGATCACCATGCTTACCGGGATATCCAATGAGGCGGTTGCCGATGCTCCCAGCATCGACCAGATACTGCCAGAGTATCTGGCGTTCGCCCTGCAATCCCCGCTTGTCACTGGCTACAATGTGAAATTCGATCTTTCATTCCTCAGCGAAGCCTTGGGAGTGGACCTGGCAGAAGAACTGCTGTGGTTCGACACGATGCTGCTGGCCCGCCGGGCTATTCCGGGGCTTGGACACTACCGGTTGACGGACGTCTGCGCACACATCGGATACGATACGGACTTTCACGACGCACTGAACGATTGCCGGGCCTGCGGCGAGGTGCTGAACTATCTATGTGAGGGAAACCGCATGGACCACGCCCTGTACGGCAAGGCGGAACGGGTTGCCGCGCTGGCCGAGTCCCGGCAGCGGGAGGCTTCCGCATGCCACGCTCCGGCTATGTGCGTTGTCCCCGATGGCCCACTGGCCGGGAAAAACATTGTTTTCACCGGCGAGCTTTCCTTCAGTCGTGCGGATGCCAAACTGCTGGCCCAGCAGGCAGGGGCAGCTGTAAAAACCTCCGTATCCAAAAAGACGGATTATGTGGTTTTGGGCGTCCAGGATGAGCGGATCGTGGGCTGTGATGGGATGAGCTCCAAGGAGGAAAAGGCCCGCAGCCTGATAGAATCCGGCTGCGGGATTGAGATTATCGACGAGGCCGCATTTTTGCGGCTGGCGCAAGGAGAGGAGAGCGAAAGCCATGAATCAGGTATCCCTGTTTGATAACCGCCCCGCAGATGAGCAGGAAACCAGGCCCTCTGATGGGGAGCTGCTTGCCTATGACGTGCTTCGGCCGATAATCGGTGCGATCTGTCCGGAGCTGAACATCCAGGGCGATAAATTCCAGCTAAAGGGCTGTATGGGGTACAGCTCTGTATACTACGGCAGCGCGTTGGTGATGCGGCTGAAGATACGGGGGAAAGCCCACTACATCTCCGTCCCGAAAAGCTGGCTGGAAGATCTTCCAGACGGCACCGAATGGGAGGAAAAGAAATCGGACGCCGGGCGGGTGCGCCTGCCTGTTGCCGATAACGTGGGGGAGGTCCTGGGACGTTTGGGCGCCCCCATAATCCGGGCGGCGATTTCACACGTTCCGAAAGAATTTGACTGTTGCTCCCGATTCGAGCAGTGCAGCGACGCGATGAAATGCATCCACCCGGACCCCGATTTTGCCTTGCTCTGCGGATACCGGAAGGTCCTGGCGTCTGGCCGGGTGTTCTACGGCAAAAACCGCAATGTGTAATTGTGCCCATTTCGGGCACCGGGGAGGGACGATAGATGCAATGCCGCAGATGCCGGGCGGAGCTGCCCGACGACGCAAAATACTGCCTCAAGTGCGGGGCCAGGCAGGATGTGAGCCGCAAGCCCAAGGCCCGGGGCAACGGCACCGGCAGCGTGTACCAGATGCCCAACCGCACCTGGAAGGCCGTCTGCGTCGTGGGGTGGCGTGCCGACAAGGACGGCGTGATGCGCCGGAAAACGCGCTCAAAGGGCGGCTTCCGCACAAAGAAGGAAGCGCTGGCCTATCTGCCCAAGCTGGCCCAGTTTCCGGCCGCACAGAAAAATACAGCCCCCACATTCCGGGGGCTGTATGACAAATGGGAGCCTACCCACAGGGCAGGCCCCTCCACCATCAATTGCTACCGGGCGGCCATCAAGCATTTCCGCCCTCTGTGGGGCGCCCGGCTGGATGATATTGATATTGACGATCTGCAGGAGTGCATGGATGAGTGCGCAGCCGGGAAGCGCACCCGGGAAAACATGAAGGCCCTGTGCGGCCTCCTGTACAAGTACGCCGTACCCCGCCGCATGGCAGATATCAACCTGGGGCAGTATCTGATCGTCAGCGGCCAGAACGGTGACGATCGCCGCGCGCTGCCGCAGGAGGCGGTGGAGAAGCTGCGGCAGGAGATTGGGCGCATCCCGTATGCGGATTACATCGTGGCCCAGTGCTACCTGGGCTTCCGGCCTTCGGAGCTGCTGGCCCTGGATGCAGCGGACTACGATGCCCAGGAACGGGCCTTCGTAGGCGGGGCAAAAACGGAGGCCGGGCGGGATCGCACCGTAACGATCTCCCCCAAGATCCAGCCCATTATAGATCGGCTGGTGGCCGGGAAGGAATCCGGCCCAGTGTTCTGCGCCGCAGATGGCGGGCCGCTGACCCTGAAGGCGTACCGTGCGGCCTTCTATGATGCCTTGGAGGCCATCGGGCTGGACAACCCCACTGAGGGAACCGGAGGCAATCGCAGACGCCGCTACACGCCCCACAGCTGCCGCCACACCTTCGCTACGCTGCTCAAGGGCGTGGCCGCCCCGGACAAGGATAAACTGGAGCTGATCGGCCACACCTCCACGGATATGCTACGCCACTATCAGGATGTGGATTTGGCAGCCCTGCGCCGGATCACAGACGCCCTGTGAGGCGGCTGTAATAGGGCTGTAATAGCAAAAACTTTTACAAAATTCTTTGCAACAAAAAACGGTCGGAAACCTGTGTTTTCACAAGTTTCCGACCGTTTTGGTCCGAGTGTTGAGATTCGAACTCAAGGCCTCTTGAACCCCATTCAAGCGCGATACCAAACTTCGCCACACCCGGATAGCTGGCTGAATCACTCACGTCAGCTTGATTAATATACCACATTCATCCGGGGATTGCAAGCATTTTTTTGAAATTTTTTGGATTTTTTCTGACGGGGCTTCAATACCCGTACCGCTTGCGCCCCACCACCAGGAAAATCGCCGTGGTGATCACGGCCATGACCTCCGCCGCCACGATGGACATCCAGATGCCGTCCAGCTTCCACAGAAGCGGGAAGGTCAGCACCGCTCCCACCTGGAACACCAGCGTCCGCAGAAAGGCGATGATGGCGGAGGTCAGCCCGTCGTTCAGGGCCGTGAAGAAGGACGAGCCATAGATGGCGAAGCCCGAGAACAGGAACGAGAAGGAGAAGATGCCGAAGGCGTGGGACGTCATCTCGAACAGGCCCGGGTCATAGCCCACATAGAGCCGAGACAGGGGAGCGGCCAGCACCTGGCCCGCCGCGAACATGCACACGGCGCACGCGGCCAACAGGCCCAGGCTGCGCCGCAGCAGGCCCCGCAGCTCCCGGTGGTTCTCCGCCCCCAGGTGATAGGACTCAATGGGGGCCACGCCCACGGAATAGCCCACGAAAATGGCCTGGAACACCATGCTCACATACATCAGCACGCCGTAGGCTGAGATGCCGTCCTCCCCGGCGTACTTCATCAGCTGGACGTTATACAGCATGCTCACCAGGGACATGGACACGTTGCTCATAAACTCCGAGGAGCCGTTGGAGCAGGTCTTTCCCAGGGCACGCAGGTCCAGGCGGCACTTTCCCAGCCGCAGCAGGCTGCTGTTGGGCCGGGCGAAGTAGATCAGCGGCACCACGCCGCCGATGCACTGGCTGATGGCCGTGGCCGCCGCCGCACCGGCCGCGCCCCAGGAGAACACCCCCACAAACAGGGCGTCCAGCACCATGTTGGCAACCCCCGCCGCCACGGTGACGGACAGGCCCAGCCGGGGCTTTTCCGCCGTGGCAAACAGGCACTGGAACTCGTATTGCAGCACATAAAAGGGCAGGGCGATGAGGTTGATGCGGCCATAGATCAGGGCCTGCTCCAGAAGCTCCCCCTCGGCCCCCATCAGCACCGCCGCCGGGCGCAGGATCAAAAAGCCCAGGGCCGCCAGCACCACGCCGCAGGCCGCCGAGGCGTACACGATCATGGAGAAGATGTCGTTGGCCCGTTCCCGGTCCCCCTGGCCCATGGTCTTGGCGATAAGCGCGCCGCCGCCGGTGCCGAACATGAAGCCCACGCTTCCCAGGATCAGCAGCACCGGGATGATGAGATTCACCGCCGCAAAAGGGGTCTTGCCTGCGTAGTTGGACACGAAGAAGCCGTCCACCACGCCGTAAATGGCGGTGAAGATTATCATGGTGATGGATGGCAGGGTAAAGCAGATCAGCTTGCGGCAGGTGAAATGATCCGAAAGCTGGATGGGTGTTTTGCTCATGATTCCTCCTTGATCTCCCGGGCCTTCTGGGCCAGGGCCTCCTGGAAGCGCCGGGTCAGCGCCAGATATTGCTCCACGTCCTCCTGGGGCCAGGCGGCGAACACCTGGTTTTCCGCCTGGATCACCCGCCGGGCGGTCCGCTGGACCAGGGCCTCCCCCTCCGGCGTCAGGCACACGTCCTTGCCCCGGCCCGCGGACTCCAGATAGATCAGCCCGTCCCCCTCCATCCGCCGCAGGGCGGAGTTGACGGTCTGCTTGGTCATGCCGCTCCAATAGCAGATGTCCCGCAGGCGGCACCGGCCCCCGGCGTCGCACAGGGTGTACAGCACCCCCATGACACTGTCCGAAAGGCCCCAGTGCTGGGCCATTTCATGATAAACCGCGTCGGTCTCCTGCAAAAGATGGTTAAACCGGCGCATATCCCGGGATGTGTATGCCATGGGGCCGCCCTCCTTGGTCCGAAATCGTACCCGGATACTATAGTACGATTTCGGACGATTGTCAAGCAAAAACAGACCGCCGGTCCCGGGAAAGAGGGGACCGGCGGTCTGTTTTGTGGTAAAAGGAGAGAGAATAACAATGATAACAGCTTTTGGATTACGGGCTTATCTTACCGTCCCGGCGGAGAAAAGTCAATAGCTCCCCACCATCGTTTACAGAACGTTCACAGGAAACCGGCGCTCTGCTTATTGACGGCGGGGCGCAATGGTGGTAATATTTAGCCTGCTAACATTTAGGGTGCTAAATATTAAAATCTCAGGAAAGGAGCAGACTATTATGAGCTGCATGAAAAAGCCCGAGCTTATCGGCCCCCTGCTGGGGTACTGCAACCACCGGGCCTATCAGCGGATGGAGCAGAAGCTGCGGCGCTATGGGGTCACGCCCATCCAGTGCCGGTCGCTGACGTATCTGCACCGGCAGCCGGGCCCCGTGACCCAGAAACAGCTGCAGCAGCATCTGGCCGTGAAGCCCTCCACCGTCAACGGCATCGTGGACCGGCTGGTGGAAAAGGGGATGCTGACCCGGTCCCCGGGGGAAAAGGACGGCCGGTGCCGCATCCTGCGGCTGACGGAGGCCGGGCAGCGGTTTTATGACGACTTTGAGTCCATCACCCGGCAGATCGAGGACCTGATCCACCGGGGCATGGACCCCCAGGAGACGGAGACCCTGCGCCGGCTTCTGCTGCGGGCGGCGGACAATCTGACATCGGAGGAGGACAACGCATGATTCGGAAATTAGCCCCCTATACCAAGGGGTATCGCGTCTGGATATTCCTGGGCGTGCTGTGTTCGGCAGGCGAGGCCGTGCTGGAGCTGCTGCTGCCCAAGGCCATGAGCCAGATCGTGGACGTGGGCATCGCCAACGGCGACAAGGCGTACATTCTGGCCACGGGCCTGAAAATGATCCTCATGGCCCTGGCGTCCCTGGTGATGGGCGTGGGCGCGGCAGCTCTGGCGGCCAAGGCCGGCATGGGCTTCGGCGCCAACGTCCGGGCCGCGGAATATGCCCAGGTGCAGAGGTTCTCCTTTGCCAACATCGAGCGGTTTTCCACCGCGTCCCTGATCACCCGGCTCACAAACGACGTCTCGTCGGTGCAGATGACCCTGATGATGGGCATGCGCATGCTGGTCCGGGCGCCGGTAATGCTGATCACCGCCCTGGTCATGGCCCTGACCATCAGCCTGCAGCTGAGCCAGGTGTTCCTGGTGGTGCTGCCGCTGCTGCTGCTTTTAGTGGCCATCGTCATCCGCTATGTGGGGCCGTTTTTCACCGCCCTGCAAAAGTCCACCGACGATCTGAACCTGGTGGTCCAGGAGAACCTCAACGCCATCCGGGTGGTGAAGTCCTTCGTCCGGGAGGACCGGGAGCAGGAGAAGTTTGCCCAGCGCAGCGACACCCTCCGGGATACGGCGGAGCGGGCCTACAGCTTCGTGGTGCTGTTTGTCCCCCTGGTGACCCTGATCATGGGCGGCACCATCATGGCCATCATGTGGCTGGGCGGCCACTATGTGGTGGGCGGCGCCATGCTCTCCGGCGACCTGATCGCCTTCTTCACCTACGCCTCCGAAATTCTCATGTCCCTGATGATGGTGGCCATGGTGATGATGGTGCTGACCCGGTCCATCGCCTGCGGCAAGCGCATTGTGGAGGTGCTGGAGGAGCAGCCCGAGATCACCGACTCCGCCGCCGACCCGGCCCTGACCGTGGAAAATGGCGACGTGGACTTTGATCATGTCTATTTCAAATACCACAAGGACAGCGACGCCTGGAACCTGGAGGATGTCTGCCTGCATATCGACAGCGGCATGACCGTTGGCATCCTGGGCGGCACCGGCAGCGCCAAGAGCACCCTGGTGAGTCTGATTCCCCGGCTGTATGAGGCCACGGAGGGCGCCGTGTCCGTGGGCGGACACGACGTCCGGGAATACACCATGGAGGCCCTGCGCCAGGGCTGTGCCATGGTGCTGCAAAAGAACACCCTGTTCTCCGGCACCATCCGGGAAAACCTCCGTTGGGGCCGGGAGGACGCCACGGACCAGGAGATGGAGGAGGCCTGCCGCATGGCCTGCGCCGACGAGTTCATCTCCCGGATGCCCGACGGCTACGACACCCACATTGAGCAGGGGGGCGCCAACGTCTCCGGCGGTCAGAAGCAGCGCCTGTGCATCGCCCGGGCCATTCTCCGCCGGCCCCGGGTGCTGATTCTGGACGACTCCACCTCCGCCGTGGACACCGCCACCGACGCAAAGATCCGGTCCGCCCTGCGCCAGGCCCTGCCCGGGGCCACCAAGCTCATCATCGCCCAGCGCATTTCCTCCGTCATGGACGCGGACCTGATCGTGGTGCTGGACGACGGCAAAATTTCCGGTGCAGGCACCCATGACCAACTGATGGCCTCCAACCACATCTATCAGGAGGTCTATAAATCCCAGCAGGAAGGAGCGACGATTGATGGCTGAAAACAAGAAGCAGGTCCGTCCCGGCGGCCCCCACGGCCGGGGACACGGCTATCAGCGGCCCCAGAATCTCCGGGGCACCGTGGGGAAGCTCCTGGCCTATATCGGCCGCTATAAGGCGGCGCTGATCGTGGTGGCGGTGTGCCTGGTGCTCAGCTCCGTGGGCTCCGTGGCCAGCAGCTACTTCCTCAAGCCCGCCCTGAACCACATTGTGGCCGGGGACTTCAAGGGCCTGTTCTGGATGCTGGTGGCCATGGGCGGGGTGTTCCTGGTGTCCGCCGGGTGCTCCTATGCCTATTCCCGGATCATGGTGCGCATCTCCCAGCGGACGGTGGCCACCCTGCGGCAGGACCTGTTCAACAAGCTCCAGTCCCTGCCCCTGCGGTATTTCGACACCCACCAGTCCGGCGACCTGATGAGCCGCTTCACCAACGATATGGACACCGTGTCCGACATGATCGGCAACAGCTTCGCCAGCGTGGTGTCCAACCTGCTGACCTTCGTGTGCACGGTGGTGATGCTGGTTTACCTGAACTGGGCCCTGACCCTCATCACCTTCGTGTTCCTGGGGCTGATGCTCCTGGTGGTGAAGGGCGTGGGCGGCCGCAGCCGCATCAGCTTCCAGCAGCAGCAGGCGGCCCTGGGCAGCCTCAATGGCTACATTGAGGAGATGATCGAGGGCCAGAAGGTCATCAAGGTCTTTCACCATGAGCAAAAGACCCTGGACGAGTTCTCCGCCCGCAACAGCGCCTATCGGGACGCCGCCGCCATGGCCCAGACCTACGCCGGGGCCATGATGCCCGCCATGGGAAACCTCTCCCGCATCAACTATGCCGTCACCTGCTGTGTGGGCGGCCTGCTGTCCATCTCCGGCGTGTTCGACATCGGCTCTCTGGGCGCGTATCTGCTGTATGTCAAGCAGGTGTCCCAGCCGGTGGGCCAGATCAGCCAGCAGGTGAATACCCTGCTGGCCGCCGTGGCCGGCGCCGAGCGGATTTTCGCCGTGATGGACGCCGACCCCGAAACCGACGACGGCACCGCCACCCTGGTCCGGGTGCTGAAGGACGGCGATTCCCTGACGGAGACGGACCGCCGCACCGGCCACTGGGCCTGGAAGAAGCCCGACGGCTCCCTGACGGAGCTGCGGGGCGACGTGCGCTTTGACCATGTGGACTTCGGCTATGACCCGGAGAAAACCGTGCTCCACGATGTGTCCCTGTTCGCAGAGCCGGGGCAGAAGATCGCCTTTGTGGGCTCCACCGGCGCGGGAAAGACCACCATCACCAACCTGATCAACCGGTTTTATGACATTCAATCCGGCTCCGTCACCTATGACGGCATCGACGTCCGGGACATCCGGAAAGACTCCCTGCGCCGCTCTCTGGGCATTGTTTTGCAGGATACCCACCTGTTCACCGGAACCGTGGCCGACAACATCCGCTACGGGAAGCTGGACGCCACCGATGAGGAGGTCCGCGCCGCGGCCAGGCTGGCCAATGCCGACACCTTCATCCGCCACCTGCCCCAGGGGTACGACACCGTCATCACCGGGGACGGCGGCAGTCTCAGCCAGGGCGAGCGCCAGCTGCTGGCCATTGCCCGGGCCGCCGTGTCGGATCCCCCGGTGCTGATCCTGGACGAGGCCACCTCCTCCATCGACACCCGCACCGAAAAGCTCATCGAAAAGGGCATGGACTCCCTGATGGCCGGGCGCACGGTGTTTGTCATCGCCCACCGGCTCTCCACCGTCCGCAATGCCCAGGCCATTCTGGTGCTGGAGCAGGGCCGGATCATCGAGCGGGGCGACCACGCCGCCCTGATGGCCCAGAAGGGCAAGTATTACCAGCTGTGCACCGGCCAGGAGGAGCTTTCCTGACCGGAAGGCAGCAAATACGGGCAAAAACGCCGGTATCGTACGATACCGGCGCTTTTGCTATAGGGGGGAAGGGGGAAATCAGCGAAGTCAGGCAGACCGCCTGGCGGTCCTGCTTCGATTCAGGAGTCTCGGAGGTGACTCTGAATATAAATTCATTATACACATACAATACTGAAAAATCAACCCGAATTTTGAAAAACTTTCAAAAATTTTGTATGTCACCGCAGCACGGCGCACAGCAGCGTCAGATATCGGGGCAGCCTGTCCCGCCGGGGCCACAGCAGCTCCCAGCCCAGTTCCCCCCGGGCGGCGGCGCCCACGTCGCAGCCCAGGGATTCCAGGCTGTACCCCACCGCCTCCGGATGGCGGCAGGGCCGCCCCATGGGCCGGGTGCATTCCTCACACAGGGTGCACCCTCCGGTGGTCAGCACCGCCGCTCCGGGGTACTGCCGCCGCAGGGCCCGGTCCATCTGCCGGGCCTGCTCCGCCGTCAGCCGCCGGGTATATTCCGCCAGCTCCTCCGGGTCAAACCGCCGCTCCAGCATGGCCGGGGTGAAGTGGAACTGCATCCCCTCCAGCAGCACCGTGTCAAACCCCGCCCAGTAGTCCGCCGCCGCCATGTCATAGGGCGGGCAGGTCCAGAACCGCCCATAGTCCGGGCAGGGGCGGCACCCGGCGGCGGGGTCCTTCAGGTCCACATACCGCTGCACAAAGTCCGCCGCCGCTATCCGGGCCTGCCCCCGCAGAATGGTGTATTCCTCCGTTTTCATCCTATCTCCTCTGTGATCCAGCCGCTGAAATCGTATGCCGGGCCCATCCGGGTCTCGCCGTTCCTGACGGACAGCAGCAGCATCTCGCACCCGTCGGAGAGCCCCGCCTCATCCACGCCATAGAGCAGGGTATGGAAATCCTCCGCAAAGACCCGGACGCTCTCTGCCGCCGCGCCGTGGGCCAGATGCCGGGACCGCACCAGCCGCTCCCGGCCGCCGGTCAGGCTCAGCAGCTCATAGAGCTGCTCCTCCGCCGTCCGGCCATAGCGCAGAAGCTCCCACTGCCCGCCGTTCCGGTGCAGGAACAGGGCCTCATCCCCGTTCTGTCCCACCGGGCCGGAGGACCACACCTCCGTGCCGTCATACCGCAGCACCCGGAGTCCTCCGTTCTCTGCCGTAAGCCGCTCCGCCAGTCCGTCGCCGTCCATGTCCACATAGGTTATCGCTGCCGTGCCGTCAGGCCGGGACACCCCCAGCCCCAGCAGCACAGCATACCCCGGATGGTGCGCCAGGTCCTCCGACACGGAAAAGGCTCGGGCCTTCAGCTCGTCATACCAGGTCTGCACGTCATACCCGTCATCGCCGGGATCCTCGCCCATGTCCACCAGAATATCCCGGCAGGCCATCCTCATGGCCGCCTGCATCCCATACCCGCCGTTATACCGGCACTCCAGCATGGTGAAGCAGTACCGCAGGGTGTCCGTCCCGCCGTCCAGCAGCCGCCGGTAATCCGGCAGCTGCCGCATAGCGGCCTCCACGGCCCCGGAGAAGCTGATCGCCGCCACGCTGTCGTCTCCGCTGACGCTGAGCAGCAGGCGATCCAGCTCCAGCACCCGCTCCGGCTCCAGTGGCACCGGCCGCAGCCGCAGCATCTCGAAAACTTCCCCGTCAGCCTGGTGATATTGCAGCAAATACAGCTGATCATCCAGCCGCAGCAGCTGACGGCCATCCTCCAGCTGGAACAGCCATCGCTCCTGGTACCCGCTGATGTCCGGGCTAAACCCCTCCGGGAACCGGCTGTCCCATTCCTCCAGGCTGACGCTCTGACCGCCCTGGATGGGATACTGACTGTACTTCTCCGGGTCCAGTGCGGTGGTCAGCTGCCCGTCGGCGTTCTCCTGATACCGGGCCCAGTATTTCACGGCTTCATCCCGGAATTGCAGCAGCTCTGCCGACAGGGGAGACGGGCTGGGCATCTCCGGCGTCTGATACACGCACTCCGCCGTCAGATACGTCCCGTCCTCCGGGAATGCCAGTCCCCGCCCGACGACGCTCAGTCTCGTGGAGCCGCTTTCCGTGGGCCGCAGGGCGATCTGCCCGTCCCGGGCGTATACCAGCCAGCGCTCCTGGCCGCCCCACCGGGCCCTGGCGCACCAGATGCGGCCCACGGAGCCGGAAGCATCCCCCTCCGTCCGCATCAGGTCCACATATGCCATGCCGCCCTGCCACGCCGCCGGGGTCCAGGAAAAGTCATCTCCCTGTATCACATCCGGCCCGTCGGCGCTCTCCTTTGTCATCATCCGGTACACTCCGGGCAGCCCCATCCGCAGGGCCAGCTCCGTCCCTGCCGGAACCACCTGCACGCCCCGGGTATACTCCAGAATGGTCTGCAGCAGCTCCTCGCTGTTCACACCGTAAAGCTTCCCCCGGTACAGCAGCATCAGCGGATACCCGCTGTCGCCGCCGTACAGAAGCTCCCGCTTTCCGGCAGTCCGTCCCATTTGCAGGCAGAAGGGCTCCCTCCCCTGGTCAAAGATATTGTATGCGTAGTTCTCCAGCAGAGGGAAGTCCTCCTCCGTCAGCCCGTTGAGCTGCTCCGCCAGCCGGGAGGTCAGCCCCGGCATTCCGGCCGGTGTCCGGGCAGAGTTCCCTTCCCGCAGATACGTCACGTTCAGCCCCCCAGCCGTCACCCGGCTGGCCCACCCATAGGGGGTCCGGTCCCTGGGGTTGGTCAGCAGGCAGACCGCCGCCGCAGCGCACACCACCACAGCAGCCGCCGTCACCCACACGGCAGGCTTTTTATACCGCAGAGCCCGGCGGATGCGCCCCTTGACGCAGATCTCGCCGAAGGCCACCGGACACGCCGTCACCGCCCGCCGGGGTCCGGCGCAATTCAGAAGCGCCTGGGAATACGCCCGCTTGTCCGGCTCCTCCAGGTCCCGCAGCACCGCCTCGTCACAGGCGTATTCCATATCCCGGCACAGCAGGATATACGCCGCCCACAGCAGTGGGTTGAACCAGTACACCGCCAGCAGCAGAAACGCCAGGGGCTTCACCCAGTGGTCCCGGTGCCGGATGTGGGTCCGCTCATGAGCCAGCACATAGTCCCGGCTTCCCCGGTCCAGGCCGAAGGGCAGGTAGATGCGGGGCCGGATAAACCCCAGCACAAAGGGAGACGGGGCCAGTTCGCTTTCCCACACGCCGTCCTCCAGCCGCACCGCCATCCGCAGCCGCACCCGCAGCCGCACATAGCTGCCTGCCAGATACAGCGCCATGGCCGCCATGCCCACAAGCCACACCACCGCGGCGATGTGGCCCAGGCTCTGCCCCGTCCGGGCCGCCGTCTCCGCTGCCGCCGCACCGGCGGGACTGCCGACGGCGGGAAGCCCGCCGGATACCGCTGTTCCCGCCGCCGTCAGCACGTCTCCGGAGATAGGCTCCGTGGTGGGCACCAGGCTGACGCCGGCCCGGGGCAGCAGGTCCCCCGGCCACAGCAGCCGCACCGCCACAATGGCCCACAGGCCATAGTGCGCCGCCCGGGGCGCTTTTTTCAGCACCACCCGCAGCACCATCACCAGCAGCACCAGCCACCCGGCGGTAACCGCCCGGTTCAGAATGGTCAGAAAAAGCTGTTCCATGGTCAGTTCTCCTTTCCGCTGTCGTCAATAAGCTGCTGCAGCTGCCGGACCTCCTTTTCTGAAAGCCGCCGCCCCCGGGCAAAGGCCGCCACAAAGGCGGGCAGGGAGCCCTCAAAGGTCTTGTCCACCAGCTGGTCGATCTGGCTCTGCTGCACCTGCTCCTTCGTGACCAGACTGGTCACCACGGCGTTTTCATTTTTCACCACGCCCCGCTGGCTCAGCCGCCGGATCACGGTATAGGTGGTGGCCTTGGACCAGCCCAGCTGCTCCTGGCACAGATGCACCAGCTGGGTGCTGTTCACCGGCTCGTGCTCCCACAGGATCAGGCAGAACCGGTACTCACTTTCGAATATCTGGGGTACGCTCATGTCACGCTCCTCCTTTCAGGTTGAATCCGTTAAACCTTACAATAAGTTTAACAGATTCAACCTCTCCTGTCAAGGCTTTCTGCAAAAATACAGCGCCGCCCTACAGAAAAACAGGGACGCCCAAGGGCGTCCCTGTTCCGGACTCGATATGGGTAAGCTTTCCTTGGGAAAACTTACATAGCGGCGATGATCTCCACGATCTCCTGGCCAATGCGCTTCTGAGCCTCCACGGTGGCGGCGCCGATATGAGGCGTCGGAGCGTGAAGAAAATATGCCGGCGGCATATTTTTAGCTCCGACCACAGCGGCTATGCCGCGAGGAGAAGCACTGGGCAGGAAGCAGGGGCCGGGGGACGGCGCCGCCGAGGCAGGTTACATAGCGGCGATGATCTCCACGATCTCCTGGCCAATGCGCTTCTGAGCCTCC
>ERZ791887.789-NODE-789-length-26030-cov-13.240847_pt1 | contig 26030 bp, 20 predicted proteins | sample MGYA00510157_ERZ791887 | MGnify/ENA primary metagenome ERZ791887 (study PRJEB30046, sample SAMN00792112) | human gut metagenome | study: EMG produced TPA metagenomics assembly of the A metagenome-wide association study of gut microbiota in type 2... | reverse complement strand
AAAAGTATCCATGAGCACCATCAACTATGATTTATCCCGTATCAAGGCTTTAGCTTTCGATGTTGACGGAGTCTTGAGTTCGACCACAGTTCCCCTGCATCCCTCCGGTGAACCGATGCGTACTGTGAATATTAAGGATGGTTATGCTATCCAACTTGCCGTAAAGAAAGGGCTTCATATCGCTATCATTACCGGAGGGCGGACAGAAGCCGTACGTATCCGCTTTGAAGGCTTGGGAGTGAAGGATTTGTATATGGGCTCTGCCGTAAAGATACATGATTATCATGCGTTCCGTGATAAATACGGATTGTCTGACGATGAAATATTATATATGGGGGATGATGTGCCCGATATAGAAGTGATGCGTGAATGCGGTCTTCCCTGCTGCCCGAAAGATGCTGTTCCAGAAGTAAAATCCGTAGCAAAGTACATCTCTTATGCTGACGGCGGTCATGGCTGCGGACGTGATGTGGTGGAGCAAGTGCTGAAAGCTCATGGGCTGTGGATGGCACAGGATGCTTTTGGTTGGTAGTACACAAAAAAGAACAAACAGAATAACTAATTCGTAATTGATAAAGTAATGCTTGATAATTTAAAGAAATATCAGATCATATTAGCTTCCAACTCGCCTCGTCGGAAAGAGCTAATGTCAGGTTTGGGAGTAGATTATGTGGTAAGGACTTTACCCGATGTGGATGAATCCTATCCGGATACATTGGCTGGAGCGGAGATACCCGAATTCATAGCCCGTGAAAAGGCGGACGCCTATCGTGCAATGATGAAATCGGGAGAATTATTAGTGACTGCTGATACCATTGTCTGGTTGGATGGTCAGGTTTTGGGCAAACCGGAAGGGAGAGAAGGGGCTGTTGAAATGCTCCGTGCACTTTCGGGGAAATCACATCAGGTTTTTACCGGTGTTTGCCTGACTACCACTGAATGGCAGAAAAGTTTTACCGCATCTTCCGATGTCCTGTTCGATGTCTTGTCTGACGATGAAATACAGTATTATGTCGATCGTTACCAACCTATGGATAAGGCGGGAGCATACGGTGTACAGGAATGGATTGGATATATCGGAGTGAAATCTATTTCCGGTAGCTTCTATAATATAATGGGACTCCCCATACAAAAGCTGTACGGGGAGTTGAAAAAGTTATAATAAATCCAACATTAAAGGAATGTCTTCTTCTCGAACACCTTGTTTGAGAAGAGCTTCTTCATCTTTATGGAACATTTCCAGGAAATGTTCACGGCTTTCACAGGCTATAATTGCCTTTTCATAGAAAGTGACCGCTTTTTGGATATCTCCCATCACCCATGCAACGTGCCCGGCATTCATGTAATCGATTGCCTGCGGCTTTTGTCCGATGATTTTCTCGTAATATTTCATGGCTTGTTTATATTTCCGGCTGATGAATGAGCACCATCCGATACCACGCCATGCTTTCATGCAATTGCTCTTGATGAAGTCCAACTTGAAGAAGTAATTCAACGCTTCTTCATATTGTTCCATTTCTGCCAGGCAATTACCGATATAGAAAATTACGTTTGCATCTTCCGGAGCCACTTCCTCTACCTTTTTATAATAGGTGAGAGCCGCCCGGTAGTTCTTAGTCAGCCGATAGCAGGTAGCCAGATGGCGGTTGTTCCAGATGTTATCCGGTTTTAGTGTATCAGCTTTCAGATAGGCCTGAATAGCTTCTTCGTATTGTTTTGTTTTCTGTAACACATATCCGAACTTTTGGTAACCGTCAGCAATATCGTCCCCTTCAAATTCTCCGATTTCTTCCAACTCTTTGTAGATTTCGACCGCTTCCTCCCAGCGTTCTTTTGATATATAGAAGTCGGCGATGGGGAATAACACGTCTGCCCAATACAAGATATTGTCGAGTGCGGGAACATTATGGAAGTCAAGTTTATCCTGAAAAATATCTCTGAATTCCTGTCGGCGCACGCTCAGTTTGAAGAAACGGTAAAGATCGTGTAAATACTGGTTGCTGATAGCACCCGGACTTTCGTTAAGCCGTTTTATCATTTCAGGATTTGAATTTGAATTCTCCATCAATTCGTTCATTTGCTGCTCGTTGAGCTGGCTGAGCATCATCTCCTGCTGCGCTTGGGGTAATTGGTGGATGGTGAAAAACAACGAATATTTGTCGCTATTGCTGAAGATTCCCGCTTCAAGTATCAGGTCCAATACAGTGTTTCCTTTATTACCTGTTTTTTTCAGCGCTTTTAGTACGCTGGAGTGTTGCTTGCTGAAAGGATAGAACCAGTTCTGCACTTCACGGAAGAACGGATAACTCTTCAGAGCGGCAAATGTACTCATATATACATCAGCTCCTTCAAGCTGGAGCTCGCTCATTTCACGCAGCTTGTCTCCCAAACCGGATTTTTCGAAAGTGTCTTCCCAATCCGGATTCTTGTCATCGTTCTCTTCATCGTTCTCCTCTAGGTCGAATCGCATATTCTTCATAGAAGAAACAGACTTCAACATTTCAGGAATAATCTCTTCCCGCATCTTTTTATCGATTTTCTCTGTTTCCTGACATAAGAGCATTTGGTGATAAACACGTGCGACCTCCTTTCTGAATGTAGGGATTTCATCCATGAGATCTACTCTCTTGAGGATTTCCGGATAAAAGATCAAACGGTTTCTGTAAATGTGGAAGATAATCATTACACCTACCAATGCCCGTTGGCTAACGCTGACGTTCGAATGACTGTATGCGTTGAGTAGCCACATTATTTTCCGCACATCGAAACTTTCCATCAAACTTAGTGTGACAGCGCTTGTGAACAGGCATAAATCTTCTCCTGGAAGTAATTCGGATGCAAGCATGGCTTGTGCCTCTTCTTCGTCCTGAGGAGTCCATGCGCTGTTTGTCCATACCCTGACGAACATGAATTTGAGTGTGTCTTCATGCCGTTTCAGGACTTCATCCATTTTTGTGTCAGAGAGTAATCCGCTGACTGCCAAGTCGTCATTGAAAGACTCCAATATATGCAGTATTGTTTTAATGCCGTAGTTCGCTAAGTCCGGTGATGTAGGAGTGCGGCGCACTTTGTGATAATAGTTGGATGAAGCGTTGTCTAGCATGAGCAACCGCGATTGGTCGGCGATAGCCCACGTATCCGTAAGCATTTTCTGATACAGATTCCATCGTTCGGGATCATTGGCTCCCTGTCTCATATAATCGAGCATATACTTATATGAAGTTTGCAGCTGTTCCAATCGGGTACGTAAATCCCAGTCAGAGCATTGCCACAACAGGGATTCCAATTGTATCAAGGCTTCCTTAAGTCTTCTATCTTCAAGTAAGGAATATATATATGCGTATTGTTCATTAATTGTTTTTTCGTTCATAATTTGATTAATTATTTATTTCTTTCCATCTACATGGAACAGTGCAAAAAGAATGCCAAAAAAGGAAATCAACGTATTAACCTTCATTATAGGTTATAAATAAGGGCAACTCTTTTCACAAAGAACTGCCCTTCAAGAATGTTGAAATCTTATGTGAATTTATTCTTGAATAGCGGCGATACCCGGAAGGATTTTTCCTTCGATTGCTTCAAGTAATGCGCCACCACCTGTTGAAACGTAAGATACACCGTTGGCCAGACCGAACTTGTTGACACAAGCTACAGAGTCACCACCACCGACGAGTGAGAAAGCACCGTTCTTGGTTGCTTCAACGATTGCTTCACCTACTGTACGTGAACCGTGAGTGAAGTTGTCAAATTCGAATACACCTGTAGGACCGTTCCAAAGAATAGTCTTAGATCCTTTGATAACGTTAGCGAAGATTTCTTCAGTCTTAGGACCGATATCAAGACCTTCCCATCCATCAGGAATTTCGTTAACCGGACAGAATTTAGTATTTGCATCGTTAGAAAAAGCGTCAGCGATTTTAGCGTCAACAGCCAAAACCAGGTTCACACCTTTTTCTTTAGCCTTCTTAATCAGATCCAAAGCCAAGTCAAGTTTGTCGTCCTCGCAGATAGAGATACCGATTTTACCACCTTGCGCTTTAGTAAATGTATAAGTCATACCACCTGCGATAATCAAGTTGTCTACCTTGTTCAACAGGTTTTCGATGATTTCGATTTTAGAAGAAACTTTAGAGCCACCCATGATAGCAGTGAACGGACGTTTGATATCGTTCAATACTTTATCTACGGCTTTCACTTCTTTTTCCATCAGGTAACCGAACATCTTGTTATCAGTATCGAAATATTTAGCGATCAATGCCGTAGAAGCATGAGCACGGTGAGCGGTACCGAATGCGTCGTTTACATAGCAGTCAGCGTAAGAAGCCAATTTCTTGGTAAATTCTTTCTGGCTTTCTTTTACAGCTTTCTTTGCAGCAGCTTTTTCTTCGTCAGTTGCGTCTTCTGCCAAACCTCTTGGTTTGCCTTCTTCTTCAGCATAGAAACGAAGGTTTTCGAGCAACAGCACTTCGCCCGGTTGCAGAGCAGCAGCTTTCACGGCAGCTTCTTCACCCATACAGTCGTTAGCAAACTGAACTTCAACACCCAGCAATTCAGACAGGTGTTTGATGATATGTTTCAAAGAAAATTTATCGGCAACGCCTTTCGGACGACCCAGATGAGAGCCAATGATGATGCTTCCGCCGTCTGCAAGGATCTTCTTCAAAGTAGGAAGAGCCGCACGCATACGGGTGTCGTCTGTGATGTTGAAGTTTTCGTCCAAGGGTACATTGAAGTCCACGCGAACAAATGCCTTTTTTCCGGCAAAATTGAATTTGTCAATTGTCTGCATAATACTCTATTTTTATTTAAAAGTGTTTTTAAAATTCTTCTTTTAGAACGACCGCAAAGTTACTATTTATTTCGGTTCCTTGCTATTAAATCGTTATTTATTCTTGGCTTTTGGTTCCTCTTTTGTAACTTTATAGGTGTTACAGAAATATTTGCACATCATTTGCAAACCACAGGTAGCACATTTGGGAGTACGTGCCTGACAAACATAACGACCGTGAAGGATTAGCCAATGATGGGCGATAGGGATCAGTTCTTCCGGAATATTCTTTATCAGTTCTTTTTCCACACTAAACGGAGTAGTGCAACTGTCCGGCACTAATCCGATGCGGTGGCTTACCCGGAATACGTGTGTGTCAACCGCCATTGCCGCTTTATTGAATACTACGGACTGAATCACGTTGGCCGTCTTCCTGCCCACACCGGGCAGCTTTGTCAAGTCTTCCAGATTATCGGGAACTTGGCTTTGGAAGTCATTCACCAGCATTTTTGCCATGCCGACCAGATGTTTCGCCTTGTTGTTCGGATAAGATACACTCCGGATATATTCAAAAACGACTTCGGGAGTGGTGGCTGCCAAAGCCTCCGGAGTTGGAAAATCTTTATATAAAGTCGGAGTAATCATATTTACTCGTTTGTCCGTGCATTGGGCGGAGAGGATTACTGCGATCAGCAGTTCGTACGGATTGTTGTAATGTAATTCTGTTTCGGCCACAGGCACGTTCTCCTGAAACCAGGCGATCACTTTCTCATAACGTTCTTTCTTTCTCATCGTAGTTTGTTTTTATGGTAATGAGGCGTTACTTTGATTTTAAAATAGATGGCGGAAACTACCGTCAGGCAGGCTCCGAACAGATAGGCTTTGTCAAATGTGCTGATTTCCGCAATATATCCTCCCGTCAGCATACCAATACCGATTCCTACATCCCACGAAGTAAGATAGGTGGAAGTGGCCGTCCCCCGTTGGCTGTTGGGGGCCAGGTTGACAAACAGCGTATTGAATGCCGGAAACATGATCCCGAAGCCTACGCCCATCAGTAGTGCGACACCGAAAAACAGGATTGTGCAGGCCGCTTCATTCCATTGAATCAGATATACGCAAGAAGCTAACAGAAAGAAACTGAAAATGACAAGATACAGTCCGGTGGCTATTATTTGTGTTATTTTCCCCCGATCCACCAACTTCCCGGAGAATATCCGGGAGATAGCCATACCGATAGCCATAAAAGTGAAGAAGAATCCCGTTTGCGTGTTTATTCCTATCTGACGGGCATACATGGCTACATAATTGGTAGTCATGCCGTAAGGAATAGAAAGCAACAACAGGCTAAGTCCGGCAGGCAATCCTTTTAACAAGATAAACCGGTCGAGTGAAATAGGTTCCCGTTTCACCGGAGGTTTATAGGGTGTTTTTACTAAACTGGCGGAAATAAATCCCAATACACATGAACCGAGCGCATAACAGAATATCGTAGCAAAAGAGACTCCCGCGTCATGCAGGAATAATCCGAACATCGGTCCGATGGACATCGCTGTGTTGTTTGTAAGTCCGTAATATCCTAAACCTTCGCCTCTGCGTGAAGAGGGCATAATATCGATAACGACTGTATTTCCGCCCACTGTAACCATCCCGAACGAGACACCGTGTATAATACGGAATATGATAAATAAGGTCAGTGAACCGGCAATCAGATAACCGCCGAACATCATCATAAAGATAAAATAAGCGAAAAGATACAGCGGTTTGCGTGCAAATGTATCAAGCAGATAACCGGAAAACGGACGAATGCAAAGTGCCGCTACTGTATAACAGGAAAGTACGATGCCAATGATAGAGGTCCCTGCCTGGAAAAACTCGGATAAATAAAACGGCAAAACGGGAATCAGCAGCCAGAAACCGAAGTAGAGCAGAAAATTGGCTGCCAAGATGAAACAATAACTAGGAGTAATGAGTCTATCCTTTGCCATAATGAATGTATTTGTTTCACCGCAGAGGACGCAGAGGACGCAGAGTCTCACGGAGTTTTTCTTTCTAATGACTTTCTATGAAGAACGAGCCGTAATTGATACGGCTGAAATAAGAACTCTGTGTCCTCTGCGTCCTCTGTGGTGAAATCTAAATTTAGTAAGCGCTTTCGAATTCCTTCAGGAAGCGTGTGTCATTTTCAGAGAACAGTCTGAGGTCGTTGACGCGATATTTTAAGTTGGTGATTCGTTCAATACCCATTCCTAAAGCATAACCGCTATATATCTTGCTGTCAATACCGTTCAGCTCCAGCACGTTCGGATCTACCATACCGCAACCTAAAATTTCCACCCAACCTGTGTGTTTGCAGAAAGGACAACCTTTTCCACCGCAGATGTTACAGCTTATATCCATTTCGGCACTGGGCTCTGTGAAAGGGAAGTAAGAAGGACGCAGGCGGATTTTGGTATCTTCACCGAACATTTCGCGGGCAAAAAGAAGCAATGCCTGTTTCAAATCCGTGAAAGACACGTTGCGGTCTACGTATAAAGCTTCCACTTGGTGGAAGAAGGCGTGTGCACGGTAGCTGATAGCTTCGTTACGATATACGCGTCCTGGACAAAGTACGCGGATAGGAGGCTGTGTAGACTCCATTACACGGCTCTGTACGCTGGATGTATGTGTACGCAAAACGACATTGTGAGACACTTCGGTATTGTTATCAATAAAGAAAGTGTCTTGCATATCGCGTGCCGGATGGTCTTCCGCAAAGTTCATGGAAGAGAATACATGCCAGTCGTCTTCGATTTCCGGTCCGTCTGCGATGTTGAAACCCATTCGGGCAAAAATATCGATGATTTCGTTCTTCACGATTGTGAGCGGATGGCGTGTACCAAGTTTCACAGGATAAGCCGAACGGGTCAAATCCAATCCGTCGCAACCGTTGTCTTGGTTTTCAAACTGCTCTTTCAGCGCATTGATTTTATCCTGCGCTTTCGTTTTCAGTTCATTCAGCCTCATGCCGACTTCCTTTTTCTGCTCAGCCGGTACGTTGCGAAAATCTGCCATTAAGTCGTTAATGGCTCCCTTCTTGCTAAGGTATTTGATGCGGAGAGCTTCGAGTTCTTCGGCATTGGAGGCGTGCAAGGCTTCCACCTCTTTCAGAAGTTGTTCAATCTTAGCTATCATATTTTTGATATATTGTTATTCAGTTTCTTGGTAAAAACCTTGCAAAGATATAATATTTATTTCAGTTAGTAAAATCTATATAGACGTTTTTATGGAGTTCCTTACTTTAGGTTCGGATTTAAAATCGCATCCTCGTAAGGATAGGGAGCGTACATTTTACTATCATCCCATGTACCCGTCACGGGCACCGCTTCATTTCTCTCGATACCCTCCGCTACTTTTATTAGCGGGTTCTCCTTGCGGTATTCAAAATGATCTTTGTACCGGTACATCCTGAACATATCCCTGGCCCTGCTCGCAATGCCTCCCCAATAGTATCCGGCTATTTCCCAGCCGTGCTCATCGTAGGCGGCTTCTGCCAGTGCTTCGGGGGTCATGGTTTCCTTATAAAAATTAGTTTCTTGACCGTCAGCCCTGTTACGTACCTTATTTAATACTTCTATGGCTTTTGTATTGACTTCTCCCGAACGCCCTGTTGCTTCGGCATACCAGCAATATACCTGCGACAGCCGTATCAGTTGGAGCGTCTTTTCGCCTGCCGCATTCACCAGAGCGGGATTGGTGTAATCGAACTCCGTTCCACGTACAGCACCTTCCACCGTTTTCATGAAAACAGGTGCAACCACTTCGCGGGAAGGTGGATCGGTGTCATACCACCAGTCATGTAGCTCGCCATCGCTCAATATGATTTTAGGAAAGTAAGTGGCATCTTTGCGCGGTCCTTCCGGAAAAGCTTTCCAGAATTTGATTTCTCCATTGGTATCTCCCCATCCGCCTTGTGCCATATCCTGAAGGAAATCGGTCAAGGGAGCGGCTTGATTTGTCTGGTCCCGGTTATAGTAGATACCCAGCAGTAACTCTTTATTCTTATTATTATATTCCCAAGAATATACCTGGCTGTATTCATCCAGCAGTACATAATTATAAATGTGGTTCTCCACACCGTCGATTACTTCTTTTGCTTTGCCTGCCGCCAGTTTATAATATTCCGTTCCTTTGTTGAGCGGCCATCCTGCCATGCACATATACACGTATGCCATTGTCGCTTTCACTGCTCCTTCACTTACGGCGATATTTATTCCGTTTCTGGCATAAGGCTCTTTGGTGTAATTTGCAGGACAGTCTGTTTCTGCAATCTTCAGGTCGGATAGAATCAATTTATAAACTTCTTCTTCTGTTTGCAAAGGAGCGTTGTAATTGATTTCCTCTTCCAGCATGATAGGTACTTTTCCCCACGTTGTCACCAGATAGAAATACGAATAGGCTCTCCAATAATGTGCCTGTCCGATAGCAGCCTTAATTTCTTCCTCTGATACGTCAGGGGTGCGTCCAGCATTGTTGATAATGAAGTTGGCGGCTTTGATTACTTTGAAACGCTGTTCCCACATACTGGACAACCATGAATTATTATCTTTCACATCAAACTGGTCATGTTCCCTAAGCGGCTGTTTGTTGCTGGAAGGGTGGGTGGAAATATCATCACCGGCTAGGAAGTTAGTACCGCAAAGATTATTGCTTGCCTGTGAACTTGCTATCACGGAGTATAGTGCGGTCAGTGAAGCATCAAGATCTTCTTTGTTGCTGAAGAATTCTTCTGAGGGCAACTGTCCTTTAGGGTCTTCGGTCAGGAAGTCGTTACACGAAACCAAGCATAGACCCGCCCAAACGAATGGCAATGTCTTTTTGATATACTTATATGTTGTTTTCATCTTGTTCTTTATTTATAGGTCAATGGTTAAAATCTGATTTTGGCGCCAAAAGTTATTGTTCGTGGGATGGGGTACGCACCATAATCCAGACCGTCATAGCTGGTATAAACCTCCGGATCCATTCCTTTGTAACGGGTGATTGTAAAAAGGTCTTGCGCGCTTACGGATAATTGTATACTTGCAAATTTGGCAACCCGTCTCGGAATGCGATACGAAATGCTGACGTTCTTCAATTTGACGAAAGAAGCGTCTTCCAGCCAGAAGTCCGAGTTGGCGTAATTCTTACTTTCGGTATTGGTGAGGCTCGGATAAGCTGCTTCCGCTTTGTTGCTTACGTGATCCCAACCTTTGAAATACGCATCCCGCAGCGTGACGAAACGTGAATTCCCGGTCATTGAGGCGGCCGTGTAGCGGCTTATATTCAGGCGGTTGTATCCGGTGGCGGCATTGAAGAAGATGTTTACAGTCCAGTTTTTCCAACTGATTGTGTTGTTCCACCCCATTGTCCATTTCGGGCTTGCCTGTCCTTTTACTACCAAGTCATCGGAAGTAGGGCTGGTAGTCAGACTACCGTCTGCTTTCTGATAAAGGTTGGCGCCTTTGTCGTCGAATCCTTTCCATTGATATACATAGAAAGATCCCATCGGATAACCGGGCTTCATAATTTGCATCGCACCGCCCAAATCGCTGTAGTTGGCTGTCAGTACGAAGTCACTGCCGGCAAGGTCGGTTACTTCATTTTTCACATAAGCGGCATTGAAACCGGTCTCCCAAGTCACCGTTCCTTTCACCGGGAAGGTGTTGACCGAGAATTCAACTCCCGTGTTCTTCAGTTCACCCTGATTCACCCAATACGTACCTCCACCGTTGTATTTGGGTACTTGTTTTTGGAAGAGCAGGTCTTTGGTTATTTTCTTGAACCAATCGAATGTAATGTTGAACCCGCCCAAGCTTAAATCTACTCCCAAATCATATTGGTAGGTTTTTTCCCAAGTGATATCGGGAGTAGGGAACTGGTTACCCCAATACCCTGTGTAAGCATTGGAAGTACCCCAGCCGTAAGTTGCGCCCGATAACATTCCCAGCGTACTGTATGCGGCAATGTCCTGATTACCGGTGACACCGAAACTACCTCTTAATTTCAATTGTTCCAATATATGTTGGTTGCTCATGAACTTCTCCTTTGCTATATCCCAAGCTACTGCTGCGGATGGAAAATATCCCCATTTATTGTTTCCTTGAAATTTGGAAGAGCCGTCCGCTCTTAATGCGGCAGTGATGAAATACCGTTTCTTGTAGTCATAGTTGGCACGTATGATTCCTGAAGCAAGAGACGCTTCTGTGTACGAGTTACTTGCATTTCTTATGGCGGCATTGGCGATATTCCAATATCCTACGCTCTCATTGTTCAGATTCGAACCGGTACCTTGCAAGCCCGTATCCCACGAGCGGCTGATTTCCCATACGGCCATTGCCGTAACGTTGTGGTCACCGAATTGTCTTTGCCAGGTCAGGTTATTGGTATTCTGCCAATAGTTATGCATATTGCTGGTGTTGTTCATGCTGTTGATTGCACCGGGAGCTTCCAATTTCGATTTGAAAGAATAGGAAGGGCTGTGGTCGTAGTCGTATCCACCTTGTACGGAGAACGTAAGCCCTTTCATTATCTTGAATAATAAGGTCAGGTTAGCATTGAGGTTATAACTGTAACTGTCACTGTAGTTAACCATCAGCTCGCCGTATGGATTCGAGCCGTTGGCGATGTTATACGGGTCTCTGTTGTATATGCCGGTTTCCGGATCTTTCATTTCCATCGTAGGGGAGAAGTTGGTGATATGAAACCAGTTGGCGCCGTCGTTATGCTTATGCAGACTGCTGGCGTTCATCTTGGCGGAGATAGTCAGCCAGGGTTTTACATCAGCATCGATGTTTGCCCGGATACCATAACGTTTGTAATCCGTCCTGATAGTGACGGCTTCCTGATCCAGCATATTTCCGGAAATAAGATATTTCACTTTGGCGTTTCCACCGGAGATGCTTAATCTGTAATCCTGCGTGATACCGGTGTGAGTGATGAGGTCAGCCCAATTGATTCCTTTTGTCCCGTTTTTGTAGGCTTCGAGGTCTTCTGCTGAAATCGTAGATGAACCGCGTATATCATTCAGTGCCGTTGCATATTCATATGCGTTCAGTAAATCATATTGTTTTCTCACTGTGGAAAGACCTACGGAAGCATCGAACGTAATACTGGCTTTTCCTTCGCTACCGCCTTTGGTGGTGATCAAAATAACTCCGTTTGAACCTCGCGAACCGTAAATAGCGGTGGATGAAGCGTCTTTCAGAACTTCCATCGATTGGATATCCGACGGATTGATACCGTCCAGCCCGCTGGAAGAGATGATTCCGTCTATCACGTACAACGGGTCACTACTTTTATTGATGGAGGTAGTACCGCGTACACGTACTTTCATGCCTGCTCCGGGCACACCGCTTGTCGCAGTAACTTCCACACCGGGTGTCCGGCCTTGAAGGATGTTTTCCACCCGTTTTACCGGCTGGTTCTTGAATTGCCTGGTCGACACACCGGAAACGGAGCCCGTCAAATCGCTTTTCTTGACTGTTCCGTATCCTACCACCACTACCTCTTCTAGTAGCTGATTGTCTTCTTTCAGTATGACATGAAGGGCTGTTCTTTTTCTTATTTTTATTTCCTGCGGATGATATCCGATATAAGAAATAACGAGGGTGGATCCTTGGGGAACACTCAGTGTAAATTTGCCGTCCATATCACTCGTTGTCCCTGTCGTTTCTTCTCCTTTTATTAATACAGAGGCACCGATGATGGTTTCTCCTTGTTCGTCATAAATAATTCCTTTTATGGTTCTGTTCCCGCCTTCATCGGTTTCGTCTTCTTGCACTTCCGTTACCGGCTCTCCCTCTGTCGGGGCTTCCATCGGCATGCTTGCTGCTTGTGAAAACAGATGTGATGGTAAAAGGAACACAAAAAGAATGCTTAACAACCGTTTGCTTTTTCTTGTCACTTTCATGTTTATTTAAGTTTAGATTTCTTATAGGGATTGAATTCTGTTAATAGTTAGCAAGTAGCGTGCCAGACCATTCTATATACTGTCCGGATAAAACGTAAATAATTGATTTTTATTGTTATAGTATTTAAGAAATAAAGTGTGTTTTTTTAGAAGTGTGGAATTGCAGACTGTGGAATTGTGTAAAAATTCCACAGTGTGATGGAGTATATTCCCCATTGTTTTATCGGTACGCATTGAAATAATTCCTATCTTTGCACCGTTATGTACCGAAAATCCGGCAACTTATGAAAAAGATTGTTTTCACTCTTCTGATTTTGGCTTTTTCTTTTCGCCTTGCGGCCCAGACAGATTATTTGGAGCCGGTGCGATCTCTCTCTACTTATAAAGGCGAGTTGGGTGAATATTATCGTAGTGTATTCTCTTTGTTAAATACAGGTTTTCAGAAACAGCCTTATGCACGTTTTACAGCTATTCCTTCCTTTTCGCCCGAATATGCCATGTCGGTAGAAAAGAAGAACGGACGTTATTTTCTGATATCGAACACGCTGTCACGAACTTATTGGCAGGCGGAGAAAGGAACGGTGAAAGTGGAGACGAAATCAGTTGCCGTCAGTCCGTCGCTTTATCGGTCTTTGGGAGCTATCTTTCATATAGCCACTGAGCAGATACAGGATTTGGATGGTTCCAGTGCCGGTTTGGATGGGGTTGTCTATTATTTTTCTTCCACCAATGAGAAAGGGAAAGAGCGGATGGGAAGGAAGTGGTCTCCGGAAAAAGGAACTTTGATGGAGCGTCTTGTGTTGGTTTGCCAGTCGGCTTATATGTTGTCCAAAGGTGGAAATATATCGGAGCAGACTTTGGCAGAAGAAGCCGCTTCTCTGTTGAAGGCCCTGCAACAACGCAGCAAGGAAGCTCCCGATGCGTATAAACAACCGATATATGTTGGAATTTATCAGGTAGGTCCCCGCTCGAGAGCACTTTCTGGAAAACGGATAGAAGAGTTAGCTCATTTTCCGGATATGACTCCTGAAGAATATATTGCCGGACAGATGGTGTATCCGGTCGATTTATTGGAGAAAAATATTCCCGGATTTGCTTTGTGCGAGTTTACTATTGATAAAGAAGGAGTTATACTTCGTCCACATATAGTACGGTCTACGCATCCGGAGTTTGCGGAAGAAGCTCTCCGCATTGTAAAAGGAATGCCGAAGTGGGCTCCAGCTCTTGTAGAAGGTAAACCGACAGATAGTAATTATACTCTTTATATTCCTTTTCGACCGCAGAATTATCGGGCGAAATAACCTTCCTTCCCTAGTATAAAAACATAAAATCCTCTATCACCTATCACCTGTTGCTCTGAATTCCTTTATTCATCGTGCTTTCAATAAGGTGATAGGTTGTGTGTAATCTATCACCGCACCTGTCACCTATCACCGCTTTCTCTGAAAACAGTAATCGGTAGAATGTCTTTCTTACTATTTATTATTTTGTTTCATAGCTATTTGAAACATTTTGTTTAACGGTGGAAAACATTATGTTTCACGCTGCTAAACACTTTGTTTCGCACTGTCGAACACTTTGTCTCAAGCCGTTGAAACACGACTCTACTCCGTATGCTTGGGATGAATTATATGGTTGGTTTAGGTGAATCGTATGGTTAGTTTAGGTGAATCGTATAGTCGATTTAGGCAAATCGTATGGTCGTATTGGGTGACAGATGTTTTGGCAAGATAGTTACTCATGTATAATCAGATTCAAAAAATCATTAAAACAAAGAACTTTTCTTGTTCTTGATTGTCTTATGACCATAAATATATAAAATGAGAACTTATGGATGATATGATTAACAGACACGATTCGATTGCAGAAGAAAATATCGAACCGAATGGTCGTCCGGCCACGAATGATTTTGAAGAATGGAGCAGTGAAGTTTCTGACCGTGCAGACAATGTTTTCAAGAATGATACGAAAGACGGTCCCGACAAAGGCCGTCAGAAACGTATAAAGGAAATAGATGAAGTGATAAAGAAGGACCTTGAATAAAGGCCCTTTTTTGATAAAAATCTGAATCCTGTAATTTATTAACATTCCAATATTGGAAAGGAAGTGGAGCGTATCGGACTCGAACCGATCACCTTAACACTGCCAGTGTTGAGCGAAGTGATGATAATCAGCTCATTAAATGATTTATTGCTTATACGCATTGGTTATACTTATTGTTTACTGTCTTACAAAGATAGTTCATGACCTTCTAAATTCCAAACTTATTTTTCAATATAAATGGGATATAGGGTAAATTCCTAAGGAGAATAGTATTTTAGTCTACAATACTCATTGTATTTCAGATAACTCTATTTTGAAGTTCGCATAAGGAAGGAGAATTGAGATTGAGCTTTAAAAATTCTCCCATGCACTTTTGTGTCAGAGAAAAACAAAAGCCAGCTATCATCACTGACAACTGGCTATATTCTAATTATTTATTGAGTAGACTTTCTAAGGTCATTTTCAATATACTTTGTTTCTCTTCACTTTTAGCTTCTAGGACTCTTTTTACTATAGCATCTGGCATTTGTTTTAAAGCGTCACAAACAAGTTTATACCCATGTTCTGTAGACAGGTCGGCAACTACGGTAATCAAGTATCTTTTAGCGATAAAGGAATTGTCAAATTTAGTTCGTGCTGCATCCAAAAAGTATTTAGCACGTTCCAGATTATAATCTGTTTTTATTTCTTTACCTGCAATCAAATTACAGTATGCTGTCTTTCCCAACTTACCAGGAGCAAAACAAGCAATATAACCTATCGTAGTGGTTGGATAACCTAAATCGGCAAGTTCTTTTGTAAATTTTGCCAACTCATTTTGGGGATTAAATAGTGCCGCGCCATTAGCATAATCTGCACCACTCCACGGGTCAGTAATTGTGTTTGTTTCAGAGAGAATCTCTTTAGTGTTCTCATTGCTGTAACATTCATACAAGAACAGCTTTTCTTCATCTAAACCTGTTTCTTCGGCTGCCGTATATCTATGTTGTCCCTCAACAATGGCAACATACTTACTTGCTTCTTCATCCGGTATATCCTCTTTCGTAATAGGATGCACCAAAGTACAGCCGTCATTTACCGCTTTTTGTCCGTCTACATACATTAAAGGGACAAGATTCATTCCAAATTTCTCAAAGGACTTTTTCTTTCTTGAAATGTTCTTTGAATTAACACTACGATTGCCTTTAATAAAAGCAATCATTTTGCCTCCAATATAGAGGTCTTTTACAGAAATGATATTTTTTTTCATTGTCTATATAAATTTAGAATAATTGGCAATATTACCAACGCTGCAAAGATAGAGAGAGAATATAAAATAAGGGGATGTTTTGAAAAATGACAAGAGGGGTAAAAACAGCCCAATAAATTTACCCCTCCTTGATGAATCATTTATAAAATTTGTTAGCTCTAAGAATTTCATAATCTTTGTAAGATTTTATCTGGTCTTTTATGAAGTTAGGACACAACTTGCTATTTTTCTCATCAACTCCCGTATACCGTTTGTCTTTGGATAGGTTGGTCAAATAAACAAGCCTTGAAATTAATAGTGTCTTATTCAAAGAAACTGTACTATATGCTTTTGCAGATTTACTTGTATTTGTTTTGGGTAATAACTTAAAGAAACTATCCAATAATTTATAGAACATTGCCACTAGAATAGTTTTATATTCTGTGTCTTTGCCTTTCCTATCTATTCCTTGTGTATCAAATCTTGTTGGCTTATCATTACTGAAATAGTCCTTCCCTGCTTCATATACAAGATAAATGTAAGCTAATGATATAGGGTCGTCGATTTCTATAGAGCGATGTTTTTCCTGTAATTTTAATGTTAGTGTCATTGGTTTTATAAAAGATAATATACAGCCACTATTACCAATATTCTTCCCAAGCTGTTGCATGAGTTTCTCCACTAATACTCTTGAAGTTTCTTTAACCTTAATTCCTTCCAAACAACTTCCATAAATGTAATCAGAAACAAACAATAATAGATACCAGAATTTTTCTCTATCTATATTTAGTGCTTCCAAAGTATTTTGTATATCCTTATACTGTATATATTTCTCAAATGTATAGCGAGCATTAAGCACTTTTGCATTGTACCGTTTCTTAAATTCTTGTGTTACAGTTGTACCCATGAATACGTACTTTGTTTCTTCTTCTTCTGCTGCTGCTTGTTGTTCTGTTGCTACTTCTGTTTCATTTGTCTCTGTTCTATCCTCTATCTCCTTTTTAACCCTTATGAAATCATAGTCAGGGTGACATTTACAACCCAACATTTCTACATATTCTAGCAAGTCATCTTCTTCTCTTACATATTTGTCTAATGTAAACTTATCTATTGGCTTTATATCTTCCATATCTCTAATCTTAAATTATGCCTTAAAGATAGAAAGAATTAGATAAAAAAATAAGGCAGTAAATGAAATTTCACTTACCACCTTATCAATGACTTAGTTTCATCATATCTTACAGGTACAAAAAAAATCATAAATATCTGTCATGAATCAGTGACAAGAATTGCTTTACTTGCTATCTCAAATCGCATCCTTTTGAAGATATACGCACATATACTCCAATAATCCAGAATGTATATCTTGTATTAGATTTACCTGATTCTTATCAGTACCTTTGCTATAGATAAATCAATTACCAACTTATTTATTTTTACACAAATATGCAAGTAACACCAAAGAAGAATAACACAATTCATTATTTACCACAAGAGATTAGAGAGACTAGATTGACAGAGGTCACATACCTACCTATTACAAGGGAGATGTTAGAACTGTTATTCTCAAATTCATCCAAGAAGGATAAGCATAAATTAGTTAAGAAGAGAAGGAAGTAATTAATAAGGCAGCAAGTGAATGTTATTTCAAATGCTGCCTTTATTTCTTATTGATTACATATTATTGTTTACCTTCTCCATTTAAGATTTGTGCTTTGGTAGGATTATAGCCATTAGAATATGTTGAAAAAGTACCTTGGTATGAAGTTAATGCTTGCTTCAAAGGAGTGAAGTCTTTTAGCTTGTAACACCCTCTTATTTTGAATTCACTACCTTCCACAGTTTCTAAATTTGTTAACGCACTAATATCAGATAATCCCCAAAAACTATCTTCAACTTCAATAGTGAAATCTCCTTTTATTTGTCTCAAATTCTCTAATCCTGCAAAAGATGTAAACTTGGAGAAGTCACCATAGTTAATACTCATTCGAAAACCACCAATGGATGATAAATTGTTGAAGCCTTGAAAGGATTGTATATTACTAAAACTGGTATAAGTGCTAACACTACCAGCAGAGCTCACCCCTGTTCCCCATATTAATCTTCCACCAATTGTATTCAAATTTTCGAATCCTGTAAAAGATTGCAAATTATTTCTTTCACTACTACCAATATCAAATATCAAATCTCCTCCCACAAATTCCAAGTTTCCAAGAGGCTCAAAAGATTCTATACCAGAACAGTCGATTCTTAAATCCTTACCAACATAAGTAATCGCAGAAAGACCATTCAGAATTTCTTGTGCATTTATACTACCAACTCTTGATGCCGCTACTCCAATATATAATTTTTCATCAATCCTTTTTAACTTGGGAGCATTGAGGGTTGTAAAGGATTTGCATTCAAAACCTCCCAACTTTTCAAGATTTTCAAGAACAAGATTCATCCGATTTTTATTTCCCATATAGAAACCATTTCTCATATAGATATAACCATTTATCTGCTTTAGGGTAGGTAATTCAATTGTATTTAATTGAGCAATTTCATACTCTGGAGCATATATTTCAAAGTTACCACCTATGCTTGCTAGATTAGTTAAATTGTTTAAAGAGGAAAGTTTCTTAAATGTCACATATTTATCATTTCCTTCAGAAGAAATTTTAAAGCTCCCTCCAATAGTAGTTAATCTTTCCAACCCTTCAAATGATTCTAATTCGTTAAACGAATTATAGTAATAAGGAGAATTTTGATATCGAAAATATCCTAATCCAATGAGTTGGAAATTGCCACCTATCTTCTTAAGATTTTCTAATCCTTTAAAGTCCTTTAGCCGTGAAAAATTACTTTTTACAGTAGATTTTTCACCGTTATATGGTAATCTGTCTTTCATTATAAAATCTCCACCAATCTCATCAAGATTATCTAGCCCATTAAAAGACTCTATTCTATTGAAATTATTCAGCGATTCAATCACAAAATCCCCTTGTATTTTTCTCAATTGATTCAGTCCATTAAAGTTCTCAATATCACAATTATTAAGTATTAAGTCTCCATTAATTTGTGTAATTGAGTTTAAAACCTCTAAAGAGGTTATCATATCTTCTTTGTTATCATTAAAACAAAGAATATCAAGATTTCCATTTATTTGTTTATATCCTCTTTCCCCTATTTCTTGCAAATTCCGATTTCCCCAAATAGAAATATTCCCTTCATGAATGTATGAATCTTGTTCAATGGTAATAATTGATTCCGTTTCTTTATTCTCACTAATAATCTTTATTTCTCCAGTCCGCTTATCACCATTGTTTTCAGATACAAAGAAAGATAAAATATCTTCTCTAAAGCCTCTTGTTTGTGGTTGAGTTATCCATTCTTTTGCATCTCCAAGAATTTCCACTGTATAATTAGTATTGGTGGTCAAGGAAACGGAGATTTCTCCACCTTTAGGGTAAGTATGGTATGTTTTGCTACTAGGCGACAAGCTTGGTACACCTAATTGACTAATGAATACGGTGTCCGCTACATTACTCTGTGTATGTTTGATTGCAACTTTGGCTGAACGTCCATAGGTAGAGGTGTTCTCATTTATTTTTAGATAGACTTTATGAGAAGTAAGACCTCTAGTTTGAGTAGTGGTTATATTCTCTATCCATTTACTTGCAGCACTGGGAATAGAAACATTAAAATCAATATTTGAGTTGACTTCAAATTCAATTGTATTTTCTTTTGAGTTTACTTCATATTCTTTTTTAGATATGATAATAGCATCCTTTTGCGCTTGTATAATTTTTAATGTATCTGCAAGTTTGACATTGCTCTTATCATAAAAAATGATTTCACTTTCACGACTATCATATTCCTCATTTGGACTGATTATATAATAAAGAGTGTGACTGGACATTGATTTGGTTGAAGGTGCAATAGAAATCCAATCCACATTAGGCATTTTAACCTCAAAATTAAAATTGCTTTTTATGTCTACAACAATAGTTTGCTCCTTATCACTTATAAAGTATTCATTTTTAGTCAACATGACAACTCCACCACTAGCTTGGTAGACGTGCACAGTTTCTGTTAGCTCACCATTTGTAATATAAATTACTCCTTCTCGTTTTTCATATTCTTCATTGGGAGATATATCAAAGGTTAACGTGCTACTTGATAAAGCTCTAGTATTACTCCCTACCTGTTTTATCCACTTTTTGTCAGTTTCATTTATTGTAACAGTATAGTTGATATTGGTTTTTACCTCCAAATTAATCTTGCCACCTTTATTGTCTAACTCAAATTTGTTTGCAGTCAGCAATATAGCCTCCTTTTGCTTTTGAGTTACAACAATTGTTTTCTTTATATTTCCAACAGTGAGAGTTAGGGTAACATTTCTATCATCATATCCTTTATTCTCAACTACATTCACAGTAAACCCACCTTCTCCTGCTTTGCCATTTGCAGGAGTAACAGTGCACCATGTCTCTCCTCCAATTGTATTAGCTACAGAAACGTTCCAGTCTCCATTACAAGTAAATTCTATATTTTCACTTCCAGATTGTGAAGTAAAAGTTAGCCCATTATCGAAATATCTTTGAGAATTTCCCAAAGGGATAATAGTAACGACTTCATCATTTTTCTTATCGCTATCATCGTTACTACAAGCGATGATACTCATACATGAGATAATGCTCAATAAGGTTATTGGTAAAAAATGTAATGCTTTCATAATCTGTTATTCTTTATTTAAAATACATTTCTCCATTAAATTAAAGACTTCTTTTTCATTCTTGTCATCGTAAACAATTTCTCCATTTGTAAGTACACCTAATTTAAGCCTTTCAAGCTCTGCTATAAAATGAGCTAACGCTTCTGCATCACACCGTTCTGGGGAAATTATTAGTTTGAATTTCTTTTCCATGTAATCATAGTTATCTGTAATCTTCTCATTCCCTTTAAAGATAATGGTTTATTGATAAAGTGGGGAATTCACAGCAAAACACTGTCACTTTATATTAAATCATTGATTCCACTGCATTTAAGTGCTGATAAGTAATAATTGTTTTTCTTTTTGTGTCTATAGAATATTTATTATAGCCAGAGTTCCCTGCTGACTGTTATACAATACAAAAAAGCGTGGAAACTATTGAATATTACCGTTATGAGGCTCTGGACTGCCCAAGAATGAGTAATAAACAATAGCCCACGCCAGAAAAATATATAGTTCATCCCTTAAGATGAATATATAACACTGACGTGAGCGTTCTTGCCTACTATCCTCATTCTTTGAAATTGTCCAGATTTCATAACAGGATAATATATCAAACGCTCTTCGTTAACTATGTCCTTTCAGAACTATCTCCATAGAAGTCTGAAATTGCTACAAAGTTACTAAAAGCTGTTTAATTAGCAAGAACTATTGTTTATTAAAAGTTGAGAGCTGTCTCTACTCAATAATTCAAGGTTGGTATGAAACTTGCCAAATCCCCATATAAGTAGAAATTCTGAACTTTCATACCAACCCAATTATCAGAAGCTAAGACAATCATAGGTATTTAATAGTTCCTCTTGCCTTAATCCCAAGTATCTTTTAGTAATTGATACACTGGAATGATTGAATAGCTCCATGAGCTTAACAAGTGCAAGCTCTGAATTATCACTGTTCATATTATAAACCTGTCTGCCAAAGGTCTTTCTAAGAGAATGACAACTGAAATTGCCTATATGCAACTTGTACTTCTTCTTAATCTCTTTCAACATGACATTGATTCTCTGAACTGTGTACACTGTCCCCTTCTGACTTATCAATACAGGAGCATTTATGCCAACTGGATTTATATGCTCATAACAATCTCTGATATGTTGCTGTAGCTGCATATTAATCCTAATTGTCCTTTGCTTCCCTGTTTTAATCTCTGTAATGGTAAATTCTTCTGCATCTAATATCTGATTCCACCTTAAAGCAAGAATATCAGAAATTCTTAGACCTGTGAAGCAACCCAAAGCGATAAGAAGTGACATCTTATAATTACTATCCCTTGCCAACTTTCTTATTAAGTTCATCGCTTCGCTCCATTGCAGATAATCTGCTGTTGTACTTGAATATTTAAGTGACATAATGTTCTGATTTATAGTGAAACTAATATAAGTGAATATTAATTTTGAGTTGGAATATCTAACTTACTGATTACTAGCTAAACATTCACTAATCATCAAAGTGAACATTTTTATAAAGCAAGGACACTAAGCAAATAATGTCCTTACTTCATTCAACCTATATAAAAGGTAGGTGGGCTTCATCCAACACGCCACTGTCAACTATCCGTTTACAAAGTTCGTGTGATGCCTGATTCCTAAGGTCTGTACTATAGTTCCTACTACCAACCATACGAATAATCTCCACTATGGTTTTCATTAATTCCTGCTGTAGTGTACGGTGGTAACACTTTGTACTTTCAGCAAACCTTTTAGGATTCCAACTATAATCGTTCAAGGCTCTTTCAAGTTCTTGCGCTGCCTTGTATTCGCGACTGCCTTCTATTACCATATTCCAAATATTTAAGAGGTTTATAAATAGAAAGAGTACCTATATATAGTATATAGATACCCTTATTAGTTCTTCATGTACTACTTCATCGTAATAATCTTGTATATAGTCCAAATAATCATCAAGAAGAATACAACAGGTGAAATTGCACACATAACAAGTAACAAGATAATCCAAGATATAACGACTAATAACGCTTGTAACATAATCTTTTGAGTATTAATAGGTAATGAATAATCAAGGGACACCCTTATTATATGGATGCCCCTTTTAAGTACTCTGTAATACCACTAACTAAGAAACCATTGATACTTGTCATCACCATGTAAAGCGGAACATATACCCGTTGCAAGTTCTGTAGCATTATAGGCTCTATCCAAGAATGAATCTATATAGCTGCTCTTATTTGCACCTGTGAGCAAGTTGTAGAACTTCCACATAGACAAATCATTCCCCAAGCTGCCAAAGTTCTCGTCATTGATATACGCTTTAGCCACATTGTTAACCTGTGTATCAGTAAGCAACATTTTAGGTATATCTTTCTGATAGCCTTGCGGTAATGATTGATAAAGTCTCATTCTTCCAAGTAGTTGGCAGAACTGATGCTCTGTCATACTGGTATTGCCTAAAGACTGCATCAAGTGTATGTGTTTGGCTGCATCGTATTTGTGGAACATTTCCAATACCGCTTGATATAAATCCCTTGTATTGGTAACTTCCAAGCAACTAAGATAACCGTCTGTAGATACACATAGATTTGTGCAAACCTTACAAGTAAAGCCAATAAACACTTTAAAGCGTTCCGCACCTTTCTTTGAATAAAGATTGGTATGGTTATAAGCTCTGACACCGCCAATAGTAAGTGTTAGCCTGTTACCGTGTACTGTCTCATAGATAGTAGGAACTTCAATAACAAAAGCGCATCTTTCGTAGTAGATAGTCTTATCACTCTCTAATAACTGATTGGCTGGCTTATGAATTGCTTCCGGAATGCGACCCTTAATAACATGGCTTACACGAATATCTGGCGATTCAATTTGTTCACCGCTAAAGAATGTATTGGTTGCATCCTGTACCGCTTCAATGAAAGCCACATGAGATAATGTAGCTTCGTTGTCCTTTGCGAATACGGGTATAATACAATCATTCCTTAGATGCTCCAAACTGGCTTCAATCGTATTAGCTTCAATGAATAGAGGTCGTTTCTGCTTAATAATTGGCTCTTCAATTATTACCGCTTCTTCTGCATATTCACCAAAGTTTCTACTAGTTCTCTGTACTGGCATAATCTGTAATGTTGATTCCATAATCTGTAATTTATTAAGTTAATATTAGAAATTTCTCTGTCTGAAAGCTAAGCAAGTCACAATCAGTATTAATAATCCAATAAAGAACTGTGGCATTAAGACTACTGGCACAATTAGAATTATTCCAAACGTCAATAAAATCTTTAAATTCTCCATACGCATAATAATAGATTAGTAAATAGTGTATTTAAGGACAAAATGAGGGCTTAACATGAAGTACTATTCATTCACTTTCCTTTGTGCATCTTTATATGTAGACATATACAAATAGTTGATAAGTCCGCACATTTAAGAAGTTCATAAGGTTTGTGGGCTGAATAGCAATTCATGTTATCCTTTCATTTTTCCTAATGATTGGTATGGGGTATTTTGGGTAATAGAAGGGGCTTATGCACGATATACATCTGATACGCTCACTGACAAATCAAATACTTTACTCTATTAAGCCATAAAGTCCAAATAGAAATATTGCTTAAATCTAAAGAGTGGGGGGATTTTAAAGTACTTATCTAGTTTGTCATTTTAATATACTAATTTATGCTTTTGTAGAATTGTAATCCCAAGTAATTATGTATCTTTGACTACAAAATTGTATAGGAAATGAAAAAGAGTACAGGTCGCCAATATATTGAGCTGTTTTATAGTTTGCAAATAATAAATGACAGTTTATCTCTCATATCATTAGGTAAAAAATATCATGTTATACCTATTGCAGGGCAATTGAGAGCAATTTTAATAAAAGACAAGCAAACCCCTGTTCCATTATATTATGCTATTCAGAAAATCTTAGAAGTGAAGCAATGTATCTATCTTTCTACTATTCCTGAGAAGATTAAGATAAGCAAAGATTGCGAATGCTATTTTAATGTAATGAATGTTAGTTTAGAGAGAGACAAATTACATTATCAAAAAGAGGATATAGGAAAGTGGCTTCAATACTGCATTGTTGAAACTCCCCAAAAAAGTTTCACTATAGAAGAAGTCATAAAAATTGTAGCTAATAAAAACGGAGGGGCGCATTACAACGAAGAAATATCTAATGATGCAGTATTATTATATACAGCAACAGATGAAAAGCATATTTCTATTATTGATAAAATAATTGTAAATATAGCTTTAATTATTAAAGCTTTGGGATTACTATTAATAAAGAAAGCATTTGATTTTCATTATCTTGCCAACATCGCTATCAGATTTGATGAATTATCATCCCATAAGAACATAATATCTTATCATGACGAAGACTATTACCTACCAGTCGCTATTCTTTTAACGTCAAAACGACAACTAATATTAAAAATAACAGACCCTGATAGAAGATTATTTATTGTTCCACTCAAAGAAAATATAGAAAAGAAAGGAATCTATACAATTTGTTTTAGCTATGAGATTAATTCTAATTTTGAATCAGAGTTAAAAATATACTCATTATTCGACCAAACTGCAAAATATATATTAACGACCCCAATATATGTACACAATCATTTTACTAGTTTTCCTCATCAATGGTGGGGGGATGAACATATTGAAATGGGCTTCTATAATCTTCAATTATATACTTCTGTTCTACCAGAAATCATTATAATAAAGAAAATGAAAGATATGGAAGTTGATGAAAATACTCCAATGGTAATATTAAAGGGACGAAATTATGCATACGTAGATAAAAAAAATAATCTTTGTTTTGGTTCTATTAAATGCTCAACATTCAACGATTTATAGGGAGTTTCAACGTTACTTAGTCTCTTAATTATAGAAAATAATTATCTTTTTATTATGTTACTAGTTTCACTCTATCAAAGCATAAAGTCCAAATAGAAAACACTTCCTCAATAAAAGGGAGGGGGTATGAATTTCAAGTACCTATATTTTGAGTTGGGGATATACATAAAAAGCCCCAAAACCTGTTATGGTCTGGAGCTTCAATATTAATAACTTACATCCTCGAATCCGTTATTATTTATTGTATATTGAGGGACTAATTATCAGCTATACCTAAAGCACAGGCTAATGTATAATCAATGCCATAACCTTGTTTTGTTTTATTAATATAGTAAACCGTATTAAGAATAGAATACAATGATTGGATTGAATCTATATTGTCACTTTTATAAACTAATGATGGTGTGTGTTTATCATACTTATCTACCTCAACATACTTATGGAGTATTTACAACTAATTATTCCTCAATATTTTATAAGCAATAAGTCAGGAATAT
>ERZ791887.784-NODE-784-length-26135-cov-4.832975_pt1 | contig 26135 bp, 24 predicted proteins | sample MGYA00510157_ERZ791887 | MGnify/ENA primary metagenome ERZ791887 (study PRJEB30046, sample SAMN00792112) | human gut metagenome | study: EMG produced TPA metagenomics assembly of the A metagenome-wide association study of gut microbiota in type 2... | reverse complement strand
GTTGATGGATGTATGGAAAAAGATCTTCCATATCGCAGAATTACTGGAAAAGATAAGAATGCATATGTTTGGATGGAAGCAAAAAAATATATAGATGCAAATGAAAATACTGCAATTATCACGTTACATAATGAGAAGATTGTCCAGAACACAGTTATAAGGATGGAACAGGAACTCGTAAAGAAAGAACAGGATATGGCAAAGCAGTATTGGGATATGGTATCACTTTTAACTACTGTATTGAATCATAATCAGTTAGTTGAATCAGGGTATCAAGACGATATCAGCTTCTATACGAAACAGGTATATCTTCAATTGCAGAAGAATTATCCGGAATATGGAATTACGGATGAAGAAATTGCTTCAGTAGCCCATTTGGCACCGATTCATGATATTGGAAAGATAAAAGTACCAATTGAAATTTTGAATAAAAATGGAAAGTTGACAGATGAAGAAATGAATGTAGTAAAACAACATCCATTAGTAGGTGCAGCGATGACCCGGAGATTCCCAGAAGGAGTAATAACGGAAAAGCTGAACCAATATAGTTATGAAATATGCAGACATCACCATGAAAGATATGATGGATCAGGATACCCGGACGGTTTAAAAGGGAATGCGATTCCAATGTGTGCACAGGTTGTTGGAATTGTTGATGCTTACGATGCATTGATCAATGATCGCCCATACAAAAGAAAGTATGAACCTGAAGAGGCGATACGGATGATTTCAAATGGTGAATGCGGAGCATTTTCCAATCAGCTGATGCAATGCTTTCAGGAGGCAGCAAAGCAGCAAAAATGGCTAAAAAGGAAAAGTTAAAGTAACAAATGAAGGCAAAAGATTAGAGGTCCAGATATGAAGAAAAAAAGAAGGATAGAGAACAGAATTATCGCAGTAATACTATGTATGGCTATCTTATTTTCTCAAGTGAATATTGCGGATGCGGCAGATCTGAATCCATCAGGTACCAACACGAGTCAAGTGGCCCTTTCTGATGAAACCAATATGAGTAATGATGAAGCATCAACCGAATCCTCAGTTTCAGATGAAATAAATGGCACCACGGAGTCCGAATCTTCGATATCGGAGGAAACAAATGAAAACTCAAAGAATAACGAATCGGAATCTTCCGGTGGAAATGTTAAAGCAGAATCAACAGATAATATAGATGCTTATTATAAGGATAGTAAAATATGCATTTATAATTATGAACAGTTAAAACAGATTGGTTCAGATGCTTATGTTTACACGGGTGATAAGGACGGAAAGATTGGTTCTGGAGATGTAGTAAAGAGTGAAGGCACAGAGCTGAAATACGGTGCAGATGCTCAGTACATTTTGATGAATGACATCCAGATGAACTCGGAACAGATGTGGTTAGTACCGGATTCATTTACCGGAACTATCACAGGTACGGAAGTAGAAGAAAACGAAACACCAACGCTGTATGATAAGGAAACGGACACGATTTACATATATAATCCATATCAGTTAATGGTGCTTGCACAGGAAGAATCTGAAACAGAACCAGTTATGTCGATGGATTATGATGCACCACAGTTTGGTATGGGGCAGATGATTTATCCGGATGGAGAAGATCAGGAGTATCTGACTTATAGTAAGTCTCATAATTATGTGTTATCGCAGAAGTTTAATTCGGATAAGCCGGAACTGGTTGCAGATCAATTGACAGAAAAATCAGCGAATGGAGTTCAGTGGCTAGATGGTGAACATGCAGATGGAAGAACAAAACCAGGGCAGTTATATGTAGAAGTTTCTGGGAAGAAATATATTCTGATCGGAAATGAGTCACAGCTGCGGGCAATTGGAAGCAATAAGAGCGTAACTCCGAGACTGTATGTTTATTACAAACCGGGCTTGGTAAGTGGTCTGTTTGGTGGCGAGCCTTTTTACAGTCCTTATTATCCGGGAGATGCGGACCTTGGTCTGGATGCTGTAGCAAAAGAAGGTGCAACTACTCACGGTCTTATAAATCCAAAGCCGGACAATGTCAAAGGAGAAAACTCATATCTATATTATAAAGATAAAACAAACGGTGTAGAGAACGGTAAATACAAGCTGGCGAATGTAAACCTTTCCGATGATAACATTCTTGCAGGTTTGCTTAAAGGCGTAGGTGGTCTTTTAGGGACATTACTGGGCGGACTTACTGTTGGAACCGGTGAATTTTGTGGAGTCAATGAAAATGGTCTTCCTGATAAAAATATAGATAAATATAAATTAAGGAGTGAATACGGCAATCTTAAATATTCATCCAATGCAAATTACATCATTTTCCGAGATATTGACTTATCAAAGGATGGTGTGAACTCAAATCAAGAAGATGATCTTTGGACACCGCTTATGGTATCGGGGGATATCAAAGGTGCAAAGTTAGCAGATGGACAGGCGACACTTACGGACGGAAATTCTATTTTGGCAACTGGAAAACCTGTAATTTCTAATGTGAATGTGAACCAGACAGAAGAAATGGATGGTTCTAAGTATATAGGAATTGGTTTTTTTGGAACAATTACGAATGAGGTTAATGTAAACAACATTGGTGTCAGTGCCGGAACGGTCTCTGTATCAAACCTGGAATTACAAAATGTAAATGTACAAAACAATACGAATACGCATAAAAATACACAGACTATAATAAGTGGACTCACATCAGGGCTTGGATGGCTTGTAGGTGGTGTAGTTGATTTATTAGTAGGAGTTTTAACATTTGGAAGCGTAAACCTGAATTTGAGAGATACATTATCAGCACTTTTAAATGCAAGAGCAAAGGATCCGACGATTTATGCAACAGGTGCATTTGCCGGAAGGCTAGTGGGAGATGTTTCCATTGAAAACTGTGATGTGACAGAAAAAGTCAGTGTTTCGAATATTAATGATCGTACGGGTGGGTTTGTCGGTTATACAGAAGGTGTAACAGAGTATGACGGATTGTCAAAAGCTCTTGGAGTAACGGTGGATGCATTATCATCATTGTTAAATGCAATTCCGGGACTTGGACTTGGAGATTTGATCACAATTCTTCTGGACAATGCATTGCCGGTTGGTAGTTTAATTCCTACCGGTTACAAAAATGTAAATATCAAGAACTGTCATGTAGAGAATCTGGCAGGAACTATCGGAGCTGCAGATAAAGATTATGCCGGTGGTTTTGTAGGACAGCAGGTAGGAACAAGAATCTTTGATTGCTCCGTGAAAAACAGTAGTTATTCTGTAACGGCAAAAGAATACGGCGGAGGATTTGCAGGAATCAGCAGAGATGCGGAAATCCGTGGTTTGTTAAGTGATGTAGGTATTGAACTTATTCGAGTAATGCAGCCGCAGAGTATCTTGTTAAATTGTAACCTGACAGGATGTAATGTCACAGTATCCGGTGAAAATTATCAAGGCGGTATCGTAGGAGCACAGGCAAACAGTTATGCGGTCAACTGCGGAGCGAATGGAAGCATCGCAGTTAAAGCAAGTGGAAGTTATGCCGGTGGTGTGAGCGGTATTTCAACAGTTGGATGGATTACAAACCTTGGAAATAAAGAAGTCAAGGATGCAAGCCTTTTAACAACAGTGAAAAAATTATTGACAGAACTCTTGTCCAGTGATCCGGAAAAAGCAGGTATGCTCTTGTCACTCGTAGGAATTGCACCATCAGCAATACTAGGATGTAACATGGATTGTTCAGCAGTTTCGGTTGAGGCTGGCAAGAGTTATTCCGGTGGTATTCTTGGTGGCGGTGATGGTGTCTATATTGCAGAATCAAGTCCCGAATATTTAAATAAACTTCCGTACTGGAAACATGGTGGAGCAAATGCAAGTAGCGTAGCGCAAAGAGACAATGTGCTCACAGGATTAAAAACAGTTACGGCAGGAGAAAATCGTGTCGGTGGTATTGCAGGAAGCGTAACAACAGCAAATGTTACAGGGCTTTTAAATAATACGCTTGGAATCGGAAACTTCCTTGGATTTACTGTGCATCATGTAACGGTGACGGGAGTAAATGATGGATATACAGTTGAAGCAAAAGAAAATTATACCGGCGGAGCGATTGGCGAGGCTGTTGGTGGAGATGTGGATACTGTAACATTAAATCAGGTAAAATCTGTTACAGCAAAAAACAGAGTCGGTGGTTTTATCGGTTGTGCAGGTCCGGGAGATCTGGCAGGTGGAAATGGACTGACTTTGAATCTGTTAGGACTGAACAACTTGCTGAAAGTTGAAAATCTGCTTTCTGTGGCAGAAGGTGTCAGAGTTAAAATCAACGAAGCTCATGTAAATGGCATCGCAGGAGGCATGACTGTAGAAGCAACAGGCACAAATTCCAACGGCGAAGTAGTGGATTATACAGCTGGTGGTTTCATCGGAAAGAGTAACAGTTGTGAGATCATTAAGTCCGATGTGAAAAATTTAAAAGAAGTAACAGCAAATGATAAAGACGGTTTTGCCGGAGGATTTGTAGGTTCCTCACAGACCGGAGGTCTTGCAGATGTAGCTGGTGAAGCGGATGTCAAAGCTTTGTTAAATGCAAATAAGTTGTTAGGTGCTGTCAAGTACTTGCTTCCTTCTTATACAGAGTGCACGGTTACTTATGTTGATAAAGGCGGAGTTGCTGCAGATACAGCAGGCGGTTTTGCCGGAAACTTCCAGAGTGGAACGGTTAACAACCAGGGCGCAGGAGAAGGTAACTATTATTCTGTATATAATCTGGATCATGTAAACGGACAGTCTTATGCCGGAGGCTTTGGCGGAAATGTTTACTCCGGAGCATTGGCAGATGCTGGAGGTGGAATCAGCATTCTGGGCGGAATCACAGGTCTGAATATAAATGTTGGAGATCTGCTGAATCTGATCAATGCCTACATTCCATATGTGCAGTATGCCGGAGTTAAGTCAGACAACGGATTTACTGTTACTGCCAACAAAACGAAAACAGATGACAGCAATTCCGGAAGTGCTGGAGGATTTATCGGTTATGGAAGCGGTGTTCAGGTAAGTTACTGTGATATTACGAGTCTGAAACATACAAGTGTAACAGAACCTGAGAAAGGTTTGGAAGACACTGATAGCTCAAACTATTTTAATGATGCAAAGAGCCAGTACGCAGTGACTGGTGCAAGATATGCTGGTGGCTATATCGGATATATGGATATTGGTTCGGCAGCTTCCGTTGGAAAAGGTTTGAGCGTACTTGGTAAATCGATAGGAATCAATCATGTGCTGGATGCATTGAATGTCGTTGTTTCTACAATAGAACATTCTGATGTTACAGGAAATGTTGGAGGTTTTGCAGTAAAAGCGACCTGGAAAAATACAGCATCCGATGCATCAGCAAATGACATACTTGGTGATGCAGGTGGTTTTGCCGGAAAGATTTCTGGTGGGCACATTCAGGATTCAAATGCAAATAACTTTTCTTATATCATTGGCCAGATTACAGCCGGTGGTTATGTGGGAGACTTGCAGCCAGGAAATGTGGCAAATGTCCTTGGCGATACTGGTATCTTAGATGGTCTTGTTAATGTGTCAGATACATTGGCATCATTAGCGGAGGACTTTGTACCGACGATCAGAAACAGCTCTACGACTTGTATTCCTTGTGGTGGTGCAGTTCGTGCAGATGCGGCTTCCACAACACAGGTACAACGAGGTATGGCCGGAGGTTATGCAGGACATAATGAAGGCGGTCACATCTGGGGAAACAATACAAAGAAATGGAAAGGGAAACCATATACCGAACCAATAAGTGTCTGTAAAGCAGTCCGGATCCGATCAGTATACGGAAAAGAAATCGCAGGTGGCTTCACAGGATTTATGGAGTCAGCTGATACGGCAAGTACCGGAAACCTGTCCTTATTATGGGGATTGGTAAAGGCAGATAACATTCTTGGAGCTCTCAGCGTCGTCTATCCGACGGAAGAAAATACGGCAGTTTACGGACCACTTGCCCAGATGGATTATAAAACTTGGAATGATTGGGTAGAATTTGTTGGTAAATATAAAGGTTACGGAAGTGATCTTGCAGAGAATGGTAAAGTAAACAGTCAAAAAGAACTTGATGCGATCATTGGGAAATATATATATGGATACAATGTTGTCGCAGGAAGAGAAAATTACCGGGATGAAATAAAACTGGCGAATGGCGGTGCAGCCGGTGGTTATGTTGGCTCAATGCAGACCGGAACAATTACAAATGGACAAGCTTATCAGGCAAAGACAATTAAAGGACTTCGATGCGCCGGCGGTTTTGCAGGAGAAATGATCAATTGTGGTGCTGCAGATCTTGGTGGTGTGAATATTTTAGGTCTTAAACTTGATTTAGGACGAATGATCAATGTGCTGAATGTGTTTGTACCTGTTATCAAGCAATCTTCTGTAGAAGGATATCAGAGTGGATTAATGGTTGAATCTACAGGAATTGAGGATAAGGATAACTGTGGTTATGCCGGTGGATATGTCGGTAAACTTATTGGTGGACAAATCTGGGGTGACAATACTGCACATTGTCAGGTTAAGAAACTCAGACGAGTAGATGGTAGAAGCTACGTAGGTGGCTTTGTAGGAAGCTCTAGACCTGGTAGTGTAGCTACACTCAACCCTACTGCAGGTGAAGGATTATTAAGTAAGCTTCTTAATAACCTACTCGATACTCCTGCAGACCTTATTAAAGTACTTAATGCGACAGTTGCGACAATACGTTATGCAGATGTTGAATCCTGGGATGACTGGGGATATATCGTAAATGGTGCATATACAACAGGTAAGAATAATACTTCTTACGCAAAAACTGCAGGAGGTTTTGCAGGAATGCTGGAAGGTACAGTTCTTGGTGAAAAGGGTACACCTGAAGCTGGTATTCATGTAAAGAATATTCGTTCTGTAGTAGCAGGTGAATATGCTGGTGGATGTTTTGGTGTTGCAGATGTAGCAGGTGTTGCGAATATCAGTGCAGGTAATGAAACATCTTTATTAGATAAGCTATTAAAGCTAGGTAGAACAGATGTATTAGACGCTTTTAGAAGTTATGTATATTACGGAACTGTAAACGGAAGTAAGGATGCCGGCTTAAGTGTCAGCGCAAACACAGAAACAAAATCCGGACAGAACAATCAGGTTACATATAGCGGAACAGCCGGAGGTTTTGGCGGCTCACTGTTAAATGGTTCTGTGAAAAACAGTAAAGTAACAGAATTAAGTAATGTAAGAGGTTTAAATAGTGTCGGAGGATTTGTCGGCTATTCTGGAAAGAGTGGAGTAGTTAAGGCAGATAAGATCGATGTTCTTGGAGACAATACAGGACAGTTACTTGGTGGAGCTCTTGGAGTTATGGACATTTTTGGTTCTCACATTGATGACTGTACAGTTACAGGAACTGATGATGGTTACACTGTGCAGAGTACAAATGGAGATAAAGATGAAGATAAGCAGATCGCCGGAGGATTTATCGGATATGCAAATCTGGCGAGAATGTCGAATTGTACAGCAGGTGATGCGAACAATCAGAAAATTGGACTGAAACAGGTAGCGTCAGGTGGAACAGCCGGTGGATTTGCAGGACGAACAAGTTTCGCTTATCTTGCAGATTTGAAGTTGGATTCTGGAGCAGTGAATATAATATTCTCGGTTGTTAATCAACTTGTAAAAGCACTATATCTGGATAAAATCCAGGATTCTGATCTTCTGAAGATTAATCTTGGAATTATCAAAGTGGATGCGCTGTATGATGGCAAACTGCTTCACGTAAATCTGCTTGGATTGGATATCTCTGTAGGACTTTCGAAGAAGTCAACAGATAACAACCAGGAGACAGATCTTGCAATTATTACGATCGGAGATTCATCCATCAAACTTCCATGTGATGAAAATGGACTTTTGAATGATAATGATGCCAAATCCAATATCAGTGTGAGTCTGATCAAGGCGAATCGAACAAGAATTACAGATAGTAATGTCTACGGTGTCAGTCATGGATATGATGTCTATGCCGGTGGAGCCGGAAATGACAATGACGGTGATGCTAAGGACGGACGAAGTGGTGGTTTTGTTGGATTCAACGATGAAGGACTTTTGAAGAATAACAACATGTATTACTGTGATGTGGTTCGTGGAACAAAAGAACTTGTCGGACCATTTAGCGGAAAAAGTGAATTAGATACGGTATATAATTTCAATAGCCAGGAAAAGGTGGAAGGCGAAAAGAACAATTATCGTATTTATAGAAAATTGGATCAATCTTTAGATGAAATTAAAAAGAATAACAGTATCTTGAACAGCAGTCATGAAAAGGATGATGCAAGCGGATGGGATATTTATACAATAGGGCATATGAATCCGGTAAAGACCTTTGAGACTTTAAAGAATGCTGTTCTGGTAAGCAAGGGTGACTCAGTGAAAGCAGATCTTAATGCTTATGAATCACCTGCAAAAGCAGTATTGATGGCAGATACCAAAACAACACTGAACACAGGAGAAAGTGATACTCCGGAACCGTCCGAGTCACAGGATCCATGTGATGAGAACATCAAGCTGACGATCAATAAAGTTTGGAAGGATTTAAACAATTTTGATAATTCAAGACCAAACAGTATTACGGTAACACTATCACGTACCTGGAAAGATAAGGCAGAAAAAGAAACGACAGAAATAGTACCAGGTTACGAGAGTTACAAAATAGAAGGTTCCATCGATAAATCTAAATGGCAGGAGGTGATAAAGAAACTCCCGGCATACAAGACAGATGGAGATGAAATTTATTATTACACGTATTCCATCACAGAAGCAAAAGTGGATGGTTATACAACAACGATAGATAAATCGCAAGATGGATTTACCTTCACAATAACTAATAGACATTTCCCAGGTCTTCCGGATACCGGAGGATACGGAAGCTATTTGATTTACCTGATAGCTGTTCTGCTTTTCCTGGTATATTTCGTAATGAGATATAAAAAATGCAAGGAAAATAAAAAAGCAGAAAAACTATAAAAGAAAAATTCTCAAGAAAAGGAGACAATTGTTATGAAGAGAATGAAAAAAATCATGGCATTAATGCTGGCAGCGATTATGATGATGGCTATGTCTGTCACAGCATTTGCCGCAGAAGGAGCAACAGGAACATGCACACTTACAGTTAATGTGAAATCAACAACACCAGCACAGGATCTGAAAGGTCAGACAATTAATCTGTACAAATTATTTGATGTGACAGAGTCAAAAAGCGGAGAAACAACAAACTACGCATATACCGTAAATAATACTTATAAGGCTGCCCTTGCATCTGTATTAAAAATTAGTGAAACTTCTAAAGATGAAGAGTTTGTAAAAGCAGTTGCAGATAAAGAAGCTACTATTCAGCAGTTTGCAAATGATTTTACAGCAAAAGCTTTAACAGATAATTTAGGATCAACAAAAACTTCTGGTAAAATCGCAGAGAGCAAAACATCTTATGAATTTACAGGATTAGACGCAGGTTACTATTTAGTATATGTAACAGGTGGAAAAGAGATTCAGTCTTCCTTAGTTACAGTAGATGAGACAACAACTACAGTAAACTTAAAAACAGAAGCACCAAGCATTACTAAAACAGCAGACAAAGAGACAGTAAGCATCGGACAGGTAGTGAAATATACAGTAACAGGTTCTATCCCGGATACAACAGGATATGCAGAGTATGTATATAAAATCCACGATGAATTATCAACAGGGCTTGATTTTGTAAATGATGCAAATGGAACAGCTTGTGAAGGAAACAGTGTAAAAGTTACAGTAGCATTTACAGAGGCAACAGATGCTAGTACAGCACCTACAACAGCAACAATTGACACAGATAACAGTAAAAAAATGAGTCTTGACCTTTCTGCATGGGTAAATGCTAACCAGACAAACAAAGGAAAAGAATTCACCGTTACATATTATGCAAAAGTAAATGCAAACGCAGTTGTAACAGAAAAGAACAAGGCTCACTTAGAGTACGGTAATAAACCAGGTGAAACAACAACTACAACACCAAGTGAAGCAAAGACACCGACTTATCCGTTAGATATCAACAAGATTAAAAAAGGAACTGAAGAAAAGTTAGCAGGAGCGAAATTTAGTTTATATACAAGTGAAGCTGATGCAAAAAACGGCGAAAATGCGATTAAAGTATCAGGAAGCAATGGAAATTATGTCGTAGATCCAGCATCTACTACTACAGAATTTGAATCTGTAAAATCTATTGAAGGAAAAGGTTATAACCTTCATATTAATGGTCTTGAGGCTAAAGACTACTGGTTAGTAGAGACAAAGGCTCCAGAAGGATTTAACAAACTGACAGCTCCGATCAAAGTTACTATTACAAAAACTGGAGACGCAGAATGGAGTGTTTCTAAAGATGGTACAGCAGAAGATGACAAGATTATTGATGTTGAAAACAGCTCAGGTTCCCTCCTTCCATCCACTGGTGGACGTGGAGCAATCGCATTTGCTGTAATCGCAGCTATCCTTGTATTTGGTGTAGCAGTAAGCTTCATTCGTGACAAAAGAAAAGAAGCATAATAATTTCACTAGAGATACAAGATAATACTTAAGGAATGGGCGGTTATCTTCCACGGAAGGTAACCGCAATTCCAAGTATAACAACAGGGAGAATGGAATGAAGGGTAAGAAGAAAAAAAAGAAGATAACAATAAAAGATATTATTCGTCTGATTGTGCTTTTGGTTGCATTCTCCGTATTGTTATATCCAACGTTCAGTAGTTATCTGAACGAAAAGAATGGTTCCAAAGTTGTATCCTATTATGATGAGGAAAGTGTAAAGTTGAGTAAGGCAGAAAAAGAGCAGATGTTGGAAGAGGCGAGAGCATATAATAAGGAAATGCTGGGAAATATTGATTTGATTGATCCATTTTCGCAAGAAGATGTGGAAATAGATGCTCGCTATGAGGGACTGTTAAACGTAGATGGTTCTGGAATGATGGGATATATCCGTATTCCTAAGATTAATATAGAACTTCCAATCTATCATGGAACAAGTGAAGCAGTTCTGCAGACAGGTGTCGGACATTTCTGGGGTACATCTCTTCCTGTAGGTGGAGAAAGTACACATACAGTTCTGACAGGACATAGAGGTCTTCCGACAAAAACACTATTTACCAATATGGATAAACTGGAAGTAGGGGATATTTTTTACATTAAGGTTTTAGATGAAACACTGGCATATCAGATTGATCAGATATTAACAGTTTTACCGGAAGAGACAGATGGGTTATCTATTGAACCAGGCAAGGATTATGCAACACTTGTTACTTGTACACCATTTGCAATCAACACACATAGACTTTTAGTTCGTGGAGAGAGAATACCTTATGAAGAGGCAACAAAGCAAGAGCCGGATACAAATATAAAACCGGAGTTATCTTTTACTGCTAAAGTGCTGATTGTAACAATTATAGTAATTTTTATAGGGTTGCTGATTGCTGTAATTTATAGTATACGAGATAGAAAAAGGAGGAAAGTAAGGTGAGAAAGAAGATAAGAAGTATTCACATTATTTTATTCGTTATGCTTTTTCTTGTCGGTAGTTTTATAGATATTTCAACAATCCATGCTGAAGCAGGAAGCAGAACAGGAAGCATTCAAATTATCTACAAAGGGAGAAATAGTTCGGATAAAGAAGTAGCTCTTTCCGGAGCAAAGTTCTCGATATTTCCAATTCAATATATGAAAAATGATGAGCTGGTCTGGGAAAATGGTTTTAAAGATTCAGGGATATCATTGCAAGATACCAGTGCAGAAGCAAGAGAAAAACAAGCAAAACAATTGTATGCATTTGCGAAGGAAAATGATATTTCCGGCTTAATGCAAGAAACAGATAGTTCGGGACGCACGAGTTTTGGAGAATTGGATGAAGGAATTTATCTGATTGCACAGATTGGAAATGTGGAAAGTGGTACAGATAAATTTGAATCTGCTCCATTCCTTGTTAATATACCATCTGAAATTAATGGGAATGTAGAATATAATGTAACGATAGAGCCAAAAGCTGAATGGGTTTCACCAGAAACACCACCGAACAATCCAGATAAGCCTAAGGATCCGACACCTTCAAAACCAGATAAGCCAAATACTATTCAGAAAATAATAAATACGGTAAAAACCGGAGATACAACAAATATAGTTGCATGGTTTTTAATAGCGATTGTTAGTCTTGGTTTGATTGTAGGACTCTATAAAAAGAGAAAAATGAAGTAGCTATTATTTAAAGAAAACTGATCCATTGCGGTGGAATCAGTTTTCTTGTGTTATACGGTTTAAAACGTTTCTGATATTAATGTTGAAGTGGTGGTACAATGGTACGATTGATATCGTTGTTTGATATTTGAGGAGCATTGAGCAGTGCTGTGAAATTCTGTTGGATAATATCTAGTATCTTCTGTTTTTTCTGCAATTCCTGTTTTTCCCGGACAGTAGCTGCCTGTTCAGATTCAAGATTTTCAATCCGTTTCTGGATTTTATTAGAGCTTGGGATTTTGGTGACACCCAGATCCTGGAGCTCTTTTTTTAGTGAATCGTGGAGTTGGTATTCTGCCTGATGTTTGGTCCGGTATGCTTTTGGATTTTTAGCAGATTTGCAATCTTCAATCACTTTTCGGCAGAGACGGTAAGAATCACAGTGCTTTTGAATGATTTTTTGTGTGCTCAGCTCACTGTTGATTTGTGTTATTCTCTGATCAGCCGCTTTAACAGAAGCATCAACATCAGAAACATGCTGTTGGAAATCGTCATAATTAAGTAGATTGTTTTCGGAAAGATAGTTGAAGGTGCGGGCCGCTTCTTTCAGGTTATTAAGTTTTGCCCACCGTTCAAAGCCTTCTCGATTTCCGGTTGTGACATAAGTGGAGATATTGATATACAAGCGAGCTTCTCTGGTCAGATGTCTTGGAGTTTTTACTTTGCTACGATTTTTAGCCAGACGGATGCGGACATTTTCTTCGCTATAATAACTTCCAAGAGATTTCATATAAGTGAAATTCTTCTGCTCCGGTGCACGGAAGGATAGGTGCTTTCCTTGGCGGACTTCGTATCCGGCTAACTGCATTTTTTGTAGAAATTCCTCATAGTTGATGGAAGTCCAGATTGCTTTGTCAACTGCGACACGTAGTTTGGCTTTCCAGCTGGTGCCACGATGATACTCCATGTTCTCTTTATAGCTTTTACCTTTTTCTCCGGTTGGCATACTGGTGGCAAGTCCATTTTCATGGCAGATACGATTACTGATTCTGCAGAGTTTATGGTAGCTCCGCTTATTGGAAACATACTTGTGATGATCAACAAAGCTTGCAGCGTTGAAGATGATATGGTTATGGATATGATTTTTGTCAACATGGGTACTGATCACATATTCATATTTTCCTTTCAATACTTCGTCTGCAAATTGCTGACCTAAGCGATGGGCATTTTCGGCATCAACTTCTCCAGGTTTGAAGGACTGGATCAGATGAAATGCCAGGTTATCACCTTTGTCCATTCCATTCTTTTTTGCCATTTCTCTTGTCATAGAAAATTCAAGATCTGCAGTTTCCGGGGAACAGCCAAAACTGGAAACTAACAGTTTTTCATCTGTTTTATCTGGATTCGTGATGTAGTCCAGAGCTTTCTTGTCTGTTACTTTAATGGGGAAGATCTTAAGATACGCCATAATTCTTTCACCATCTCTTTCAATTCTTGCATTTCTTCTGGATATAGATCTCCGGTGGTATTTACCTTTTTTGCAATCTGGTTGATATTTACACCAATCTTGTGCATTTCCTCATACTGTTTCTTCAGTGGAGAGGTATCGGTGTTGACGATGTAACCGTCGATTGCCATTTTACGAAGGTAAGCTCCCATGTTTTTGGTCTTTGATTCAATCATCTTTCTACGGATAAGTTTCTTTTCTTCGGGGGAGACACAAAACAAAATCTGTATATTTCTTTTTCTCTTTGCCATAGGTAGATTCTCCTTTCTTTGGTTCTTCGAAGTAGTGACTTCTGGGTTTTTAATTTAGGGTAGGGTTCCCTAAATTACTGGTTTTTCGGAAGTGTATATACACTTCCTGTCCTTGCTATTTACCGGTGGCACAGCCACCGGAAGAGAGTCCTTAAAAAAGATCCCTCTATAAATAAGGTACTGAGAGAAGAAAAAGAAGACATCGAAGCTCAGAAGTATGACGCAGGCATGATTCTGTGGTATAGTAAAATCTGAACGAAAAAGAAGAAAAGAGGTCAAACCGATGTCACGGAAAAACCATAAGATGATAGATGGGAGATTACTGCAAACGAATAAGAAGTATTCCCAGTTAAAAATGAAGCAGAAAGAAAAGATTGCGGAATGGATGTTTCAGGCAACCAGAGATTATTATATGAAAAAATGTACTTTTCCGAGTGACAAACATCTGGAAGAAGTGGTGGATTCTGTTTATGAAAAAATTGAAGATGCAGAAATTTGGATTCCGTATGGAGCGGTCTTCAAGCATTATAAATCCAAACGATCGGATATCAACAAACGTGTCAGAAAATCTCTGAATGAAAAAGAAGAGAGTCGGATTGAGAAGGTCTGTTTTATGAATATGTGTATGATTCAGGATCATAAAGGGAATGTACTGGCTCTGGATAAAATAAATGATAGCTATACCGGTACAACTTTTCCAGGCGGTCACGTAGAAGCAAATGAGATTTTTCAGAAATCTATGATTCGGGAAGTCTGGGAAGAAACAGGACTTACGGTTGAAGCACCGAAGCTTGGAGGATTATATCATTGGCATAAGAGCGGAGTGCACTATGTTATTACCTTGTATAAAGCGGATAAGTTTACCGGAGAATTAAAGAGTTCTGAGGAAGGAAGAGTTTATTGGATTCCACTGGAAGAATTAAAAACAAAAGAACTTGCTACAGGTATGGAACACGTTTTGCGTATTCTGGAATCAGAGAAGGTGGATGAGTGCTATATTCATCTGGAAGCAGATGGATATGTGGGAGACTTGTATTAAAGAATTACATGAGAAATGGCTACCTGTTCATTGGAGAAAAGACAGCCATTCTTTATAAGATACATCATTCATCTATTCTGTTTTTTGCGGTTCGTTTTTGGAAGTGAAATTAATATATTTGGCACGTTGTAAAATTGAAATAACTGCATCAATGCTTTCAGGATTGGAGAAGCTCATGATAAAAGGTTCTTCTTTAAATTCCATGGGTTCGAACCCAGGATTCTGATCTGGATTCTTGAGTATATGGATGGGACGTGCACTCTGATTATAAAATGCCAGTTGTGCGGAATCTGTAGTGTTACCGATGACACCAATGCCTACATCCCCTTTTCCAAAATCTATTCTATGTTTATTTAAGTTGATCATTTTCAAAAATCTCCTTTTTCAAAAATAGCATATTTAGTAATTTTCTATTATTCCCGAAGTAGGGATATCTTTTAAAAAGTCACTGTTGGAAGTAATCGGAGAATCTACAATCTGAACGCCGCTTCGTTTCATCATTCGGAATTTGAAATCAAGAAGTTCCGGTGGAACTTTCAGTTCGGCGGCAGCCTGGAAAAAGGACATATCAGCGTTAAGCATCTCCAGGACATCTTCATCCTCCAGAAGATAATCAGCGGCAAAGCAATTCGCTTCATATTCACATTGTGACACTCCATCGAATAATTCAAAATCATGAAAACACTTGATCTGAAGGGTTTTCTGATGAAGGATTGCGTGACCGATCTCGTGGATCAGGATAATCTGCTGTATAATTTCCGGCAGGTCGCAGTTAATGACGATGCAGGTCTTTCGACATTCCCGCATACAGAAGCCTTTGCAACATTTTGGATCAGTTCCAAGCGGAAGCTTCTTAACAATAATATGCATAGCAGCTGCAAGACGATACGGATCACTTTCCTGATATTTTGCTTTTACTTTATTAACAGTGTCTCTTATACATTTTGAACTCATAAAAACACCTCGATATTTCATAAGATAGTTTGCTGCAAGTATAGAGTAGCAAAAGTGCTGTACGAAAATACGGACACCTATGAATCACTTTCTGCTTCTGTGTTTTTCTTTTTTCGTCCAAATGTTTTTTTAGCTTCCATCTTACAGGAAAGATATGCTTTGGTTACAGCCTGATAGAAAGCATCTTTTGCTTCTTCATCGAGTTCGCCACCAGCGAAAAGGGCACGGTTGGCTTCGAGAATCTCATTGATGTCCCTGGCTCCTTTTTCACCAAGCTGTCCATTGACTTCATCAATATAATCCATTTTTTCAATTCCATAAGAAGGATCTGTGATCTCATCATGTTTTAAATAATCGTAAGAGACATTTAATGCATGAGCGAGTTTTCTCATAGTAGAGATTCGTGCGATTGTGCCGGAACTTTCATAAGCTGCGATTGCACGCTGGGATACGCCGACCAGTTCTGCAAGTTCTTTCTGTGTCAGATGATTTTGTTCTCGTTGAAATTTAATCTTGTCTGAAAAATTCATAGTGGGATCCTTTCCAAGTTTTTGAAATCGTAACTTCATCAACTTCATAAAAACTATTGACAGAGTTCATTATCACGTATAGAATACAAACAAACGTTCGTGAAGTTAGTAGAAATTATAATTCAAAAACTTCACAAAGTCAATATGGAGCAAAGAAGTTTTATTACGATTTTTAGACTGGTAGGTGAATGTTATGAGCAGGACAATTCTTCATTCAGATATGAATTGCTTTTACGCAAGTGTCGAGATGTTGCATCATCCGGAACTTGCCGGAAAGCCGATGGCAGTTGGGGGCGATCCGGAGGCAAGACATGGAATTGTGCTGACTGCGAATTATATTGCAAAGCGAGCCGGAGTAAAAACGGGTATGGCATTGTGGCAGGCAAGGCAAGTTTGCCCAGAAATAATTTTTGTACCGCCTCGCATGGATCTTTACTTGAGGTTTTCCAGAATGGCACAGGAGATTTACAGTGAATACACGGATCAGAGAGAACCATTTGGGATTGATGAAAGCTGGCTAGATGTGACTGCCAGTACTTCTATCAAGGGAGACGGAATGAAGATTGCGAAAGAGATTAGCAGTCGGATTAAATATGAACTGGGTGTTACAGTAAGTATTGGTGTTTCCTGGAATAAAATATTTGCAAAGCTCGGTTCTGATTATAAGAAGCCTGATGCCATCACAGAGTTTTCCAAGGACAATTACAAGGATATTGCATGGAAACTTCCAGTAGGAGATTTACTCATGGTCGGACGGAGTACTGAACGGACGATGAAGAAACTTGGTATTTGTACGATTGGAGATCTGGCAGGAGCAGAACCTTCTATATTAGAAACATATCTTGGAAAGATGGGATTGGTACTTCATACCTTTGCAAATGGATGGGATGAAACTCCAGTTTCAGTAGAAGGATACAAAGCACCAATCAAGTCTATCGGGAACAGCACAACAACTCCAAGAGATCTTGTTAGTGAATTGGATGTGAAGATTATTTTGATGGCTCTTTCAGAGAGTGTAGGAGCCAGGCTTCGTGAAAATGGTTTTCAATGCAGGACAGTAGAAATCTCGATTCGGGATAATGGACTGTATCATTTCACGAGACAGTGCAAGTTGGACAGGGCAAGTAATCTTACAGAAGAAATTGCCAGAACAGCATTTGAGTTATTTCAGAAAAACTATAATTGGGAACATCCAATTCGTAGTCTTGGCGTTCGAGGATGTGATCTGGTATCAGAAGAGATGCCTTATCAGCTTGATTTATTTATGGATGAAACGAAAAGAGAAAAAATCAAAAAGATGGACCAGGTGGTAGATGAGATTCGTGGAAGATTCGGTTATCAGAGTATTCAGAGAGCATTTATGTATCAGGATAAGATACTGGCACAGCTGAATGCAAAGGAACACACGGTTCATCCACAAGCATATTTTCATGGATAGGAGAGAGCAGGTGTTTTGCAATGACAGCTAAAGTGTATGTAGATGTCCTGGCGGTATTTAGCCGGGAAGGAGAATTGATCCCTACAGCGTTTGTCTGGGAAGATGGACGTAAGTATGCGATTGATAAGGTTTCAAAACCGGAACGTTGTGCCAGTCGAAAAGCTGGCGGAACCGGATATCGCTATACCTGTCAGGTGGGCGGGAAAATCTGTCATCTGACTTATGAGGAAAATTATAAATGGTTTATGGAACGTAAATAATGGCGCCCTAAAAGGGAGCCCTGAATCAGGGCCCCCTTTGGAGAGATAGATATTCGATAAGAACATCAGCAGTCGGGGATACATCCTTTCCCGTGAGAACCGATTGCTTTCAATAGATCATACAGTTGCCGGTCAGCCAGAAATAGAAGCCATCCCACAGCGGATATTTCTGCGGAATCTGCATGAAGAGATGTTAGGACAGTGACAGACTGTGAATGGAACAAACAAAACAATGATTGGTCTGGCTGCGGAAGCGGTCGGGAAGGAGGACAATTATGCAGAGAATACAGGATATGTTTATCAATATGGAAGAAGTGGCAGAGGATGCTTATAAGAATACGGAATTATTGCTGAGTCAGTATACCAAGGTAATGTTCCGTATTGAGAAGAATCTTGTGGATATTGATTATGAAATGTATGCAGAAGAAGGGAAGCATCTGAAGGAAATGTTATATGATCTGGTAGATTTTGATGCGACTGCAGAGAAACGTAGGATCCAGGAAAAGCTTCTGAATAACGATATGAATCTCTGTTTGCTGGAAATCATGAGAGATTCCCTGATAGCTTTGAGGGATTATCCAAAGAATGGACAGCTATATTATCGGCTTTTGAAATATAGATATTTTGAAGCAGGAAATACGAATGAAGATGTGATGCTGATGCTGGATGATATGCCAAGCACCACTTATTATCGAAATCGTAAGAAAGCAATCCGGTTGTATGCAACAATGCTCTGGGCATTTACACGACCGGAAAAGATACAGAATAAGATGGAGGAAATAAACTGGAAGAAAAGTGGAAGTAAAGTGGCAGTGAACTGACAGTAAACTGGCATGTGAATGGCATTACAATGAAAATACATGCATGTTAGAATTGATATGCTGAGAGAAATAGACCTTCGCAGATGTAATGTTTGCGGAGGTTTTTCTTTTCTAAAAATTGAGGATTACCATATTTGGTGTAGAGTCAAAGCTATTATGTTGATTCTACATGAGAGTGTGAATCTTTTTTTGTTTTTGTATGCAAAAGGCATACTAATAATGAAAAACAAGGCATCAGGCTGTGTCCGGAAGGGCATGGCCTTTTTTTATACCCAAAAACAGGTTGCAGATTTGAAAAAGCTTCCTTTTTAACAGGTAGATGCCAGAAAGGAAGAGCATATCAAGATGCAGGGAAGAGGCAGGCATTATGCCAGATATCCATGAGTTTCGATTTGTCACAAATCAAATCAACAAAAACGACAAATCGGAGGAACAATCATGGAAGAAAGAAAATACACATTTTACGACAGATATCAGAAGGTGAAATACGCTAATATTACTGCAGAGGAGCTGGAAGTTCTTAATATTTCTTATAATAAGGAACATTATATGTTTGATCAGCAGCATCAGAGAAATAATACAGTATTATTTTGTGGATTAGAATCGGAAAACGGTTGTGCGACAGACTTTATCGCAGATAGTGGACGTGACATTGCATCGGATATCACAACCGAGATTTTCTTCAAAGAACTCTTCAGTGATCTGACAGAGAAAGAAAAGAAAATCGTGAGCGATTATTTTATTATGGGAAAACAGGTTAAGGAAACAGCAGCGGAACTGGGCATCAGCACACGTCAGGTGAGCAGAGACAAGAACAGTGCTTTGGCAAAAATGTTAAAGAGAATGAAATCAGCTGGATATGAATCATATGCTGAGGCGGCAGGTGCATTTCTGCAGGAAAGCGATTATATTCCAACACAGATGGAAACACAGAACTCTATTATGAAAAAAAGAACTGGGGCAGTGAGATTGCCATCGGATCATAAGATGAAAAAATAAACGTAATTGAAAACCAATCATCAAAAAAGGGCACTGGAGAAAAAACCAATGCCCTACTTTAATTTCAGTATATCATTCGGTGTGCAGTCCAGAAATTCACAGAGTTTTGCAAGTATTGTGAAGTCAATCCTGGTTACTTTATTTTTGCAGTAGTTGTTAAGCTGTGTGCGCTGTAAATTACAGGCTTCACAAAGCTTATTTTTGCTGATATTCTTTTCTTTAAGTAGATTTTCTAAATCCATATATACAATCATAACGGCACCTCGTCTTTTCCTAAAATTATAAATACAACTGTATTGAAAAATAAGCTGTGCTGTCATACACTTGTATTATAATACAGGGGTATAAAGGAGCGAGAAAATGAAAAAAAGGTGGTTTATCAGTCTGATAATCGGTATAATAATGGTTATAAGCGGTTGTCTTGGATATTTGCAATATGGGCGTGACATGGATGTGTATGGTTCCTATGCAATGACAGCGGACAATTACCATGAAGAACGGTTGACGGTAGTGGTAAATAAACTGTATGTAGCGGACCAGAAAGTATGTGCAGAAGAAATCGTGAAACGTTGCAGAGAAAATTCATTTAAAAGTGTGCGGTTCAGCTACGATCAGTCGATTCCGAATGCGTTATATGTGACGGTATATTCATCAAAGCGACAGGCAGAGAAAGGAAAGCAGATGTTTTCATTTTCTTACTTGCCGGAGGACAGTGATGAAACGTATAATATTGTTAATGATTCGGATAAATTTATGTTGAAGCTGGAAAAATAACACAGCTGATGATACAGCTTAGAAGAGTAGGAGTGAAAGAATGGTAGAAGATACTATGTTTTCCGGGGAATCGAAAAATATTGAGTACAAGGTATCCTTACCTGATAAAAGTGAAAAGTACATGAAGACAATCGTAGCTTTTGCCAATACACAAGGTGGCAAGCTGATTGTTGGAGTAGATGATAAAACACATCAGATTGTTGGTGTGGAAAATGATGTGTTGTTTCATCTGATGGATGGAATTGCCAATGCAGTTTCTGATTCCTGTGTGCCGCAGATCATTCCTGATATTGAGCCGCAGACGGTAGATGGGAAAACGGTTATTGTTGTAACAGTAGAAGCAGGAAAGAACAGACCGTATTATCTGAAATCAAAGGGAAAAGATAATGGTACTTATATCCGTGTAGCAGGTACATCAAGACAGGCATTTCCGGAGAAGATAAAAGAGCTGGAAATGGAAGGTGCAAGAATCTCATGGGATGAGCTTACTTGTGTGGGTTATCCTGTTTCAGAGGAAGCAACAGAGAAACTTTGTCAGGATATCGAAAAGTTCCGGAAGAAAGCAGGAATGTCAGAACATTCTGTAAAGAAAGAGCAGCTGATAAACTGGAAAATCTTGAAGCATAGCGAGGGACAGCTTCTGGCAACGAATGCTTATGCGTTGCTGACATCAGATTATTTTTCATTTTCTAAAACACAATGTGCAGTATTCAAGGGAACAGATCGTGCAGTGTTTCTGGATAAGAGAGAATTTACAGGACCGATTTATACACAAATCGAAGAAGCAGTAGATTTTGTATTGAGAAATATTCGGCTTGGAGCAACAATTGACGGATTGGTGCGAAAAGAGAAATATGAGCTACCACCGGAAGCAATCAGGGAAATGATCATTAATGCCCATTGTCACCGTAACCTGTTGGATGAATCCTGTATTCAGGTCGCAGTTTATGATGACAGACTGGAGGTGACTTCTCCGGGTGGATTATATAACGGATTAACTTATGAGGAAGTCATGAATGGTCATTCGAAGATCAGGAATAAAGGCATTGCCAATATATTCAGTCAGATGGGACTTGTAGAGGCATGGGGAAGCGGAATAAAAAGAATCCTTAATGCGGCAGAAGAGTATGGACTTCCAAAGCCGAGATTTCAGGAATTCGATAATATGTTTCGGGTAGAGCTGTTCCGTAATTCATTTCCGATGACAAATGAAAAAGAAGACATCGGAGAAACATCGGAGAAACATCGGAGAAGCATCGGAGAAACATCGGAGGCAGAGTGGAGAACAGTCCTCAACGATACACAGCAAAAGATTATAAAGTTGCTTTCAGAAGATCATCAATTATCAGCAGTTAAGTTAGCTGAGAAAATCGGGGTTGCCAGTCGAAATATTGAGAACAATATTAAGAAGTTAAAAGAGTATGGTATTCTTATAAGACATGGCTCTCCAAAGAATGGTTACTGGGAGATTGTAGATAAAGATCTACAGGAGTGAGAAGTAAATTAGTCCAAGACTAGTCCAAGATAGCTCAAGATTAGTCCAAGAGAATATATATATAAATAACAAAAATAGATTGACATTTTGTAGTAATCAGTAGTAAACTGTACTTGTGGAAGGGAAGTGATATGTTTGGCTAGAAAAACACCAAAAGATGGCAAAGAAGAGAACATACGAGTACGGGTGACTCCGGAGCAAAAGCAGAGACTTGTTGAGTATGCGGAACGTCATTATCAGAGCATGAGTGGTGTTGTGTGTCAGGCATTGGATCTTCTTTACGCAAGAGAAGAACAACAAAATAACAAAGAGTGAGATGGAGTTATTTTGGAGTTTATCTTTTCATAGGCTGTACGGAAAATACAAAAACAGAACAAATGTTCGATAGAAAAATCGCTAATTATATCTTGTGCGTGTTATGAAACGCAGTCCGCAAAGGAGTTTGAATAGTTGGAGCTAAGCTGTAAAGCCTTTGTTTACAAGGGTTTTACAGCTTTTCCTTTATAGGATTGCATTTTCATTGCATTATTTTTCTTCAACTGTTCTGTGATAGATTGCTGTATGTTGATTGCTGGTATAATTAGCAATGCTTTCAGTAGCAGATTGTACTTGTAATATTCCAGTCAGCTTTTTAGCAACTTCAAGATTCGTATTTGGATACAGATGACCATAAGTGCCGAGTGTTGTCTGTATTTTTTCATGTCCTAAACGTTCCTTGATAAGTAAAGGATTTTCGCCCATGCTGATAAGCAATGAAGCGTGTGAATGTCGCAAGGCATGAATTTTAATACGATGAACACCTGCTAAATTTGACAACTTTTCCAAAGCTCTGGGAAGCGTTGTTTTACTGGTTGGAGTTCCGTTATAACTTAGTACAAGTGGACAATCGGGAAGAACCTGTTGCTGAACACTTTGCCAAGCCTTTAGCTCATTGAGTGTATCTGAATCAATATAAATAGTACGGATACTTGCCTGTGTTTTCGGCTCAACGAATTTATAGTCCGTCATTGTTCGGTAATTTAATGTTTTGGTAATGCTAAGCAAGCCTGTTTCAAAATCTATGTCTGACCAATGTAATGCTGACGCTTCGCCAATTTGCATACCAGTCATAAATAATAACCAGAACGATATAAACAGATAATGTTCATAATAGTCTTTCTTACAGAGTAAGGAAATAACCTTTTGAAATTCTTCTAATGTCCAGAAATCAACTTTGGTTTTCTTGCTTTTGATATTGCCTATCATACGAGAGGGATTTTTCTTCGCAATTCCAAGAACAACAGCTCTGTCAAATGCGATAGAAAGCATTCCCTGTACGATACGAATGTAATTAGGGCTAAAATCTTTTGCAAGTTTCAACTGCCAGTTTTGAACATGGATAGGTTCGATTTCGTCTGTTTCCATTTTATAAAAATAGGAAAAATGTTTCTTGATGGTAGTAGCACGATTAAGATAAGTGCTTTCTTTTACCTGTGTTTTATACCACGGCAGGTAGGTTTCTTCTATAAATTGCTGAAAAGAAACGCCATCTTTTTTTGTTGTCAATTCTTCGGTAGAAGCTAACACCAGTTTTGAATATTCTTCCTTTGCTTCTTTTTTCGTTCTGAATCCACTTCGGTATTTCTGTATCTGTTTTCCGGTAATAGGATTGTAGCCTAAATTAGCTCTGAAATAATAAGTTCCGTTATCTGCTTTCTTAATAGGGTCTTTTGCCATGATTTCACTCCTTACATGATATGCAAGAAGTACAATCAATCGTTTGTGTCTGATAATGTAATCCCTAATAATTCTTCCACGGCTTCTTTGGGTACTCTGTCCAATTTACGGGATTGGTAATAAGTATGCCCTTTTTCAATCATAAGTTTTTTTGCTTTTCTTATGATGTCTGCCGAGAAAGAAGTTCCATAACCTAGTGCTATGAGGTCTTTTTTTGTTACGGTAATCATAATCCTCCTTTCCATAGACCAGATAAGGAAATCTCAATATCTTGTCTATCAGTATATCAAATGATGAGCAAAAAAGCTCTATTAAGATGATTTTTTCTTGCAAAATCGTTGTTAGATAGTTTTACAAGCAATCAGACGGCTTCGGCAAGCTCCGCTGGTATCTCAACCATTCCCATTCCTGTGGGCTGAACCGTGTCATACGGGTGTATCATTATCCTGTGTTGCAGGTCATGGCAGAACGACTTTTCCAACGGTCGCTCCCAGATCATTGCATGAATCGCTATCTCCCGATTGGAAAAGTCACGGCGTACAACCTCTGATGGCTCACTGCAAGCACAAACGTATCTGACTGCTTTATTCACTTGTCAAAGAACTGTTAGGCTCTTGTCAGCCTGTATCAATTCATTTTTACAAATGGACTGATACAGAATGATAAGAAAAAGCGGAACAGGAAAGAGGGGAGTTTGTTAAATCATGCTCCGCTCAAATATTACTTAATGTTCGTCTATTTCAAATTCACATATCATTTTTAAAAGGGCTTCTCTGATACGTCCCTTTAATTCCATATCAACCACAATGTATACGTTACCGTATTCATCGTAAAACGGGCGTAAACAGCATTTTGATATGTAGGCTTCATAGAACAGCAACAGCTTTTCTATGGCGTTTTCGTTACCGTCCACGGCTGATGATATGAGAAAAAATGATGGAAGTGTGTGTTGCTTATTCTTCATTTGTTTTCTTCTCCTTTAACTGCTTTCTGATTTCTTCAAGTGAATTTCTTCTGTGCCTGTATGATGTGCTTCGGTTGATGTTCAGCTTTTCGCCTATCTCCGAATCGCTCATATCCAAGAAGAAAAACATCAATACAATGTTCCGGCTCTGCTCCGGCAACTGTTTCAGTGCTTCTGCAAGTTCTTCATCAAGTACACGGATTTCTGTACCGCACACATCGAATGTTGTATATTCACTTTCGTAATCGTCCCATACAATCAATTTCTCAACAACAATCTCTGGAAGCTCACAAAAGGATACTTCCTTTGCCTGTCGTCTGGCTAATTCCTTGCGGTAGTTACGGACAATGCCTTTCACAACCTTTTTGAGCTTACAGTCAAACTGACACTGTATTGTCTTTTGGAAGTCTGATGGTTTCAAAATCACACCCCCTTTCGCTATGAAGTGAAAAGTATGTATCCCTCTTTCCGCACCATATCTGTACGGCAAGGTGTGATTTGTTGCAGGATTGAAAAAAATTTTTGTAAATATGAAAACAGCCTATTTGCACCAATAACAAATAGACTGTTTTTAAAACATCTGATATATGAGTTTTTAATTCATGTTCAAGGGCTGATGATATACTAAGAAAAAGAGAAAATAAATTCGGTTGTCGGTATAGACTGCCTGTTTTTCTTAGAATCACAAATTGCTCCTTGACCAGAGCAAGCCTGTGAAAATAGAAAAAGGACAGCTCTGGTTATACCAAAACCGTCCCTATATTTTTGGACATTATAAAAGAGATTACCCACAGAACGGTTTTTTTTATTTACCGAACGAGGTAATATTTTTACTTGAATTTACAGTGCATATAATATGAGTTTTTAACACATTCTAATCACATAACATGAAGTATAAACTCATGCTAGGTGATTAAAAATGAGAAAAAAGAAAGATACGCACAGCTTTGATTTTCGTCCTTTAGGACTGGCAATCAGAGAAGCCAGAGAGAAAGCAGGGCTTTCCAGAAATGATTTAGGCGATAAAGTCTTTTACGGAGAACGTCATATCGCAGATATTGAAAATATCGGAAAACACCCTAGCTTTCAGTTATTCCATGATTTAGTTACCATGTTCAATATATCTGTTGACGAGTATTTCTATCAAGCGAAGAATGTTGAGAAA
>ERZ791887.782-NODE-782-length-26202-cov-3.382759_pt1 | contig 26202 bp, 18 predicted proteins | sample MGYA00510157_ERZ791887 | MGnify/ENA primary metagenome ERZ791887 (study PRJEB30046, sample SAMN00792112) | human gut metagenome | study: EMG produced TPA metagenomics assembly of the A metagenome-wide association study of gut microbiota in type 2... | reverse complement strand
GCATTATGTATATTTTTTTACATATTTTTCGTTTGAAAGCACTGTTTTTTTGTTATTTCATCTAACAAATATATTACACATTATTTACAAAAGAAGTCCGCCGCCGACAGCCTGAATTAACCGGCTGCCAGCGGCGGTGGGAGATAGAGTTATTTATATAATTGTTTAACTTATGCGCTTTCCCAAAGATTATATATTAATCTTCTTTCTTTGTTCTTGCCATGAGAACATATGCTGCACCAAGAAGTGCAATACCCATAACCGCTGCGAGTGGCATGATTGTTCTCATTGCCATATCACCTGTTGAAGGTGATGAAGGTGTTGTATTTGCATCACCTGTTGTACTTCCTGAGTTGTTACCATTATCAGCTGATGGTGTATCAGGTGTTGATGGTGTACCAGGTGTTGATGGTGTACCAGGTGTTGATGGTGTACCAGGTGTTGATGGTGTGCCTGGTGTTGATGGTGTACCAGGTGTTGATGGTGTGCCTGGTGTCTTATCAGCATCTGTGTAAACAATAGCATATGTTGAAAATTCACTTGTACTGAATGTAATTGTTCCATTCTCTACTGTTATCGGAGTCACTTCTTTTGCTTCTCCATTATGAATTCTTACGATTGCATATGTTCTTTCCTTTGTCGCATCTGTATTAACAAGTGACTCCGGAATTGCTACTGTAAACTGGATAGCATTTTTTGTTTCTTTTACTTCTGTTGATACACCGTCTACTGTCTTTTCAATTGTAATATCGAAGAGCTTGCCGATTGTGCTGCCTTTAATAACTGCTGCAATCTTTTCTTTTACTGCTTCTTCTGTTGTTTCATCAGCGTTTGCAACTTTTACCTTAACAGAAATATCTTTTCCATCTGCTAATGCAGCCTTATCTTCTTCTGTAAGAACTGCATCTGCAACCTTTTCTTTATCTACATCTGTCTTTGGTGCATCTTCAGCCTGGTCAACATCAGGTTTAACTTCACCTTTCTTGAAGGCCTCAATCTCATTTGTTGTGAGACCTTTATTTGTCCAGTTGAAACCAGCCATCTTATCGAATGTTCCCATTGTTGTTTCAGCTTTCCACCATGTATCGCCGGCCTGAATTGTAATTGTGTGAGCCTTTGTCATGTCGAAGCCTTCAGGAAGTTCTGACTTCTTAATTGTGTAAGTTGTCTCTGTTGTTGTCTTAGCACCGTTTACTGGGTTGAAGTATTTATCTGAACCGTAAGCTGTGCCGTCTACATATACACGGTATCCGCCGACTGCTGTATCATCTGTTGCTGCATCCCATGTAATCTCAAGGTCACCGTCTTTTGTTTCCTTAGCTGTAACCTTAGCATCACTGCCCCATACCGGAGCTTTGTAATCATAGTTTTTTAATGTCTTAACTGTTGCTTCAGGATACTTATATTCAACGCCTGCATCTGTAAATGCTACAACCTGAACCTTGTTATCAATACCAGGTGTAAGACGTCCAACCTGATTGCTCATCGTATCTACTGAAGCGTAGTTCTTAATCTGATAGTTGTAAAGTGTCTTAACAAGATTTCCGTTAGCATAAATCTTATAACCACGAACTCTTGCATCGTCCTTTGAAATTCCTGTCCATGTACCCTGTGCACATGTGTAAATTGCACTTGCAAGTGATACACTTGTTCCTTCAGGAGCTGTAATAGCTGCTGTATCCTTTGTTCCTTCTGTTGTAAATTCTGTTTCACCGATAAGTGTCTTGTTGTTTTCTGCCTTTAAGCTGTTAGCAGAATCACCTTTTTCACTTACATATACCTTAAATGTATATTTAACACCTGATGAAAGTCTGTTAATTATTGTATTTGTATCTGTGATACCGTCAACCATGTCTACCTTAACACCGTCAACATATGTATCAACTCCGTAGAATACGTCTGTATCATTTTCTACTGCTGTCCATGAAAGCTTAACTGATTTTGCTTCTGCTGACTGTGCAGGTGCTGAAGGATCATCTTTTCTTGTGCCTTCTTTAAGAAGTGAATCTGCATCTGCAACAGGTGCATCGAAGTAGATTCCATATACCATTGGCTTAGAACCCTGGCAATAATAGTAATATGTTCTGCCTGCTCTTAAATTAAATGTCATAACATCAGCTACAGTACTATCTGTTGCAGTGTTAGTTACATTAGCTCCGTCAGGTGATTCAAGGAAATACCATACCTTAGAAGTAGCTCTGCTGTGTAATGTAACTGAGCAGTCAACCTTAGGACTGAATACATATGTTGCTGTTCCGTTTCCAGGAATCGCACCATCTGAATTTGCTGCTGTTGAAGCCTGAACAAACTGCTTATATTCAGCACCGCCAATTGTAACAGGAGCTTCAGCCGGGTCAAGTTCTGCAAGTACATGAACTGTTGCATCTTCAAGTGACTTAACTGTACCATATGCACCATTTGTATTATACTCTGTTCCTGCTGTCATTCCTTGTGAAATGTCTACTGACTCTCTTGCTAATGCTGTTGATGATTTTACACCTGTTAAATCTCTTACATTAGCTACATAATCTGCTGTGCTTCCTGTAGATGTAAATACTAAGAAAATCTTATGTGTCTTAGATGTATCAACACCTTCAGGTAATGTAACAGGCATTTCGATATCAACATATCCATCAGCCTTTGCTTTTGTAAGTGTTGCAGAAGCAATCTCTGTACCAGTCTTAGAATCAAGACGTACTGAAACTTTCTGTGTACCATTATCTGTCTGTCTTGCAATTGGAACTATGAGTTTTCCAAGACCTGCAACATCGCAGTCAGGGAATGCAAAGCCCTGTTCATATCCTGGAGCTGGTGTTTTACCCTTATTGTGCTCATTGTCATAAATGTATCCAATGTTGTGAATTGTATTCTTTGTCTCAACCTTTGGAAGCGATGTTTTTACCTTTCCTGCTGTCACTGCATCATTAAAGAAATCTAAACACTTATCAACGCTTACTGTCCATGTTTCTCCTGTTGTCTCATCACCGCCTGATGGTGTATCAGGATTTGTTGTCTCAGGCTTATAATCTTCTGCCTTAACATTCTTATCTGTTACTGTAATTCCGCTCATTGCAGCCTTCATCTTATCTGTGCATGCATTGAGTGAATCCCATGTTGTTCCCTGGAATACAAGGTTGTTACAATACTGTATATTGTTCCATGCCTTATTTGTATTCTTTGATACTGACTTATTGTTGTATGACTTTGTAACTACGTTATAGAATACTGAATTATCGCATCCGATAAGTGTCTCCCAGCCGTTCTTGTTCTTATATGAACCATTAGAACCTACATTACCAAATGTAATATCCTGGAAGTACATATTATGATGTGAATGTAAAGGCTTGCTTGTATCGCCTACAGGGTCAACATCTGCAAGTACCTGGATTGTATTCTGGTTAGCACCGTATACTGAAACATTGTATGATGCAAAGTTATAGAACTCACCAATCTCTGCATACTCTGTTGAAGATGCTGAGTTAGGGTCACCATAGCTTGTTGTGAATACCCAGCCCTGATTTGTATCAGCTACTGCACAGTCACGCATTGTAATATTGGCACCAAAACCACCATTTGTAGGTGCTGACTTAAATCTGAATGCCATATCAATATGATTCATTACTGTATCTTCAAAGAGAACGTCCTGAATACCATTACCTGTGTGGCTTCCTGCTGCAAGTCCGCCGTGACCTTCACGAAGGAAATTATTAAACATCCAGATTTCTGAGTTTGTCTGAATTCCACAATCTCTTGCTGCCTCACCTACTGAAGCACCAAAACCTAAGTTATCATCACCTGTATCTGTGAAGTTACCCCAGCAGATTACATTCTGTGAACAGCCATATCCAAGTCCATCACCATTGTTGCCATCATATGAAAATACTTTTACATTTGTTGTAGCAATATTTCTTGAATCAAGAATATTTACTGAATGGTTTGATGGATTCTCAATTGTGATATCACCAACATATACATTTTCACAGTTTCTCATAATGAGAAGGCTTGAACGTGTTGCATATGCATTCTTTAAATCTGTATCAGAAATACCTGTTGCATTTTTATCAAGTGCTGCAATCTGTTCATCTGAATATTTACGTGTTCCATCTTCGTTAAATACATTTGCAAGATATTTTCTTGCTGAATCAGCAGCCTGAACGCCATAATCAAATACCTTCTTATTATTACCACCTACATATCTTGGTGTACCCCATGTCTTTGTGTCTGCAGGGTCGCCTGCCTGTGTACTCTCACCCTTGTTAGATGTATAGCCGTCTCCTTTTATTGTATCTTTAATGCCATACTTCCAGCCATTACCATAAAGAGTACCTGTACCTGTTACTCTTACATTTGTAATAGGATTTGACTCGTCTGCTGTCATTGCATTTACAAGTCCCCATCCTCTTGTGTCTGTATAGAATGGATACATAAGGAAGCCGATTTCAAAATGGTCGCTGTTTGGTGATGCCCAGAGTGTACCATTTACTTCAAGTGTCATATTGCTCTTGAGCCAGAGAGCACCACTTACGAATACCTTTCCGTCTGTATTTTCAGGGATTACAACTTTGCCGCCTTCAGGACATGCATCGATTGCTGCCTGTATAGCCTTTGTATTCTTTACAATTTTTTCATTTATTTCATCATTATAAGTTACATAACCTTCTGATTCCTCAGCACCAAAATCCTTAATATTAAGAACTTCTGCTTTGGCAGTTGTTTTCTGTTTAATTTCCTTGGCAGTTCCAAGTTCCTTGCCATCTTTATCGATTGCAACAACCTTGAATGTATATTCTGTATCAGCTTCAAGACCTGTAGCTCTGTAAGCATGGATATCTACATTTACCATGTCTATATCACTTTTGCCCTGAGCTGTATAATAATCATAGAAAGAATCCATATACTGTGAAGCCCATGCTGCATTTACCTTATAATTTTCTCTTGCTGTACCTGCAAGCTTTCCATTAATGTAGACATTATAATCTGCTACATTGTCATATTTCTCCGGCTTCTGCCATACAAGACCAATACTTGACTCATCATATGCAAGTGTTGGCACCTGTGAATCTGTAATATCACTAGAACCTTTTGTCTTATCAAACAAAGGACTCTCAAGTTCCTTTGTACCAAATGTGTCGCTTGAAATTACATCAAATACGTTCTTATTTACGTACTTGTCATGTCCGTCTGTTGTTGGCAGACCAGCGGCTCCTGTCGTAACTCCAGCAAAATTCACTGAGCCGACCGCCATCAGTGCAGCAAGACCAAGTGCCGCTGCTTTTCTGAATCTCCTCATAAAATCCTCCTTTTGCACTCTTTGTGCCTATAGAAATAATCTATAGAATAACTCTTTATACAGGTTTTAAAAACTTGGGGTGACCATATACACCCCATTTGTAAAAACCCATCTTAAATAAAATACATTATTTTCACGACTTTTGCACAAGTATTTTATTTAAGTATCTTTATCATAAAACATTGTGCATTTTTTGTCAATTTAATTTAAGTTTATTTTAGTTTTTTGTGCATATTATATATTTTTCATTGAATTTCCGAGGATACAGGCTGATTTTATTGTGAATATTTTTTACATAAATTTTACATAGATATATTGATTTTTTATACTTCTTGATGTATCATCATTACATCAACACGTAGTTTTAATTACTACTTGTCATTGTTTTAATGAAAGGAATGATTTTTATGACTAATTTTACAAGTAACAGTAATCACTTTAAGATAAAAGATCCCGGCAGTGCAATTACACATTTTATAGGAATGCTTATGGCTGTATTTGCAGCAACGCCTCTTATAATACGTGCCTTGTCCGCACCGGACACTGTGCATGTTATTTCTCTTACTATATTTATAGTAAGCATGATTCTCTTGTACGCGGCAAGCACAACATACCACACATTCGACCTTTCTCCAAAGGTCAATATGATTTTAAAAAAGCTTGACCACTGCATGATATTTGTGCTTATTGCCGGTTCCTACACACCAGTATGTTTAATTGTACTTCATGGACACATCGGACTTGTTCTTCTTGCTCTTGTATGGGGAATTGCCGCTCTTGGAATCATTTTCAAGCTCTGCTGGGTAACATGTCCAAAATGGGTTTCTTCAGTATTGTATATTCTCATGGGCTGGATTTGCGTTCTTGCATTTACACAGATTATTAATGCACTTCCAAAAGCCGCATTCAATTGGCTTCTTGCCGGTGGAATTATATATACAATCGGCGGTGTCATTTACGCACTGAAGCTTCCTATATTTAATGCACACCATAAATATTTTGGGTCACATGAAATCTTTCACTTGTTTGTTATGGCCGGAAGCATATGCCATTTTATTATGATGTTTAAATATGTATCGATAATGCCTATTTTATAATATTTGTTAATATAAGTGCATATAATGGCAATGTTATTATAGAAAGAAGTGTCGTAAATACAACCGAACCTGATGCAAGATTCTCATCATGTCCGAATTCTATTGAAAACATTGTTGTTATAGCTGCACAAGGACATGCCTCAAGCATAAGTGCAACCATTGCTGTTGTACCGTTACCACAGATAAGATACATTACAAGAAGGCATGCTGCCGGAATAAGAAAAAGCCTTATTCCTATAACTTCAAACAGATGCTTGTTTTTTAAAAGAACAGCCATACTGCTGCCCGCAATAGTTACACCTGTTATAATCATTGAACCCGGTGTATTTATTGCGGCAATCATTGAAAGCGGAGTGCCTATAATATCCGGCACATGCACATTTAATCCATATAAAATAAGTCCTATAAACACAGCAATTATACATGGTGCCGTAAGTATACTCTTTGCAATCTCTTTTACATTTACTTTTTTCGTGACAAACGAATATCCAACCGTCCACAACAAAATATTGTATACAGTAACATATACGCTTGCATAAAGTATTCCCTCCGCACCGAAAAGTGCCTGAATAAGTGGAAATCCCATATATGCCGCATTGGAAAATCCACATGCAAACCGCATAATTCCTCTGTCTTTATTTTTCTTTGAAAACAAAACTGCATAAGTAATTACAAGACCTGTTCCGACCATAAGTATACTATATATAAGCATTCTGACAAGATTTCCTGTCATTGATGAATCATGTTCTACAAGATACGAATTAACAATCATTGCAGGTACCACAAGATATAAAAGCAGATCAGACAATGCTTTTTTACCTTCTTCCTTGATTACTCCTGTTTTAAAACATATGAAACCTGCAAGTATCATAAGAAACATCTCAAGCACCTGCTTTGCTGCTATAATTGCTAAATCCATAATTTCTATCTCTCTGTTTTCCAAAATACACATGAATATGGCTGTAAATCACTTCCACCGCCAAAATCATGCTCTTTTCCTGTTATCAAATCAACTGCTTTTCCCGATCTTGCATCAAAATCAGCATGATATACATTGCTGTCAGAATTAACAGCAACGATAACTCTTTCTGTATCACATTCTCTCTCAAATATAAGCTGCTTCGGCATTGTAAGAAGATTTCTGTAACCTCCGTAACACAACGCCTTGCTTTTTTGTTTAGCATTTGCAAGAGCTGTTATCCAATCAGTAAGTTCATTATGTTCCGGCTTTTCTATTGCAGGACGCAATGTGTTGTCGCCATTACATTTTTCTCCTGTAATTCCCCACTCACTTCCATAATAAACACCGGGAACTCCAGGCATGCCAAACAAAAGACCATATACAGGAAAAAGATTATTTTTATCTTCAAGAATACTTGCAATTCTTGTAACATCATGATTGTCAACAAAAGAAAACAGATGTTTTCCACGGTATATGCACCACTGTTCATTTCCAAATTGTCTGTTAAGGCTATATGCTATTTCATGCATGTTTGAAGAATTAAAACTTGAATAAATGCCTTTATAACATTCATAATTTGTAACGCTGTAGCATGCGTTATCATTAATCCATTGGTTATAATCTCCGTGAAGAGTCTCACCCATTAATACAAATCCATTCTTCAACCCATCGGTAAAATGTCTCAATTCTGACAAAAACTGCCTGTCCAGACAATATGCAACATCAAGCCGCAATCCGTCTATGTCATATTCATTCACCCAGTTTTTCACCGCATCAAACAAATATTCTTTTACTTCAGGATTTGACAGATTAAGTTTTACCAGTTCATTACAGCCTTCCCAGCTTTCATACCAGAATCCATCATTATAATTGGTATTTCCATCAAACGATATATGAAACCAGTCCTTGTATCTGCTGTCCCATTTTTTCTGTCTTACATCCTCAAATGCAAAAAATCCACGTCCTGCATGATTAAATACTCCATCAAGCATAACTTTCATGCCTGATGCATGAATCGCATCGCAGACTTTCTTAAAATCTTCATTTGTTCCGAGACGCCTGTCCACTTTATTATAATCTCTTGTATCATAACCGTGTGCATCACTCTCAAATAATGGATTAAATAATACGCATGACGTTCCCATTGACTTAATATGGTCTATCCAATCCAGAATTCTTAAAATTCTATGATTTCCTGCCTCTTCCTCACATTCACCACTATTATTTACCAACGGTGCTCCACATAAGCCAAGTGGATATATCTGATAAATTACTGCTTCGTCAAACCACATATTAAGGACCTCCTTTTTTCAACACTTATAAAACAACTTCTATTTACTATTTTTCTTTAAATTTTCTATTTCCTCTTTTAAACGTGTATTTTCGTCTTTCAAGCTGTCATTTTCACCCTTCAGGCTGTCAACCTCTTCTTTTAATCTGTCTACCATTAGATTCGCCGTATTTCTGTCTAATATTCTTAATGCTTCGGAAAACATATTAAGGACCTCCTTTGGTCTAACCAGATATTCATTAATATCATGACGTACCGATTCCAGATCCGGAAATAATGCAACTAATCTATCTATCTCTTCAGGTGTCTCAGCAACGAATAACGACATATACTTAATTCTGTCCGACACCATTTTATCTGATATTCCATCACTATATTGTGTTTTATCGCAATCATACTCAGTCACATTTGTACGCCCTGTGATAATATCAGAATATCTGTATTTTTTAAAGGTGTCAAGGCTTATAAGCATATTTATATGTACCGCGGGAGCATATCGCCCCCACATCTATATAAAGCACCCGGCACATCCTATATATCCACCCAATACAACAAAATTTCTGCATTTACAGCAATGACAACCCTTACAGCCTTTTTGTAAATTTTTAACCGGATGCCGATTATCTTACGTTATTCAAAATAATCCATCGGATTAACAGGTATTCCGTCTTTTGTAAGTTTAAAATACAAATTTGCACCCTCTTTTACATAATATGCACTTGGTTCTGCTACTGTTCCAAGATGCTGTCCTTTGTATACACTATCACCGGATTTTACGTTGACGCCGTCAAGCAAACCATATGTCGCCTCATAGCCATCCCCAAGTCCTACGGTAACTGTTGTTTTTGTCTCTTCACTATCAACTACTGACTGGACAATTCCATCTGCTGCAACAGCAACGCTGTCCCCCACATTTGCCGCAATAGAAATTGCCGGATTGCACTTGTATACATTAAGTGATTCAAAATAAATCGTACTGTCCATGCTGTACTTTAAAACAACATCTCCATTTACAGGACGTAAAAGACTGTCTGACTCACTAAATGAATATGCATCAAGAGGATTCTTTTTTACCGAAGCCGCCACCGGAACCTGTTCCTGCTTGTCATCTGCCTGTAAATCTTCATTTACACTATTTTCATTTACGCTATTTGACGAAACATCTGACGTACTTCCTGGGCCGGAATTATTAACCGATGCTATTTCATTACCCATAGGGTCATCATCACCCGTGGCTGCATCTTCTTTAGAATCTGACGAGTCGGTGTTTTCAGGCTCTACTCCTCCATCCTCCGTTCTTATTGCAACATTATTCTGCGTTCTCTCATTAAGGTCAACTACATTATTTTTATTGTCATTGGCACGCCTGCTCTCTTTCACAACTGAATAAACACCTGCCGAAAGCGTAAGTATAACCGCACAGGCAACTATTGCAGAAATAATTTTCTCTTTTCCCCAACCTTTACTCTTGCCTTTCATATTAACATAACCTCCATTGCTACAATTTATGTTAATATGTTGCCCGATTTATACAGGATTATTCAAACTGTCTTTCTTCATTATTATTACACGAACCGATACCACAGTGTCCTTTATATGATTTTATCTGCTCACAATTGCTACACCGGAATAAAATTTATTAATTATATCTTCATATGTACTGCCCGAACGTGCCATAATATTTGCAGTATAAAGGCTGACTCCGAATCCGCTTCCCTTTCCTTTGGTTGTAATTTTTCCATCTTTAATTGCAAAAAAAGGCGAATTAAGTCCCAGTATTTTTGCAAATACATCACCCGACATTACAACATTTCCCACTTGAATTTTTGTCACATACCCCATATTAGTCTGTGAAACCACCTGAATATCGCCAAACGGATTATTTTCATCCAGCCCGGAATCCTTATATGCGGTATTTATTTTTTTTACAAACTGTTTTTTTGAATATTCCTCAGTTTTGAGAAAATCAGGGCTTGTCATATCTTCCGGGCAGTCTGCCGGCACCAGATATGCATAATCCGCTCCCAGAAGTTCCGTACCGGAAAGCGTCTTTTCATTGCACACACGCGAATATTTTGCATCAATCAGATTATTATTATATGTTATAACCATCTGACCTGTTGACATTACACTGTCATTTACATGATTATAATATTCCTCGAAATTATTCCCCCATTCATTTTTCATCACATTTTTTGTGAAATACTCCATGCCAAGCGTTTCGCTGTCAACACTCATCTCATCCCCCATAACACGGTAAATATCTGTTCTTATCATTATACCCATAGCCTTTAACGTTTCCGTCTCATCACCTGACTCAAATCTTTTTGCGAGAACCATTGTGACATATTCATTTACCGATACAGATTTTGTTCCATTTTTATATTTAACATTAACCCTCGGTCCATAAATATTTTCCTGAGATACCCCCTGCGAATCATCAGAATTAACCGACAAAGTTATCACAGCCGGCACAGCAACATATATACAAAATATCAATATGACCGTAAGTATTTTTTTCATATCTGCAAAAAATCCCCTCTTAATCAAGAATTCATCAAGCCGGAATAATCCAACATAGAATCATAGAAATAATCCGGCATAGAATCATATGATATAAAAGCATATGCAGCTAAAATAAAAAATATGCCCCGCACCGTCAAAACGGTAAACGAGGCATACTCATTATAAATTTTTATAAAATTATTTCACATCCGGAACGTGAACTTTTTCAAGCTTCCAGATATCATGAACATATTCTTCAATAGTTCTGTCTGATGAGAACTTACCGGCACTGGCAATATTTAACATCATTGACTTTGCCCATGCCTTTTCATCAGAATATCTTTCGTTAATAATCTTCTGTGCATCCGCATATGAACGGAAATCCTTGAGTATGAAGTATGTGTCCGCTCTTCTGCCGCCCTGATTATTAAGGAGTGAATTGTAAATATCTCTGAATCTTTCTGTATCATCAGGAGAATATTTGCCATTGATAAGTTCCATCAATACCTCACGGATATTCTGGTCATTATTAAATATCTCCATTGGGTCATAACCGCCCTCATTTTCATAGCGGATAACTTCATCAGATGAAAGTCCGAATATTACAGCATTTTCAATTCCGACTTCCTGAACAATCTCAACATTAGCACCATCCATTGTACCAAGTGTCATGGCTCCGTTGAGCATGAACTTCATATTACCTGTACCTGATGCTTCCTTTGATGCTGTAGAAATCTGTTCGCTTACATCTGCTGCCGCGAATATGATTTCACCGTTTGAAACTCTGTAATTTTCAATAAATACTACCTTAATCTTACCATTAATTGAAGCATCGTTATTAATTACATCTGCAACGCTGTTGATAAGTTTGATTGTCTGCTTTGCAATCTTATAACCTGCGGCTGCTTTTGCACCAAAAATAAATGTTCTTGGCTTAATATCCATATCAGGATTCTTCTTTACTTCATTGTAAAGATACATTACATGAAGAATATTAAGAAGCTGTCTCTTATATTCATGAAGTCTCTTAACCTGGACATCAAAAATAGAATTCGGGTCAACATCAATTCCATTATGCTCTTTTATATATTTTGCAAGGCGAACCTTATTTTTATACTTAATCTGCATAAGCTCCTGCTGGCATTTTGCATCATCAACATATACTTTAAGCTTTTTAAGCTGTGTTAAATCTGTAATCCATCCATCGCCGATTTTGTCTGTAATCCATGCTGCAAGAAGCGGATTTGCATGAAGAAGGAATCTTCTCTGCGTGATACCATTAGTCTTATTATTGAACTTCTCCGGCATCATTTCATAGAAATCTTTAAGTTCCTGCTTTTCAAGAATCTCCGTATGAAGTTTTGCAACACCATTTACAGAATATCCTGCACATATTGCAAGATTAGCCATCTTAACCTGACCATCATAAATAATTGCCATCTTGCGGATTTTATCCTGATTGCCCGGATACTTAGCCTTTATTTCTTCTACAAAACGACGATTAATCTCCTCCACAATCTGATAAATTCTAGGAAGAAGTCTTGAGAAAAGCTCAATTGGCCATTTTTCAAGTGCTTCTGCCATAATTGTATGATTTGTATATGCAACAGTCTTAGTTGTTACATCCCATGCTTCATCCCATTCAAGACCTTCTTCGTCCATGAGAATTCTCATAAGTTCCGCTACAGCTACTGTAGGATGTGTATCATTAAGCTGGAAAGTTACCTTTTCATAAAGCTTTCTTACATCATCATGTCTTTCCTTATACTGTGCAATCGCACGCTGTACGCTGGCTGATACAAAGAAATACTGCTGTTTTAAACGAAGTTCCTTACCTGCATAATGATTATCATTAGGATAAAGTACCTCAACAATATTCTTTGCAAGGTTCTCTTCCTCAACCGCTTTCTGATAATCACCCTTATCAAATGAACTTAAATTAAATGTATCTACCGGTTCTGCATCCCATATTCTTAATGTATTAACTGTATTTACGCCATATCCAACAACAGGAACATCATAAGGAATAGCTGTTACAGCTCTGTAATCCTCCTGAACAAACATATCTCTTCCTGTCTTTTCATCTCTGTATGAACGTACATATCCTCCGAACTTAACTACTGTCGGATATTCAGAACGCTTAATCTCAAACGGATTACCGTCTTTAAGCCAGTTATCAGGAACTTCTACCTGATAGCCATCTTTAATCTCCTGCTTAAACATACCATATTTATAACGTATTCCGCATCCATATGCCGGATATTCAAGTGTTGCAAGTGAATCAAGGAAACATGCGGCAAGTCTTCCAAGACCACCGTTACCGAGTGCTGCATCAGGTTCCTGGTCCTCTATGACATTAATATCCATGCCAAGTTCTTCAAGAACTTCCTTCATTTCATCATATGCCATAAGATTAATCATATTGTTACCTAAAGCCCTGCCCATAAGGAATTCCATAGACATATAGTAAACAGTCTTTTTATCCTGTTTTGCATATTCCTTCTGTGTCGCAATCCATCTATCAATTATAATTTCCTTTACAGCATATGCTACAGACTGGAAAAGCTGCTGTTTATCTGCCTCATCAATATTTTTTCTGAATAAGGATTTACAGTTGCTTATAATATTTTTCTTGAATTCATCTTTATTAAACCATGAAGTATTACTCATTCATTTTTCCTCCTGAAATATGGTATTGATAAAATGTTTAAGGCATTATAATTATACTACATTAATTACTTAAAATGCAAATAAGTGCCCGGTTTATTTTTACCAAAACCGGACACTTTTATAATCTGCTGTTTAATTACTGTTTTTCAACGCCTAAAGTTACATCTTCGCCGTTGATATTCCAATCCTTTGTAAATCCTTTTGCTTCACCGGCAATAATATTGTCAGCAAGTACAACTGCTTTAACCTGTTCTGCATTTTTCTCCATAAGAGCTGCAATCTTATCATTTCCAGAAACATATACATTGATTCTGTCCATAACTTCAAATCCTGCATCCTTACGCATTGTCTGGATTTTACTTACAAGTTCTCTTATAAAACCTTCCTCGATAAGTTCAGGTGTAAGCTTTGTATCCATAACAACTGTAATTCCCTTATCAGAATTGGCAACATATCCTTCTGCCTGAACCATCTCGATAAGGAGATCTGCCTTTTCGAGCTGAATATCCTGTCCATTTACAGAAAGTGTGATATATCCTGCATTGTTAAGGTCATCCATAGCCTTATTGCCATCAAGTTCTGAAAGCTGCTTTCTGATTTCACCGAGGAACTTGCCATACTTAGGTCCCAATGTTTTAAGCTGCGGCTTGAATGTGTATGATGTGAAATCTCTTACATCATCCTTATATTCAACGCTCTTTACATTAAGCTCATCTGCGATAATATTTGTAAAGAAATCATCAAGTTTCCATGGTGCTTTGATAAACATCTTTCCGATTGGCTGTCTGTTCTTGATATTTGTTGCATTTCGGCATGCACGTCCGATTACAACTGCATTAAGGACATCTTCCATGTTCTCTTCAAGTTTTGTATCAATCCAGTCTTCATTTACCTTAGGGAAATCGCAAAGGTGAACGCTTATAGGTGCTGTCTTGTCAATGCTGCATACAAGATTTCTGTAAATGCTCTCTGTCATAAACGGAATCATTGGAGCTGCTGCTTTACAAAGTGTAACAAGTGTTGTATACAATGTCATGTAAGCATTAATCTTATCCTGTTCCATTCCCTTTGCCCAGAATCTCTCACGGCATCTTCTTACATACCAGTTAGAAAGTTCATCAACAAAATCTTCAAGAACTCTTGCAGTCTCTGTAATCTTGTAGTTGTTAAGATTGTCATCAACAGTCTTAACCATTGTATTTAACTTTGAAAGAATCCATTTATCCATTACCGGAAGCTTATCATATTCCAAAGTATATTTTGTTGCATCAAAATCATCAATATTTGCATATAATACGAAGAATGCATATGTGTTCCAGATTGTACCCATGAACTTTCTCTGACCTTCTGTAACAGCCTTGTCATGGAAACGGTTAGGAAGCCATGGTGCTGAATTTTCATAGAAATACCAGCGGATTGCATCTGCTCCGTGTTTCTGTAATGCATCAAACGGATCTACTGCATTGCCCTTTGATTTACTCATCTTCTGGCCGTCAGCATCCTGAACATGTCCTAAAACGATAACATTTTCGTAAGGTGCCTTGTTAAATAAGAGTGTTGAAATAGCAAGAAGTGAATAGAACCAGCCTCTTGTCTGGTCAACAGCTTCTGAAATAAACTTGGCTGGGAACTGCTGTGCAAATAATTCCTTATTTTCAAATGGATAGTGATGCTGTGCAAATGGCATTGAACCTGAATCGAACCAGCAGTCGATAACTTCCGGAACTCTCTTCATTGTGCCGCCACACTTGCCACACTTGCATGTAACCGCATCGATATATGGACGGTGAAGCTCGATATCATCAGGACAGTTGTCTGAATGTTCCTTGAGTTCTGCAATGCTTCCGATTGAAAGCATTTCGCCACAATCCTCACACTGCCAGATATTAAGCGGTGTACCCCAATAACGGTTACGGCTGATACCCCAGTCCTGGACATTTTCAAGCCATGCTCCAAAACGTCCTGTTCCGATTGTCTCTGGAATCCAGTTGATTGTCTTATTATTAGCAATGAGATTAGCCTTAACTTCAGGATCTGTCATCTTGATAAACCATGACTCTCTTGCATAATAAATAAGAGGTGTATCACATCTCCAGCAGAATGGATAATCATGCTCAAACTTAGGTGCGTCAAAAAGCTTTCCTTCCTTATCAAGGTCTTTTAATACTTCCGGATCCGCTTTCTTAACAAATAATCCGGCATAAGGTGTTTCTTCTGTCAAATCACCCTTGCCATCAACAAACTGCACAAATGGAAGGTCATATTTTCTGCCTACTTTGGCATCATCTTCACCAAATGCAGGTGCAATATGAACGATACCTGTACCATCTGACATAGTTACATATGTGTCACATGTAACAAAATGTCCCTTCTTGTGCTGTTTTGCGGCACAATCAGCTGCACACTGATATAATGGTTCATACTCTTTATACTCTAAATCCTTACCTTTGTAAGTCTCTAATACTTCATAATCAATACCGGCACCATTTGCGTCTTTTGCATCCTCATCAAGTGACTCGCCTTTTACAGTCTGTCCCGCCTTAACTGCAAGTCCGCCTAATACTTTGTCAAGAAGTGCCTCTGCCATATAATAAGTATATCCGTCAGCAGCTTTTACCTTAACATATGTCTCATCAGGATTTACACAAAGGGCAACATTAGACGGAAGTGTCCAAGGCGTTGTTGTCCATGCAAGGAAATAAGCATCTTCGCCGACAACCTTGAAACGTACTACTGCTGAACGCTCTTTTACAGCCTTATATCCCTGTGCAACCTCATGAGAAGAAAGAGGTGTGCCACATCTTGGACAGTAAGGAACAATCTTAAAACCTTTATAAAGAAGTCCCTTATCCCAAATCTGCTTTAAAGCCCACCATTCAGACTCGATAAAGTTATTGTCATAAGTAACATAAGGGTTATCCATATCAGCCCAGAAACCTACAGTAGATGAGAAATCCTCCCACATGCCCTTATATTTCCATACACTCTCTTTACAATGCTTGATAAATGGCTCAAGACCATACTCTTCAATCTGTTCCTTGCCATCAAGTCCGAGCTTCTTTTCAACTTCAAGCTCAACAGGAAGACCATGTGTATCCCATCCTGCCTTACGTGGAACCATGTATCCTTTCATTGTACGGTATCTTGGAATCATATCCTTAATAACTCTTGTAAGGACATGACCGATATGAGGCTTACCGTTAGCCGTTGGAGGACCATCATAGAATGTATATGTCTCTCCCTCTTTACGATTTTCAATACTTTTTTCAAAAATGTCATTTTCTTTCCAGAACTTCTCGACTTGTTTTTCTCTATCAACAAAATTAAGTTCCGGTGATACCTTTTCGTATACCATCTTAAAAATCCATCCTTTCATAATTGTGCCAATTCTAATAATCTGCGTCACCAGCAAATGTTCAATGCACATAAAACAATCTGATATCCGCATTAAAAAAGCCCCTGCCGTAATAAACGACAGGGGAATTATCGACCTAATCTTAATTACGACATACCAGCATATGCGTCCCTTTTAACGGTAGGATTTCCGTCCCGGCTTAATTGAAGTGCTTTCATGTTCCGCTACGCTTACACGCCCGAAACAAACTCCGTTCAGCCCAGATGCTTGGAAGTGATGTTCAGATATAAGCTACTCGTACCGGCTCTCACCACCCCGGCTCGCTGCGACTTTTCCTTATATCCTACTGTCTTCGTCATTGCAGTTGGCTTTATTGTATATAACAAGGTCTGAAATGTCAAGCACTTGTCTGCCTTGCTCTTATCTTAGTACAAATTGTACTAAAAATCACATAATTATCTTTGTACATCAAATGAAGCATTGTTCATAAGTCTCTTAATCTGATCTACACTTGTGATATTTGTATCGCCTCGGATAGCATGCTTCATTACAGAAGATGCAACAGCAAAATCAACTGTCTCCTGTGGTGTCATATCATTCTGCATAAGTGCATAAATAAGACCTGATGAAAATGCATCACCACCACCGACACGGTCAACAATTTCAAAGTTAATCGTCTTACTCTCATAAGTCTCTCCATTAGTATAGAAGAAAGCTTTGAGAGAATTGTTGCTGCCTGAGTGAACATATCTTACAGTTCTTCCGATTGCTTTCATATGATACTGCTCATCAATAGCCTTAAATACTCTGTCCATATCCTTAAAAGACGGATCCATTGTAAGACCATCTTTGACATCTGTTCCGTCTGGATTGTATACATGAATAGGTTCTATACCAATCAATACATCTACATATGGAAGATACTTACTAAGAACATCTCTGGCTGTACTGAATGACCATAATGTACTTCTGAAATTAGGGTCAAAACTTACAGTAAGTCCAAGCTTCTTTGCAGCCTTAACAGCCTTGTCTATAAGGCGGCGGCAGTTATATGAAAGTGCCGGTGTAATACCGCTTAAATGAAGCCAGTCATAATCTTTTAATATATTTTCAAAATCTACATCCTTATAATCATATTCAGCAAATGCAGAACCTGAACGGTCATAGATTACCTGTGAAGGTCTTACAGATACACCCTCTTCAAGATAATACAGTCCCATTCTTCCGTCTGCCTTGATAATATGCTTTGTATGTACATCATTTGCCTTAAAATAATTAATAGCAGACTTACCAATATCTGAATCCGGAAGTACAGTAAAAAATGTACTGTCAACTCCGAGATTTGCCAAAGATACTGCCACGTTTGCCTCAGCACCGCCATAATTTACAATATAATTATGAGTAGATACAATCTTTTCATAATTTGGCGGAGATAATCTTAACATCAATTCTCCGATTGCTATGAACTTCATATATTTCTCCTTTTTAGTAACGAACTACATATACATTTTTATGATACTACGTAAGGCACAAAAAAGCAAATCAAATTCATTGCAAATAGGACTTATTTCGTATATACTATAGAAAAAGATTCGTATTTTATTATTAAAACATATTACAAAGAAAGAGCAGGTGCTTCTTATGGATACATTTGAAGTTTTGAATAATTTACTTGTAAAACTGTTTAATGACATTTTAGACGTAGAGGAAAAAGCCCTCATAACTGATGAATTCAAAGACATTTCCGTTACAGACATGCATATTATTGAAGCTGTCGGAACAGAAGAACCTCGTACAATGACTGCCATCTCCAAAACACTCGGCGTTACAATGGGAACACTTACTATAGGAATGAATGCACTTGTCAAAAAGGGATATATAATACGTACACGCAATCCGAAAGACAGAAGAATCGTATTTGCCACACTCACACCAAAAGGCGTGAGTGCATACAAACATCATGCTGCATTTCACAAAGACATGATTGACAGCGTTATGGATAGTCTGAACGAAGAAGAGGCTGCCGTTCTTACAAAGTCTCTCAACAAACTTGAAGACTTTTTCGGTCAGTGGAAGTAATCCGACACTGCCGTTCTTATTCTACTTTCCCCATATCTCTTCTGCGATTTCTTTAACAAGTTTAAGTTTTGCCCACTGCTCATCTTCTGTGAGCTTATTTCCGATTTCGCAAGATGCAAATCCACACTGCGGACTAAGATATAATCTGTCAAGAGGGGCAAACTTTTCTGCTTCACGTATTCTTGCTATCACCTGTGCTTTATCCTCAAGTACAGGTGATTTTGTTGTTATAAGACCAAGCACAACCTTCTTATTGCCTGAAACCTTTGCAAGAGGCTCAAATCCACCTGAACGCTCATCATCAAATTCAAGATAATATGCATTTGCATTTTCCTCGCCGAAAAGCACGTCTGCAACGGGTGTATACGCACCGCTGCTTGCATATGTAGAATGGAAATTGCCACGGCACACATGTGTATTAATAATCATATCCTCCGGTGCCTGGTCAATCACTCTGTTATTAATATCTTTATATAATTTCTGGACTTCTTTTAATCCTTCAAATGTCTTTTTCCCATATACCAAAGTTGCTGTCTTATCTGCCAGCATGCCCCATGTACAGTCATCAAGCTGAAGATTGCGGCAGCCTGCTTTGTATAAATCATCAATAAATGAAGCATAAGCCTTTACAATATCATCTGCAAGTTCATCATCAGATGAATAATACTTTTCTGTCTCAACTCTGTTGAAAGGCATTGTAAACTGTGCAAAGAACTGTGCCGGTGCAGGAATTGTCTGTTTTGCAACTGTTTCTTCGTCCTCAAACTGCTTTACAAATCTGAAATGTTCCACAAATGGATGTTCCTTTGAAGATTTTACCTTTCCAACAAGAAATGTATCATCAATCATTGCAGCTTCGCCATGGAACGGAAGTCCTGTCTTTGTCTCAACATGTCCTATTCCATCAAATCCCCACATAAAATCAAGATGCCATGTTGCTCTCCTGAACTCGCCATCTGTGATAACATGGTATCCTATTTCTTTTAATTTGCCTACAAGTTCTGTAATCGCTTCATCTTCAACCTTCTTTAACTCATCATATCCGATATCACCATCATCGAACTTTCTTCTTGCCTCCTTTAATTTTTCAGGACGCAAAAAGCTTCCGACATGGTCATATCTGAATGGTGTTTCTAATCTGCTCATCTATTTTTCCTCCAAATTTATAATAATTTTCTGTTTTCTGTGAGTCTTATTATAAATTGAAGTTTTGTCATCTGTATAATACATAAAAATATATGTTTGACATAGTTTAAAACTATGTCAAATTATTCTATTTGATATTACTTCCCATTATTGCAGATACTTTTTTAATGCTTCAATATATGTATTTCCAAGCCTGCTTATCATGCCTTTTCTATGTGTGATATATCCTATACGCATGTCTTTTTCATCTGCAAGCGGAACTGCAATTATATCTTTTCCATTAAGTTTTTTGTCAATAATTCCGCTGCATACCGTATATCCGTTTAATCCTATAAGCAGATTAAAAAGCGTTGCACGGTCTCTCACCCTGATATTTTTCTTTCTTTCATAAGTTGAAAATATTTCCTCTGAAAAATAAAACGAATTGTGCTCTCCCTGTTCATATGACAGATACGGATATGCTTCCAGTTGTTCATTTGTAATAATTTGCTTTCCAGCCAGTGGGTGCCTCCTGCTTATGAAAACATGTGGTTTTGCCGAATAAAGCTGATGGAATTCCAAATCATTGGATTTTAAAATTTTATTAAGAACGACATCATTAAAATCATCCATAAAAATAATTCCCAACTCACTGTTCATCTTAGCAACATCTTCTATAATCTCGTACGTCTGCGTCTCACGTATGCTGAAATCATATTCATCCTGTCCGTATTTTTTTATCAAATCAACAAATGCATTAACCGCGAATGAATAATGCTGCGTTGAAATACAGAATTTCTTCTTTCCACCACCGCCACCTTTATATTTATCTTCAAGAACCTCTGCCTGTTCCAGCACCTGCCTCGCATATCCCAGAAAATCCTCACCGTCTTTTGAAACAATTATTCCTTTATTAGTTCTTGTAAATATTTCAATATTCATTTCTTTTTCAAGTTCGTGTATTGCATTAGTAAGGCTCGGCTGTGAAATATATAACTTTTCTGCAGCCTCTGTAATCGTTCCTGTCTGTGCAACTGTTATTGCATATTTTAATTGTTGAAGTGTCATATTCTACCTGCCTTCCATAATAACTTTCTGCAATTCTCTTGCCGCAGAGTTGAGTGGATGTCTTGAATCGTATACCATACAGATATTTCTTCCGGGAATTTCATCTCTTAACTGGATTCTGACAATTTCATTTTTATTAATTGCCTCTGCCGCCATCGGCTCTGGAATAAATGCAAGCCCAAGTTCACTCTTCACAAGAGGAAGTATCTGGTCTGTCGTTGCCGCCTCCGTGTCCGGATTAAGTTCAAGTCCATGCGACAAAAATATTTTGTTATAAAAATCATACGTTGCTGTCTCTCGTCCAAGACATATAAGCGGATAATCCTTTAATTCGCTGAGCGAAAGTTCCTGGCTTCCAAGTGCCGTAAATGTTTTTCCACCTATAAGAATCTCCCTGAACGGAACTAATTTCACGCTTTTTAATGGTGACTCAACATCTGCTGGCGTGGATACAACCGCAAAATCAATTATTCCATTCTTAACTGCATCTATCGCCTGAGGTGTTGAGTGATTATATATTTTCAGCCTTATTCCCTGATACATCATATGAAACGATTTCAATTTATCAAGAAGAAATATATTAAGAGCCGTCTCGCTCGCTCCGATAGAAATACTTCCGTGCGAAAGGCTCATGCTGTCAGAAAGTTCCTCCTCTGCCTCAAATATCTGTGCCATTGCCGCTGAGACCCTTATGTACAGTTTTTCACCCTCAGGCGTAAGCTCAACTCCTCTGTTTGTTCTCACAAACAGAAGTGTGTTAATCTGCTGTTCCAGACAATTCATTGCTCTCGTAACATTTGGCTGGCTGTTTCCAAGTACATGTGCCGCCTTTGTAAAATTATGATACTTCGCCACATAGAAAAAAATCTTATAATACTCAAAATTTACATTCATAACCCCCTGCCTCCTGTTTATTCTTATTATGTCAGAAATCTGCAACCACTATAAACGTTCATCTGTCATATCAATTGCTTATGTTTATTATATCAATTATAGTTTTTACTTATCGCAAATTCAATAGTATAATTTAGCCAATTCGGAAAAAGAAAACAAGGAGGAAAAGCCTCTGCTCCCATAGTGGTCGCATTTTCCTTCGGAAAACAAGGAGGAAAAGCCTCTGCTCCCATAGTGGTCGCATTTTCCTTCGGAAAACAAGGAGGCTAATATGCTTACAGCAGTAACAGGAATCAACTGGGGCGATGAAGGCAAAGGCCGTGTAATCGATCTGCTTGCCGAAAATGCCGATGTTGTTGTCAGATATCAGGGCGGAAACAACGCCGGACATACAGTTGTAACAGACAATTGTAAATTTGTACTTAATCTTCTTCCATCAGGAATATTACATCCTGATGTCACATGCATCCTTGGTGATGGCATGGTTGTAGATTTAGACCATCTTGAAAACGAGGTTGAAAGCATAAGAGAGAAAGGAATTGTAATTTCTCCTCAGAATTTAAAGCTCTCAAAGCATGCTACTATATCAATGCCATGGCATAAAATTCAGGATGAACTTGAAGAAGACAGACTTGCAAAAACAGGTTCTGCCTTTGGTTCTACACGCCGCGGCATTGCATACGCATACAGCGATAAATATAAGAAAAAAACATTGCGTCTCGGCGACCTTCTTCATCTTGACAAACCACATATTCAATCAAGATTAAAAACTATGCTTGAATACAAAAATCTGGAACTGGGCGGCTGCTACCACCAAGCTCCAATGTCTTATCCTGCTCTTTTATCATGGTGTGAAAAAAAGGCTGAACAATTTGCTCCATATATTACAGATACCGGAAATTACATTGCAGCTGCCCTCTCCAATCACCAAAAAGTTGTTCTTGAGGCTCAGCTCGGTGCCATGCGTGACATCGATTATGGAATTTTCCCATACACCTCAAGCTCATCAACTATCTCCGCATATGGTCCTATCGGTGCCGGCATTCCGGGAACTTTGCCTGACCACATCGTCGGTGTGTTAAAGGCTTATTCTACATGTGTCGGTGCAGGACCATTCACGGCAGAAAAAGCAATGCCGGAAAAATGGATGGAATCACTAAGAAAATCCGGCGGTGAATACGGTGCTGCAACAGGACGTCCTCGCCGTGTCGGTCCATTTGACGCCGTAGCCTCTGCTTATGGTCTGAAATGCCAGAATGCTGATAAAATCGCACTCACAAAACTCGATGTATTAAGCCATATGGATGAAATTCCGGTAATCACAGCATATAAATTAAACGATGAACTTATAACTGAATTTGATCCATTAGACGATTTAGACAGCATGACTCCTGTCATCCAAATGCTTCCTGGCTGGAATACTGACATTTCAAAATGCAGGAAATATGAAGAGCTGCCTGAAAATGCAAGAAAATACATTGAAACTCTTGAACATCTTTTGAATCATGAAATTCAGTTTATTTCTGTAGGAGCTGAACGAAATCAATATTTAACAAAGGGAGAATGGTTATGAGACACTTGATTGATACACTTGATTTTACACTTGAAGAAACTAAAAATTTATTAGATCTTGCTGACAGAATCAAACAAAATCCTGATGCCTACAGCCATGTTGCCGACGGAAAAAGAATTGCAACACTCTTTTATGAGCCAAGTACAAGAACACGTCTGTCATTTGAATCAGCAATGCTCAGCCTTGGAGGTCAGGTAATAGGATTCGCCGGTGCTGAAATGTCAAGTGCAAGCAAAGGTGAAACAGTTGCCGATACTTCCCGCGTTGTAAGCTGCTACGCCGATATTATTGCAATGAGACATCCAAAAGAAGGTGCTCCGCTGGTTGCATCAATGTATTCTTCAATTCCTGTAATAAATGCCGGTGATGGCGGTCATAATCACCCGACACAGACTCTCATCGATTTAATGACCATAAGACAACTGAAAGGCCACCTTGATAATATTACTATCGGATTCTGCGGCGACTTAAAATTCGGACGAACTGTACACTCACTCGTAAACAGTCTTGTGCGTTACAAAAACAATCGTTTTTACTTTATCTCTCCCGATGAATTAAAAGTGCCCGCATATACAATAGAAGACACATTAAAACCTTATAATTCAGAATATTATGAGGTTTCAAGCCTTGAAGAAACACTTCCTAAGCTTGATGTACTCTATATGACACGAGTACAAAAGGAACGTTTTTTTAGCGAAGATGAATACTTACGCCTCAAAGATACATATATTCTCAACCGTGAAAAACTTAATCTTGCCAAGCCTGATATGCCGGTTTTACACCCACTTCCAAGAGTTGATGAAATATCAACAGACGTTGATGATGACAACCGTGCTGCATATTTCAAGCAGGTACAGAACGGAAAATATGTACGTATGGCAGTAATTATGGCCTTACTTGAAATTACCGACCCACTTACCGGTCAAAAAGTGTTATAATGTTAAAACATTACCCAAAAAACACTTTACGGAGGAATATAAAATGAAACACAAAATACACGGACAGATGTCTGACTCATTCTTAACCGCTGCATTTTTATCAGTTTCAGGTGGTCTACAGGACGCATACACATACATATTCCGTGGAAAAGTATTTGCCAATGCACAGACAGGAAACATTGTTTTGTTAAGCCAGAGCATTGCAGAAAAGAACTGGCATCTTGCACTTCATTATCTTGTGCCGCTTGTATTTTTTGCTTTGGGCATTGCCGTCTCGGAATTCGTACACATCAAATACCGTAAAATTCAAAAATTCCATTGGCGGCAGCTTGTGGTTCTCAATGAAATAATTCTTCTTTTTGTGGTAGGTTTCCTGCCTCTGGAATTGAATCTTCTTGCCAACGCAATTGTTTCATTTTCATGTGCAATGCAGGTACAGGCATTCAGAAAAGTAAACGGATATGCATTTGCAAGTACAATGTGCATCGGCAATATGAGAAGCGGTGTTGAATCACTTTGTGCATACGTTAAAACAAAGGATAAAAAAATCCTTCATAAATCGCTTTGTTACTGGGCTATTATCATAATGTTTGCAATTGGTGCAGGACTTGGCGGATATTTCATTAAGTTCTTTAACATGCGTACCATCTGGGTTTCATGTGGACTCTTATTTGTAAGTTTTATGATTATGTTTATAAAAGAAGATGTTCCCGAAATAGAAAAAGATGTGCGTAAACTTGAAAAAGATATTAAAAAACAGTAAAAATCACCCCCGGTAGTCAGCACTTACTGACCGCCGGGGGTTTTAGACTTTTAAATATTTAATTTTATAAATCTTTGAATATCTGATGTCTGTATTTATTCAATGCAAACAGAAGAAGCATACCGAGAATACCACATACAATAATCTCTCCGCCGCCTACCGTAAGCATAAAGAATGGAATCATTCCCTCACTGCCATACGCATATTTTAATACCCATGGTACTATAATTGTGTTGGCAATAATTGGAGGAAGAGGGGCAAGCCATTTGTTTTTACGAAGCAAATATGTACCAACTGCACCAATAAGTGTTGCAATGCTTCCGAATACAATATCCCAGATTACTGCTCCGCCAAGTATGTTAGCGATGAGACAGCCGATAAACAATCCCGGTATAGCCGCCGGTGTAAAGTATGGGAGTATTGTCAATGCTTCTGCAACCCTGAACTGTATCGGACCAAAGCTCCAATAGTCAAAAACAATGACAAGCACTACGTAAATCGCAGCAATAACTGCACCTTGTGTAATAAACACAGCCTTTTTGTTTTTCATATTAAATTTTCTCCTTTAGTTTTGTTTTACGAGTGGAAGGTCT
>ERZ791887.759-NODE-759-length-27045-cov-4.825787_pt1 | contig 27045 bp, 28 predicted proteins | sample MGYA00510157_ERZ791887 | MGnify/ENA primary metagenome ERZ791887 (study PRJEB30046, sample SAMN00792112) | human gut metagenome | study: EMG produced TPA metagenomics assembly of the A metagenome-wide association study of gut microbiota in type 2... | reverse complement strand
CTCGAAAAATTAAGAAATGTATGAATATACACTAAAATTGGGGAAATGAACAGCGAGAACACATTTCCGAAAAGGTAGTTGTATTTATCTTGTTTAGCCGCTACTTTTCACCCGCAAATGACCTTGGAAGCCAGACTCCCGAATGTTTGTGGTAAATAACCCCTTGACATGGTAGGTAAATTGTGGTATAACATATTTACCTACTGAAACGGTTGGCAGAAAACGCCCGCAGGGTGCTTATTCCAGTACCGCAGATTATAGAAAAGGAGACCCCCTTATGATATATGCAGATAATGCTGCCACTACCCAAATGTGTCCGGCAGCCATCGAGGCCATGACCAAGTGCATGACCGAAAATTACGGCAATCCCTCCAGCCTGTATGCCTACGGCCAGCAGGCAAGGGAAATCCTGGATGATGCCAGAGAGCGGATTGCCAAGTGCCTGGGCTGTACCGCCCGAGAAATCACCTTCACCTCCGGCGGCAGCGAGGCCGATAACCAGGCCATCTTCTCCGCCGCTGCCCTGGGTGCAAAAAAGGGAAAGAGGCACATCATCTCCACCGCCTTTGAGCATCACGCCGTGCTGCACACCCTGGACAAGCTCAGAGCGCAGGGCTTTGAAATCACCCTGCTGGATGTACACAAAAACGGCATCGTCACTGCTCAGCAGGTGCGGGATGCCATTCGGGATGACACCTGCCTGGTGACTGTAATGTTCGCCAACAATGAAATCGGCACGATTCAGCCCATTGCGGAAATTGGCGCTGTGTGCCGGGAAAAGGGCGTTTTGTTCCACACCGATGCCGTCCAGGCTGTGGGTCACATCAAGGTGAACGTGGCTGAGCAGAACATTGATATGCTCTCCCTTTCCGCCCACAAGTTCCATGGCCCCAAGGGCATCGGCGTGCTGTATGCCAAGCGGGGCGTGATGCTCAGCAGCCTCATTAACGGCGGCGCACAGGAGCGCGGCAAGCGCGCCGGCACCGAGAACCTGCCCGCTATCGTGGGCATGGCGGCGGCACTGGAGCAGGCAACAGCCAATCTGGATGGTTATGCTGCGAAGCTCATTCCCCTGCGGGATAGGCTGATTGCCGGCCTGGATAAAATTCCCTACGGTGAGCTGAACGGTGACCGGGAGCACCGCGTTCCCGCTACGGTGAACTTCTGCTTCGAGGGCATCGAGGGGGAGGCACTGCTGCTGCTGCTGGACGACAAGGGAATCTGCGCCTCCTCCGGCTCCGCCTGCACCTCCGGCAGTCTTGACCCCAGCCATGTGCTGCTGGCCATTGGCCGCCCCCACGAGGTTGCCCACGGCTCGCTGCGGTTGTCCCTGGGCGATGATGCCACCGAGGCCGATGTCGACTATATTATTGAGGCCGTCAGCGATGTGGTTGCCTACCTTCGGAATATGTCCCCCTTCTGGCGCGACCTTGTAAGCGGCAAGCGCCCCCATGTATTTGCAGAATAAGGAGAAATTAGTTATGGCTCTGTACAGTGAAAAAGTAATGGATCATTTCCGCAATCCCCGCAATGTGGGCGTGATTGAAAATGCGGACGGCGTGGGCGAGGTTGGCAATCCCGTCTGCGGCGACATCATGAAAATCTATCTGAAAATTGACAATGATACCATTTCTGACGTGAAGTTCGAGACCTTTGGCTGCGGCAGCGCCATTGCCTCCAGCTCCATGGCTACCGAGATGATTAAGGGCAAGCCCATCTCTGAGGCAATGAAGTTGACGAACAAGGCAGTGACCGAGGCACTGGATGGTCTGCCCGCCCACAAGCTGCACTGCTCTGTGCTGGCTGAGGAGGCAATCAAGAAGGCGCTGAAGGACTACTATGACCGCAACGGCATTGAATATGACCACAGCCAGTTCCCGGACTGCGAGAGCTGCGCACACTGCCATGTGGAGTAAATCGCCAAGGGAGGGCACAATATGCTGATTTCCTCCCGTGGCCGGTATGCGCTGCGCGTGATGATTGACCTTGCCGAGCATGATGACGGCACATATACCCCTATGAAAGAGGTGGCTTGCCGCCAGGATATCAGCCTGAAATATCTGGAGCGGATTCTCCCAATTCTGGTTGCCGCCAAAATGATTGAGGGCATCCATGGCAAGGGGGGCGGCTACCGCCTGACCCGGAAGCCGGAAGCGTACCGCATCAGCGACATTCTGCGGCTGACCGAAGGAGATTTGGCTCCCGTTGCCTGCCTGGAATGCGATGCGCCGGACTGCAAGCGCACCGCCGACTGCCGGACGCTGCCCATGTGGCGGGAGCTGAACCGCCGGGTAAACGAATACCTGGATAGCGTGACCATCGCGGATTTGATGAAATAACAAAGGCTGCACCCCAGAACCATTCCGGGATGCAGCCTCCTTTTTATTGTTTCTTCATCTGTTTTTTAATTTCATACATGGCATTGTCTGCCTGGTGCAGCAGCACCTCCGGGTCTTTGGGATTGCAATCTGTCCAGGCATAGCCAATGGCGGCAGAAATGGTCAGTTCATTTTGGGAATCTGCCGCCGCAATTTCCCGCCGCAGGGCTTCTGCAAAGGCTTCCGTCTCCAGCTGACTGACATCTTTCAGCCGCACCGCAAATTCGTCGCCGCCCAGGCGGTAGCCGCTCATCTTCTGCCCCAAGGCGCGTTTCAGGCAGGCTGCAATCTGAAGCAGCAATTCGTCTCCCCGGTGGTGCCCCATGGAGTCATTGATTACTTTCAGATTATTGGCATCCATCATCACATAGGCAAGTGCCCCGCCAAAGGATGCATCCGCAGCACTGTCCCGCTGGAATGCAGCCCGGTTGCCAAGACCGGTCATCATATCCGTATAGGCCATTCGGGCATATGTTGCCACATTGGCATTCTCCTGAATCTGCTCGCAGGCTGCAATCCATGCTGTCTCCGCCAGCGCGAGAATGAAGCCCAGCATACCAAGAATATAGCATTTGGAGTAGGTGAGGATGCCATCCACATAAAAGCTGGCCAGCGCCAATACACTGAATATCGCAAAAATTGCGTAGCCAACCATAAAACAGCGAAGCTTATGACACTTCTTCTGTTTTAACTCCTGAAGCCCAAAATACAATGTCAGTGAAATGGTTGCTGCCATCAGCAAATGCGCTGCAATCAACACCAGGAATACCAGCATCGCTCCGCAAAGGTATTGCACCACATAACAGCCCAGCAGCGCCAGAAAAATACCCTTCAGCACCGTAAAACTCTTCTGGTGTCCCGTTAGTATCTGAGCAGCAAAGGACAACATTGGGATGGGCATTGAAAAGAATGCCAGGAAAGATAAAAGCTCTATGACACCTGATTTTTGGCTGACCAGCAGTAAGATTCTGGAATCCGTCAGCACCCAAAAGCCGGCGCAGAAAATATACAGACCCAGCGTCATTAAAATGCGGCAGGTATCCATGGATTTCACGGAGCGCATATAAACGCCTGTGACGATGCAAAGCAGACTCAACAGTACCGCCATGATAAAAAATAGGACAGCATAACCGCTATCTTTCAAAATGGCAAACACCGCCGCTCCCTTTTCACCAATGGCGACTTTGGACTGCCTGACGGAAATGTTTGCAGCAGCACTGTCACAAGAAAAGCAAATGGTTAGCATTTTACCGTCCGCAGGCAACGGAATGAAATGGTATGCACCGCTCTGGGGGTTGCTGACTTCGTAAATCAGCCGGTCATCCACCAGCACCCGATACCACTTCCAGTTGGAGCGCAAGAAGAGAATCTGCTCTGCTTTTTCATGGGGCTGCGGGATTGTGCAGATAAAGCTTGCTTCATTTTTCTGGGGGTTTTGGCTCCACACACCACTGACTGCATTAAACGTGCCATAGTGAACGTCATTTGGCAGTTGCTCCTTTTGCACACAGAGAAATATTGCAACAATTGTGGCACACAGGAGCAGCACTGCAAGGGTGCGCTTTCCGTATTTCATGATTATCTTCCCAGCAACTGCCGCAGACGAATGCACAGGGCATCCACACTTTCTTCCTTCGTTGCCCAGCTGGTGCAGAAGCGGACGGCGCGGTGCGTTTCATCTACCCGCTCCTGTTCGGAAAAGACAAAGTCTTCCGCCAAGGCATCCAGCACCCCGTCGGGCAAAACGGGAAACAGCTGATTGGTGGTGTTCTCCACCAGGAAGGGGACACCCAACTCCTTCAGGCAATGGCGCAGCTTGTCCGCCAGCCGGTCTGCATGGGCTGCAATTTTTTCATACAGGTCGTCTTCCATCAGGGCATCAAACTGAACACCCAGCAGCCGCCCCTTGGCCAGCATTCCGCCGTGCTGCTTGATGAGATAGCGGAAGTCCTCCTGGAGCGCAGGGTTTGTGATAACCACCGCCTCGCCAAAGAGAGCACCAACCTTGGTGCCGCCGATGTAGAACACATCACAGAGATTCGCCAGGTCCTCCATGGTCACATCATTGCCCCGGGCTGCCAGACCGTAGCCCAGCCGCGCACCATCCACAAACAGGTAAAGTCCACGGGCGCGGCAGACGGCAGAGAGTGATTCCAATTCTGCTCTTGTATACAGGGTTCCCAGCTCCGTGGGGTTGGAAATATACACCAGCTTCGGCTGCACCGTATGCTCAAAGGAGGTGCTGGCGTAGTGCTCCCGCACGGTGTCCTCCACCTGCTGGGCGGTGATTTTTCCATCGTGATGGGGAACCCACAGCACCTTGTGGCCGGTGGCTTCCACGGCACCGGTCTCGTGGACATTGATGTGAGCGGTGTCCGCTCCCAGTGCTCCCTGGTGGGGGCGCAGGGCGGCATCAATCACAGTCATATTGGTTTGGGTTCCGCCCACCAAAAAATGGACGGCAACATCCTCCCGGCCACATTTCTTCCTGATTTTGGCGGCGGCAGCAGCGCAATACGCATCCTCGCCATAGCCGGGGGTTTGCACCATATTGGTTGCAAGCAGCCGCTCCATCACCTTTTCATGGCAGCCTTCGCTGTAATCGTTGTTAAAATAAATCATCGAAATGCTCCTCTACTGACTGATTGTACCCCCATTATAGCCCCAACCGAGAATCTTGTCAAATTAAAAAGGGGTCTACTTTTTCTATAGCGAAAGGGTCAGGCTCATCGCCTGACCCTAACATTTTATCATAGAACCAAAGAAAAAATGGTGCCGCTAACCGGACTCGAACCGGTACGGAGTTGCCTCCAGCGGATTTTAAGTCCGCGATGTCTACCATTCCATCATAACGGCATTTCCTCTATAACGGGAAGATTATAGCACATTTTTACCCTAGCGTCAAGAACAATACTTCTCCAGTTCAAGACGATTGCATGAGTTGCAAATGTGTGAACACATTGTCAATAGAATGAGCGACGTAGGGGTCGCCAACCTGACGACCCACCAGCTCTCGGTTTCCACCGCACCGGGTAGGGGCGGCTCGAAGCCGCCCGCTGCGGCGCAGCCGCTCAACATTCACCGAACCGCTTGGTTGCGTGAGCTTCGGGAGGCTAAGAGCCTCCCCTACAGCGTAGCTGCTAACATTCAATGAAATGCTCAGTGGACAGTCTGTGCATCTGCGGAAAATATAAAATCCGTCGGGCGAATGCTCGGCGGATTTTTCATATTCACAAAGGGGAGGGGGAATCAGTCAATTTTTTCGTAGTCGAAAAACTCCCGTCTCAGCCGGTCGCCCACGTTCAGTCCTTCGGGCAGCAGCGCCAGGGCAACCTGCCCCTCCGCGCCGGTGCTGTCGTAGCGGATGATGGCGTAGTCCCCGGCAATGTCAATGACGGTGCAGGTATCGCTCATAGAGCACACTCCTTTTGGTAGGCGGAGGTCATTGCTTCTGGGCAATTATCCGATACCAGTCAATTTTGGAAAAATCAGTTTCAGGGAGAAAACAGGGGACTGGCTTTATTTCGGGAGTGCCATAGCCCATTTCTTGCAGCTTGGATGTGACTAGTTCCAGGGAAAATGGGTTGTAATGCTCCTCAAAGATTTCCTTTTGGACAATCTTGTTGTCCCGCTCAAAGGTATATACCAGATTAAAGGTGATGCTGCCGTCTGGGGCGTGATCCCATACCTGCATCAGATTGATTCTGGTGCCGTCCCGAAAAAAAGGATTGTAGAAGTAAAACCGCTGCTTTTCTTGCTGGATTTTCTCCCAGTTGCGGGAATCAAGGCAGAGATAACCGCCGGGCTTTACATGGGCATCCATCTGGGCAAGCGTATGCACTACATCCTCGTTTGAAACATAGGCCAGGGAGTTGCCTGTACTGGTGACGCAGTCGAACAGCCGGTCACCCCAGGCGGATAAGTCCCGGAAATCGCAGCATTTCAGTTCCAATGGCTTTCCCTTGGCAGCAGCCTTTTCTTGGCACTTTTCCAGCATGGAGCTGCTTAAATCGGAGCCGCACAGCGTAATGCCTAATTCCTGTAACGGCAGGGTCATTGCACCGGCTCCGATACTGATGTCAAGAAGCGTCTCGACCTTTCGACCTACCAGAAGGGTCTGCCAGTCGTTCCGAACAATACGGCTCCTGTCCTCGTTTTCAATCAAGTCGTAGATGTCGGCACGTTCGTATAGCTTTTCCATAACGCATCGTCCTTTTTATACTGTTCCGAAAAAACGCTGCCCGGTTGGAATAACCGAGCAGCGCTTTTCGTTCGTTATCTATCTGATGGATGCTGCCCGAAGGCGGAACTGAGAATTAGTCCTTGTACATCTCAACCAGCTTCAGCAGGTGCTCGTAACGCTCCTTGGCAGCAGCCTCGTTCTTCGCGAACAGATCGGTTGCACGCTCGGGGAACTCACGGGTCAGACGGCTGTAGCGAGCCTCGTTCATCAGGAACTCCTGATAGCCATCCTTGGGAGCCTTGGAGTCCAGAGTGAACTTGCCGGTCTCCTTGGAGGGATCGAAGCGGAACAGATTCCAGTAGCCGCACTCCACAGCCTTCTTCATCTCAGCCTGGCAGTTGGTCATGCCGCCCTTGATGGAGTGCATCTCACAGGGAGCGTAGCCGATGACCAGAGAAGGACCGTGGTAGGCCTCAGCCTCGGTGATGGCCTTGATGGTCTGAGAGGGGTTAGCGCCCATGGCGACCTGAGCAACGTAAACATAGCCGTAGCTCATGGCAATCTCAGACAGGGACTTCTTCTTGGTTTCCTTACCGGAGGCAGCGAACTGAGCAACCTGACCGATGTTGGAAGCCTTGGAGGCCTGTCCGCCGGTGTTGGAGTAAACCTCGGTATCGAAGACGAACACGTTGACATCCTTGTTGGAAGCCAGAACGTGGTCAACGCCGCCGAAGCCGATGTCGTATGCCCAGCCGTCGCCGCCGAAGATCCACACGGACTTCTTGGACAGGTACTCCTTCTTGGAGAGGATGTCCTTGACGGTGTCGCAGCAGACATGAGCTTCCAGGTTGGCAACCAAAGCCTTCGTAGCAGCCTTGTTGGCCTCGCCGTCGTTGTAGGAATCCAGCCAAGCCTGGCAAGCAGCCTTGCGGTCCTCGTCAGCGGTGTTTTCCATCACGGCCTTGACCTTGTTCGCCAGGGACTCACGGATGACAGCCTGTGCCGTGTACATACCCAGGCCGTGCTCTGCGTTATCCTCGAACAGGGAGTTAGCCCATGCGGGACCATGACCCTCAGCATTGACGGTGTAGGGAGCAGTAGCAGCGGGGCCGCCCCAGATGGAGGAGCAACCGGTGGCGTTGGAAATGTACATCCGATCGCCGAACAGCTGGGTCACCAGACGAGCGTAGCTGGTCTCGGCGCAGCCGGCGCAGGAGCCGGAGAACTCCAGCAGAGGCTTGTGGAACTGAGAACCCTTCACGGTGTTGTCCTGCATATCCTTCTTCTCGGACACGTGGTCAACCATGTAGTTCCAGACTTCCTGCTCAGCCAGCTCGTGTTCCTGGGGAACCATGGTGATGGCCTGAGTGGGGCAAACGCCGACACAGACACCGCAGCCCATGCAGTCCAGAGGAGACACAGCCATGGTGTACTTGTAAACGCCCTTGCCCTTGCCGGCCTTCACATCCACCAGACGTGCGTTTGCGGGAGCAGCAGCGGCTTCCTCAGCGGTCAGAGCGATGGGACGGATGGTAGCATGGGGGCAGACATATGCACAGTTGTTGCACTGGATGCACTTGGTCTCGTCCCAGTGAGGAACGGTAACGGCAACGCCGCGCTTCTCGTATGCGGAAGCACCCAAGGGGAACTGACCGTCGGGCAGGTTCTCGAAAGCGGAAACAGGCAGGCTGTAGCCGTCCATTCTGCCGATGGGGTTCAGGATGTCCTTCACGACCTTCACGGTCTCGGGACGGCCTTCCAGAGCGGCCTCAGCCTTGTTGTTCTCGGCGGTAGCCCAGGAAGCGGGAACGTCAACCTTGACGAAGGCGGTAGCGCCGGCATCAATGGCGTTCCAGTTCTTCTCAACAACGTCACGGCCCTTCTTCAGGTAGGAGTGCTCAGCAGCGTCCTTCATGTACTTCACGGCATCCTCAGCGGGCATCACGTTTGCCAGGGTGAAGAATGCGGACTGAAGAATGGTGTTGGTGCGCTTGCCCATGCCAACCTTGATGGCCAGGTCGATGGCGTTGATGGTGTACAGCTGAATGTTGTTTTCAGCAATATAGCGCTTGGAAGCGGCATCCAGATGATGCTCCAGCTCCTCCAGGTTCCACTGGCAGTTGATCAGGAACACGCCGCCGGGTTTCACGTCCTGAACAATCTTGAAGCCCTTGGTGATGTAGCTGGGGTTGTGGCAAGCCACGAAGTCAGCCTTGTTGATGTAGTAGGGGGACTTGATGGGCTTGTCGCCGAAGCGCAGGTGGGAAACGGTGACACCGCCGGTCTTCTTGGAGTCGTACTGGAAGTAAGCCTGAACATACTTGTCAGTGTGGTCACCGATAATCTTGATGGAGTTCTTGTTGGCGCCAACGGTGCCGTCGCCGCCCAGACCCCAGAACTTGCACTCGATGGTGCCCTCAGCAGCAGTGTTGGGGGAAACCTTCTCGTCCAGGGACAGGTGAGTGACATCGTCCACGATGCCAACGGTGAACTCGTGCTTGGGAGCGTCCTTTGCCAGCTCCTCGTAGATGGCGAAGACGGAAGCGGGATGGGTATCCTTGGAACCCAGGCCGTAACGGCCGCCAATCACGGTCACATCGTTGCGGCCGGCCTTGGCCAGAGCCATGACGACATCCTGGTACAGAGGCTCACCCTGGGAGCCGGGCTCCTTGGTGCGGTCCAGAACAGCAATCTTCTTAGCGGTGGCGGGAATGGCAGCCAGCAGCTTCTCTGCACAGAAGGGACGGAACAGGCGAACCTTCACCAGACCGACCTTCTCGCCATGAGCGTTCAGGTAGTCGATGACTTCCTCAGCCACGTCGTTGATGGAGCCCATGGCAACAATCACGCGGTCAGCATCGGGTGCGCCGTAGTAGTTGAACAGCTGATAGTTGGTGCCCAGCTTCTCATTGACCTTGCCCATGTACTTCTCAACGATGGCAGGCAGTGCCTGATAGTACTTGTTGCAGGATTCACGATGCTGGAAGAAGATGTCGTCGTTCTCGTGAGAGCCGCGCATTGCGGGGCGCTCGGGGTTCAGGGAGTGCTTGCGGAAGGAATCCACAGCATCCATGTCCACCATTTCCTTCAGGTCTTCGTAGTCCCAGATTGCAATCTTCTGGATTTCGTGGGAGGTACGGAAGCCATCGAAGAAGTTGATGAAGGGAACGCGGCCCTCAATGGCAGCCAGGTGAGCAACAGCGCCCAGATCCATGACTTCCTGCACGTTGGTTTCGCACAGCATGGCGAAGCCGGTCTGACGGCAGGCGTAAACGTCGGAGTGGTCACCGAAGATGTTCAGAGCCTGTGTAGCGACACAGCGGGCGGACACATGGAACACGCAGGGCAGCAGCTCGCCGGCGATCTTGTACATATTGGGGATCATCAGCAGCAGACCCTGGGAAGCAGTGTAGGTGGTGGTCAAGGCACCGGCGGCCAGAGAGCCGTGAACGGTACCGGCAGCGCCGGCCTCGGACTGCATCTCAACGACCTTAACGGTGTTGCCAAAAATGTTCTTACGGCCAGCGGCAGACCACTGGTCAACGTTGTCAGCCATGGGGCTGGAGGGGGTGATGGGGTAAATACCAGCAACCTCGGTAAAAGCATAGCTGACGTGGGCGGCAGCAGTATTGCCGTCCATGGTTTTAAATTTTCTTGCCAAAATGAAATACCTCCTAAAGTATTCAGATTTTGTCGCGTATATTCTACCATCTTTGAGCCATTTTGTAAAGGCGAAAAACCATATCTTGTGTAAAATTTAGCGGAATGGTACAAGATATTCTCGGGCATATTGTAAAAATTTCCATGCCTGGAAGAAATGAAAACGATTTTCAAAACCAAAAGCCGTTAAAATTGAAAATTTTGCCCACCGTCATTCCTCTCTCTCCGGGACTTCACCCCAGGTGGAAATGGAGGCACCGTCCTGTGCCTTTTTCTCCTGATACCAGTCTAACAGCAGGCAGACGCAGATAAAAAGCAGCACCTTGATGCTATAGCCCTTCCAATCCTGGGTCATCTTTTTCGTCATGGTTTTTTGAATTGGGTTTTTCATAGCGTTTCTCCGTTCATTTCGTTGGACATCAATATTTGTCCCGATTCAGGCTGGTGTATTCTTCAAACAGCTTCAGGCAGGCATCCCGGTCAAGTTCAATCAAATAGTCCTTGAATGCCGCTCTGCCGCCGAACATATTGTCAAAAGCCTCATCCCGGAAGCCGATGATGGCATTGTCCTCAATGGTGCAGCCATAATAAACCCTGTCAATATTTGCCCATAAACAGGCCGCCAGACACATGGGGCAGGGTTCCCCGGTGGTATACAGGACAGCGCCGGTCAAGTCGAAGCTTTCGATGTTTGCCTCTGCATTTCGTATGGCAGTGATTTCTCCGTGAGCGGTGGAGTCGTTGTTCACAAGTACCATGTTGTGTCCCTGCCCGATGACCTTTCCGTCCTTCACAATGATGCTGCCAAAGGGGCCGCCATGGTTGTGGTGAATTCCCTCCCGTGCTTCGGTCAGTGCCAGTTCCATATATTCGTTTTCCGCATGATAATCTCTTTCCGGCACATCACCGGCGAAGCCCACGCAGGCAAAAAGGGGCAGCGCCATTGCAGCCAGTGCCAGCCGGACAAGCTTCCGTGTAATATTAGAATGCTTCATTGTTTACCTCCTTTATAAAGTAGGGCGGAAACTTTGCAATTATGAAAATCCTTGTTTATCAGCTCGTAATCAACGGTGGATTGCAGCTGTCCCAGCTGGTCTTTCCAGGAATCCGGGCGGACAGCCACCTTTTTGAAGCCCAGCAGTTCATAAACATGCTGCGCCCTGGTGTTTTTCAAATCTGTGTCCAGAAAAATAAGGGTTGCACCCCGATGGAACAGCTCCTCAATCAGCATACTCAAAATCATGCGCCCCAGTCCCTTTTCCTGGAAGGATGGCTCACATATTTTGATGCCAACTTCATATTTGGTATGCTCAGATACATAAAAGCACATTTCCCCAATCGAAGTGCCCTGGTAGTCTATCATCAGCCGCCGCCGGGTGGTGTCCGTATCAGCAGCAATCTGCTGCTCCACCTGTGCCGCAGTGATGCCCAGACCCTTGGGGAACCCGGCGTGGGCCATTACCGCCCCGTCATTCCACCAGGCGGCCAGTTGGGCGCAGTCCTTCGGCTCTGCATCCCGGATGCAGATGTCATGATAGCGGATGTTCACAGGCTGCCCTCCCAATTACCATCGGCTTCCAATCTGCACCGAGCGATACTGAATGGCTTCGGCAATGTGCTGCGCCTGAATCTCCGGGCTGCCGTCCAGGTCTGCTACGGTGCGTGCCACCCGAATAATCCGGTCATAGCTGCGGGCGGTCAGCCCCATGGTCTCAAAGGCCAGCTTCATCAGGGCTTCCGCTTCTTCACCAAGGGCGCAGTAGGTGCGCATTTCGCCCGGTCCCATCCGGGCGTTGCACATTCCGCTGGACACGCCGAAGCGCTGATTCTGAATGCTCCGGGCATCATCCACCCGCTGCTTGATGGCGCTGGATGGCTCGCCCTCGGCACGGGTACGCAAATCCTCATATTGCACGGAGGTGACCTCCACCACGATGTCAATTCGATCCAGCATGGGGCCGGAAATGCGGCTTTGGTAGGCATGAACGGCGGCTTCACTGCATTGACAGCGCCCGCTGGGGTCGCCGTACCATCCGCATTTGCAGGGGTTCATGGCGCATACCATCATAAATTCGGCGGGGTAGGTGACCGTGCCGGAGACCCGGGAAATGGTGACTTTTCCATCTTCCAGGGGCTGGCGCATTAAGTCCAGGCTGTCCTTGCGAAACTCCGGCATCTCGTCCAGAAAGAGAACGCCCTTGTGCGCCATGGAAATTTCGCCGGGGATGGGGTTGCTGCCGCCGCCTACCAATCCGGCATTGGAGACGGTGTGGTGGGGCGCTCGGAAAGGACGGCGGGACACCAGAGGATGATGCTCGTTCAGCCGCCCCAGCACCGAGTATATCTGGGTAACCTCCAGTGATTCTTCCCAGGTCATGTCCGGCAAAATGGAGGGCAGCCGTTTGCTGAGCATACTTTTGCCGGAACCCGGCGGGCCGATGAGCAGCACATTGTGTCCACCGGCAGCGGCAACCTCCAGCGCTCGCTTCACTTTTTCCTGCCCCAGCACATCCTTAAAATCCAGCTGAGGGACATTCTCCTGGGTGGGCACCCAGATTGGCTCCTCCTCCAGCTCTGCCAGACCGTTCAGTCCGTCCACCAGCTGAGAAACGCTGGTAATGGGGTAGATGGCAGGGCCATGGGCAAGGGTTGCCTCGGCGGCGTTTTCGGCGGGAACGTAAATCCGTTCAATGCCCTCCCGCTTGGCTGCCAGCACCATGGGCAGCACGCCGGACACCCGCCGCACCGTGCCGTCCAGGGCAACCTCCCCCAGAAAGGCGCAGTCCAGCCGGGGCTTGCGCACCTGACCGTAGGCAGCCAGAATGGCAAGCAAGATAGGCAGGTCAAAGTGGGTGCCGCTCTTTTTCAGGCTGGCGGGTGCCAGATTCACGGTAATGCGGCTGTTGGGGAAGGTGACACCGCTGCTTTTGGCAGCGGCACGAACCCGCTCCCGTGCTTCTTTCACGGCGGCATCCGGCAGACCCACAATGTCAAAGCCGGGAAGGCCATTGGAAATATAGGCCTCCGCCGTGACGAGATTTCCCCGGATTCCGTGGATGCACATGGTACGAACGCTGCAAATCATGTTTTCCCACCCCTTCTTTGTACTGTTTCTATTTTACAGGAAACAGCAGAAAAATACAATCCCCCCATCAATTTAAATAGGCAGCCTGCAAAAAAGCGGACTGTTTCGGTGGGTATTGAACCGAGGGGGCTGCAACCCGCCTCGTTCGACACGCAGAGCATCATTGCTTCGTGTGCCTTTTTGGATAAAAAAACACAACCACTGCGGTGGAGTCAGTGGTTGTGTTTTCACTTACTTGGTGCAGGCCTTGGCAGCCTCTATAATCAGCTCTGCGCTCTTTTCAAAGCCAAGAACGCTGGTGTCCAGGCACATATGGTAGTTCTGGGACATTCCCCAGGTTCTTCCGGTGTAGTGCTGGTAGTTCAGGCGGCGGCGCTTATCCCGCTCCTCCAGCAAACCCTCTGGATCCTTTGTCACCACACCATCGCCCAGAATGCGGGCTATGCGGGCCGGGGTGCTGGCATGGAGATAGACGTTAAACACGTCATTCCGGTCTTTCAGAATGTAATCGGCGTTCCGCCCGACAATCACGCAGGGACCCTGCTCGGCCAGCTGTAGAATGACGTTGCACTGCACATTCCATAGATAGTCGGAAGTGGAGAGGCCATTCATCACGCCGGGGACACCCTGGGGGGCAAAAGCATAGGAAAACACGCTGCGGCTGGGGGCGTGCTCACCGTGCTCCTCGATAAATTTGGGAGCGAAACCGGATTCTTCGGCCACGTGCTCAACCAGCTTCTTGTCATAGAAGGGAATGCCCAGCTTTTCGGCAATCAAATGCCCTACCGGCAAACCGCCGGCACCGTATTCTCTGCTGATGGTGAAAATCTTTTTTTCCATTTTCAATTGCCTCCTTGCTCAGTGGATGTCTATATTATAGTCACTTTCACTGAATCTGTCAATCAAAAATCATCGGAATTATCCAAAACGCTTACTGTCCGCTCTTGTCCTTGCAAGAAATGACCACCAGCGCCGACACAGAGGGAACGGCCACGCTGCCCGACACCGTGCCAAGGCTGTCGCTGTCCGCAAAATCATCCTGCACAAGAACCTGCCAGAGTCCCGCCGGAAGGGAGAGACGCATACCTGCTTTTCCGGGGTTAAAGGCAGCTAAAATGGTTTCCTGCTCATTTTCCAGCCGAAAAACGGTGAGGGGCTGGGGGACACCCGGAAGGAGGGTGATGCATCGCAGCACATCCGTGCTGTCGCTCAGCCGGAACAGCGAGTGGGTCTTGCGGATGGCCAACAGCCCGCGGTAATAGCGGACGGTTTTTGCTCCGTCCTCCGTTTCCAGCGCCGCCCAGCGGATGGCGTTTATGCTGTCCGGGGCGTTGTAGCTGTTTTCAACATAGTGGCCGGTTTTGTCCCGCTTGCTGCGAAGCATTTCCTCTCCTGCCTGGAAGAAGGGGACACCGGTACTCAGCAGGGTGAAGGCTGCGGCGAATCGGCTGCGCCGTGCCAGCTCTGCCGTGTCAGCCTGAGGCAGTGCCTGGGCAATTCGGTCGTGGAGGGTGTGGTTATCATGGCAGGAGACATAATTGATAATCTGGCAGGGGTTGCTGCTCCAGGGCATCCGCCCCTGGAAGCATTCCAGCAGATGGGTGCTGTCCACTGATTGACCGGAGATATAGCCCGGCAGGTGGTCGTCAAACACAGAGCCTCGCAGTGTATCCCGCAAGGTGTCATTGAAGAATGCAAATTCCGGCAAACGGCCTGCGCTTCCCTGGACGGCCAGGGGAACATTGGGCTTCGTCACTTCGGTTTTCATGTTCCAGCCTTCGCCGTAGAAAATGCAGTGGGGGTGCTTCTGGCGCACGGTGCGGATGATTTCGCCAATGGTCTGCACGTCGATAAGCCCCACCAGGTCAAACCGGAAGCCGTCGATGTGGTATTCGTCCGCCCAGTAATTCACGGAATCCACAATGAATTTGCGTACCATGGAGCGCTCCGAGGCAGTGTCGTTGCCGCAGCAGGAGCCATTTGAAAGGACACCGGCGGCATTTTCCCGGCTGAAATAGCCGGGCACCAGCTTGTTCACACTGAAATCAGAGGCATGGTAGACATGGTTATAGACCACATCCATAATAACCCCCAGGCCGTTCTGATGCAGCGCCTGGACAGCCTGCTTCATCTCCCGGATGCGCACTGCGCCGTCATAGGGATTGGTGGAATAGGAGCCTTCCGGCAGGTTGAAATTCATGGGGTCATAGCCCCAGTTATAGCTGCTTTCTGGATGTGCTTCGTCAACGGAGCCAAAGTCATAAACGGGCAGCAGGTGAACATGGGTGATCCCCAGCTGCCGGAGGTAGTCCATGCCGGTCTGACAGCCGGAAGGTGTTTGTGTTCCTGTTTCGGTGAAGGCGGAAAATTTTCCTTTGGCTGTCATGCCGGAGGAAGTATCCATGGAAAAGTCCCGCACGTGCAGCTCATAGATAACGGCATCGGTGAAGTGCTGAGCAGTGACGGGACTCTTGTCCAGCTCCCATCCGGCGGGATTGGTGGCGGATAGGTCGGTAATCATGCCACGGACTCCGTTTACCCCGGCGGCCACAGCATAGGGGTCGATGGCCTCCGCTTCCTTCCCGTCCACGGTGACCTGATAGGTATAATAAATACCCTTTTGGTCGCCAATGGCCTCTGCAACCCAGGTGCCCTGACGGTCAGTGGTCATGGCAATGGTTTTCAGCAGGTCGCGGGCTTCGGCTGTTCCGCTTTTGTACAGGCGCACGGCGGCGCGCTGTGCTGTGGGTGCCCACAGGCGGAAGGTGGTTTTCTCCTTTGTATAACGGTGACCCAGGTCATTTCCGCAGTAGGTGTATTTCTCCTCAAATTCGCCAGTGCTGTATGGTTGCTGCATGGTCTCTACCCCCAAAAATCAATCGCAAAAATCATATCATAACTTTCTCTGCCTGTAAAGAAAAATCGCCGATGCGTTTGCGGCGCACCGGCGAGGGGGTGGTTAACTTTGCATGGCAAGATGCTGTTTCATTGCTGCCCGGTAGAGGGGATTGCAATACCGGTACAGGAAAAGCTCTACCCGTTTTGGGAAGGGGAGCAGGGGAAACAGCCGCTCTTCCTTTAATTCCTGCAATATTTTCCGCTGAATCTCCCGGCTTTCCGCTGGGGGCATTTCGATGGTGGCGCGGGCAACGGTAACAATGGCGCTGGCGTACTGCTCCTGAAAGGTATGCAGCAGCGTCTCGTCCTGCACTCCGGCACAGATGCGCACCATCTCCTTTTTCAGCGTGACATAATCCGTCAGCCGCCCGTAATCATTGAGCGGTGTGCGTTTGGTGGCGCTTAAATCCCAGCGGATGTAATAGTAGCCCTGATACCCCAGCAGTTTGATGCGCTTGGCGTGGCGCAGGGTACTCTGGGTATAAAGGGTATCTTCGCCATAGCGAAGCTTGTCAAATCGCTCCTTCTGGGCGAGGGGACGTGCCCACAGCTTTGCACAGGCAATGGCACCGTACTGGTCAGTGTTTTTGCAATAGTCCCGCAGAACGTCTATGTGGCTTTCGATGGTGCGCTCCGCTCTGGGGGCAGGGAACGTTCCGTTCAGTGGGGTGAGGTCATAGCTGCCCAAAGTCTCAACATAGTCGGCGCACACCACGTCGCAGTTCTCCTGGACGGCGCAGCGGTACAGCGTTTCGATAAAGTCCGGCTTCAGGTAATCATCCCCATCCACAAAGGACACATAGTCCCCCCGAGCCTGGGCAAGGCCATAGTTGCGGGCTGCACCCACGCCGCCGTTTTTCTGGGACAGCACCCGAATCCGCCCGTCATGGGCCTGGTATGCCTGGCATTTTTCCAGGGTGTCGTCGGTGGAGCCGTCGTTGACCAGGAGAATTTCCAGATTGGGATAGGTCTGCTGCATCACGCAGGGAACAATGTGGTCGATATACCCCTGGGCGTTATACAGGGGAATGATGATGCTGATGAGTTGGTTTTCCATATGCAGCACCGGTCTTAGGCCAGCTGCTCCATGGCCTTGCGGATTCTTGCCACGGTGCGCTCGTACCCCAAAATCTGCATTACGGTATACAGGTCGGGGGAGTTGGTTTTGCCGGTGACGGCCAGACGCAGGAAGGTGGAAACGTCTGCCACAGTGCCGGGGAAATCATCGGGGTTCTGCTTATAGGCCTTCATGTCGGTGGTGAAGCCCAGCTCCTGGGTAATCTCCTTCACCTTGTCAAACCAAACAGTGGCATCGTCCTGGAAGTCGAACCGTTCCAGAAATTTTTCCAGTGCACTGCGGATGACCGCTTTCTCAAACTTCTCCTCAAATACGGGCGCTTCCAGATATTCGTCATAGAAGAAGCCCATATAAGGCTTTGCATCTGCCCAGGTTGCCATGTCCTTTCTGGGCTTCTTGCCGCCCCGACCGATGGCAAGAATCCGGACTGCAAAATCGGGGTCGGCGGTGAGCTTCTGAGCGAAGTCCGGGTCGAACTCCTGCGCCCACTCCACCAGCAAAGTGTATACCTGCCGGGCATCCATCTTGGCAATCTCGTTTTTCGAGACATCGCAGAGTTTTGCGTAGTCAAAGAGGTTTCCGGCGGGGTTCAGCTTCTTGGGGCTGAACTTGAAGTCGGTGGCGGGGGCAGTGGGGTTGGCTCTGCGCCAGTCCTCGTAGTTGGAGTTCAGCAGGGTCATGATGTATTCATACACCGCCTGAACGGGGAAGCCCTCGGATTTATAATAGGTCAGTGCCAGCTCTGGGTCTTTCCGCTTGGAGAGCTTCCGCTTGGAGTTGCCGTCCATTTTCATCAGTGGTCCAATGTGGACATACTTGGGCAGTTTGAAGCCCAGTGCCTGGAACAGCTGAATGTGGAAGGGCAGACTGGGCAGCCATTCATCGCCCCGCACCACATGGGTGGTGCGCATCAGATGGTCGTCTACTGCATGGGCGAAATGATAGGTGGGGATGCCGTCGGATTTCAGCAGCACCTGGTCGATGTTATTTTCGGTGACGGTGAGTTCGCCTTTCACCAGGTCGTTGAATTTGAACTGACGGGACACGTCACCGGTGGAGCGGAACCGCAGCACCCAGGGCTGCCCGGCGGCGAGCTGCGCCTGAATGTCTTCCATGGGGCGGTCACGCCAGATGGCGTAAGCACCGTAGTAGCCGGTGGTTTCCTTGTTCGCCTCCTGCTTTTCCCGCATGGCGGCCAGTTCTTCCTCGGTGCAGAAGCAGGGATAGGCTTTTCCTTCTTCTACCAGCTTCTTGGCGTACACATGGTAGATACCGGCGCGCTGACGCTGACGGTAGGGGCCATAGCTGCCGTTGTCGCCATCGATGGTGGCACCCTCGTCAAAGTGGATGCCATAGTGCTTCAGAGATTCAATCAGAACCTCCACTGCACCGGGAATCTCCCGCTTCGCATCGGTGTCCTCCACCCGCAGGAACAGCACGCCGCCGCTCTGGTGTGCCATACGTTCACTGGTCAGACCCTGCACCAGATTGCCCAGATGGACAAAGCCGGTGGGGGAGGGAGCCATACGGGTGATAACAGCCCCTTCGGGCACATTTCGGGGGGGATATTTTTCTTCCAGCTCCTCGCAGGTGGTGGTGACATCGGGGAACAGAAGCGCTGCTAATGCATGATAGTCCATGGTAGATACCTCTTTAACTAGAATTATCACCCAATATACCACGCCATGGAAAGGATGTCAATTTTTCCGAACACAAAAACAGGATGATTGCATGAGTTAAATGTATATGAACACGTTATTGGCATGAAGATATGGAACAACCGGCTGCGTTGTGCGGAGTCGGCTTATGGTTATCACCCCTTGGCTTCCCCCGGGGGGAAGCTGTCACGACAAAATATCGGCATCTCGGAACCGATATTTTGTCGTGACTGATGAGGGGCAGCGACAGGTTGGTTCATGAATGTAGCTGGATGAATGGTATTTGTTTCATCTTTGTACCATTCAACGGGGATTTTTGAACTTTCTAGCTCTCGCCACCCCTCATCAGCCGGGCTTGCCGGTTCCGAAGTGCCGTCAATCCCGGCAGCTTCCCCCCGGGGGAAGCCAAGAGGAGGTTGCGTAAGCTGATTCCATTCAATGTACCCATCCCTTCCGGGAACGGTGGGTGGCTAAGAATCCCTATCATTTACAAATTATTTACTCACGCAATCGTCCTGTGCCGTGAGATTTGCGTGTTGCCTTTTCGGCTGGAATATGCTAGAATGAACCATATGATTATAACCTTGAATCGAGGGAATGAGACGATGGAAGAAATCAAAGAAAAAAAGAGAATGCTTTCCGGCATTAAGCCCTCCGGTGATTTGACCCTGGGCAGCTATCTGGGAGCCATTAAGAATTGGGCGGAACGCAGCGAGGAGTATGACTGCTTCTATTTTATGGCAGATCTCCACGCCATCACCGTTCGCCAAAACCCTGCTGACCTGCGCCGCCGCACGCTGGAGCAGTTGGCGCAGTACATTGCCTGCGGTCTTGACCCGGAGAAGAACACCCTGTTTATCCAGAGCCATGTCCGTCAGCACGCGGAGCTGGGATGGGTGCTGAACTGCTACACCATGTTCGGCGAGCTGAGCCGCATGACCCAGTTTAAGGACAAGTCTGCAAAGAATGCCGACAATATCAACGGCGGCCTTTTTACTTACCCCAGCCTGATGGCTGCCGATATTCTGCTGTACCAGCCGGACTATGTGCCCGTGGGTGAGGACCAGAAACAGCACGTGGAGCTGTGCCACACCATTGCACGGCGCTTCAATGGCGTTTATGGCGATGTGTTTAAGCTGCCGGAGCCTTTTGTGCCCAAGGTGGGCGCTCGGGTGATGAGCCTGACGAATCCCAGTGCCAAGATGTCCAAGTCCGAGAACGAGGATACCGGACGGGTGCTGGTGATGGATACTCCCGAAACCATCATGCGCCAGTTCAAGCGGGCAATCACCGACTCCGATACCGAAAACTGCGTCCATTATGACAAGGAAAACAAGCCCGGTGTGTCTAACCTCATGACCATTTATTCTGCCTGCACCGGCAAGAGCTACCAGGAGATTGAGGCAGAGTTTGCCGGCTGCGGCTATGGCAAATTCAAGCCCGCCGTGGGCGAGGCGGTGGTGGAAACCCTGCGTCCCATTCGGGAGGAGGCCACCCGCATTATGAAGGACAAAGCCTATCTGGAGCAGGTCTACCGGGACGGCGCTGAAAAGGCTGGCTACGTTGCCGAGAAAACCTTGCGCAAGGTCTACAAAAAGGTTGGCTTCGTGACGAGATAAAAGAAAGAGCCGCTCATGGAGAGGAGAAATCCATGAGCGGCCTTTTGATGTCGCTGCTGACCTGCATACGTCGCTGCCGCCTACAAAAACAGGTAGATAATCAGCGTCAAAAATGCATTGTTATGGTCCTTTCCGGCGTTCCCCAGCAGCAGAAGCAGCAGGATGATAATCATATCCTCAGTGTCGAAGCTCTGTGGAAGCAGCCCACTGAGGAAGTTCTGCACCACCCCGTCGCCGCCATATACCGGCGATGCGGAAGGCGGGGCAGGCGGTGGGGACATTGTCTGCTGATTCGGTTTAGGCGGCGAATTCTGCCGCTGAGGTGCGTTTCCGCGTCCTCGGTTCTGGGATGTATCCTGTACCTGGCTGCGCTGGAAAGACCCATCCGATTGTGGGATGTAGCGGTTGTACATACTTCTTACCTCCCTGCACCCGGATTCAGCCCCCATGCTCCTACCACATCCGAGGCAATGCCTGCCATTTTCGCCGCCCGCATGGCTCGTTCCAGCTTTTGCAGCTTTGTGCCGCTGAGATAGGGGCTTAACGCCTGCAGCAGAAGCTTTTGATTATTGTCAATGGTTCCCCGCTGCATCAGTCCCGCCAGCTTTGTGAGCATGGCCGGGTCGAGCGGAGGTTCCTGCTTTGGCGGCGGGGGAACGGGAGCATCCGGCTTGTTCATGGATTGGGCAAGGCTCATAATCTGCTGCATCATCTGCGGATTGCCCAAAATGGAATTCAGCTTATCGTCCAGTTCACTCATTTCGCAACCTTTGAATCAGGCGCTTGGCCTCGTCATTTTCCAGCATTTTTGATAAAATTGCCTTCACTGCCTCATAGTCGCCGTTTTGCGCCTGCTGCACGGCGCTGTTCAGTCGGCCACCGCCGCTTTGCTGCGCCAATTGCAGCAGCCGCTGCCCGTCCGGGGAATTGGCAAGGGCTGCAAGGTCTTTGAAATTGGGTTTATCCCGCTCCATACAAATTCCTCCCAATGAAAAAACATCCTCCTTTCACTATATGCGGCGGAGGTGCCGGATGTGCATGAAGAATAATTTGAAAAGAATTGATGAACTGTGGAATTTATGTAGAAAAAAGCGAGAAACTGTGATATAATGCAACCTATCAAAATTCAGGGAGAATGAATCGTGAGAATACTGGTTTTGTCTGATTCCCATGGCTTGCAGTATTTTATGCAGCGCTGTGTGGAAGCATTGCAGCCCGATGCGGTGATTCATCTGGGGGATATGGTGCGCGATGCCGATAAGCTGGCTGCGCAGTACCCGGGGCTGCGTTTTTATCAGGTGGCGGGCAACTGCGACGGCTGCCGTGTCCCGCCGGATTATCCTGAAATACTGATTGAGGATTTTTTTGGGGTGCGGGTTTTCATGACCCATGGCCATCGCCATGGAGTCAAGACCTTCCTCTCGGGGCTCATTGTCGATGGGCAGCAGTGCGGCGCAAAGGTGATTCTCTATGGTCATACTCATGTGGCGGACTGCCGACAGCTTGAGGATGGCTGCTGGATTATGAATCCCGGATCCGCCGGCTATGGTCCGTCCGCCGGGATGCTTGAAATCAGCCCCGCCGGTGAGATTCAATGCAAGCTGATTTTTCCGGCAGATTTGGAGGAGCACAAATGATTGTTGCAGTGGATATTGGCAATTCCAACATTGTCATCGGTGGCATCCAGGGCAGTGATATTCTCTTTGAAGCCCGGCTGCGGACGGATTCCACCAAAACTTCCGATGAATATGCCATTGACCTGAAAATGATTTTTGACATTCATCAGGTGCAGCTTTCCCAGATTGAGGGGTCGATTATTTCTTCTGTGGTGCCCCAGGTACTCAACTCCATCAAAACGGCGCTGTGGAAGCTGACAAAGAAAAGCAGCCTGGTGGTTGGACCTGGGGTGAAAACGCGGCTGAACATCAAGGTGGAAAATCCTGCCCAGACCGGTGCGGATTTGGTGGTGGGGTGCGTGGGTGCTATTCAGTCCCATAAGCCGCCGCTGATTGTGATCGACATGGGTACGGCAACGACTATGGTGGCGCTGGACAAGAGCGGCGCGTTTATCGGTGGCTGCATCTGCCCCGGTGTGAAGATTTCCCAAGAGGCGCTCACTGCCCGCACGGCGCTGTTGCCCGGGCTTCAGTTGGATCAGCCCAAGCGGGTCATTGGCCGCAACACCGTGGAGTGTATGCGCAGCGGCATTATGTATGGCACGGCCAGCATGATTGACGGGATGATCGGCCGCTTCGAGGAGGAGCTGGGGGATAAGGCCACGGTAATCGCCACCGGTGGTATTGCCCGGTTTATTCTGCCGCTATGCCGCAGGGAAATTCAGTATGATAAAAATTTGATATTAAAGGGGCTTGCCCATATCTACCAGGATAATACAAGGCTTCCCCAACCCCAGAGCGAGGAATAACCCGTTTCTTTTACGGGAAAACTGTCGAAGGGCGGGAGCCACCCCCGCAGAAAGAAATATTAAACCCAGGAGGATTTTTATGACCAAAGCAGTAAAAAATAAATTTGCCCGCCCGGCGGAGAAGCTGGAGAGCAGCGCCTTCCAAAAGGGCTTCGGGGCTGTTATCATGTTCCTTTACCATGCCCGGAAGCTGGTCATGGCTGTCCCGGTGGCCATCTATGCCTTTTATCTTGCCTACCAAAACAGCATCCGTCTTCCCACCGAAGTGGGCGTTTTCCTGCAAAACAACGGCAATTTTCTGCGGATGATTGACCGGGGAACTGCTGTGGTGTTCCCGCTGCTGGTGACGCTAGGCTGCCTGGTACTGATGATGTTTTCCAGAAAGGCGATGTACACCTGGGCCATCAGCATTTTCAGCCTGGCGCTTCCGCTGCTGATTTTGTTGAGCAATACATTTCCGGCTTGATACCGAACACCAATTAAAATATCCGCAAAGATGTTTTCCTTGCCCGCAGGGCAAGGAACTCGCATCAGACGTGTTTTGCGTTTTTTTTCTTATAAATCGCAAAACCGGCAGCACGGTTAAGCGATGATTCCCTGATTGAATCGCTATTTCATCAGGGAATCGTGTGACAAATTGTTTTGGGTTCGTTCAAGCTTTCTTCACCAATCGCGCTTTGCCTGTGGTATAATATTCCAGGAAGCGTCGGTAGAGGAAGCCGATGCCGTGGAAATATCTGCGGATAATCCAACGGCTTTCCCGTGACAAATCGGCAGCGAATCCCCAAAAAAAGAATATGAAGAGGGCAGCGGTTTTATCTTCCGCTGCCCTTGATTTTTTATGCCGCATCATGCCCAACCGCGGATTAAAGTATCCACAAAAATGATCAATTGGGAAATGGCATCACAGGTCTTGTATTTTTTTGTTCTTACCCAGGTATGCAAAGACATACCCCACAAAGGAGGCTGCCAGGAAACAGCCATCCACCAAGGCAATGGTATCCACCATTGCATCGGGAATATCGGGGAACAGCACCATGAAAATCAGGCTGACGAACAGCACCGTGGTGCAGACTTTGCCAACCATCAGTGCCCCCGGCAGCATCTTTCCGTTGAGATACGCCACGATACCGGCTACCATCTGGAAAGTTTCTTTAATCACCATCAGCCCCAGAACGGGGTATAAAACGGGATATTTCAGGGAGAGGCAGACAAGCAATGTCACTTGGGTTGCCTTGTCTGCAATGGGGTCGAGCACGATGCCCACCTTGGAAATCATGTTGAATTTGCGGGCAATCTTGCCGTCAATCATGTCTGTCAGGCAGGACAGAGCCAGCGTGCTTCCTGCGGCAATGTAAGAAGCGGTATTTTTTGCCGTGAGGTACAGGTACATATACACCGGTATCAGCAGCAGACGAAAGAGGCTGAGAAAGTTCGGAATGGTAAAAACCTCTTTTTTCCAGTTCACGTTAGACATGGATAATCCTCCGATGTAAAAGGACGGGCATTTTTCTGTTTTCTTGAGAAATGAAGCCGCATCCAGGAATACTCGCTATATTATAGTCGCTTTTTCGGTATTTATCAAGCGTTACCTTTGAAATATTTTCCTCAGCGACTGTGCTGGTCGTGGACAAGGGCTGCGGAATAGTGCTGCGCCAGATGCTTCCAGGTTTTTTTATCCAGTTTTCCGGTCATGGGAAGACCGCAAAGCTGCTGAAAGTCTGCCAGCGCCTGGCTGGTGACGTCGTCCATGCTGCCGGAGGGGGTGGGCTGTAAAATGCTGCCGGTTCGGTGTGCCAGAAAATGCAGCATACATTGTGCCAGTTGGGTCAGCGGGTGATATTGGGTACTGCTGGGCGGAAAGTCCAGCTGCAAGTCCAGATGGATGGGCTGTGCAGGGGAGACCGTGTGCAGCGCCTCCTCATAGGCTTTTACCAGTGCATCCCAGGTCTTCCGGTCAACGACTCCTGTAACCGGAAGACCGTGACTGCGCTGAAACTGACTGACGGCGGCCTGGGTCTGGGGGTCATAGATGCCGTTGGGAATCAGCCGGTCGATGTCGCCGGTGTGCTGAGAAACGGTGCGCAGCATCTGCTGCAAGCTGCGGACGGGCTGGTTGTAATAGGAGCGGGATGTGTTCATCTTCTGACCTCCTGACGAATGGGGTCCCGGTCGCCGCTGGACAGGGGAGTGCCTGGGAACTGGGTCATGTGAGCGGGGGCGGTGTTGCGGCTGCGGGAGGCTCCACTGACGGCGGCGGTGATGGGTAGGTGCTCGAAATCCCGCAAAGTGGTGTCCTCAATGCCGATGAATTGGTTGTAAATGGCCTCCCAGGTTTCATAGTTGACGCTGCCGGTTTGGGGCAGCTCAAAGCGCTGCTGGGCAGCAACCACTGCCGCCCGGGTGGCGGGGCCGAAAATGCCATCCACCGCCACCGGTGGAATGTCACTGATATAGGAGGAGAGCACCCGCAGCATATATTGCAGCTGCTCCACCCGGATGCCCCGGTCCCCCTGACTGATGGGGTTAGGACCTGCCCAGGCGATATTATAAAAGGTCTGCCCCTGACTTTGCAGCTCGGCCAGATTGGTCACCGCTGTATAAAGCCGCACCAGGGCATACCAGGTGGCCTGCCCCACAATGCCATCGGGCTGCAAATTAAAAATATCCTGAAATGCCACCACAGCAGCTTCGGTTTTTTCTCCGAAGATGCCGTCAATTTTCGGGATTTTCGGGATGGCAGGGTAGTTTTGGGAGATGCGGTTCAGCTCGATTTGAATCACCACCACATAGGGGCCGATGTTGCCCCGGCGAATGGGGTTGCCGGGATAGGAGGAAGTGTAGTTTTGAACGGGGGCATTGGAGACAATTTCAATGTCGCCATAATAGCTTTTCAAAATCTGAATGGAGTTGTAGCCCTGCTGAGCCAGCTCCTGACTGCCCCACTGGCTCAGCCCCTCACAGGTGACGGTGGTGCCGTTGCAATATTTGGCAGCCAGCGGCTCCACGAAGCCGGGACGGCGAATGTAGCTGTTGAACAGCTCGTCAACCAACCGGGAGATATTGGTAAAAAAGCTTCGCCCGTTGACAAAGGCCTGGTCATAGGCAGTGTTGTTGGTGATGTCGAAGTCATAGCCCCGGCTGCGGTAGAACTCGGTGTATACCCGGTTCAGGGCGAAGGACACAATGGCGAGAATGTTTGCCCGCAGAGCGCTTTCGTTCCAGGTGGGATAAATTTCGCTGGAAGCCACATTCTTAATGTAATCGGGAAAGTCCACCGTTACATTTTCTGCCGGTGTGTTGGGTGCGCCCAGGTGGACGGTGATTTTCTGGGGTGCAAAGGGAGTAACAGTAGGCATGGTGCACCGCCTTACAAATCCTGGGGCGGGGTCACCACATTCATGCTGTCCTCCGCATTGTCCGGCAGCTGGGACAGGGGAATCAGCATGATGTTCTGAAATGTGGTGGTATCGGCAAATACCTGAAGATTTCTGGATTCAAAAGTGCCATAGCCGTTGTGATAGGCATACAGATTCACCAGTGCATAGGGCTTCTCCTCGCCTCCCGGTTTCTGGCTCTCTGCCGGGCTGGGAACGGGGATTTCAACGATTGGAATCAGACCGCTGCGGTCACTCATCCGCATGGCAATGGCGGTGTTGTCCGGTGCCGTTATCACCACCGCAGCATCCCGCAGGGGCAGCTGGGCGGAGCTGGTGTAGACACGGGCTTGAATGTATCCAATGGCGGACATGGGTATCCCTTCCTTTCATACGCATCATCCTATGCAGTGAGTCTGCCATAAGTGCTGACTGTGTGCTTTCCCGATTTGAAAATGGGTAAAAAAAGACCGCTTGCTTTTCGCATTTGCGATGGGCAGACGGTCTGATTTTTGATATAAAATTGTTGGAATTGGTTAGGTAAATTGGGGGACGAATAAAACGAGTATAGGAGCGTATAGAAGTGCACTCTTTCGTTCCTAAAGAGTTTTTATCAGTTCGGCAAACGTGAATTTTCAAATTAGTCTTTGCAAATAACCTTTGAATCTTCACCATCAATTACAA
>ERZ791887.757-NODE-757-length-27114-cov-3.106951_pt1 | contig 27114 bp, 15 predicted proteins | sample MGYA00510157_ERZ791887 | MGnify/ENA primary metagenome ERZ791887 (study PRJEB30046, sample SAMN00792112) | human gut metagenome | study: EMG produced TPA metagenomics assembly of the A metagenome-wide association study of gut microbiota in type 2... | reverse complement strand
TGCAGCGGAAGTGTCATTCTCCAGCCAACGATACGGGTCGGGAACTTCCGTTCCAAAATAAACATCTACAGTATCCACCTTCGCGGTTTCAGGATACGTAAGCTTCTGTTGTTGTTGTGCACATGACATCATGATGATACCGGTTGCGAATAAAGTTACTTTTTTCATATTATACATATATAAGAGTATGATTGTTCTCTCTTTCTTAAAATGATTGCAAAAAATATTTCATTAAGTTTAGGCGTTAAAATTACAAAAACAACCAATAGCAAACAAGGATTTTTCCCATTATTATACTTCAAATAGCATTTCCTGTCAGCTTCATTTTTTTTTTAATTGTTTGTTTGTCTTTACAAATGAGAACTTCTATTCATGATTTTCACAATACCTACTCCTTACTTACTCCTTACCTACTCCCTACCTACTCCTTACCTACTCCTAATTATAGGACAAGGAGAAGGTAGGTATCAGGTCAGTCTAAGCCTGGTAGTACATACGTAGAAGTGCTGGTCGCAATTCCCAAAGGAAAGTTTGTCTTTTTACTTTCCAAAGGAGTTTAAATATCATCAACCAAAGTAGATATTCTATCATTTCTTTGCATTTTGATGGCTTTTAAAGGTTTTATGGCTATTATCAAACCTCCTTTTGCCAAATAATCGCTAATCTTGCATCAGAAACCAAAGGTTAACTAAATCATGAGAAAGAAATCATTCATATTATTCCTATTACTCATAAGTCATGTTTCCCTATTCAGTCAAAATGTTCTGACTGGAGACGCCTTACTGGAAAAGCAAATTTATGAAACTGGATTCATTCATGCCCCGCTACCTTTGGACACTTCCCGTTCTTTCGAAGAAAATGCGTTGAAAAAAGAGGTGTTATCCAGTCAACCGCTTACAGAAACAGACAGTACAAACGGATGGACCCATTCCGGAGCAGGCAGTATGGCTTTCTCTAATGAGAAATCCGTATCCGGCAAAGGTAGTATTCGTCTGACTTTTCCAACCGATACAGGAAGAAGAGCAGTCGGTTCTCCTTCCGACCCAGACTATGCAACTTATGGAAATAGCGGTATCATCTATCATGTCAATGGGCAAAATTGGGAGAAATATAACAGAATCGTTTTTTCCATCTATCCGGATTGTGATGGTGCACGTGTAGTCAACATGAATCTGACCTTCACAAACGATAATTCTACAGCCAAGGAAGGATACAATCACCCCAGTGGCTCCCACCTCATCAATCTGGTTAATAAAACATGGAATCACTGTTTTCTTGATATAGACGAATATCAACGGGATAAAGTAATGTCTATTCGTTTCGACACAGCTCTAAAAGGGAAAGACCGGACCACAGGTGATTCTGCCATTTATTACATTGACAATATCCAATTACAGCAAATCAAAGCCCCCGGAAAAGTAAGCGGATGGACTCCGGCAGAAGATGCCATCATCTATTCTACAACAGGATATACAACCAACAGTCAGAAAACCGCTCTCGTTCATAGTTTATGGTGTAATCAGCAGACCGCATTCCTACTGATAAACTCTGCCACTAAAGAGGTGGCATATGAAGGTGCATTGCAACGAAAACAAACCACCATCGGAGAATTCGGAGTTATTGACTTCACTGCCTTCAATCAACCGGGAGATTACCAACTGAAAGTAGGTAAAATCCTGACTCCAACATTCCGGATAAACGAAAAGCTATGGGATAATTCCCTTTGGAGAGTATTGAATTTCTTATTCTGCCAACGCTGCGGGCATCCCGTTCCCGGCAAACACGCGGCTTGCCACACGGATTTATTCTCCAAACATGATGGAAAAAGTATTTCTTATTCAGGGGGATGGCATGATGCAGGCGACTTATCACAACAGACGTTACAAACCGGAGACGTGACCTTTGCCCTGCTGGAAGCATACAATCGGCTCAAAACCCAAAATACTCCATTGGCTGCCCGCTTGCTGGAAGAAGCGGAATGGGGAATTGAATTTATTCTGAAAAATCGCTATGGGGACGGATATCGTGCCAGCAGTATGGGATTACTCATCTGGCAGGACGGTATACTGAATACAAAGGATGACATCCATTCTGTACGTGTTCAGAATATGGCATTCGACAACTTCCTGTATGCAGGATACGAAGCATATGCCGCAATGACCATAGACCGGGACCCGATGCTGCAAGAACATTTGTGGAAAATAGCGGAAGAAGACTTTTCTTTTGCCATAGAAAAATTCCGGAAAGATGGTTTCGACTCATTCAAGCAGATGTATGAACATAGTTACAATACCTCCGAGAGCCAATATATGGCAACTATATCTTGGTCTGCCAGCATGCTCTACAAGCTGACGGGAAAGTCTTGTTATGCAGAAACGGCTGCAGAAGCCATCCGGTATGTGCTCGACTGCCAGCGTATGGAACCTTTAAAAGATAAAGATAAGACCCGTGGTTTTTTCTATCGGAATCCATCACGGAAATCCATTGTGCACTATATCCATCAATCGCGTGAACAGATTTACATGCAGGCCATGACGTTGCTTTGCGAAACACAACAACAGCATCCTGATTATCAGAAATGGGTAAATTCCATACAACTCTATGGCAATTATCTGAAAAGTTTAATGAAATATACCCAGCCTTACGGAATGATCCCGAGTGGAGTATATCATGCAGAAGAGTATAAAGATTCTACGAGCTTTTACGCCCTTCACCTCTTTCCGCCATCCAATGCACAAGATCTGTACACAGAGCAAGTGAAACGGGGAGTCAAGCTCGACAAGGAGCATTACCTGAAACGTTTCCCGGTATGGTTCAGCATTTTCAACGGCAATACAGCTATACACCTCTCTACCGGAAAGTCCGCTGCCATTTGCGGCAATTTCCTTAAAGATGAAGAATTGCTCGGTATCGGTCGGGAACAGCTCTACTGGACAGTCGGGAAGAATCCATTCGGTCAATCCCTGATATATGGCGAAGGATACAACTATCCGCAGATGAACAGTTTCTCCTCCGGAGAGATGACCGGCGAAATGCCTGTCGGCATCCGTACATTGGGCAATGATGATATTCCTTACTGGCCGCAGACCAACAACGCATGTTATAAAGAAGTATGGGTAACATCGGCAGGAAAATGGCTATCACTGATTGCTGAATACGAATAAAAAAGTTATTAACTATATAAATTATGAATGCTATGAGAAGTATTAGATTCTATCTTATTCTATTGTTTGCTATCTGTACATTTGCGGTAAACGCTCAGGCTCCCCAAGGGTATCCGGCTAATTATGCCAATGGTCCCCGCTTCAAGGCACTGGTTTACTATACTCAACATGCAGAAGAGGCACACTATCAATTCTCCTTGCAGGCGGTAGAGTTCTTCAAAAAACTGAATTACGGTGACGGTTTTGTACTGGATATCACCATGGATCTGTCTCAATATAGTTACGAACAGCTGAAAGAATATAGCGTAGTGGTTATGCTCGATGGCTATCCCAATACAAAAGCCGAACGCGATGCTTTTGAAAAATACATGGAAAACGGAGGCGGCTGGGTAGGCTTCCATGTAGCCGCCTATAACGACAAGCACACAAATTGGCCTTGGTTTGTAGATTTTCTGGGTGGCGGGGTTTTCTATTGCAATAACTGGCCCCCTCAACCTGTACTGGTTGAAGTTGACAATGAAGAACACCCCGTCACCAGAAATTTACCCACTTCTTTTGTGGCTCCGTCAAGTGAGTGGTATCAATGGAACCCCAGTCCAAGAACCAACAAAAACGTAGAAGTACTTCTTTCCATTTCCCCTAAAAACTATCCGTTGGGCATAAAGGACGTGGTTAACTTCGGTGATTTCCCCATTGTATGGACCAACACCAAGTACAGAATGATCTATCTGAACATGGGTCATGGCGACGAAGAATTCATTGATGCCACACAAAACCTTTTGTTTGTAAACGCCTTCCGTTGGGTAGTCAGCACTGATAAGAAGGGAGACCCGTTCAAGAAATAACAATCTGCAAATACCCGATACTGGCAGTATATCTTATCAATGGTTCTCCATACTGATGGTCATTGGCTTTTTCCTTATATGGAATGTATACCCTCATACCGAAGGTGCTGGGAAATATGTGTTCAGAGGGATGAAAGTCCTTGGCATTATTCTATTAGCATTCCTCGTTATATATAAAGATGTACATGGCTCTCCATTTCAACAAGGTTGGTGGGACATCTTAGGACTGATCCGCTGGACCTATGCCGTATGTGCTGTCATTTATCTGTTTACCCGGGAGAGTCTTTGCAAAAATATACTCTCTCATCATTGTTATAATTGCCGGACTACTGGCTAAGGTTAAAATAAAACTGAAAATATAATCCGAACAATTACAGAATATGAAAAGAAACAAACTCCCCGGAATTATACTCCTTGCATGCTGTACTCTGCTTGCTGGTATGCAAGCAAATGCGAAGGATATAGAAGTTCAAAACGGAAACATCATCCTGGACTTCAGTACAAAAATCGCATCGCAAACTTCTGCCGGAAAATATACCATAAAACGATCTACCGGAAAATTCAGCGAATACCAGACGATTGGTAGCACGTCTTCAACAACATTTACTGATAAAAAAGTCAAAGGGAATCCCCATGATTATTATTATCAGATAACAGACAGGGAAGGTAAACTCCTGGCCTCAATGGCTATGGATACCGAAGTATTCGGCGACTATGTATACATATATAGTGATACGGACCGTAAAGTGGACGTAGGGAATGAGATTAATGCCATTCATGAACAAATGTTCGGCAAGGAGTTCAGTCCCAACCGCTATGCCCTCTTATTCAAAGCCGGTGATTATAAGGAAGCGGGATTACTGAAAGTTCCGTTCTATGTACATCTGGCAGGATTAGGAAAAACACCGTTTGATGTGGAAGTTTCCAATATACACACCCCTCCCCATCTTAGTAATGGAAACGGTACATGTACCTTCTGGCGTTCTACAGAAAACTTGTCCGTTATAGGACCAGCAACCTATGACGAAGAGGAAACTTTCAAATGGGCCGTATCGCAGGCAGCACCTATTCGCCGCATCTACTCGCAGCGCGTTGTGCGTAATCAGTGGGAAAACGGATGGGTAAGCGGCGGATTCACCGCAGACTGCTATTTTGAAGCTGCCGCAGGTTCTAAAAACCAACAACAATGGTACACCCGCAATTCCTTCCTGAATAAAGGACGTGGGGAGTTCGAAGAAATCAAATACAACTACTGTTTCCAGGGCGTTGAACTGGGTTCGGAAGTAGATACAAATACCTATCAGAACAATTGGGACAAGGGAGGTAATGTAACTTTTATCCCCACCACCCCAATCATACGCGAAAAGCCATTCTTGTTTATCGGCGACGACGGAAGATACAAAGTATTCCGTCCGGCACTGAAACACGAACACAAAGGAGTCTCCTACAGCCGCACTGACATGGGCGAAGGTGAAAGTCTGGATTTACAGAATGAATTTTATGTAGTGAAACCGGGTACCTCGGCCGAATACATGAATAAACAACTCGCAGCGGGCAAACATCTGCTTATAACTCCCGGCATGTACGAGCTTTCAGAACCACTCCATGTCACCCGCCCCAACACCATTATATTGGGAATCGGATGGGCGACTCTGATTCCGGGAGAAAAGAATTCCGATACGGCAATTCTGGTAGAAGATGTAGACGGGGTAACGATTGCCTCTCTGATGTTTGATGCGCATTACACTTCCAATACCCTGATTCAGGTTGGTACGGAGAAAACAGCTCAAAGACATATACAAAATCCTATTCTGCTCACCGACCTGTTTTTCCGGATAGGCGGATTCCGTCCGGCAAAGGTACACGTAGACCGTGCAGTAGAACTAAACAGCAATGACGTGATTGGCGACCATTTCTGGATATGGAGGGCAGATCATGGTGTTCGTGGCAGTGTAGGCTGGGAAATCAATACCACCCGAAACGGTCTGGTAGTAAACGGCGACCATGTCACCATTTACGGCTTATTCAACGAGCACTTCCAGGAATATCAGACTTACTGGACAGGAGAACATGGACGAACTTACTTTTATCAATGCGAAACGCCCTATGATGCTCCCTCACAGGAATACTATATGAGCGAAAACGGCACACGCGCCGGATATGCCGCATATAAAGTAGCTGATAACGTGAATACTCACGAAGCTTTTGCCTTCGGCATTTATGATGTACTACATAACGAAATAATGATTGAGAATTCAATAGAAGTACCCGATAAAACCGGTATAAGAATGTATCACATGTGCAACAACACCCTTTCGGGAGGAGGCGCCAAAGGTTTCAACTATATATTGAATGGCATAGGAAAAAGTACCTATAAGACGCACCACGATTACAGGGCATATATAGATGAATTCATAGGAAAACGATAACAGAACAGCAAAGATTCCTCTCTCACTCGCATTGTTGTCATAGCCAATAAACTTTTTGTCAAATCTAACTGACAACTATATATACATATCAGTAGATGCTTTAAAAGGAATGATGTTTTCAGGTGAAAAATGAGGCTGTCTAACAACTAAAAAGTTAGATAGTCTCTTTTTTTTGTAAAATCCTCTTCTATTGCCTATAAAGTTTGTTTAGCCTGCATCATTCATAGTCGGAAATTAGAAGGAGTTATCGGGAGTTATCAGCCTACAAGTCGGTTCTAACTCCTTGAAATAGAAGAGGTGTGACTATGAATTATATAGGTTAGGCGGTATGTTTTTGGGGGAATGATGTATTTTGTACTTTCCTTGATAGCTTTTAAACCTATGCGACATTAAAATGCAAATATAAGCGTTTTTTTAAACCTCAAATGTCATTTTTTCACCCACCATTGGAAAGAAATCTACATACATTTGTGAAAATTCTAACACTAATGATTTTAACACTTAATGATTTTATTTAATTTTAATGCTATGGGAAAGTTATGCAGATTACATCTCCTTTTGTTGGCTTTGTTGCTACCGGGAGTGTCCTTCGCACAAAATCTTTTTAAAGTGCAAGGTTGTGTTACTGACGAGCAGAACGAGCCACTTATCGGGGCTACCGTGCAGACTATAGACAAGTCGAAAGGCACGATAACAGATAGCAGTGGCAACTATGTTTTGTCGGGAGTTCCCAAGGGTTCAACCTTGGTGTTTTCGTATGTCGGCTACAAGTCAAAAGAAGCAAAGGCAACATCGACTTCTCTTAATGTTGTTTTGGAATCGGATGATGAGATGCTCGATGAAGTGGTTGTCATCGGCTATGGCCAGCAACGTAAGGTGACGCTGACGGGTTCTGTCTCCAACGTGGGTGGTAAGGAACTTCTCAAATCGCCAGCCGCATCGCTTGGTAACACCCTTTCGGGTAAACTCCCAGGTCTCCAGTCGGTGCAGTACACCGGTGTTCCTGGTGCCGATGACCCTGTCATCCGCATCCGTGGTGTCGGTTCGTTCAACAGCGCCGAACCTCTTGTGCTTGTCGATGGTGTCGAGCGTGAGTTCAGCCAAATAGACCCGAACGAGGTGCAGGACATTTCTATTCTTAAGGATGCTTCCGCTACGGCCGTCTTTGGTGTACGTGGTGCCAACGGCGTTATTCTCGTTACAACTCGTCGCGGCGAGATAGGCAAGCCCACCATCACACTGACAGCTTCAGTAGGTCTTCAGCAGATTTCTAAATTCCTTGAGCCGGCAAACTCCTACGAGTATGCAACGGCTTACAATCATGCTCAGGAAGTGGAAGGAGTAGCCGAGGACGGATGGAAGTTCTCGAAGGAAGCTATACAGCACTGGAAGGACATGGATATGCCCACCGTTTATCCAAGCACCAACTGGTTCAAGTACTTGATGGACGACCATGCATGGCAGGAACAATATAATATTAATGTATCGGGTGGTACTGAACGTGCCCGCTATTTCGTTTCTGTCGGCATGCTCAATCAGGACGGTCTTTTCAAAACCTTCGACCAAGGTGATGACGCAAACTTCAAATACCGCCGTTACAACTTCCGTGCCAACCTCGATGTAGATTTCTCTAAGCTGAGTACGCTTTCTATCGGCATCGGTGGACGCATTGGCAGACGAAACTCTATCGGTAATGGTGAGTATAACGGTCAGTCAGGTGTTTTTGGTGTTGAGGGCCTTCTCAACAATGGTACACCAATGTCAGGCTACGGGCTTGATAGTGAGGGACGTCGTATTATTTCCGATCCTAATCTCGTTGGCGCAGTTGGCTCCGATGGTCTCGGCCTTATCTACGAGCAGGGCTATACTACTCAGCGTCAGAGTGTTGTAAACCTCGATCTTCAGTACAAGCTCAAGCTCGACTTTATCACCAAGGGGCTTGATTTCCGTATCAAGGGTTCTTACAACTCTGACTATACACAGCAGAAAGCGCGTACTACCGGCGGTGGTATCAGCTACAAGGCCACCATCGCTAAGGGTGAATACGAGGAAGACGGTTCTCCAAAGATTGTTTATGTCCGTCAGGCTGACTCATGGCCTCTTGGCTATGAGGAGTCCAAATGGGGCGGTAGAAACTGGTATGCAGAGGCGAGCCTCAACTATACCCGCAAGTTCGGTGACCACAATTTCGGTGCGCTCGTTCTTTATAATGAATCTAAAAACTACTATCCTGGTGGCGTCTACAATTCTATCCCCCGTGGTTATGTAGGTATGGTAGGCCGTATCACCTACGACTACCAGACTAAGTATATGGTAGACCTCAACATGGGCTATAACGGCTCAGAGAATTTCGCAAAAGGTAAGCGCTTTGGCTTTTTCCCTTCTGCTTCTCTCGGCTGGATAATCTCTTCTGAAAAATTCTGGGAGCCTATCCGTAATGTTGTTTCCTATTTCAAACTTCGCGGTTCTATCGGTAAGGTAGGTAATGACCAGGGTGTCGGGCGTTTCCTCTATCTGCCTGGCACATGGCAGTTTTACACCAACGACAATGGTAAAGGTGGTGCATGGTGGACCAACGACCGTACAGGTAACTTCGGTACCAACAACGGTGTGTTCATGCCTGGCGCACGCGAATCCAGCAACGGTAACCCCGATGTTACTTGGGAAACAGCCACCAAGCAGAACTATGGTGCCGATGTACACTTCTTTGGATCTCGCTTGAGTCTCGGTGTCGACTTCTTCTGGGAAGATCGCAAGAACATCCTCATTTCCAACGAAACAACCATCGCAGGTATTTCCGCTCTCAAACCCAACTCCATCAACTTCGGCCGTGTCAAGAACCATGGTTATGAAATTACCCTACGCTGGGCCGACCAGATAGGTAAAGTAAACTACTCGATAGCTCCTACATTCGCTTTCGCACGCAACAAGGTTGTGGAAATGGCAGAAGTGAAGAAAGAATTCCCACACATGTACCACACCGGTCATCCTGTAGGTCAGCCTTTCGGCTACGACTTCTTTGAGTTCTATGTTCCTGGTGAAACCGAACAGCGCTACAAGGAAGTTTACGGTGTTGACATGCCAGACCAGCAGATTACATTGCGTCCTGGTGACAGCGTATTCGTTGACCTCACAGGTGATGGTAAGGTGGATGCTAACGATGTACATGCTATCGGCTACAGCGATATTCCTGAGTATACTGGTAGCATAAACGCAACGCTCAACTGGAAAGGTCTCGACTTCTCCATGACTTGGGTAGGTGCCACCCACGTTAACCGTCAGCTCAGTTCTTTCTATACTCCAGCCTTCGGTACTGGTAACCAGTCAATGCTCAACAAATGGGTCTATGACAATTCTTGGACCGAGAATAACTCCGGTGCCAGCCTGCCACGTATCTCTCTTGAGAAATCGGCACGCGAGCATAACGGTTCACTTTCAGACCCATGGATGGTCGATGCATCGTATATCCGTCTGAAGAACCTTGAGATTGGTTATTCGTTCCGTATACCCGGTGTGCCCATCAACAACATCCGTGTTTATGCCAATGGTTATAACCTCCTTACTTTCACAAGCTTCAAGGCCAATGACCCAGAGGCACAAGCAGGCTATGGTAGCACACGTTATCCTATGACTCGTGTTTACAACTTCGGTATCAACTTAAACTTCTAACATTCAAGACTATGAATCTTATAGAAAAAATAAAAACTGCTACTATTATATGTGTAGCCGGTGCCATGATAGGGATGGGATCGCTGAGCTCTTGTGTCGATGATATCAACATCGGAAATGGCTTCCTCGACAAGCAGCCAGGTGTCGATGTGACCGTAGACTCCATCTTTGTCAAGGGAGAGAATGCAAAACGTTTCCTCTGGCACATGTACGGTGCCATGCACAACCCTTTCACCTATACAGGTGCAGTATGGTATTCCCACCCCGATGCCCTTACCGATATTTGCCAGTCGTACTGCGGATGGCACAATCTCGGAAAGTACTACGGTGGTGACCTTACCGAGACCGATCAGGATAACGGCGGTCTCGTCAAGTTCCCCTTCATCGCCAACGGTGACGGCAATGGTCGTGCAGGCATCTGGCGTACCATCCGTGAGGGTTGGATTTTCATCGAGAACATCGATCGAGTTCCCGACTTGAGCGAATCAGAGAAGAGCCAGCTCCGTGGTGAGGTATATGTCATCATGGCATCGCGCTATCTCGATGCTTTCCGCAACTTCGGAGGTCTTCCAAAAGTTGACCGCTCATTCATGGCTACTGATGTTGTAGATGGCAAGCGCATGAGCGTAATCGAGACAGCAGAGTTCATCGACGGACTTATTCAGGGCGCCATCAACGAACCGGGTCTTCCTTTCTTTGTGCAGGATCAGGCCACCAACTCTGGACGTCTGACCAAAGGCTCAGCCTATGGTCTGCGTGTAAGGCTGTGGAACTTCGTGGCTTCACCTCTGTTTAACAGTGACAAACCTTATCTTGAATTCACTCGCAACGAGGAGAATCAGGACCTCAACCAGGTATGGGTTGGCGGTTACAAGCCCGAACTTTGGCAGAAAGCGCTGAAGGCTTGTGAGGATTTCTTCCAAGCCAATAGCGCCAACGGCAACTATTTCGCCCTTGTACAGCCCACCGGTAACAGTGAGCAAGACTATTGCAACGCTTTCCGTACCGCCTACTGGTTCCGTGGCAACAGCGAGAAGGTGATTGAAGTTCATGCCGGTCTAGGTACAAACGCTTGGAATGGTGACTGGAATGTAGAAGGTATGGATGAGTTCGGTATGGCTCTCTTCACCCTCGAATATATGGAAATGTTTGGTATGGCAGACGGTCGTAACTTCCCTTACGACAATGTGTTCAATACCGATAACCCCAACAACGTAGACATCTTTGTCAATCGCGATCCACGTCTCTACGAGACAATGGTGGTGAATCGCAACAATCTTGTCGAGCAATATCAGGGGCTTTCGAGTACCGAGCTGTGGCAAGGTGGCAATGTAGACCAGACCTTCAATCCTGCTGTTACCGACAATCCATGGTCTACCCGTATGAAACTGTTCAAGTATCTCCGCGATAACGGCTATGCAGCATACCATCCGACCAACTTTGCTTATCTGCGTATGGCTGACATTCACCTTTGCTATGCTGAGGCACTCGCACAGACAGGCAATCTGCCGAAAGCCTGCGATGAAATGAATAAGGTGCGCGCACGCGTAGGTCTTGGCAAGATAGAGGTAATGAACCCGGGGCTCAACCTAACCAGCAACAAGGACAACTTCATTGAGCAACTCCTTAAGGAACGTGCCTGTGAATTCGGTTATGAAGACTCCCGCTGGTATGACCTCATCCGCTACAAGAGATCCGACATATTCAAGAAACAGGTACACCAGTTGCGTGTATGGCGCAAGGATGCCAACGGCAACAAGATGAATCCTGCCGACTACAATGACGACACGAGTCTCGAACCCGGTGAACCCTGGCCGAACTGTATCTATGAGAAGATACCTTGTACCAACAATACCCGCGTATGGTGGAATACTGAAAACCAGACGAGCAAGTGGACCGACAAATGGTATCTCGCGCCTATTTCACGTGATGAGATCAACAAGGGCTATGGTCTGAACCAGAACCCCGGTTGGTAATCCAGATTTTAAAAATCAATAAGACTTATAAAATATGAATATAAATAGAATGTTGATGCTTGCGACTACCGTTGTCTCTCTTACGGCAAATGCGCAGGTAAAACTCAGCGATAAGAATGCAAATGCCTATGATTTGGGTTACGGCGTGGAAATAAGCAATTTCCTCAGCACTGCTTCCGCAACCACAATCACAGGTGAAGAATTGCAGCAGACTTCGGCAACGAACCTTGCCCAAGCCCTCTATGGACGTCTACCAGGCCTCACGGCTCTATCGCAAGGCGGCTTCTCGGGCGACGAAAATAAGGGTGCCTCGTTTAATATTCGTGGCTATCACACACTTAACGATAAAAGCATTCTCATCCTCGTCGATGGCTACGAGCGTCCCATCGACCGCCTCAGTGTAGAGGAAGTGGAGAGCGTTACTATCCTCAAGGATGCTGCTGCTACGGCACTTCTTGGTCATGAGGGTATCAATGGTGCTATACTTGTGAAGACAAAACGTGGCGTTGAAGGCAAGACACACGTCAAGGTGAACTACAGCCATAAGTTCCAGTTCGACCCTGAATTCGCAGACATGGTAGATGGTTACGGATATGCCAATGCTTTCAACCGTGCTCGTCACAACGACGGACTCTCTGCCGCATACACCGAGCAGGAGCTTAACCTCTTCAAAGACGGTTCTGATCCGTACTTCTACCCTAACGTGAACTGGCGCGACCTTACTTTCAAGAACAGTGCCGAGGAAGACCATGCATACGTTTCGGTGTACGGAGGTACGAACAAGGTGAAATACTACACCCATATTGATTATACCGATGTACGCGGTGCTTTCAAGGACACCAAGCAGCCAGACTACAATACGCAGTTGCGCCAGTCGAAGGCCAATATCCGTGCCAACCTCGACTTCAACATCACCAACACAACTCTCATGTCGGTGAACCTCTTCGGTATGTTCCAAGAGACCAAGCGCCCCTCCGACATCGGCGCTGATGATGCTACAGCTGCTATCTACAACCTGCCGGCAAGTGCTTTCCCCTACAAGACCTCAACAGGTATCTGGGGAGGTAACGAGGCATACGGTGATGCCAACCCCATTGCCAAGATTCAGGAGTCTGGTTTCTACAAGACCCATCAACGTCAGCTATGGGTAGATGCCAAGCTGTCTCAAAAACTCGATTTCTTGCTCAATGGTCTGAACGTATTTGTCAGTGCCGGCTATGCCAATTCGTCGATTTACGCGGAAAATTCACACAAGGCACACCAGTATGGCTACGAGCGCTACACCGGCACCATTGGCGACAAGAACAACGTAGCTCTGAACACATTCGGTAACAAAGAGACCAACCTCACCTTCAACAACTGGAATGCCGGTCAGTGGTGGAAAGCAAAGGCCAGTGTAGGTATCAATTACAAACGTTCGTTCTTCGACAACGACCACTTCAATGCTACCGTTGTTTACGACAATAGTGGTGTTAGCACTGATGGACGTGGAAACACCTTCTATCGTCAGAACATCATGGGAGTCTTCCACTACGATTTTCAGAACCGCTACGTTGCCGACCTTGTGCTTGCAGGTAACGGAGCCAGCCGTACCTATCCTTCTAAGTGGGCATTCTCACCCACACTGTCGCTCGGCTGGATTTACGCTGACAACAACGATGATCTGCTCAACTACGGTAAACTGCGTGCATCGGCTGGTATCCAGCATACCGACTATATGCCTACCTATGGCATGTGGCTTCCCACATGGGATGTTTCGCACGGTTATGTGATTATTGGCAACAACTACGATGCTAAATGGGGCGCATCGCTTGGCTCCTTCCCAACTACCGATTTCTCGCAGGAGACATCTACGAGCTTCAACCTTGGTACTGACCTTCGTCTGGCAAATGCTCTTGATATCTCAGTTGATGCTTTCTACCAGCTTCGCAGCCATATCATGCTCTCTGCAAGCTCCGAGAATTCATCGGTGGCTGGTATACAGTCGTCATACAACGATGTTGGCGAAGTTAAGAGTTACGGTTTTGAGGTAAGTGCCAAGTATGTGAAGAAAATCACTTCCGACCTCAATCTCAACTTGGGTGCCAACTTGTCGTGGGCACGCAATGAGGTGAGCAAGTATATCGGCATACCGACCTATCCGCTGAGCGACCCTGTAGGCCACCGTGTAAACGAGGCATGGGGACTCAAGTCGGCAGGCTTTTTCAAGGATCAGGCCGACATCAACTCCAGCTACCGTCAGGAATACTCTACCGTAAGCCCTGGTGACATCAAATACCAAGACCTCAACGGTGACCAGATAATCAACGAGTTCGATGTTACCAGTCTCAATGGTGCTACTGACATCCCTGAGCTCAACTACGCCTTCAATGTCGGTGTAGAATATAAAGGTTTCGGTCTAAACGCATGGTTCCAGGGCACTGGCAACTACATGAAGTATCTTCCGTCAGCAATATGGGGTGGCATGGCCGACAACGGCAACCTTTCAGTGGACTACTACAATAATTGCTGGGATGTGGCTGGCAGCAACGCCCTCTACCCGCGTCTGACCACTCTAAACAACAGCAACAACAGCCAGAAAAGCAACGTATGGTACAAGCCTGTTCACTTCTTGAAGATGCGCAACATCGAGGTTTACTATAAAGTGCCTGCAACGGTGCTCTCGAAACTCTCTCTTACCGCAGCCAAGGTGTTTATTCAGGGTGAGAACCTTCTTTCCTTCGACAACATCGACGCTATGGATGCTGAGGTACTTTCGACAGCATATCCCATGTTCAAGGGTGTTAACATAGGTGTCACATTAACTTTCTAATAAAAGATACATTTATGAACAAGATAACATATGCTCTTTTAGGTATGGCGGCAGTAGTCTTTGTAGGCTGTGCCGACCTAGATTACAACGAAGCTTCGAATCGTGACGAGGACTGGACCTACAACAGCCCCCTCAATGGTGTCAAGGCTCTTGTATACGATGTCTACGCACAAATGCCGAGCGAATTCAAGGACGATTCCTACGGTAATGGCGCCCTGATAGCCAGTGCTACAGACGAGTCTGAGTTTGCACTTTCCTTCTCACCCATCCACAAGTATTTCAACGGTGGTTGGACTCCTTCGAATCCTTTTTCCACCACATGGGATAGGTCATACCGTGCCATCACTCAGGTACACATGTACCTTGAGCGCATCCACAAGATAGACTTGTCAGATTATAAATATGATCCCGACTACCAGACCATGGTGCAGCAGTTTGAGATATTCCCTTACGAGTTGCGTTTCCTCCGTACCTATTTCTACTTCGAGTTGGTACGTGCCTACGGCGATGTGCCTTTGGTGACCACAACCCTCACCAATGAGCAGGCCAACAGCGTGGAACGCACTCCAGCCAAGGATGTGTTCAAGTTCATCATCAACGAATTGGATGCCGTGGCTGAATATCTGCCCGTGTCGTATAATGACATTCCTGGTCAGGAAATTGGTCGTGCCACCCGTGGTGCTGCTCTTGCACTGAAGGCACGCGTACTTCTTTATCAGGCTTCACCCTTGTTTAATACAGAGAACAACAAGGAGCTTTGGAAAGAGGCCGCTGCTGCCAGCAAGGTCATCATCGATAATGCACAGCGCTGGGGCTACAAACTCAGCGAGTATGCCAAACTATGGGGGCACGATACATTCACCAATTCTGAATTTATCTTCGTTCTTGGCACCCAGGCAAGCAACACCTTCGAGCAGTACAATTATCCTGTGGGTGTGGAGAACGGAAACTCCGGCAACTGCCCTACACAGGCACTGGTGGACGCATACGAATATCAGGCCGATGGCAAGACATTCAAGGAGAAACATCCTGGAGATGTTGATGTGACTACTGAGAATCCATACGATGGTCTTGACCCACGTTTCGAACTCACTGTAGTGAAGAACGGCGATCTCTGGCCATCTAACACAACTCAGCAGATTGCCATTGAGACGTATCAGAGCGGCTTCAACGGTGCTCCTAAGTACGGCGCAACTCCCACGGGCTACTACTTAAAGAAGTTTGTGGACGGCAACTGTGTCACCACAGCCAACAACCAGACTACAACACGCCACAACTGGATTGTGATGCGTCTGGCCGAGGTTTACCTCAACTATGCAGAGGCTATGTACAACTACTACGGCAATGCTGACGAACAGGGCGATTTTGGCATGTCAGCCAACGAGGCTATCAATGTGCTTCGTAACCGTCCTGACATCATGATGCCTGAATTCCAAGGAAACAATGGTTTCGAAGAGCGCTACATGCGTGAGCGTATGGTAGAGCTTGCTTTCGAAGGTCAGCGCTTCTGGGATGTACGTCGCTGGAAGAAGGGGGCCGAGTTCTTCAAGAATGTTGATGTGGCAGACTTCAAACTAAATGGAAACGGCAACTTGATTCTCAATCGAGTTACTAAGACTCGCCAGTGGGACGAGAAGTACAACCTGTATCCGATTCCGCAGTCTGAAATTCAGAAGAACGGCAATCTGAAGCAGAACCCCAATTGGTAAAACTGATTCAATGAAATTTCAAACGAATAAGATTTATGAAAAAACATATTATATATCTTCTGATCTTAGGATTCGCTTTGCTGTCGAACATGACACTGACCTCGTGCAGCGATGGTGATGTGGCGAATGCCAACGATGTGCTAATGGTGAATGCTGTCCTGCCTACAAAAGTTATGGAAGGACAGGTTGTCACCATCACTGGTACGGGTCTTGAGAAGACCATTTCCGTTGTGTTCCCTGGCAATGTCTCTGTGAACAACATTACCAAAATAGGCAACGGTTATATCTCTGTAATAACTCCTGCCGGCGTTTCTGCAGAGGGGGGAACAGTAACAATAGAAGCCAACGGCGAATCGGCAGAGTCAGTCATGACGCTGACTGTCGGCAAGCCCGAGCCTTTGCGCGTGGCTCCTCTTGACAAGGAAATAAAAATCAACGAATGTGTGGAGGTGTACGGCAACGACCTCGAATTTATCACCAAGGCTTATTTCCCCGGTGAAGACGGCAAGGACATTGTTGTAGATGCAAGCAACTTTAAGCGCAAAGCTACCGGTTCTCTCTACATCTATTCGCCAATGGGTATAAAAGCCGGACCTGCCCAAGTTAGCCTCGAAGACTGCAGCGGCAAGAAATATACTTTGCCAGAGGTAACGCTGTCTGACGAGGTTGCAGGTGGCAGCGAAGGAGGTGAAGGATATGCTTCAATCTGGGAAGGCGAATACACTACTGGCTGGTGGTGGTATCTCCCAGCATCTGAGCTTGACCTCTCGGCAATAACGCCAGAAGCCGGCCAAACTATTAAGTTCACATTCACTCACCATGATGCTCCTCAGACTTTCTGTCTGTGCGATGGTTGGTGGGGTGCTCCTTTCATCCGCGATGGCGGTGAAAGCGGTAACAACATCGTTCTTGCCGCTGGTGAGGACTTCCTGGAATTCAAAATCTCGGAAGGTATGGCGGCAACAATGAATGGTACTGAAACCGCTCTCATCATTGGCGGTGACATAACAATCACCAAGATTCAGATTAAGACAGATTAAACTCTATACAAAGAAGTTATAGCCTGATATCTGTAAACATTTCAAGTCTGCCGGAGAGCTAAAGTTCTTCGGCAGACTTTTTGGCATTTACTTGTGTTTTGCTGTTTCTTCGCCTGAAGGCTTTGGAGCAACAAACAGTAGTATAGTCTACGGAGACTGCAGGCGAAGAGGAGTACTACAAGCAAAACAGGTGCAATTCGATACATTTCGTATCAAAATAAAGAGAAGAAGCGGGAAAATAAGCAGGTTTTGAGAGGGTAGGTTTATGTAGATATTCGGCATTAACAGTAAGACAATCAAATGAATGTCCCATTAAAAAAGGGTGTAGGCAATTTTTGCCTACACCCTTTTTTAATTGCTTTCACCACAGCTATAATGCCTATGAACAGGGAGATATAGAGTATGAATGTATGAGTATATGCAAAAACATGCATAAACTACAGGTAGAATTTATTTCTTCAAAGTCCAGCGGATAGCATTGCTAAGCATCATCGTGAAGTCGTCCGACTGGAAGAGCTTCGGACTATGCCCCATCTGGAAATAAACATTCCGGGCAGCCTTGCCTTCGTTCACCCACACTACCGGATGGTCGCCCATCTTGACAGCGGAAGCGGGTGTATAAGTGGACTCGTCCACATGTGCCAAGACGCGAACATTGGGACGGGGAGACTTGTCGTACGTATACCACTCGTCATCCTGAACCACAAAAGAAGCGTCGACGCCTTTCATTATCGGATGTTCCTTGTCTTCCACAATCACTGTACCATCGGCAAGCGGAGCGATATAGTTCTGGAAACGAATGCCGCCCATGAAATCGGAGAACCATTGCCACAGAGGATAACCGTCAAAGTCTCCCAGCAAAGTAGCATGATGGAAACCAATCCAACCACCACGACCTTCGTTAATGTAGTTGATGAAATTCTGCTCTGCTTCCTTCGGCCAGGTATAAGGCGGGAAGTCCAACTGAATGACTAAATCCGTACCCTCCAGCACTTCCTTCTGAGCCAGGAGACGGGTGTTGTTCAATATCTGTATCTGCAGATTCTGTACCTTGCTCTCATCCACCAGCCACTTCACTGCCGCATCCGAGAAAGGTTTATGCTGGCCTTGGCTTTCGGTAAGTACCAGTACACGGTAAGTTCTGTCATAGAAAGGTTTCTGTTCTATCAATCCTTCGTAGACCGTACGACGCAAATCGCCTTGCTCGTTGTCACCGTCATAGTCCCAATACATGCCGCCCAGTAGTTTCTGCTTCAGGATATACTGGCATTTTATGGCCAACGAACGGGGATTTTCATAACCGAAGACAAGCTTTCCTGCTTTATTGGCCAAATAGGGAACCTTGGCTACCTCATCCCAGCATTCACGATACTCTTTGGTATGGCCTACCTTGTTGAAATCCTGAAAGTTAGGATATCCATCGCCACCACGGCCATAGAAAGGCATGCCCATCACTAACTTAGAAGCAGGCACACCGGCTTTGAGGTGAGCCTCAACGGCGGCATCAGCGGTCATCCAGCCACTGTTCTCCGAACGATACAAAGCTGCATGATGTTTGGGAGCATTCCCCATATCATAGGACATGATATTGACAAAATCAATATAGGGAAGAATCGCTTTAAAATCTATATACTCTGCAGAAGCTACCGTAGCAAGAGTCAGCAACTTCTTCTTTCCTATCTCTTTCCGTATATCCCTCATCAGTAATGTGAAGTTCTTTGTATCATCCGGTGAAGCAGAAATATTGGCTGCTGCACTGGTAGGGTATTCCCAGTCAATATCAATGCCATCGAGACCGAACTCCTTCACTACACGCTTGCAATCCTTTGCAAAAGCCAAGCGATACTTATCATTGGCAGCCATTTCACTGAACCGGCCGCTTCCCCATCCACCGATAGAAAGCATTATTTTCAGTTCTGGTTTCTGCGCCTTCAGTGCAACAATCTCACGAAGACGGTTCTCATTTGCAATACCAACCCCATTGAAGGTTTCACTGACATGCCCGAATGCATAGTTAATATGCGTCATATATTGCGGGTCCGGCATGATACTACTCCAGGAAGTCACATAAGCTACAATAACTTTTGTATCCGAAGAAGCCATACGCAACTCTCCTGCTTTACTACTACACGACAACAATACCGCCAATGCAGTCAGAATCATTAATCTCATTCTTTTCATAATATTATTATAATAGTTAATCAGCTGTTTGACGAACACGAGAACCTATCAATGCATAATACAGCATAAATACTTCTCCCAAAATTACAATAAACCAAGACCATCTCCAACTTTCCAGCAAGTCAGCGAAGACACCTTGCAACAAAGGCAGGATGGCACCTCCCACTACCCCTATCATGAATACCCCGGAAGCCACCGAAGTATATTTACCCAAATGGGCCACAGACAATGTGAAGATAGCTCCCCACATGATGGAATGGAAAAGTCCGACTGCTGTCAGTAACCAGGGATTATTAAAGATGATAGCCAGCAAAGCCAACACACCTGCCGATATGGTAGTTACGGTCAGTTGCACACGAGGGGAAACTTTGCTCAACGAACTTCCTACCAGTCGTCCGATCAGCATACCACCCCAATAGAGTGTGGCCAACAAGGCAGGTGAAGGACAATTCCGCTCAATGGCATATAAATTGATATTCGCACCAATGCAAACCTCAACACCCACATAACAAAAGATAGCGCAAACTCCCAATGTCAAGTGACGGAATGACCATACACTTTTCTCCAACTTCTCCCCTTTCTCTACCCGTGTACCCTGTATATCCGGCAAAGATAGCCTCATCAATAAGAAAACAACCACAGCTATAGTTACCATCAATGCAAAGAAAGGCATCATCAACTGACTGATTTGAATATCTTCCATAGCCAGGCCACCAAACACAATACCGGTCACGAAATAAGGGGCAATCGTAGTACCCACAGAGTTTGCCGTCCCCCCAATAGCCAAACGCTGGATGGCTTGTGTCCCTTTCACACGGCAAGCGGTAAGATAAGGATTAATAACGACCTGCAAAATCGTGGCCGAAGCACCCACAACAAATGATCCTAATAGAAATATAAAGAATCCTATGGGAATAATACTCTCTCCCATTCTGATATCAGCATCAGGAAATTGAACGGTAAAATAAGATGAAGCAAAAAAGAGTCCCAGACCGATAATCATTACCCAAAGTCCACGGATCAAGGTTCCTTTATAGCCATACTTGCTAATCCAGGATGAACCTATACTCCCACAAATAGGGTAAGCAAGGAACCACGAGAAAGTAATCAGAGTTGCAAATGTATTCTTCAGATTACCTACTTTCATAAGAAACGTTTCCTTCAACGGCCCCTGAAACTGAGTATTGGCAGTTGTCAGGAAGCCCACAATAAGGAACAGGAAGACCATTGTAAGAAACGGTCCCATGTAATTGATTTGTTTTTCTTGGTGTGTCATCATGTAGTATTAGTAAATGATTATTTTTCAGATAACTTAGCTGCAGAAGCAACATCCAGCAGAAACTCACAATCCGGATGCAATTGAAGGACAGAGGCTGGAACATCAGACGTGACAGGTCCTTCTAGCATTTGTTTCACGACCTCAGCTTTGTTACTGCCTTTGGCCACCAGTACAATCCGGCGTGCCTGCATGATATTTTTTATCCCCAGAGTTACCCCTCCCAGTTCCTTCTCCGGCGGGGTGTGGGTTTCTCTACGAATGCGTTCTTCCAATTCCGGATTCATCTTAGTAACCCACGCATCTCCTCCCAAAGGGGAATGAGGTTGATTGAAACCTAAATGTCCGTTCTCTCCCAAACCCAGAATCAGTAAGTCAATGCCTCCACGCTTGGCTATTTCTTCTTGAAATGCCCTGCAAGCTTTCCCAAAATCATCTGAAACCGTTGGCAACATCAGGAAGTTCTCATCTATAATACCCAATGCATCTATAATTTCCGTTTTCAGCATCGTATAACATGCCCCGGCATATTCACGCGGCACGTTCACCACTTCATCCAATCCGAAGAACGTGACCGCAGAGGTATTGAAAGGATAACGGGAATATATTTCTCCAACCATCCGGTGCAGATTTCCGGTCGTACGTCCTGTCGAAAGCCCGATAACAGCTTCCGGTTTATTTAGAATTTCACCAATAATCTGCCATGCAGCGATGCAATCAAATTCTTTTTCGCTCTTTGCTATAGTTATTTTCATGACTCCACTTTCTTATCACTAATCATTAATCACTAATCACCAATCACTATTTACATATTCATGGCCACAGCACCTGCACCCAGTAAACCTATGAATTCCGGATTCAACTTTGTGATAACAACACCATTGCTCACAAAACGCATAGTGGTCGGATTCAGCAATTTCATTATCTTCGCATGAATATATCCGTCTGCCACTACACCGCCACCTAAAACGATTGTCTCCGGATCTGTTACCCGCACCAGGTTCATTACAAGATTCGCTAATGCTTCGGAAGCATTCTCCACCAGTTTCACACATAGAGGATCACCTTTACGACTCAATGCAAAAATCTCACTGACAGGTATCCGTTCCCCTTTGTCGGCAGGAATGTGTAAATCCGTGGTATAATCTTTCTGAAGTATTCTTGCACAACGGTCGAAACCAATACCGGAAGCTATAGCCTCCACACAATCCACCCTTCCACAAGTACATTTGATTCCTACATTGACTCCTACCCGCACATGTCCCACTTCACCGGCATTGAAATGGCTACCGCGTATCTGCCTGCCGTTCACAACCGTGCCGACCGCAATACCCGTTCCTATATTTAAATAGATGAAGTTTTTGGATATTTGCCCGAAGCCCCACACACGTTCGGCACGTGTGGCACTTTTCACATCATTGTCTATATGGCAGGGAATGCCATAAATATCCGCTAATTCCTTAGCCAAAGCAATAGGTTGCGTTCTGCTGGGATCTATCTGCAACCAGATACCCTGATTAGGATCTACCCGTCCGATCAATCCCACTCCCATGCCCAAAGGTTTCTTATCATACCATCCTACGGTTTTGATATAATCATCCAGTGATAGTTTGATAATATCCAGCGCTGCTTGTTGGTTAAAATATCCGGAGTCATATTTTTTGTACCTCAAGATATTGCCGCGACTATCAATTTCGCCAATCAGTAATTTAGTTCCGCCCAAATCCAGGCCTAAATACGTTTCCATTTTTTATCTGCATTTTTAGAAGGTTACTATTGACCACAATATTACGCACAATCAAGGAAACGAAAGTTGATTCTTTAACAAAAAAGGTTCGCTACTTATCCACTTAGGTTTAAATACAGTTTTTATACTCTAAAATTTGCTGGGACTCGTACCAAACTGCTTTTTAAAGCACGTACTGAAATATTTAGGGTCTGAGAAACCAACCATGCATGCCACTTCTCCGACTGAGTATTTCTGCGAAAGCAAAAGCTCTTTCGACTTATTCAACCGGACAATGCGGATAAAATCATTCGGGCCTTGCCCTGTCAAAGTTTTTATCTTATTATAAACGGATGTACGACTCATGCCTAACGCACGGCAGAAGTCATTGATTGAGAATTCCGGATTGGTCATATTCTCATCGATGGCTGCCATGGCACTATCCAGGAACTCTTTATCCAATTGGCTGCTGTAATCTATTTCGTTGACAGGTATATCCGAGGAGAGCACGGTATCCCTGAGATGCTGTCTGTTCTGAAGTATATTACGAAGCCTTACTTTCAATACGGACAAGTCAAAGGGTTTAATGATATAATCATTCGCCCCGGATTCCAATCCTAATATGATATTCTCCCTCTCACAAAGGGCGGTCAACAGAATGACAGGAATATGACTGGTCTCAACAGAAGATTTCAAGATCCGGCACAGCTCATCCCCCTGGATTACAGGCATTATGATATCCGAAATAATAATATCCGGATTGATTTCCCTCGCCATATCCAATGCCTTTCCTCCATCGGGTACACTGATTACCTTATATTCGGAAGACAAACTGTCCGTCAGATACTCACGCATATCTTTATCATCCTCGGCCAGCAACAGAATATTTTTATCCGTCTGGTCATCCTCCTCCTGAGATGAAACATCGGGAGACGTTACTTCCGGTAAATCCTCCTTCGCCACAACCACCATACCCGATCGCAGTTTCTTGGGAAATGTAACAGTGAACGTAGTCCCTTTATTCTCTATACTGCTGAATTCTATCTTACCATGATGTTGCTTGATAATGCGGGAAGTAATCATCAGGCCAATGCCGATGCCCTGTTCCTGAGAGTCTACCACATTCTTGGCACGATAATACTCATTAAAGATATTCTTCTGTTCTTCTGCAGGAATACCGACTCCTGTATCCCTTACTTCAACAATCCATTTGTTTTTAGTCTGTCTCACTACAATACCTATGGAACCTTTCTCTGTATACTTCAAAGCATTAGAAAGCAGATTATCCATTATATGATCCATCTTGCTCTTGTCCAGCCATACCTCAGACATCTCCGGTTCTACCTCCAGATAAAGCTCTATCTCCTTTTGGACTGCAGCCATACGGAAAGCAGACAATCTATCTTCCATGTACGCCTTTACATTATATAATGCCACTTCAAGATGTTCCGGGTGTGCTTCCACCTTTTGCAATTCCAGCAACTGAGTAATCATCGAAAAAAGCTTCTCTGCATTCTTCACTGCAATTGCCAATTTCTTCTTACTCTCCTCAGGCAAGTCACCCCGTTCTTCAAGTTCACTCAACGGAGCTTTTATCAACGTTACGGGAGTGCGTATATCATGGGCAATCCCTATAAACGAATGAATCCGTTCCCTGATTTTATTCTCCCGCACCCTTTGCCGTCTGAACTGGAAGAAGAAATAACCTAATATCACAAGCAAAATCAGATAGATCGCTATGGCCCACCAGGATGCCCAAAGCGGATGATCGATAGAAATTTCTACCGAACGTTCGCCAACCTGTTGCTGGGTATATTTATCGAATGCACGCAATTCAAAAGTATATTTTCCGGGAGGAAGATCCATATAGCCCACACTTTGAGCCACATCCCTGTGATGCCACTGCCGCTCATGGTCTTTCAGCCTGTATTCATACCTGATTTTATGTGGAGAAACAAAATTGATAGCCGAAAAAGAGATAGAGAAAGAATTCTGATTGTATTTCAGTTTCAGAGACTTGGTATCATTGATACCCGCCGTCAATGGCGAACCGGCTGCTCCTGCTTTTACCGACTCATAAGGTAATTTAAAGTCTGTGAATATCAATTCGACCGGTGCACTTTTGGAAAAGTCAAAAGAGGGTGTAAAGAAAAGAGCTCCTTCCGCTGTACCAAATGCCAGATGTCCGTCTTTTGTCTTCAAGGAAGCATTCGAATTATAATACCCCCAGCCGATATTTAAAAGATCATTGCCATTGATAACCATATCTTCAACCAGATTCAGACAATATAACTCCTTCTCCGTACTGAACCAAATATGTCCGTTACTATCTTCGGCCACACTATTAATAGAGTTGGAGACAAGCCCATCCGCAGTTGTATAAATACGGGAACGGTCATTCTCCGGATTAAAACGAATCAACCCTTCTCCGTCCGTAAGCAACCAGATGTCACCGGAGGATGAACGCAGCAGGCAACGGACAGGATAATGCAAAGTAATATCACCAAACTTCTGCTGCCACTTGATTTCCCCCGTAGATTTGTCGAAGAAACCCAGACCGTCACAGCCGGCTACCAGCAATGTATTCTTGTCACCATACTTTATATCCCCTACACAATCAATCGGATAATAGGTATAAACATCGGTACGCCTGTTATACCGCGTGAAATGACCTTCAATACCTCCGAACCAGATATAATCACCCTCTGAGTAAATAGCATAAATATAGTCGGTAGAGATGCCACTATCAGCCTGTTTATTCCGTCTCGGCATTTTCCGGACTTCACCGGATTTCTTTTGAATACGATATAATCCGATTCCATAACCACCTGCCCATATATTTCCCTCATTATCTTCACAAAGAGCCAACACTACAGACGAATAAGCAAAACCTTTCCCATTCAGAAAATGCATCCATTGCTTTGATTTCACCCGGTACACACTGATTCCGTCATTGGTGCCATACCAATAATCACCTTCTGAGTCTTGTAGCATTACATTTACATGATCGGATACCAATGAAGAAGGATTATTCCGTTCGTGCCTGATCCAACGGACATCGGGTACATTAGGGTCCAGATAGCTGATACCATTCGTACAGGTACTTACCCAGATACCTCCATATTCATCTACGCAGATGTCCGAAACGGTATTACCATTCAGGCTTCTTTCATCGTCTTCATCCGTTATATAATGCTCCGTCAATGTTTCATTAGCAGCATCGATCCTGAAGACACCTGCACCGTCTGCTCCTATCAGAATAGAGTGGTCTCCATCATGGGCAAAAACCCGGACAGGTATACCCGGAATAAAGGAATCGAGAGATTTTACCTGTTTCGTGGCCAAATCAATAACAAATGCACTGTTAGAAAAAGTTCCCACATATAATTTAGTACCGTAGAGGAATAAAGCCTCTATACGAGCCTCCACAGGAATATCCACCTTCTCTTTTGATAATTGGCAGGTCGTTCCCGCTCTCTCCATTTTATAGACTTCCGTATTGGTTCCTACGAAAAAGGTGTTCTCCGCTGATTTAATAATGCAATTGGTCCATTCACCTATCAGGCCTGCCGGAGACAAAACGTTATCGGTTCTGTTCCAATAATACACTCCTGTGGATGTAGACAGCCACAATCCCCCATTCTCTTCAAACTCTATGCCATTCAAGACCGGAAAGGATATGGACTGCGACAAATCCACCTGTAGTTCAAAGCAATCCTTCAATTTGTCATACCTGTATATTCTGCCATTCCGCAGGGCAATCCAGAGATTTCCCTCCTTATCTATCTCCATCACCGTGAACGACAATATATGATCCTTGGAGTCTATCGTCTCATTTAGCTTATAGTGCCTTATCTCGTTCCCGTCATAACGGTCCACTCCCATATGGGTATAAGCCCAGACAAATCCCGTTGAATCCTTGCATATCTGATAAACCTGTCGGCTACTCAACCCCTCCCTTACATTCAGATGGAGGAAAGAACCCGCAAACAAGCTGGTATATAACGAAATAAATAGTAATAAAATAAATGTGCGCTTTATCATAATAAAGATGTCTTTCATAATACTCACTTTTAGCAGCTGCAATAATACAGACAAATATATTAAGATTGGTTGATAAACTATCCAAATAGGTTTGTTTTCTATCCGAATTACATAAAGCTCTTTGATTTTTATCAGAGGTCGGAAGAAAATAGTTTGAACAGATATCCTTCTTTTTTGTCATACATAGCATATATTTCTATAAATTGATAATAAAACTATGGCGACTGTAAAAGTAAAATTCAG
>ERZ791887.756-NODE-756-length-27212-cov-3.156276_pt1 | contig 27212 bp, 22 predicted proteins | sample MGYA00510157_ERZ791887 | MGnify/ENA primary metagenome ERZ791887 (study PRJEB30046, sample SAMN00792112) | human gut metagenome | study: EMG produced TPA metagenomics assembly of the A metagenome-wide association study of gut microbiota in type 2... | reverse complement strand
CTAAGGATCTAGTCCATATTGCTTGGGTGCGGGTTCAAGTCCCGCCGACTGCATTTTATTGAGGGAAGCTGGTCAGGCTTCCCTTTTTGTATATCAATATATAGATATAGAAAGAAAATATATATGCAGATTGTGATTATAAAAATATCTGTTTATGCAAAGGCATCAGTGCCTTATATAAAAGGTTAAGTGTATTTATAGGAAAATAATAATATATTACACAGAATATTAATTGGTAAAATACAAAAAATGATAAATAAGGAAATAAGGATATTATGAAAAAAGTATTGACAATAGCGGGAAGTGATTGTAGCGGAGGTGCTGGAATACAGGCGGATTTAAAGACATTTGCCGCACACGGTGTATATGGAATGAGTGTTATTACATCACTTACAGCACAAAATACAACGGGCGTATATGGAATAATGAATTGTAAGAAAGGCTTTACAGCAAGCCAGATAGATGCAGTATTTGAGGATATAAGACCAGATGCGGTAAAGATTGGAATGGTGTCTGAACCATACATAGTAGAGGAGATAGCAGAAGAATTAAGAAAATACAAAGCGGTTAATATTGTGTTAGATCCGGTTATGGTGTCAACAAGTGGTAAGAAGCTCATCACTAAAGAAGCAGAGGAAGTGCTTATTAAGAAGCTTATGCCGCTTGCAACAGTTATAACACCTAATATTCCAGAAGCTGAAAGTCTGTCAGGCATAACTATTAATGACAGATATGATATGGAAAAAGCGGCAGAAATTATCTATAAAAAGATAAATATTAATGATGAAGGACCTGCAGTTCTTGTAAAAGGCGGACATTCCATTAATTGTGCTAATGATTATCTGTATACAGAGATTGGAACAAGCTGGTTTGAGGCAGAAAGAGTAGATAATCCTAATACACACGGAACAGGCTGTACGCTGTCATCTGCTATTGCATGTAATATAGCAGAGGGGTATAGTGTTAAGGAGTCAGTTGCAAGGGCGAAAGAATACATAACAGGTGCTCTTAAGGCTGGACTTAACATAGGTAAGGGAAGTGGACCTCTTAATCATATGTATGTGCTTGATAAGTAAAATAGTGTGGATAGGAGATTGGTAATGGATAGTTTTATATATAGTATTAATGCAACAGTTCCTATATTTCTTGTGATGATTATAGGGTGGTTTATTAAACAGATAGGTCTTATTGATGACCATTTTGCCAATGTTGCTAACAGATATGTATTTAAGGTGGCATTGCCAGCATTACTGTTCAGGGATTTGTCAAAGTCTGATTTTAAAGGTAAATTTGACCCGCAGTTTGTATTGTATTGCAGTATAGTAACAATACTTATGTTCTCATTAGTGTGGATAGCAACTGAGATATTAATGAAAGACGATACACAAAAGGGAGCGTTTGTGCAGGGTTCGTGCAGAAGCAGTGCAGCAATTCTTGGAATGGCATTTGTGCAGAATATGTATTCAGATACAGGAATGGCACCGCTTATGATTGTTGCAGCAGTTCCGTTATTTAATATATTTGCAGTCGTTGTACTTACATTTAAGGCACATCCGGCAGACAGCAGTGAAGCTGTTAAGGCTGGAAGGGGTAATAATATAAAAAAAGCATTTGTTAATATATTAAAAAATCCAATTATTATAGGTATAGTTCTTGGTTTTATATCATCAATGCTTAATATGAAGTATCCTGAAATTATTAATAAGACTATAGAAAGCCTTGCACAGACAGCAACACCTATAGCTTTAATATGCATTGGTGCAGGTTTTGAGGGGAGAAAAGCATTAAAGAAGATAAAGCCTACTATTATAGCAACATTTATTAAACTTATAGGACTTGCGGCAGTGTTTATTCCGGTTGCAGTATTTCTTGGCTTTAGAAATCAGGAGCTTGTGGCGGCTCTTATAATGCTTGCCTCTCCTACTACAGTTACAAGCTATGTTATGGCAAAGAGTATGGATAATGATGAGGTATTATCATCAAGCATAATTGTTTTGACGACAGTATTATCAAGCATAACATTAACAGGCTGGATATTTATTTTAAGAGCATTAGGCTTGATATAAAGTTGTTGAAAATGTAATAGCTATATGTTATACTTCTAATAGTTATGAACAAAAAGGAGGTATTGTTGTGAAGCATATTAAGACAATCAGCAATCGCGTATTAAAGGATACAATGAAGCACGGTGGATGTGGCGAATGCCAGACATCATGTCAGTCAGCTTGTAAGACATCTTGCACAGTTGGTAACCAGAGCTGTGAGAATAAGAATAACTAATAATTAGTTAATTGGTTAGTGAAGGGTAAGAGAGTGCTAAAGCATTTTAGACACTCTCTTATTTCTGTTAAGACAGTTCATAGTTAGTGTATGTCTGATAGCTACAGGTATATTAGTTAACTGTGATTAAGAATAAATGGCTATATACAGCCAATAGAAATTGAGGATAATTATGATACATCAGTATAAGAATAATGGATATAACATCGTGTTAGACGTAAATAGTGGTTCTGTACACGTTGTTGATGATATAGTATATGATATAATCGCACTTTATGAGAATTCAAGTGTTGATGAGATAGCAGATAAGCTTAAAGATAAATATAAGGAAGAAGATATCAGGGAAGCCTGTCAGGAGATAGAAGAATTAAAAGAAGAAGGACAGCTTTTCACAGAAGATATATATGAGCCATATATAGATTCATTTAAGGACAGACCTACAGTTGTTAAAGCTCTATGCCTTCATATTGCACACGACTGTAACCTTGCCTGCAGATATTGTTTTGCAGAAGAAGGTGAGTATCACGGAAGAAGAGCTCTTATGAGCTTTGAAGTTGGTAAGAAGGCATTGGATTTCCTTGTTGCTAATTCAGGCTCAAGAAGAAATCTTGAGGTTGACTTCTTTGGTGGTGAGCCAACAATGAATTTTGAAGTTGTAAAGCAGCTTGTAGAATATGGAAGAAGCCTTGAAGAAGAGCACAATAAGAAATTCCGTTTTACACTTACAACTAATGGTATACTTCTTAATGATGAGATACTAGATTTTGCCAATAAAGAGATGAGCAATATCGTATTAAGCATAGATGGACGTAAAGAGATTAATGATCTTATGCGACCAACAAGAAATAACCACGGAAGTTCATATGACATTATAATGCCTAAGTTTAAAAAGGTTGCTGAAAGCCGTAACCAGATGAATTATTATGTCAGAGGTACATTTACACATAACAATCTTGATTTTTCAGAAGATGTTCTTCACTTAGCAGACGAAGGTTTTGAGCAGATTTCGGTAGAGCCGGTTGTTGCACAGCCTACAGACTCTTATGCGATAAGAGAAGAAGACCTTCCAATTATATTTGAGCAGTATGATAAGCTTGCCAAGGAAATTATTAAGAGAAAGAAAGCAGGCAATGGGTTTAATTTCTTCCACTTTATGATTGATCTTAACGGCGGTCCTTGCGTGGCTAAGAGATTATCAGGCTGTGGCTCAGGATGTGAGTACCTTGCTGTTACTCCTTGGGGTGATTTCTATCCATGTCATCAGTTCGTAGGTAATGAAGATTTCCTTATGGGTAATGTTGATGAAGGCATAACCCGTAATGATATAAGAGATGAATTCAAGAGTTGTAATGTATATTCAAAAGAAAAGTGTAAGAACTGTTTTGCCAAGTTCTACTGTAGTGGTGGGTGTGCCGCTAATTCTTACAACTTCCACGGTAACATCAATGATGCATATGATGTTGGCTGTGAGATGCAGAAGAAGAGAATTGAATGTGCAATTATGATAAGAGCTGCGATGGCAGAAGATTAAAAGAAATGTTGAAGGGAGTATTAATAGTAAAATGAAGTACAATTTAACTAAGAAGATAAGCTATAGCATTATTATTCTTGTATTGCTTGTAGGACTTTCACTTACAGCTATATTCGGAATGAACGGCAAAGGCTATGGCAGTACTAAGGACATCAACTTAGGTCTTGACCTTGCAGGTGGTGTCAGTATTACTTATGAGATTAAAGAAGATAACCCAAGTTCCCAGGATATAGAAGATACTATATATAAGCTTGAGAAACGTATCGAGGGAAGAAGCACAGAATCTCAGGTCTACAAAGAAGGCGAGAACAGAATTACAGTAGAAATTCCAGGTGTTACAGATGCTAATGAAATTCTTACAGAATTAGGAACACCAGGTTCGCTTGAATTCCTTGATTACACAGGTTATACAGCGTGGTCACAGGGAGAGGATTACACACCACTTCTTACAGGTTCTGACGTAAAGACAGCACAGGCTTACACAGATACATCATCTAAAGACAGCACACCATATGGTGTATCGCTTACATTTACAGATGAAGGTGGAGATAAGTTCGCTGAGGCAACAGCTAACAATATAGGAAGCAGAATATACATAGTATATGATGGTTCGGTTGTAAGTTATCCAACAGTTAATCAGGCTATAACAGGTGGTAATGCTTCTATTACAGGTATGGAAACATTTGATGCGGCAGATAATCTTGCTACATACATAAGAATTGGATCTATTCCTCTTACACTTAATGAAGTAAGCTCTAATATCGTAGGTGCACAGTTAGGACACGATGCAATTCATACAAGTCTTATAGCAGCAGCTATTGGTTTTGCATTGTTATGTGTATTTATGATTGCTATATACAGAGTACCAGGTGTTGTTGCAACACTTTCGCTTATTATATACACAACATTAGTATTATTCCTTGTAAGTGTATATGATCTTACATTAACACTTCCGGGTATTGCCGGTATCATACTTGGTATTGGTATGGCGGTTGATGCCAATGTTATTATCTATACACGTATCAGGGAAGAGATAGCCGCAGGAAAGAGTGTTGAGAATTCTATTCTTGCAGGTTACGACAAAGCTACATCAGCTATCGTTGATGGTAACGTAACAACACTTATTGCAGCTATTGTACTTTATATATTCGGTACTGGTCCTGTTAAGGGATTTGCAACAACTCTTGCAGTAGGTAACATAGTTTCAATATTTACAGCACTTGTAATTACTAAAGTTATTATGAAGCTTCTTTATAACTTTGGTCTTACTAAGCCATCGATGTATGGAAAGACAACACATAGAAGAACTTATGATATTCTTTCAATTAAGAAATGGACTATTACGGTTTCAATTGTTCTTATTGTTATTGGTTTTATAACAATGGGAGTACAGAGTGCACTTGGTAACAGAGCACTTAATTTCAGCCTTGAATTTGTTGGCGGTTCGACAACAAGCTTTACATTTGACAAAGAATATTCACAGTCAGAGATAGAGAATGATATTATTCCTGTAATCAGGGATGCTGCAGGTATAACAGAAGTACAACAGCAGAAGGTTCAGAATTCAACTAAGGTTTCATTTAAGACAACAGACCTTTCACTTGAGCAAAGAGAAGCTGTTGAGGAAGCTGTAACAGCTAAGTTCCCTATTGAAGATGGTTCAATAGTTGAGACAGACACAATCAGCTCATCTGTCAGCAGTACTATGAAGAAGAATGCTATTCTTTCAGTAATTCTTGCTACAATAGCCATGCTTATATATATATTTGCAAGATTCAGGGATATCAAATTCGCGCTTGCAGCTGTTATGGCTCTTTTACAGGATGTATTAGTAGTTATTACATTCTATGCAGTATTCAGAGTGCCAGTAGGTAACACATTTATTGCCTGTATGCTTACAATAGTAGGTTACTCAATTAATGGTACAATCATTATATTTGATCGTATCAGGGAAATGTTAAAGAGTGCTAACTCTAAGACTAATATTACAGAGCTTGTTAACTCAGCTATAACAAGTACATTAACAAGAAATATTAATACAACAATAACAACTCTTATTATGCTGGTTATGTTATACATACTCGGTGTAACATCAGTTAAGGAATTCTCACTTCCACTTATTGTTGGTATTATCGTAGGTTTCTACTCATCAGTATTCCTTACAAGTTCATTCTGGTATATGCTTGGTGGAAAGAACAGAGGAGTTATTGATGAAGCAGTTAATAAAAGAAAAAAAGCAGAAAGCATAGGTAAAGACGGAGCTCAGGTATAATAAATAATTAATATAATGGCTTTGTAAAGCAGTAAAATGGTGCATCATCAAACGATGCACCATTTTTAATACAAGCAATATTGCCATAAGAATGGAGAACAAACGTGAACAGCAAATGGATGGTATACGCCAAAAAAGCAGATTTTAAGCAGATAGCCTCTGAATACGGAATAGATCAGGTTCTTGCCCGTATAATAAGAAACAGGGATATATGCGGCAGTAAAGATATAGATATGTATCTTAATGGGAATCTTAACGATATACATAATCCTCATAGTATGAAAGATGCCGATAAATTTGTTGATATTATTACTAAGAAAATAGAGGAACATAAGCCTGTAAGAATAATCGGAGATTATGATATTGATGGAATATGTTCTATTTATATATTATTCTGCGGCTTAAAGGCGGCAGGAGCAGATGTGGATTATGTTGTACCGCATAGGATAAATGATGGTTATGGAATTAATGAGCATTTAATAGACAATGCAATCAATGAAGGGATTGATACAATTGTTACCTGTGATAATGGAATAGCTGCATATAATCAGGTCAGGTATGCAAAGGATAATGGAATTACAATGATAGTGACCGACCACCACGATGTTCCATTTGAGATAAAGGACGATAAAAAGGTATACATTGTACCTCCGGCAGATGCAGTTATTAACCCTAAACAGGCAGATTGTGATTATCCATTTAAGCTGTTATGTGGAGCAGGCGTTGCATATAAGCTTATAAGCCTGTTATATGACAGATTAGGGCTTGATAAGAAAGAGCTTGAAGATTATATTGAACTTATGGCAATAGCCACTGTAGGTGATATAGTCGACCTTATTGACGAGAACAGAATAGTAGTTAAATATGGCCTTAAGCATATTGCACATACAAAAAATACAGGGCTTAGGGCACTTATAGAGGAGTGCCAGCTTGATATTAATAATATAAGCTCATATCATATAGGCTTTGTAATAGGACCATGTCTTAACGCCAGTGGACGTCTTGATACAGCAAGACAGGCGATTGAACTTATGCTTTGCAAGGATAATGAAAAGGCACATAATATGGCAAAAGAGCTTATAGCCCTTAACAATGAAAGAAAGTCAATGACAGAGCAGGAGACGCAGAAGGCAATAGAATTAGTAGAGAATACTGGTCTTCTTAAGGATAGAGTGCTTGTTATATATTTAAAGGACTGCCACGAGAGCATAGCTGGAATAATAGCAGGCAGAATTAAAGAAAGATATTACAGGCCTACATTTGTTATTACTAATGCTGAGGACGGGGCAAAAGGCTCAGGACGTTCAATCGAAGGCTATAATATGTACGAAGAGATTAATAAATGTAAAAATGTTCTCACTAAATATGGTGGACATCCAATGGCAGCTGGTTTATCATTAGCAATATCTGATATTGACATATTCAGAAAAATGCTGAATGATAATGCGATACTTACAGATGAGGATTTAATTCCTAAAATGTGGATTGATGTTCCAATGCCTGTATCGTATGCCAATATCCGGCTGGTTAACCAGTTAAAGCTGCTTGAACCATTCGGAAAGGGGAATGAAAAGCCGGTATTTGCAGATAGAAATTTATATGTAAAGACAGCCTCAGTTATTGGAAAGAACAAAAATGTTCTTAGATGCCAGTTAGAAACAGAGGACGGAACTTATGTACCTGCTGTACAGTTTGGAATTAATAATATAGATGATATTCCAAGGGCAGGAATGAGAATTTCTATAATATATTATCCGGATATCAATACATTTAACGGAATAATGTCATTACAGATAATTATAAAGGAATGGAAGGAAACAATATGAGAGAGAGAATGAGGAAACTGACAGCTGCTATTCTTATGCTTGTAATGGTCAGCGTAATGTTTACAGCCTGTGGCAGTAACAGCAGTGATAAGTCAGACAATGCAACACAGGAAAGTACAAGTGAGTATGTAAGCGAAGATATAAAAGTAGCTGCACTTAAAGGACCTACAGCTATCGGAATGGTTAAGCTTATGAGCGATAATGAGGATAATAAAACAGCCAATAATTACACATTTCAGATAGAGGCGGCGGCAGATGCATTTACAGCAGACCTTATAAAGGGCGATGTCCAGATTGCAGCTATGCCTTGTAATGCGGCGGCAACACTTTATAATAAGAGTAATGGCAAGGTATCTGTTGTAGGAATTAATACACTTGGCGTGTTATATATACTTGATAATAAGGGCGAGGTAACTAATGTAAGCGACCTTAAAGGACGTACAATATACACAACAGGTAAAGGAACTACACCTGAATATACATTAAGATACCTTTTAAATACCAACGGAATTGACCCTGATAAGGATGTACACATTGAATTTAAGTCAGAGGCTTCCGAGGTTGCGGCTATTATGGCATCAGCGAAGGAAGAAACTGTAGCTATGCTTCCACAGCCATTTGCTACAACAGTTCTTATGAATAATAAGGAAGCAAGAATAGCTCTTGATGTTACTAAGGAATGGGAAAATGTATCAAAGGACGGAAGTACAGTAGTAACAGGTGTAATAGTTGTCAATACAGAATATTACAATAACCATAAGGCTGCGGTTGACAAGTTCCTTGAGGAATATAAGCTTTCAGCAGATTATGTTAATGCAAATGTAGATGAGGTTTCAACACTTGTAGAAAAATATGGTATAACAAAAGCCGCAGTTGCAAAGCAGGCAATACCTAAATGCAACATAACAATAATAACAGGCAGTGATGCCAAAGACAAAATAAGCAAATATTTAAATGTTCTTTACGAAGCAAATCCAGCTTCAGTTGGTGGAAAGCTTCCAGAGGATAATTTCTACAAATAAAATATATAAGAATGATGCATAGTTAAAGCAGTAAAAAGGCAATTCATTAGCAGAAAAATCGGTAGGTATGATAATTCTGTATGAATTGCCTTTTTTATTATAATTAATGTGAATGTCTGTTAATATATTCTGTCTTGTATTTAGAGTAAACAATCTTCTGGCTGTTATAAAGACTGTAGTAGCCAGAGAGCATATAACTTATTGCTACGCATATAATTACGAATTTCATTGAACCAGCACCAAACATTTCAATTGATAATATGAAAGAAGTGAGTGGGCAGTTAGTTACGCCACAGAATACGCTTACCATACCGCACGCGGCACATAAGCCGATTGGAAGTCCGAATACAGGAGCCAAAAAGCTTCCAAGAGTTGCACCGACAAAAAGTGTAGGGACAATCTCACCGCCTTTAAATCCACCACCTAATGTAATGGCTGTAAACAGCATTTTTAAAATAAAGACATACCACGAACAGCTTGTTATAAAGCTTGCCGCAATCATAGGAGCACCAGCACCAAGATAATCAGTAGTACCGGTTATATATCTTAAAATAATAACAAGCACACCAGCTATTATAATACGGATATATGGGTTGCTTAAGTATTCAGAATATATTTTGGCTGATGAATGAAGCATATAACAGAATACAATGCTTGCGAGGGCAAATATTACTGACATTATCATAAATCTTATTCCGGTAGATATGCTTAGTTCACATATTTCGCTTATTATAAACATAGTTGGTGTTATATTGAATAACCCAGCTACGCCGGAAGCAATAAGTGCGGATATAATACAGGGAACAAGTGCGGCGTAATACATAACCCCCACACTTATAACCTCCATAGAAAATATGGCTGCGGCTATAGGAGTTCCGAAAAGAGCAGAGAAACAGGCACTCATTCCGCACATAATCATAATTCTTGTATCTTTGTCGTCAAAATGTAATATTTTGGCGATAAAATTGCCTAAGGAGCCGCCAACCTGCAGGGCTGCACCTTCTCGTCCTGCTGAACCACCGCAAAGATGTGTAAGCAGTGTTGATATTATAATAAGAGGAGCAACACGTACAGGAACTTCTGCATTGGACTGGATTGCTGTTATTACAAGATTAGTTCCTGTATTCTTGTCTTCGCGCGTAAAATGGTACATAAGAACGATTATTATACCGGCAGCAGGAAGAAAGAATAAAGTGTAAGGGTGTTGGATCCGAAAGCTTGTTACATATTGTAAAGCTTTATAAAATAATGCTCCGATAAGTCCTATAAAGCTTCCTGTAAATAAAGAGCAGAGAAGCCATTTGATAAGTGTTAAGGCTGCCATTCTTGCTCTTTGAAGTGTTTCAAGAGTAATATCAGGACTTATATCTAATATATCAGAGAGTTTTTTCATTAGGTTATCCTCTTTTCTTAGAGTGTTTACGTTAGTCGAACTTCTTTTTACTCATATTGCTGTTGTGATATTCAGGGTTATTAGTTACATCTTCTGTAAAAAACGCTGGCATAATGTAATTGTCAGCTTCTTCTATAGTGTTAAATTCAACTTCTGCAATAACAGTGCCGTTGAATGCTCCTTCAAATATGTCAAGTTCAATAGTATATCCGTTACCATCTGGAATTTCATAACGCTTTTTGGTTATTATATTACCGTCAGCTTTTTTAATCAAATGTTCATACGAGTCTTTGGTGAGTGGAAGATTGTATTCTTCACGTGCCATCATACCACTGCCTTTGTAAGTAAGATAATAATCATCATTATCACGTCTTACTCTGACTACAGGTTTAGTTGAAAGATAACCCTGTTCAATATATCTGCAATTATAATTGTCCAGATTATCTGGTAATTGTGCAACTAAGAATTTACGTTCTATTTCCATAGTGTGTCTCCGTTTTCTGAATTTCATTGATAATATTTATATGTAGCTATAAATACATATAAAAAAGACTGTCACCTAAGTGACAGTCGCAATATCCACTATCGAATATTAATTATTTAGCTGAGTTAACAGTATCCTTTAAAGCCTTACCAGCCTTAAACTTAGGTGCCTTAGAAGCAGGAATTTCAATAGCCTTACCTGTCTGAGGATTCTGACCTGTTCTAGCAGCTCTTTCAGCAACTTCGAAAGTACCGAAACCAACTAACTGAATCTTGTCACCATTCTTTAACTGTTCAGCAACAGTTTCTGTGAAAGCCTTTAAAGCCTTCTCAGCATCCTTCTTTGAAAGTTCAGCCTTCTCTGCGATTGCAGCAACTAACTCTGTCTTATTCATAATAAACTACATCCTCCTTAAATGAAATAAGTAATAATAAGTATAGGTTATTTATACTCCATATAGGTAATTTTGTCAATAAAAAACGCTTAAGAATTGCCTTATTTCGGCATTTTTCGCTGTTTTTGGTATTGGAATTATAATGTTAATTCCCCCCATTTATCATATAGCTCATCAAGCTCTTTGCTAAGAGCTTCCTTCCTGGTGTGTATTTCCATAAGTTTGGCAGTATCACTGCTTATGGCAGGGTCGGCGTACATATTATCAAGTTCCTCAATCTCAGCCTCAATTAAAGCCATGCGTTCTTCAGTACGCTTGATTTCGTTTTTAATCTTCTTTTGCTGTGCCTGCTTTACCTTTTCTTCCTGCCAGTTAAGCTTTGAAATGGCTGAACTGCTGGATTTAGAAGTGTTATTGGTTATTGGTTTTGCTCCTAGTATATCCTTTTTTTCAAGATAATAGTCATAATTACCAATATAATTAACAACTGTTTTATTGGCAAGCTCAATAATTCTTGTTGCAGTAGAATTAATAAAGTATCTGTCGTGTGATACGAACAGGACAGTACCTGTGTAACTATTAAGTGCATTTTCAAGAATTTCCTTTGAAGTGATATCAAGGTGGTTAGTAGGCTCATCTAATATAAGGAAGTTGGCATTAGAGAGCATAAGTTTGGCTAATGATACACGTCCGCGCTCGCCACCGCTTAAGTCTTTTATATACTTAAATACATCTTCATTGGTGAATAAAAATGCTGCAAGGGTATTTCTTATCTGTGTATTATTAAGGTCTGGATAAGCATCCCTGATTTCATCAAAAATGGTCTTGTCAGGGTCAAGAACGTGGTGTTCCTGATCATAATAACCAATATTTACTTTAGCACCAAGATATATCGAACCTGAATCTGCAGGGATAATTCCATTAATTAATTTTAATATTGTTGTCTTTCCTGTTCCGTTACTTCCGATAAGTGCTACGCGTTCACCACGTTTAATCTGGAAGCATATGTTATCAAAAAGAACAGTTCCGTCAAAACCTTTAGTAAGGTTGTCTACAGTAAGGACATCATTACCGCTTATTACATTAGGTTCAAGCTTAATATCCATTTTGTCGTTTAAAATTTCAGGCTTATCGACAAATTCCATCTTGTTAAGCATTTTTTCACGGCTTTCAGCTCTTTTAATAGATTTCTCACGGTTGAACTGCTTAAGCTTTGTTATAACCTCCTCCTGATGTTTGATTTCACGCTGCTGGTTAAGATATTCCTTTAGCTGCATATTGCGCAGGATAGCTTTCTTTGAAGCGTAATCAGTATAGTTGCCTGAGAATACAGTTGCATTGCCATTGTCTAACTCGATAATCTTGCTTACTATCTTGTCAAGGAAATATCTGTCGTGGGCAACTATAAGTACAGCACCACTGTAGTTAAGCAGATAGTTCTCCAGCCAGCTTATAGACTCCATATCAAGGTGGTTGGTAGGCTCGTCAAGAAGTATAATATCAGGCTTTGATAATAAAAGCCTGCCAAGTGCAACCCGTGTCTTTTGTCCGCCTGATAAAGTATTAACATTAAGTGTGAAATCTTCTTCTGCAAAGCCAAGGCCTTTAAGAACACCAGTTATCTCGCTTTTGTAAGCGTAACCGTTGTTTAATTCAAACTCGTGGTTAAGGTCTGAATATTTCTTCATAAGTGTTTCAAGAGCTGTATCATCTGCTGATTTCATCTGGTTCTCAATATTTCTTAGCTGTGCTTCCATATCAAGGATATATTGCTTCACAGATAAAAGCTCATCATAAATTGTGTTGTCTGAATTAAGATTTTGCTGCTGTGAGAGATAACCTAAAGTCTTGTCCTTAGCTAACGTTACAAGTCCTGTGTCAGCAGGTTCAATTCCGGTTATAATCTTTAAAAGAGTAGACTTTCCAGCACCGTTGATACCAACGATAGCTGCTTTTTCGTGGTCTTCAATATTAAAAGAACAGGATTTGATAATAACATCTGTTCCAAAAGATTTACTTATATTATTACAGGAAAGAATCATAATAACAGTGTTCCTTTCTTTAAATTAATTAGTTGAATTATACTTGCTTTAAGAATAAATTGCAATTTTTTTGACTTATTTCTTCCTATAATGTATTATTAAAAAGTTAGACTAAGATAAGTGTATTAAATTTAAGAAATGAGGAAATGAATGAAATTTGACGAGTTAAACATTGATGAAAGAATATTAAGAGCTATTGAGGATATGGGATTTGAGGAAACTTCACCTATACAGACACAGGCAATTCCAGCTGTATGTGAAGGTATTGATGTTGTCGGACAGGCACAGACAGGTACTGGTAAGACAGCAGCATACACAATTCCTATGCTTATGAAGATAGACCCACAGATAAAAAAGCCTCAGGCAATCGTACTCTGCCCTACAAGAGAGCTTGCTGTACAGGTGGCTGAGGAGATAAGAAAACTTGCCAAATATATGAGTGATATTAAAGTTCTTCCAGTATATGGAGGACAGGAGATAGTAAGACAGATAAAGTCATTAAAGACGGGCGTACAGATTATTGTTGGAACTCCTGGAAGAGTTATGGACCATATGAGAAGAAAGACTGTTAAGTTTGATAATATTAATATGGTTATTCTTGATGAAGCTGATGAAATGCTTGATATGGGATTCAGGGAAGATATGGAAACAATTCTTACAGAAACGCCAGAAGACAGACAGACAGTAATGTTCTCAGCTACTATGCCAAAGGCTATTATGGATATTGCAAGAAACTTCCAGAAAGATGCCAGGATTATAAAGGTAGTAAGAAAAGAACTTACAGTATCTAATATAGAACAGTTCTATTATGAGGTAAGACCTAAGAATAAGACAGAAGTATTGTGCAGGCTTATTGATATATACAATCCAAGACTTTCAGTAGTGTTCTGTAACACTAAAAGACAGGTTGATGAGCTTATATCAGAGCTTAAGGGCAGAGGTTATTTTGCTGACGGAATACATGGTGATATGAAACAGCAGCAGCGTGACAGAGTAATGGATGACTTTAGAAGCGGCAAGGTAGACATACTTATAGCAACTGATGTAGCAGCAAGAGGAATTGATGTTGATGATGTAGATATGGTATTTAACTATGACATTCCTCAGGATGAGGAATATTATGTTCATAGAATTGGAAGAACAGGGCGTGCAGGAAGATCTGGAATGGCACTTTCATTTATAAGTGGCAAGGAAGTGTATAAGTTAAAGGATATCGAGCGTTACTGTAAGACTAAGATACTTGCAAAGCCTGTTCCATCATTGGATGATGTTAAGAACACCAAGCTTGATAATATGTTTGATAAAATCAGACAGACAATCGAAGAGGGTGGACTTACAGATATGGTTAATCTTGTTGAAGAACACGTTAATCAGGAAGAATATACATCTATGGATATGGCAGCAGCACTTTTAAAAATGCTTATAGGTGATACCCTTGACAGAGAAGATGAAGTAGAAGAATTCCATTTTGATACAGATAAAGATGATTCAAGAATGGTAAGACTCTTTATTAATATTGGAAAAAAGGATAAAATAAAGCCAGCTAATATTCTTGGAGCTATTGCAGGTGAATCTGGTATGCCTGGCAAGCTTGTAGGCGCGATAGATATGATGGACAACTATACATTTGTTGATGTACCAGCTATACACGCAGAGAAAATTCTTAAGGCAATGAATGATAACGTGCAGATTAAGGGACGCCGTGTTAATGTTGAGAAGGCTAACCAGTCAAGAGGCAAGGGCAGAGGAAAAGGCAAGCATAAGGACAAAGCAAGAAAGAATAAATAAATGAAAAAACAGGTGACATTAAGCAGTATAAACAGGGCAGAAGTATTAAGATACTTAGGATACAAGGGAATAGGGGCAGATGAGACAATAAACAGCCTTATAGATGAATGTGAGGCAGAGGTCTTAAAAGCGGCAGTTCCAAGATATGTATACAGGGTAGTGGATGTGACACAGGTTGATGAGGGCGTAAGGCTTGAAGGAACTTCTGTTACATTAAAAGGAAACTCAATTAAAGAACATCTTAAAGGCTGTAATAAAGCGGCACTTATAGCAGTGACAATCTCTGATGGAATAGACAGGATGTTAAGGGTAATGCAGGCATCAGACCTTGCCAAGGCTGTAATATCAGACAGTATGGCAAGTGCAGCAATTGAACAGGTATGTGATAAGGTTGAGGCTGTTATTAAAGAGGAACTTCCAGAGTATAACCAGACATTCAGGTTTGGAATAGGATATGGCGATCTGCCTTTGTCACAGCAGGGCGAATTCTTAAAAATACTAAATGCACCTAAGCTTATAGGACTTAATATAGGAAAGACTGATATGATGACACCAAGTCTGTAACAGCAGTTATTGGGCTTACAACCGGAGAGGTCAGTTCAAAGAAAAAAGGCTGTATGTCGTGTAACCTTAAAGGTACATGCAGATTCAGGGAAGCAGGAGGACATTGTAATGAATAAATTAAAAGAACTTTTACAAAAGGATTATGTGATTCTTGATGGTGGTATGGGTACTATGCTTCAGGCGGCAGGAATGAAGATGGGTGAAACACCAGAGATGCTTAATATTACAGAACCGGAACTTCTAATTTCCATACACGAGCAGTATCTTAAGGCAGGTGCAGACATAATATATGCCAATACATTTGGTGGCAACAGATATAAGCTTGAAGAATGTGGACATTCAGTTGATGAGCTTGTAACAGCGGGAATTAAAAATGCAAAGAAGGCGTGTGCCAATGTAAATCCACAAGCACTTGTAGCACTTGATGTAGGACCTATAGGACAGCTTCTAGAGCCAACAGGTACATTAAGCTTTGAGGAAGCTTATGAGATGTATGCTGAGATAGTTAAGGCTGGTGAAGCGGCAGGGGCAGACCTTGTTGTATTTGAGACAATGACAGATCTGTTAGATGTGAAAGCGGCAGTGCTTGCAGCAAAGGAGAATAGCCAGCTTCCAATAATGACGACTATGACATTTGAAGAAAATATGCGTACATTTACAGGATGTCAGATATCTTCATTTGCACTTACAATATCAGGACTTGGAGTTGATGCCTTAGGTGTCAACTGTTCACTTGGACCTAAGGAACTTGAGCCGGTTATTAAGGAACTTACAGGCTGGACTAATCTTCCGGTTATAGTAAAGCCTAATGCAGGACTTCCCGACCCTGTTACTAATGAATATAATGTGACAGCAGAGCAGTTTGCTGAATTTATGAAGGATTTAAGAAAGTATGGCATTAAAATATTCGGTGGTTGTTGTGGAACAACTCCTGAATTCATAAAGTGCTTATCAGATATGTTATATAAAGAAGGCAATTTAGCAAAAGAGCCAGTGAAAATGCCATCGGCTGTATGCTCAGCTACAAGCACAGTTATAGTTGACCAGCCAAGAGTTGTAGGAGAGAGAATTAACCCAACAGGTAAAAAGGTATTTAAGCAGGCACTCTTAGATAATGATATGGATTATATACTTGGACAGGCATTAGAACAGACTGGTGCGGGTGCTGATATTCTTGATGTCAATGTAGGACTTCCGGGAATTGATGAAAGACAGATGATGGTTGATACTGTGAAAGCACTTCAGTCGGTTGTGGATGTACCTCTCCAGCTTGACTCAACTATACCTGAGGTTCTTGATGCTGCATTAAGAGTATATAATGGTAAGCCGATTGTCAATTCAGTTAATGGAGAAGAAGACTCTCTTAATAACATTCTGCCAATAGTAAAAAAATATGGTGCGGCAGTAATTGGCCTTGCTCTTGATAAAGATGGTATTCCTAAGAAAGCAGAAGACAGAGTTGCCATAGCAAGAAAGATTATGGACAGGGCAATAGCTATAGGAATTCCTAAAGAGGATATATATATAGACTGTCTTACACTTACAGCCTCAGCCGAACAGGAGGGGGTAATGGAAACGCTTAATGCACTTTATGAGGTTAAGCATACTCTTGGCTTAAGGACAGTGCTTGGTGTATCGAATATATCTTTTGGACTTCCTAACAGAGTGCTTGTCAATCACATTTTCTTAACAATGGCTATGCAGAATGGTCTTGATCTTGCGATTATTAACCCTAACATATATGAGATGATGGGTGCAGTAAGGGCATATAAGCTTCTTGCCAATATAGATAAGAATTCTGTTGATTATATTAAGGCTTATGCTTCAATGCCTAATATAAGCAAGATTAATCCAATGAATACAGCGACAAATGCAGTACAGAGTGGTCAGACAGCACAGGCAGGTGGAAGTGTTAATCTTAAGGATAAGAAGGGCAGTTATACCTGTGATGACTTATTCTATGCAGTAGAGAAAGGTCTAAAAAATGAAGGTGCAGCAATAACAGAAGAACTTCTTGCAGGTATGGATTCTATGGACATTGTTAATAATGCCTTGATTCCTGCACTTGATAAGATAGGTGAGGAGTTCGAGAAGGGAACATTATTCCTGCCACAGCTTATAATGGCGGCTGGCGTTGCACAGGGAGCGTTTGAGGTTATAAGAAAACATATGATTATGAGCAATAATGCACCTGTAAGCAAGGGAAAGATTGTTATTGCGACGGTTAAGGGAGATGTCCACGATATTGGAAAGAATATCGTAAAGGTACTTCTTGAGAATTATGGTTATGAGGTTATTGATCTTGGAAAGGATGTTGAATATCAGGTTGTTGTAGATGCGATTAAAGAAAATGGTGCGAAGCTTTGTGGTCTGTCAGCACTTATGACAACAACACTTGTTTCAATGAAAAAGACAATAGAACTTATACATAAGAACAATCTTGATTGTAAGGTTATGGTAGGAGGAGCAGTGCTTACTCCTGAATATGCTAAGGAAATACATGCGGATTTCTATTCAAAGGATGCAAAGGAGTCTGTGGATATTGCTAAGAGAGTGCTTGGATAGAGTACATTTCTTTACTTTTTAGCAAAATAGTTATATAATTAACATTAATTTTGAAGGCTGATGGGAAGCTGGTAATTACAGGTTTCCCATCTCCTTTTCGTAGCAGTATTGCACAGGAATGGAGAATGTTATGGAAGAGAATAAGAAGATTTCATCGGCTGTTATAAGAAGATTGCCAAGATATTACAGATATCTGGGCGAACTTATAGAAAGTGGTGTTCAGAGGATTTCATCTAAAGATTTAAGTGTGAGAATGAAAGTTACAGCATCACAGATAAGACAGGACCTCAATAATTTCGGAGGTTTTGGACAGCAGGGATATGGATATAATGTGAAGTATCTTTATGATGAGATAGGCAAGATACTTGGAATAGACAGGAAGCACAATATGATAATAATAGGTGCTGGTAACCTTGGACGTGCTATTGTTAATTATACAGACTTTGAGAAGCGTGGTTTTGTTATATGTGGCGTATTTGATAACAATCCAGAGCTTAAAGGTGAAAGCATTCACGGAATAGATATAATGATGATGGATCAACTTGCCGATTTTATACATAAGAACGATATAGAGATAGTTGCACTGACAATACCAAAGCAGGCGGCTAAGGAAATCGGAAAGCAGGTTGCAGATGCAGGAATTAAGGCTATATGGAATTTCGCACATACAGATCTTAATCTGCCAGATGACGTAATAGTTGAGAATGTACATTTATCAGAAAGCCTTATGAGACTTTCTTACACAATTGCCAATAAGCACTCATAAAGATATTAAATCCAAAGGGGGAATTGATGGTGTCTAAGATAACTTATGAATTGTTAAAGAATAGTGATGTATTTAAGAATATTCCGATTCTTACGCTTGATGAGCGATGGTATCACCTTATTAACGAGAAGAATAAGACAGATGAGATTGCGTATTGGGAGAAACAGGTTAATGAACTGCTTAAGAAGCAGGGAAGAATTAATAATGACATTAAAGACATCAGGAAGCTTAAAAAGCAGCTTATCAATGATGTTGTTGAGAATATGGAAGATGATGATTCAAGCAGGCAGAAGCAGAAGCGTATGAGCCAGAACCAAAGACTTATACAGGAGTCTAATGACAAGATAGCTTCGCTTGAAGATGAACTCTTAGAAGTACCAAGAGAATTGGCAAGGGCTAACGAGAAGCTTCTTACAGAGACACTTAAAGCCTGCTATGACAGAATGAATGCCAATACAGAGGATATAGAGGTACTTGATAAGTGGATTAATGCTACAAGAGTCAAGCTTAAGAAGAATATTCTTATAAAACAGGATAAAGAAACTGTTAATAATAATATGTATTCTCTTATACACGATATTATCGGACCTGAGAATTGTAGTGCAGTTGACAGAATTAATGAAGGCAATGTAGGAGATAAGCAGGAATGAGATATGTATTAGATGCGGCTTCTATGAAGAATGTGGATTCTTATTCAATTAATACTCTTGGTATACCATCAGTTGTGCTTATGGAAAGAGCCGCACTCTCAGTGACAGAAGCTATTGAAAGCAAGGTTAAAGGAAATATACATACAGACATTATATGCGTATGTGGACGTGGCAATAATGGGGCAGATGGACTTGCGGTGGCAAGACAGCTTTATCTTAAGGGCTACAATGTGGATGTGTATATAATTAACTCACACGCTTCTACCAAAGAATTCGATATACAATTGAACATAATAAAGAATCTGGGCATAGAATGTATTAATAGCCCGGATTTTTCTAAATATGGGGTTATTGTAGATGCCTTATTTGGCAATGGCTTATCAAGAGAACTGGCAGGAGAGGCCAGAATAGTAGTAGATACAATTAATAAATGCAGTACATCAGTGCGTTCACAGTATACACAGAATAGCGACAATAATGGAAACAGGCTTGTTGTGGCTGTTGACATACCATCAGGTATAAGTGCATCGACAGGTGTGGTTATGGGATCTGCGGTTAATGCTGATATAACAGTTACCTTCGGATTTGAAAAAATCGGACATATATTATATCCAGCAGCTTCATATTGTGGGAAGATTATAAGAAAAGATATAGGTTTTGCACAATATCCGGATATGACAAGGGATATTTTCACATATGATTATAGTGATATATCTGATATGCTTCCGCTAAGAAAGCCTGATGGCAATAAAGGAACATTTGGAAAGGCACTTGTAATAGCTGGTTCAAGGCTTTATGGAGGTGCAGCAGTATTAAGTTCAAGAGCGGCGGCACGTATAGGTGCAGGGCTTGTAAGAACCCTTACGCATATAAGCAACCGTACAGCAGTTATAACGGGCAATATGGAATGTATTGTTGATACATATGATACTGATGAGGAATGTGGCGATTTTGTTAAGAATACAGAGACATTAGTGGATAAATGTATCTGCTGGGCAGATGTTGTGTGCATAGGTCCGGGGCTGTCTATGGAAGAAAGTGCAGTAAAGCTTGTAAGAAGTGTGTCAGCAAAGAAGAATATTAAAAAGCTGTATGATGCAGATGCCCTTAATATAATCGCCCAATATAAAATTGAACTTGATGGCAGTAATGATGATGTAGACTATGAAGCTGGCGGCAATAGTGGTAATGCTTCATATAAAGATGATATGTCAGATAAGAATGTTGTCGTTACACCACACATAGGAGAAATGTCACGTCTTACAGGACTTGATATTGCGGTGATAAAGAATAATCCTATAGATACAGCAAGAACATATTCAAGAGAACATAATTGCGTATGTGTATTAAAAGATGCAAGAACTATTGTTTCTGATGGAGAAAGAGTGTATATTAATATGTCAGGCAATGATGGAATGGCAACAGGAGGTTCGGGAGATGTGCTTTCAGGCATAATAACAGGACTTATGGCACAGGGACTTACTACTTTTGAAGCTTCAGCACTTGGTGTATATATACACGGCTGTGCAGGAGATGAAGCTGCCTTAAGTAATGGTAAGTATTCTATGGTTGCGGGCGATATTATTGACAATATAAAAAATGTGCTTATAAAAGCAAGAGGTGAATAATGAGTAAGTATTACAGAGTATATGCAGATGTAGATCTGGATGCAATCAGGGCTAATTGTATTGAGCTTATGAGCAAGACAGAACCTTCAACAAAGGCACTTGCAGTTGTTAAAGCAGATGGCTATGGACACGGAGATGTGGCTGTATCCAAGGCAGTAAGAGATTTAGTATATGGATATGCAGTTGCTACGCTGGATGAAGCTGTTAATTTAAGAGAAAATGGAATTAATAAGCCCATACTTATATTAGGCTATGTTGAGCCTGAGGAATATGAGGCATTGGTTAAGAATGAAATAGATGCAACAGTATTTGACTATGAGACAGCCAAGGCACTTAATGATGTTGCCTTAAGGCTTGGAAAGGTAGCTTTCTGCCATATCAAGGTTGATACCGGAATGAGAAGAATAGGTCTTGAGCCAGATGAAAGTGGTGTTGAGATAGTTAAAAAGATAAAAAATTTAAAGGCACTCAATGCAAGAGGCCTGTTTACACATCTTGCAACTGCTGATGAGAAGGATAAGACCGCTGCATTAAGACAGATTGCAAAGTATGATGCTTTTGACGATGCGTTGAAGAAAGAAGGTATATCATTTGAGATAAAGCATGTATCCAACAGTGCAGCTATTATAGATATGCCACAGGCTAATCATGGAATGGTGCGACTTGGAATTGCTTTATATGGTATGTATCCATCAGATGAAGTGGATAAGTCAGCAGTAGCACTGAAACCAGCACTACAGCTCAAAAGCCATGTAGCTATGGTAAAGACAGTTCCAGCAGGAGAAAAGATAGGTTACGGCGGAACATTTGAAACTAAGAGAGAAACAGTGCTTGCAACTGTAACAGTGGGATATGGCGATGGATATCCAAGGTCATTATCATCAAAGGGATATGTGCTTATTAATGGTAAGAAAGCTCCTATAACAGGAAGGGTATGTATGGACCAGATGATGGTAGATGTTACAGATATAGGTCCTGTAAATCGTGGTGATGTTGTAACATTAGTAGGAAAAGACAAGGATGCAGAGATTACAGTTGAAGAGATTGCTGCTTTAGCAGGAACATTTAATTATGAATTTGTGTGTGACCTTGGCAAGAGAATTCCAAGAAATTATTATCTTAATGGACAATATATTGGAAGTCATGATTATTTTCATGAGAACTGGAAGTTAATAACAGATTAAGAAGTAGTGGAATATACAGCATTTTCATAAAATAATTAAATAACAAACCTGCAAAATAATTGAATACACGTCAGAAACCTTGGCAATACTTTGAGTATAAACAATTAAGTAAATGCTTTGGGAGTGTGATATAAGTGGTAATTAAACGTGGGGATATATTTTATGCAGATTTAAGACCTGTGGTAGGTTCTGAACAGGGAGGTATAAGACCTGTTCTTATAATTCAGAATGATACAGGCAACAGGCATAGTCCGACAGTTATATGTGCAGCTATAACATCCAAGATGAATAAAGCTAAGCTGCCAACGCACGTTGAGATTGATGCGTGTCATTACGATATCGTAAAAGATTCAGTTATATTGCTGGAACAGTTAAGAACGATAGACAAGAAAAGACTCAAAGATAAAGTATGTCATCTTGATAATGAGATAATTAATCAGGTTGACAAGGCATTGAGGGTTAGTCTTGAGATGAACCTGAAACAAGATTGACGATATAATAGAATATATGGTATTCTATAGGGAATAATTATATAATAATATAATTATCTAAATAACGAAAGGAAATGGATATAACTATGAATGATGGTCATCCCGCGGATGGGAACCAAGGATTGTTTTCTGGCTTATTTAAGAAGCTTACTAAAGGAAAACGCGACGAAGATGTAACAGAAGAGATTATGGATATGGTTAATGAAAGCCATGAACAGGGAGTTATAGCTGAGAATGAAGCTGAGATGATTGGCAATATATTTGAATTTGCCGAGAAGCAGGCATCAGATGTTATGACCCACAGGAAGAACATAGTAGCACTTGATGCCTCACTTACAGTTAAAGAGGCATTTGATATAGTGATGGAAGAAAGCTACTCAAGATATCCTGTATATGATGATGATATTGATAACATAATTGGCATATTACATATCAGAGATCTTCTGAAGGTATACGTTAAAGGCAGTGATAAGGATAAGAAGCTTTATCAGGTTAAAAATCAGGTTATGTTTGACCCATTCTGTATTCCAGAGACAAGAAGCATAAGTGTATTGTTTAAGGAAATGCAGTCAAAGAAGAATCATTTTGCTGTTGTTGTTGATGAGTATGGACAGACAACAGGAATTATTACAATGGAAGATATACTTGAAGAGATAGTAGGTAATATTTTTGATGAATATGACGAGGAAGAGGAGCAGATAAGACAGCTTTCTGATGGAAGTTACGAGATGGACGGCCAGACACCTCTTGAAGATATTGAAGAGAAGCTTGATATTAAGTTTGACTGTGAAGATATTGATACTATCAATGGATATCTTATATATAAGCTTGGTAAGATTCCTGATGAGAATGAAGAGTTTGAAACAGAGTGTGGGGGATATATATTCCGCATATTATCTGTTGGCAATAAGATGATTCAGAAGGTGCTTGTGAGTAAAGCTGATAAGAAGGATAAGGGTAATGAAGCCGGATAAGATTAATAAGCTTATAAAAAGGCTGGCGGCAGTATCTTTGTGGCTGATAATATGGCAGATTGCCAGTGTGATGACAGGACTTGAGCTTTTGCTTGCAAGTCCTGTTACTGTATTAAGGACACTGGCGGGTATGCTTGTTACAAGGCAGTTCTATGGGATACTGTATTTAAGTGTTATGCATATTATGTCGGGTATGCTTGCTGGCTGTCTGATTGGAATATGTGCAGGAATATTGTCTGCACGGTTTGATTTTTTAAAGGAGTGGCTCGGCATTGCCGTACAGTTAATGAAATCACTTCCGGTTGCGGCATTTATAATACTTGTGCTTATGTGGTGGGGTTCTAAAAATGTTACATTTATTATCAGTGCAATGGTTGTAATACCAATGATTACGACAGGTGTAAAAGAAGGCATTGATAATACAGATAACAAGCAGATAGAACTTGCCAGAGTATATGATATGACTGCATTTAACACATTCAGATATGTATATCTTACAGGTGTATATCCGTATATTACAGCACAGTTAAAGGTGGCAGCCGGAATGTGCTTTAAAGCTGGAATATCGGCAGAGATAATAGGGCTTGTGACAGGGACAATCGGTACGCAGATGTACTATGCCAAAATGTATCTGTTATCTGCTGAGTTATTCTCGTGGAGCATAGTTGTAATTGTGGTGAGCCTTGTTATAGAAAAATGTATAATATGGCTTGCGAAGATGCTATATAAGTGCATACAGCATATATAAAATTATTAAATTGGTAAAAATATGAAAACATTAAAATTATCAGATATATCAAAGAAGTACAATGACATCACAGTCCTTGCTAATGCTAATGCAGAATTTACTTCATCTAAGATAACCTGTATCAGGGGACAATCAGGAGCTGGAAAGACCACACTCCTTAATATTATAATGGGAGTTGTTAAAGCGGATAAAGGCATGGTGGAATTCGTTAATGATAATGGACAAAGCGTTAAGCCAGTGCTTTCAGCAGTATTTCAGGATTGCAGGCTTATAGAACACCTGTCACCAGTGATTAATGTAAAAATGGTGCTAAAGAAGAATAAGAAGAATTCTGCCAAAGACGTGGCTTTTGCTGTAAAGAGCGAGCTTTTAAAGCTTCTTGATAAAGAGGCACTAGATAAGCCTTGTAGTGAATTAAGCGGTGGCATGAAGAGGCGTGTTGAGATTGTAAGGGCAGTGATGGCTGAATCGGATATAGTTATTATGGACGAGCCATTTGCAGGTCTTGATGAAGTTACCAAAGATAATGTTATTAATTATATCAATAATCGTATTGTGATAATATCCACACACGATGAGGAAGTTGTAAAAAAATTAAGAGCTAATGTGCTTTTTGTTGACAATAAAGCTGGCAGTTGCTACAATAATGTGTGATTTTAGATGACTGTCATATATTGGCAGTATGGAGGAAAGAGATATGAGAAGAGCAGTATTTTCAATTCTAGTAGACAATTCATCAGGTGTTCTTAGCCGTGTAGCAGGCTTATTCAGCCGAAGAGGCTATAATATTGACAGTCTTACAGTTGGTGAGACACTTGACCCTAAGCTTTCAAGAATGACAATAACAGTAACAGGTGATGATGATATTCTTGAGCAGATTGAAAAGCAGCTTGCTAAGCTTATTGATGTAAAGGAAATCGTAGAACTTCCTCATGATGAATCTGTATGCAGGGAACTTGTTCTTATCAAGGTATTATGTACAAGAGAGGAAAGACAGCAGATAACAACTATGGCAGATATATACAGGGCTAATATAGTAGATGTTGCTAAGAATTCTCTTATTATTTCGCTTACAGGAAGCCAGAGCAAGATAGATTCATTTATCGCATTACTTGATGGTTTTAAAATTACAGAACTCGCAAGAACTGGTGCTCGTGGTGCTGCAAATTTAAAATAAATTATTTATTACATTCGGAGGTATTTGTAAGATGGCAGAGGCTAAGATTTATTATCAGTCAGATTGTAATTTATCATTACTTGATGGAAAGACAATCGCAATCATCGGTTACGGCAGCCAGGGACATGCACATGCATTAAACTTAAAGGATTCAGGATGCCACGTAATTATCGGTCTTTATGAAGGATCAAAGTCATGGAAGAGAGCTGAAGAGCAGGGCTTTGAAGTATTCACAGCAGCAGAGGCAGCTAAGAAAGCTGATATTATTATGATTCTTATCAACGATGAGAAGCAGGCTAAATTATATAAGGAAGATATTGAACCAAACCTTGAACCAGGCAATATGCTTATGTTTGCTCACGGTTTCAATATTCACTTCGGTTTAATTAAGGCTCCTAAGGGCGTTGATGTTACTATGATTGCTCCTAAGGCACCTGGACATACAGTACGTTCTGAATATCAGGCTGGTAAGGGAACTCCTTGTCTTGTAGCTGTAGAACAGGATGAGACAGGTAAGGCTCTTGATATGGCACTTGCTTATGGTCTTGGTATTGGTGGAGCAAGAGCAGGTCTTCTTGAGACAACATTCAGAACAGAGACAGAAACAGACCTCTTTGGTGAGCAGGCAGTTCTTTGTGGTGGTGTTTGTGCACTTATGCAGGCTGGTTTCGAAACTCTTTGCGAAGCTGGATATGATCCACGTAATGCTTACTTCGAGTGTATTCATGAGATGAAGCTTATCGTTGACCTTATTTACCAGTCAGGATTCGCTGGAATGAGATACTCAATCTCTAATACAGCTGAGTATGGTGATTACATAACAGGTCCTAAGATTATCACAGAGGATACTAAGAAGGCTATGAAGAAGATCCTTTCTGATATTCAGGATGGTTCATTTGCTAAGGAATTCTTACTTGACATGAGCGATGCTGGTGGACAGGTTCACTTCAAGGCTATGAGAAAGCTTGCTTCTGAGCATCCATCAGAGAAGGTTGGAGCAGAAATCAGAAAGCTTTACAGCTGGAACAATGAAAGCGATATGCTTATCAATAACTAATAATCAGTAATTGATAATATTTAAGGGCTGCCATTATGGCAGCCCTTTTTGATAAGATTGATTTTGTTTTATTGTTCCTGATCTTTTTTGAATTCGTCTTTGTTCTCATCGTATTTTTTATTATAAAGATTCTTTGTTCTGTTGAACTGAAATCCAATTACAACAGCAACTACAATAATTGCTATTATGTTAATAAGCAGTTTCATGGCAAAACCTCCTTATTTATTTTCTCCTGCGGGAATGCTTTCTTCTTGACTGCTGTAATCTGACATATCCGAATGCGGCAGCACCAATAATAATTACAACAATTATAACAATCACTGCCACTGATACTTTTCTTTTAGAAGTTTCTTTGTGTGCTGCTTTTATTTCCTGC